>Ga0307508_10004103_pt1 | contig 14362 bp, 17 predicted proteins | sample 9_EM_MG_FD_203089 | JGI IMG/M metagenome (GOLD analysis project Ga0307508, IMG submission 203089) | Populus trichocarpa ectomycorrhiza microbial communities from riparian zone in the Pacific Northwest, United States - 9_EM | ecosystem: Host-associated > Plants > Roots > Unclassified | place... | reverse complement strand
GCGCGTCGGCGGCCAGTGTCGGGGTGGCCGTGTCGGTCATGTCGGGCTGACCTTTCTGGACAGTCGCCGCGCGACGGGCATCAGCACGAGCAACCCCACCCCCACCCCCCCCCCCCCCCCCCCCGGCGGGCCGAAAAAAAAAACCGTGGTTTTTCCGCTGGACGCGAATCAGGAGGTGAAAAATACGTATTTTGCCCGCTTTGATACACGTGTAGCGGGAAAACTGACGTTTTTATTTGAGACCCCCCCCCCTTTCACTAGATATACAGTATGCAGGGCTGAAGCGGAAAGCCAGGTCTGCGGTGAGGCCAAAAAGTAATTCCACGGGTTGGCTGTCCGCTCGGGGGTTGGAAGTTGGAACAGGGCCGGGTCGCCTGCTCGCCGGTCAACTGGCCCGTGCGTCGGCCAGCTGCGAGACAAAAATAGACAACTACCCGGTTGCGCTGGAACTTGGGGGGCTGGGCCACAAATTCCGAATCTCCGTTATGTATTTTCTTCTTCTACTTCTTTTTTTTTCCAGAACCGCGCCTAACTAGTGACGAGGGCCGGCTGGACGAATACATATGACTTACATGTTATTCGCTATGGTGACTAAGAAGTGCAGAGTGCTTGGCAACCCGGTCGGCCATCTCCGGCGACGGGATTGGCCAATTCCACTCAGGAGATTTGAGGTAACTAAGTAAGTACTTGGGTGGGAAGCAGTTACGTGTTGCGTGCGGCCGGGTAAGTAGGCAAGCATTGGGGATTGCTTTTGGACGCTGCATTCCCTTGACAGAGGAGACTTTTTCGGATGCATCTTTTTTTTGCGCGGATTGCTCGCTCTCGTTTGCGTAAGTTCGTATGTATGGATAACTCGTTGCTTTTGTGTGGCATGCGGCTCAGAGCGTTCGTCCGTCGAGAAATTTTGGCACAACCGGAACCTGTCATCGCCACACCCACCAACACCCCATCACCACCTCCACCTACCTCAGCATCCACCCACCACGTAGCCAGATCCAACTACCCACCCCGAAGCCATGACGTCCCTCTTCCGGCCTGCACTCCTCTTCCGAGTTCGTGTCCCGTCGCTCCCCTCCGCACCATCCGGCGACCAGTCCGACTAACACCTTGGCTCCTACCAGACAACGCGAGCGGCCGTCTTCCGACCGGCCGCGGCGCCCTCGCCCGCCGTCTTCAATGCGCTGCGTCGCCTGAGCACAGACACGAAGCGGACGATCGAGGGCGTGCTGGCGACGGCACCGGTGGTGCTGTTCATGAAGGGCACGCCGGAGGCGCCGCAGTGCGGGTTCTCACGCGCGTCGGTGCAGATCCTCGGCCTGCAGGGCGTCGACCCGAAGAAGTTCAGCTCCTTCAACGTTCTTGAGGACGAAGCGGTGCGGCAGGGTGCGTTGTCCCCTCCCCCTTTGCCCGCAGAAGACGAATGCGAAGCACTAACGGGGTGGCATGCGGAAAACAGGCATCAAGGAGTTCTCGAATTGGCCGACTATCCCCCAGCTCTACATCAATAAGGAGTTCATTGGCGGCTGCGACATCCTCGTCGCCATGCACCAGAGCGGTGAGCTCGCCGACATGCTCGAGAAGGAGGGCGTACTCGTCCCGATGGAGGAGCCGGAGAAGAAGTAGAGCTGTGGAACGCAACAAAATGGGATGCGCAAGCCGTAGCGGACCTGAATGGGCTCACGGAAAAACTGCTGTCCTGCCCTTGATGACATTACATTGATCCTGATCGCGCACACTGTTCGCACGCGATCCATTGCAAGCTTGCCAATCCACACTCACCCACAATCCCGGTATCCAGCAGCCCAACCGCCCTAATCGCGGCGAGCGATCCGTGTAGGATACATTCGGCATAAACTCAGCCCGACACCAATTCCGCCAAAACAACTCCGCCAAAACAGCTCCGAGTGATTCCGCATGCATGACCCTTCTTTTTTTTTTGTCACCAATCGCATGCGGCACTCTCTAGATCATGGCAATACACACAGTCCGCTCCCGTCCGCTTTCCTTTCGCTTTCCCCTGCCCTCCACCCGGGCCGCGGATGCTAATGCACTACCCTATACAGCAATCACAGAATATGACGTGACAGATAACAAATGAAACGTCGAATAATCGCACTAGTCATAGCTTCTCACCACGGAATCACTTTGTACGTCATGCTTCCTCCCCTGTCCTCCCGATGGGTACGCGTAGGGAGGAGACAGAAGGTGGCCCCCCTTGTTACGCCCTTCTTTGCAGCCACGCGGAAGTCCGGCTGGCTGCAGTGCTGGTCATGGTCAATCTGATTACTCATGGACTTAGACACCGTATAAAGCGAAAAAAAAGGGGGGGTAGGGGTAGGGGGGAAGGGGGGGGGGGGGGGAGATTGACTCTGTAATGATCCGGCAGAATTGCGAATGTTTAAATTAATACCATATCGACAGCAAACAGCGAGTCGCGACCCGCCGTGATGTGCTGGTCCTATCTTGATTTCTCGCCCTTGTTTTTATTTTCCTGCTGGATAGCGTAGTCGCCAGCTCGACGGTTCGAGCGATCACCAGCTTGTAGGATTCCGGCCACGGACCGTCCTGACGAAGGGGCTGGTCGCTCATTGCGGAAGCAGTACACCCACGTCCGGCAGCGGGTATCCCTCGGCTGGCAACCCCTTCGCGACCGAACACTCAGCTGTCCACTGGGTGTGACGCCTCCCCGGGCCTCATGTCATTTGGCGGGGAGGGACGATGGCATGCTGCGGCAACGCGAGCAACACAGGAAGAGGATTGAAATGGGATTATTTCGCCACTGTTACTCGCTTGATTACTCCGTTCGGGAGTTTGATTGAGAAGGGACAGGGAATGACAGTCGTTTGGCACAAGTGGACGATTGGTCACTAGCCAGGTAGAATCGTCGTCCGCGTTGGAGACGGGCATGAGGTACGACGTCCTAAACGGCGAGCACAATAGGTATGTACAGTGGAAATGGCGAACGCACATGTAGCATGCTCAATGCCTGCAATTCACACCTATCTGAGCTTCACGCCGAGACGGATAGCTACAGCCAAAGGACTCATCCTCGACGGCAACGGGCATCAAATTCTACAGTCGCACCTATATGCCCTCCAGGCTCCACCCTGACAGTCTGGGTATAAATATGCCACACTACCCATCCCACACTGCAGTCGCCCATGCCGCAAACACAACTAAGCCTGTCCTTTCTTGCAACAAAACCACAGAACCAAACCCAAAAAGAAACGCCATTTGCGTGTAAGTATGCAACCATTCTGATCATCATACGATACAGAAACCAAGACGCCCGCCGCGAAAGAAAGCATCAAACAAGGAAAATCAACAGAGGTAGAACCACGAACCAATACATGTAGCATTACACGATATGCGCCGGTAAGATGCATGTACTAAAAGAAGGAAGAAAAAAGAGTGAGTCGTTTTGGTATCGACAGCACCGCAAAACAAAAAAAAAGAACGTGACATTAATAATGCGGAAGTCGCGAACCAGATGTCCAGACTCAGATCTGCAGATCCCTCGGACCGTACATTTTGAAGCACGGGGCGTTACGATCTGGCAGCCGGCTTCGTTGGTTCTGGTTGAACGTTAGCTGCTTCGCCGAGGAGGATCGACAATCCGGAGAAAACTCACAATTACACCAGATTTGTACCCCAGAGCCCCATCCCTCAGCACGGGGATTGGCTCCTCTGGGATGCCAAGGAACTCATCGAGTGTTTTGGGCACCGCTTGCCGGTACCGAACCACCGAAGGGATCGCGGTCCAGCTGTCCGCAACTGCTGTGGGCTCCTCTGGCTCGAATTGGATTATTGCCACGTTGCTTTCACGATGTGAGGGCGGCCGCACAGATACACGTTCCCGGTGCAGATGAACTTTCATCAGCCGCGATCTGTCCAGTGCGCTGTATTTCTTCTTGCGCCAGCCCGGCTCCCTCTGCTTGTGTGGTACCGGTGAGGGTTCCTCGATAGGAGATTCGTCGCAGAACTCATCGGTAAAGAGCTCCTTCTTTAGAAAAGGGCAACAAGGGCTCGGCGACGTCGCAGCTTGGTCGCTAGAACCTATCGCTTCGATGGTGGCAATTATCTGTCCGTCGCGGGAAGCCAACTGTAGTAGCTTGTTGAACTTGTCCTTCTGCTCAATAAGCTGCTTCTTGAGCTCCGCATTTTCTTTCTCTTGCCCGCGAATTTTCGCTCTCTCGCGCGACGCCAATTCGCTCTGCCGCTTCGTACAGTCTTTTTGTAGTCGTAGCTGCTCTTTCAACCTAGCATGACCATCCCCCAGCCCCGCGGTGTCGTCAACTGATTCAGTCGAGTCCGTCAGGTCCGGTTCCGAGCGCAACAGCCGCCCAGCCCGTTTCATTGCAGGCCCACTCCGCGGTTCTTTTCGAATCGCTGGTGCAGACTTTCGTGCGGTTTTTGAATTGGCACTTGTTGGAGTGGAGCCGCATTGTGCTGACATCGGAGAACTCACAGCTGACACTGGGGGATCAGTGGAAGCCGCGCGGCGTGCCTTGTTCCCCAAAAACCGCGCTGAGGTTGTCAGTTTGGAGAATTTGGGTTTCTCTGCCGTCTGCCGCTGCTTCCGTTTGGTGTTTCCTGGCAAACTCTCCCTCTCGGGACAAGGGTACCGGCCGATCGGACTGGAGGGCGGTATGTCCGCTACTATCGAGTTAGTAGCAGCAGGCGACGATTGCTCCACGACTGCCGCAAATGAGGTTTTTGCAGCTGGTTGCATGCGGTATTTTTCGATGACTAGATCTATTCTTCTCATCGGCCTTTTGGCTGACGGTGGCTCCACAGGTGCGGCAGCCGCCCGTTTGGTGCTCCGCATGGTATCATCATGTGAAGACCCACTCTTTGGCGTGGTTGGAGTCAACAATGGCGATGGTGCTAGAACCCTCGGTATCGGGGCTGTAGTTATCGACGTTTGAGTCTCAGGAAGTGTCGGGTATACCAAGGACTCACTTGACGGCCGATACGCTGGATCCTGGCCAGGGGTACTAGAGGATTAGCATGATCGCACCACCGCAATGACTGGTGACTCACAAAATATGTTCCGCAACTGCCCTTCCCTTGCCATGGGAGACCATATCCAGGTGAGGCACCACCGAACTCGCCAGTGACGCATTGTTAGGTGCAAGGCTAATGGCGACTGCAACTGGCGGAACCAACAACTCCTCTGGAAATGCCGGTGGTGGGCTATACGGTGGCGAGGAACTCCGGCTTGATACACCAAGATACCCGGGAGATGGTGGTCCCGAGGGTTCACCCTTCACCGGTCTGGTGCTTACCGACCGCATTGCAGCACCCAATTGGCCCTGAGCCACTTGCGGAGTTTCGGGGGTAGGAATTGGTGGAGGCGGTGCTGGGAGGCACGCGGAAGCCCCCTGCCTTCCTACCGCTGGCAGACCAGGATCAACCGCCATCGGCGCCACTGGAGCAGCCGCGGTTACTGCGTCGGGCGACACCGCTTTGGCTGCCTTCGGTGGAGGAATATCCAACTCATCCTCTCCGGTGAGATCAATCACGACCGGTGAGGTGTTCCTCTTCTCCCCGTAGTCAGAATGACGAGCTTTCGGCTGGGGACTGTCGTGCAAGGTTATCGGACTACCGGCGGTACCACTTGATCCGAGGAACGGATTGTTGCAATTAGGTATTTCAAATATCGAAATGGGCCTATCAGTGGTCGCTCGAATTTTTGGGTTAGCGGACCCCATTTCTGACTGCACACCCTTAGCATTCGGTTTCCAAGCGCTTTCGCCATTCCCCCCCAGTTTCGACATTGCGCAACCATGGCATATCCATCGTTTTTTTCTAGGCTTAAGGTAAGCATTAAACGTTCTACAATAGACGAGACACGAGACGTACTTCCGCCCGACTTCCGTGTACTGCTCGGGGTCGTGACATTGTGTGTGATAGAACTTGCTGCACACTTTGCATTTGACGAGCTCACCAAAACCTGGGGCGTCACGTTTTTGGCAGCTCATGCACTGATTCGGCGGAAGATTCCACGGTGAATTTGGAGATCTGGGCGGGGATGTAGTCCGTAGGCTTTCTGGCTGCCAGCCGTCGTCAAAACTCCTGTTTTCTGAGCGGCCGAGTCTTGGCGGATCGGTGACTGCAGTTCCTCGCGACCCATTGCTGGGTAATGGCTGCCACGGAGTTTGCCGATCCCAATTGCGAAGGAAAGGCCGTTGTGGCGAAACATAGCCTGGCCGATTACCGTTGGTACGTGGTGACTGCCCCCAGTCTATCATGGGCTGCTGTACCGTATCCCTCACACCAGCAAGCGGACGATGCAACTATGAGAATTAGTCGGAGTCAGGCCAAATATTTGTGGATGATATTCACCTTGTTGATATCCTGATGACCGAATTGATGTTCTCGTTCGTCAACACGCGTTTGCCCTTTGTACCCCTATTACAGTCAAAGTATTAGCATTAAGTCGTGCGAATAATCCCATCAAAGTGATAAGCTGCAAGTCATCAGATCGTTGACAAAAGTCTTCACTCTGCGAGCAGGCAGCCAGCCAACCGATTGTGCAGCCACGCATAGTCCTCATGCCAGGAACCATAACCATCGTCCAATAACTACTTCAAAACCGTTCTCCAACGTCTCTTCCGAGTCGATTGTGAGTGTTTGCCACTGCCTTATGGCCACAATCTTAGGAATATTGGTCACCATTCGCATGCCAAAGATACTGATGGGCTCTGCGTCCGCGCCGTCAGGATGTATTCTCAGCAGGAACTGCGAGGCAACTTCCGGTACAGCGAGGACGTTACTCGTTCTCGGTAAGGCATAGCGAATAGATTCCAAACAGATTGCGGCTCCAATAAAGTGGTAGTTCGTTGTATCTTGACCAACAAGCTTGCATTCTATAGCTCAGAAAGAAGAGGTTGGGTAAGACGGTCGAATGGGCCTGCAGGAGCGCTGCGGGAATCAACCTGGCAAGAGAGGTTTGAGAAGAGAAAGGATCAGAGGTTGAGGTTTGCCTTCGGCAAGAAGATTGCGCAGCGTACACGGCATGGCGGGCTGACATTGCTGGCAGTCAGACCTTTTACCAAAGAGATCATCATTGTCGACGAGTGCAGGATGTCATTTTCTCCCGCCGCCTCAATTCGCTATCGTAGGCGGCGTACTCTGTAACCCTAAAGCTCCGGGTCACAAGAAGTACCCAGGGTTGCAAGGGTTGGATAAAGGTGGGCATCGCAACAGAGGTGGGATATGAAAGAACTTCACTTGCCATTGCAGGGTCAATGCTGTTCTGATTTTGTTCAGGGACCGGTTTTCCCGCTCGCTGCCACCTGCCACGTGTCATCCTTGTTGAGTGCCTGGCTGACTGTCCTGAATCCAGCGTCACTGCAATTCAAGATCGGTTGTCGTCGCGACAGCTCTGTTGCTTGGCTGCGGAACCGCGTGCGTATTAGAGGTGGACGAGAGTCTCTGTATGACCACCGATGACCAAAATATGGTACGGGGGGTAGCGGAACGCACGGACGGAGACGCTCTGGGGATATCCGTGAGGGCAATTGTGTGTAGGGACGGAGAAGGACGGTTGGGGCGGTAAAGAGGAGAAGGCGGTGAAGAGTAAAGAGGAAGAGAATGACGGGGGAAGAGGGAGGCGATGGAGTGAAAGAGTGAGGGATTGGACTAGGGTAGAGGGATCAACTTGTACCCGATGCGGACATTGCCAAACTCTGACAGCATCCCAGTCCGACGCTATAATTTGACTAAGCTGTCCAGGGTTGAGGAGCAGGCTGAGGGAACAGAAAGGGGGTCGGCTCCTTTTCTTCCCCACTTTTCCTCCTCTTCTTGCACTTCTTCTTGCACTTCTTCTTAGTCCATTCTCTCCCCTACTACCCACTCACTTCATCCCGTCCTCATGCCGCCAACTGTTCCCTTCTCTTGCTGCGCGTCATCAAGCTGAAAGTCGGCAGTCTCGCTCTCGCCCTCACCCTCCCATTTTCCCCTTTCACACAGACCGCGTCGGTGTTGGTTGCGCATCGCGCGCCGGCGGACGGATCATGGATGATGCGCACGGTGGTCGAGGGAAATCGTTTCCTTCCGTCGTGGAGTGGCATGGATTAGGAATCCTCAAGCTTCGACAAGTGCGGTCGGTGTTGGCCGTATCTGCGGCGGTGGCGGCGACAGAACTAATGCCCCGAGCAGTTGTTGGACGCAGCCTAAATAGGCAGTCGGGCAATCCCGGTTGCTGCTTCAGGTTGTTGAACCGGCCCTCAGAGGGGATTATGCTACCCAACCCCTCGTCTTGCACTCATACGGGTGAAATCGGTCATCAGACGGTGTGTCGTCAAAATCGCTGTCGCTGGATACTGCAACGAATGGCAAGCGACCTAGCTCTGCAGAATCGGTAAACCGATTCTTCATGATCCGGTGTTCATGCGGATTTTCATTAAGTATACTGGGAGGAATGACAGCAAGTCTTCCCTAGCCGAATGTCGCGGGAAGACATAAAAATACTCTGGTGGACAAAATTGGGGTCTTGACAATTTGAGATGCGTGGGTGGCCAGAACCAAGGAGCGAGCCGGCTATTCAATCGTTTCACCGAGCGCGCTGCTGTCGAGCCACGTCGGCCACGAGCACGATCGCAAGATGGCTTAAAAATGAAACTAATTCTCAAGATAGTCGGGTCCTTATCCAGATTGAGCCAGGATACTATCTCCAAAGCTTGAAGAGAAGTGAGACTGTGCGTAGTCTCTGCAGTGTCGTCACAAGCGAGAGCGGGCACCAACCGGGTGGACAGCGACGGAAAGCGGGGCACTCGCCCCCCACCACGGGACTGAAGACTCCAATCCTGCGAATGAGAGCCCTAGAATCTGGTATCTCGCGCCCATGTGCATATCCGTTTGCGGGGAACAGCTAAAAGCGGGGTCAGTGCAGCATTGTTTCACCTAGGTATATCATTCAACTGCTGCGCCCTTCTGACTCTTTCTACACCATCTCCAGCCGCCCACTTTAAAGTAATTTCTCGCACCGAAAATTACAGGTATATCTAACACATCCCTCCTCATGTGCACCAGACAACTGCAGCCCAGACTGGTCTGTTTGAGCGGCGTGCCCGCTTTCAGAAAGGTAGCCAGCCCCCCGCCGAGCGCCGCCGAGCGCCGTCGGAGATGGGGCCAGGAAATTCTCCACAGCCAGTCCGACGGATCGCCGCATTAACAGCCAGACGCGTTTGGTTGCAGGAAGCAAGGGTCCCGGACAGCCACCTACAATAGCAGCCTGGCATCGGTGACTTGGTGGATTGAGTCAACCATGGAGCGCAAACGCCAAAGATTACTTGTCAGCTTGGTCCCATAGGCACGTACACGATGTTTTGGCCTTTCTTCTGGTGCTGATATGCCAGTTCTCAATCTACTGTGAAAGGATCCCGAGCTCCGGCCTGCGTCTGTCCCTGGTGCTTCGATACTTCGCCGATGACTCCAAATTTCCAAACAGTGCATGTTGTGCTCCCTCCCACAACCCGCAAGGCACCATCAGACTGATCGCATCAGACGAGAATATGTCTTCCTCAACTAGTTGAAGACGATAGCTATTAGCGATGGCTGCGAAGCATGCACAGGATCGTAGACAATGTCAGTCTGGTTGAACGGCCGACAAACTACTCTCGAGCGCCGCAGCGCAAAGGAGAGTACGTGCCTTGGGCATCGATGGGCCGAGGATCTTTAGGAAACATACTAGCGAACTCTGCGTACCAGAGTAAAGCACCTTCAACTATGGAGAATCAAATGTCAGAGTGTTGCATGCACCATGCACGACCCTCTAGCTCTTTGAACTTCATGGGATGTCGAGAGAAGGGACGTATTAGGCACGAAGAGTTGGTGAGCTTTATGGATGCGGAGCTCCGAGCTGGATCAGGATCCGTATTTTGTCCTCAACCATCAGTAAACGGTGCGAATCTGGCGTTTGTACCGTATTTCCAAGAGACACAAAAAGGCAGAAGGTGGATATTTTGGAAACAATTGTACCCTTATCTCCCTCTTTGGCAACCGTTGCTGTGGATACGGATGCAATGCAATTTCCGGATTCTGACAACTGTAAACAATCAAGGAAATTACGCATTAGTCTCGCGCCTGCCCGTGGTTCCGCGGGTTTGCCCTGTGCAGGTCGTGTCCACCGTCGGGCATGTTGGACTCCTAGTGATATCACCCACACCAGCAGTAGCACCAACCTGTGCACCATCGACTCGACAACGGAGATGATGCAAGTTATCAAATACCGCAACAATCTCTACGGGAACTCAAGTTGCCGAAGGCGTTGCCGTGTTTGCGACTTAGCAAGGACTCCGTTCCAAGGGGTTCCCTTTGTCGCTAGGAATAAGCAATACTTGTCGGAAGGAGCACGCAGAATCCAAATCAAGTTCCCGTTGGGTATAAGGCTCATGAACTCGTCACCCTGGGGCAGCTGGCGCCCTTTCGAAGGGCGGAGCGGGAATTTGCGCAAAAGGTAAACGGACGGAGCCCAGTCATATTCGCGTGGGTGAAGGGTTATTGGACACTGCATTGTTTTTTTCGCTGACAAGGCGCCATGACGCCGCCTTGCCTCTTCGGAATGGCCACGTGCGCTAGCTGGATTCGATTAGCGTAGCCACGTTGACAACGAACAGTCAAACTAACGCCGCCATCAGCACGAAAAACAAAGTCGGTCGCGGTATGTAGCATGAGCACCGAGTCGTACCCTGTACTTTTCTGCGTAGTTCAATGGGGGTAAAAAAGAAAGTTGATTTCCTCTGGACGCATATTGCTATGAGAAAAGGTACACAATGCCCGTCGTTTTACCGAAGTGGCATACAATACCCACCAAAGTACAGTGTGCCCACACCACAAATAAGTAAAGTTAAAAGGGGGTTCCCAAGAGAGAAAATAGAAGGGACTGCTGCGCCTGCACGATTTCGAGCGGGGTAAGGTGGCAGATCGAAAATCTTCATGGAATCCAATCCATCATCAATCACGTTGCCATCGATCGATTTCCATCGCCATTTCTCGTTCCCCATCACCACAGCCATACGCATTGGGCAGGAATTTGATGGCTTCAAGTCATTCAAGATTGCAATTCAGGACTGGGCGCTGCCAGACCCTCGCAAATTCACCTTCCGCTTCAAAAAATCGGACAGAAAATGCAACACTGTTGTCCGTGTACACGCGAATACCGGATGCCCTTCTGAGGTCAATGCAACATATCCTGTGGTAAAGGAGTGTGTTACGGCAGTGTGTTTGAGGAAGGACACAATTGCATGGGCATAAGGCTGGTGGAAAGGAGTTCAAGTTCTCGGCTCGAACGGTTACAACGTGTTCTTCATACAACAATCACTATGCAAGGCAACAACACCTGCAATGATCTAAGACGCCGTCGCACATAAGCATAGAGCTCGAAGTAGCCAGAAAAGCGAAAGAAAAAACTAGCTCCCGGCGATGATCTACAGTCCCAAGCAACTCAGTTTGCGAAAACTTCTCGCCTACGCCGATCCGATACCTACCGCCGATCCAGAAGCGCCTGCGATATTAGCTACGGAAAACCGTGAAGGCGTACGTCGCTTTCATCGTTTCTTTCTGCCCTGGTGTGAGCCGCCACGCATTCGAGTACTTTCAATGCTTCCTCACAGTGGACGTCGACGGTACCTTCACGAGGGAGATTTCTAGCCTCACTGTTCTTTTGGTAATATCCGTTGATGCCGATAACTACGTGGTAATGATTCCTACGTCCTCGCTGAAGGGGAATCAGAGTCATCGTGGCGGTGGTTTCTTTCACATCTTCACACAGCGATGTCGAACCTCAATAGTTCAACGGCAACCATCATGAGTGGTCGGGACAAAGGGCTTCGAGCGGCCGACAAAGAAACTCCACTTGACAACCGAGCCTTCTGCGTTGAACACATCTCCCGCAATATCCAGAAGGGTTACGGTGTTCCCTCCCGAGTTGCTTTCAACGCGCATATCAGAGTCTCACCTACAGAGGAATGAGCACAATACGGACGAGCTTCGCAAAGCTCCAAGATATTTCACAGCGCGCCTCGAAGATATCCCACTGGCACCTTGGGCAACCCCCTATCTTTGAGGAAATGATACGGCCACAACATTTCAAACCTCATAGAGGTGACGAACAAGTGGATTCTGGAGGAACGTTGACTATCGGTGCTTGGTGTTTTGCACTCACTGGGCTTCCTGTAGCCGGCGAAACCGGAGATCCATACATTTTGACCATAGGTATCACGACAGTGCGGCAATACCCACAAAGTATTTCTCCAAGTTGTTGCAGGAGTCTATAGGACATTCGCTTGTCCGAAAAGTTCGTTATGCGGATACTAACCATACATTGGTGCACGCGTTCTCTGGCAATTGGTATCAAGTGGATCTTGTTCAGCGTATCTGTACCTGTGGACGATTTCAATAAAACAATATTCCTTGCCCATGCCATAGCAGTAATTCAACGATACCATCCTCCTCCCTCAACACCGCAATGAAACTCTCGAGACTACGTCCCGACAAGCTTGCAGTCGCTGGCAGAGTCGCCACCCACACACAAGTTATGCCCCTATCGATATAAGTGCAGTACAAGTACTACCGCAGCCGGAGCTGGGAACCTACCAGACATCCCCAACCGTGTACGGCGACGCAGCCGGTGGAGAGAGGAGGGCCGCAATATTTTAATTGTCGAGCTCTACCTGAGGGGGTGTAGCTGCTTTGCACTCCATGCAGCGTTGCGCAATGTGAGGGCGCCAGCGAAGGGGAATGCGAGGGTGAGGGCATGGGAGAGTGAGTGAGAGGGTACGGGCGAAGGCGACTAGACATGGGCACGGGTGAGGTTATGGGCAGGCAGAGAGAAAATTGTGTTCCTTTTCTTTCTCTTTGTACACAGATACGAGCAATCTATTACAGTCCGTATTAAATTCAGTATCTCGTGCGGGGGTGAACAAACCATCGTGAGCTTCCTTCGCCTCGGGACCACCCTGCAACTCGTCTGTGGCGCTCCAGCCACCAGCCACCCTTCTCTTTTTCTCTCTTGGCAACCTCTTTTTATTTTTATTTAATCGTGGCGTCGGCACACTGTACTTTGGTGGGTATTTAGTAAAACGATGGGTATTGTGTACCTTTACTCATATCAGACATGGGAAACACGTATTTTGGCCATTTAGTCCATGAGCACTAACGCAATTTTTACCCCCCCTCGACTAGTATGTACCGAATCTATTATTTATGACCTTCCAGTTGCAGGATGCTGCAAGGTCGTCGTGCGGGCAGCTTCTATACCTCCACTAGATATATTCCCATTTCCACCATCGCACCTACTATGTATGCATACATAAGTAGTTCCTTATTTCGTTACCATTCATTATACATATAATCGTTACAGAACGCCCCTGGCTCACCTACAAAAAAAACTCACTTACAATCACACCACCTGGGGCACATGATTACCCGCGGATGAAGCTGTCGATGTCCAATCGTCCGTCGTCCGTATATATTTTTTTAATTTCTTTTTGCTGTTGGTAGGCTACTGAATTCGAAGATACAAATGTACGTAACATTCATGCACCAGCAAGGGTAACTGTTTCGGCACCCCCCCCTCGCTCCCCCGACCCCCCGTTTTCATGAAACTACGCAACCATTCCCACGAGGTTCGATGTTCACCTGATCATCGGCACACCCTCGTTATGTGAACGTTCCGAGGTCCAAGGCCAAGTGTGTGTTATCCTCAATGTCCCAATTGTCGTCAACACCTATGTACTGGTATGTGAATTGTACGCACCGTATTTGGTGAACGGGCCAAGAGTAATCTGCTATCGTGTTCGCATTTTGACGATGGACGCATAATCCCACTGCAAGATCCAGCAGCGACCCCTTGTGAATCCGCAGCCGATAACTGCTCCGCTTCGCAGTGCAGCAGTAATGAATTGTATGCAGATGCGAAGATTTCGCTGGCGCCGGCTGTACCAGCCCATTCGAACCAATAGCCACGCGTATCGGGTGGCCTCAGACAGAAAGTCTTCATGCGTACATAGCATCGCACAGCGACGGAATGACTGGTCAGTGAAAAAAACGAACAGCCGTTGGAGTCAAAAGCGTTGGACGCGTCCGTACGGCGGCCCGTAGCGACACGAAGGACCAGAACCCCTACAATTACATTTTGACATTTTGCAATACTTGCAAGCGCCCATCAGCGACACATCAAAAATCGAAATGTCTAAGTACCCCAACAAATAAAAGAGAGAGCGTACGGAGTACGGAGGCCCATAGCGTCCAATTGGTCACGTTATTGAAATTTGAGAACCCTGCACCCTGAAACCCAAAAACTCGAAAACTCCAAAACGCAAAACACAACAATCAGACAACCCTGCACCCTGAA
>Ga0307508_10004102_pt1 | contig 14365 bp, 7 predicted proteins | sample 9_EM_MG_FD_203089 | JGI IMG/M metagenome (GOLD analysis project Ga0307508, IMG submission 203089) | Populus trichocarpa ectomycorrhiza microbial communities from riparian zone in the Pacific Northwest, United States - 9_EM | ecosystem: Host-associated > Plants > Roots > Unclassified | place... | reverse complement strand
CGGCGTGAGGTCGTAGTCGAGTTGCTTGACGATCAATTGGCGCATGGGCTTCGGTGGGCTGGGCGATATCCAAAACGATACCCCGACTCAACTCACCCGCAGGGTGATCCGCCTTCACGATCATCCCCGCCCCTTTCCTCCATCACATCAACAGCTTGGCGACGCCAGCGTTCGGCAGCGTCACGGATTCAGGTTCAGCTTAATATGTCCATCGCGTGAATTGCGAGGGTAATGTTTTCGAGCACTGGGGCAACATACTAATATGGCAGTAGAATTTAATGATAAATCGAACCTCACTATTGTAGAGAAGTGGAGGTCGCGAGGAGTATTTATTTCCTTCTTGTTGATATTCGTTATTCTAAGTCTGTGGCCCTTCTTTTCTTATCCATCTCCCGGGTTGATTGATTATCACAACCACTTGGCTCGGCTTCATATTCTGACGGGGGTATTGCCGGAAGGTTGGTCTAGATACTATGAAGTTCGGCCGGAATTGGTTCCTAATCTCGCGCTCGATATCTTGGCGAGATGGTTTGTGGTTATTGGATTTAGCCCAGAGATAAGCCTCCGAATATTCTCGGGGATTGCCTTTTTTTCCATTCCTTTGGGCGCCCTTATTCTTTCCGGGGTCGTTAATCGAAATGTGCCTTGGATGGCGCTTTTAGCTTTTCCTTTTGCTTTTAATTTGTACTTTATATATGGGTTCTTGAATTATATATTATCAATTGGCTTGGCGTTGTTGATAATCGCGTTATGGGTGAAAAATTCTCGACTGAAAGAAGGGTGGGGTTATTGGTTTTGGAATATTATAATTGCATCCATGCTGAATGCTCTATTGGTTTGCCATCTGATGGGGTATGGTTTGGCGTTGGCCACAATGTCATTGTATGAATTGGGGCGCTCCTACCCATTTGAATCGAAAAATGGTAGGTTGGCAAGTCGAATTTATGTGCTGGCTGCAGTGGTGCTGCCAAGCATAATTTTCTATCTGTTCATGTTCGATCACTCCAGGCCCATGGAGATTCAGTATTTCAATATATTTCGTTCGAAGGTAATTGGCATAATTTCTCCATTTCTTGCTTACTATGCTCCTGCGGCGCTAGCCGCCGCTTTGGTATTTTTTCTGGGGATTGGATTTATTGTGGGTAGGCAGCTCATAAATGCAAAGGCATGGCCATCTTCCTCGCTTTTCCCAGTCGTGGGGCTATTCTTGTTGTTTCTGGTGGTGCCATCAGCCATGCTGGGGAGTTATTCGTTAGATCGAAGGCTTTTCATTTGCGTGGCAGTTCTATTTCTGAGCTTCATCGTCGTGATTCTAAAAAAAAGACAAGCTGTAGCAGTGGCTGCAGTCGCATTAGGGCTGCATGTTGCCAAAATAGTTGAAATTAGTGGTGTATGGAAAGATCAGTCGCGATCAATATCTGAGGCATCAGTCGCCATAAAGGACATTCCGGTTGGTGCCAAGGTGGGTGGAGTCAGTTTTACGGATACTGGGTCATTTGAAATTCCACCTCTGCGACATGCCATTATGTTGGCCTTAATCGAGCGCTCTGCATTCGTCCCCAATCTCTTCGCGCAGCCTTTCAATGGTGAGTCAGTTGCTTATAAGGAGGGCTATATTGAGAGAAATCAATCGCTGCTATCGGCACTGCGTCCCGATGATCCCGTTCCTTGGGGATTTGTCTGCGAGAAGTATGAATATTTCTTGCTGACATATATGAGTAGATTCCCTAAGACGCCGGATTGCCTCCAATTGATGTCCAAGGGAAGTGGATTTAACTTGTACTCAATTAAAAAACATAAATCTCAATGATTCACTGTGCAAATGCCCTGTGCGATCGGACCTGGCGTCCGGGAGCTATACCCCGCAATCAAAGGGATGTGCACTAGGGCGATTTCCAGAACAATTGAAGCAGGTAAGCGCTTCAAAATCGGTTGCTAGGATGTTATGCGGAGGGGAGGGAAGCTAGCACTTGCCCCGCGTACTGACTCGGTGACCTTGTCTGGGTCTCGTCATGATTGGTTCGGTTGGTTTGGAGAGGGCGGTCTGGCGTCGCTATTTTTCTGTTTCTGCGTGTGTGGGAGCGCTGACTCTGTTTGCTTCCTGCGGTGGGGGCGACTCAGTTGATGCTTCAGATTCGAACTCGAGAGATCGCGAGCGCGCCGCCGCTGTTACTCCGCCTACGGTCTTTGTCCCCAGCACCCTCATTCCCCCTGATGCCTCTGCGCGGGGCATGTGGTCTCCTGTCTACAACTGGCCTGTCGTGGCAGTGCATGCGACGCTTTTGCCAGATGGCCGCGTGCTGACGTTCGGCAGTAGCGCCACAGGGCAACAGGGAGCCAATGCGATCTACGACATTTGGGATAGCACGGTCGCGCCCGACGCGGGGCACATGACGCTTCCCAACGGATCAGGCACAGACATTTTCTGCAGTTCTAATCTTCTTTTGGCCCCGTTATCAGCGCAATCACCGGCCAGCGTCTTCATTGCAGGCGGAGACAACTGGAATGGCACGTCCACGACCAACACAGCCAACCCCAACAGCAACATCTTTGACGTTTCTACAGGCACGCTCACGCGCAAGGCGGACATGCTCAGTCCCCGTTGGTACTCGACATCGACCACGCTGCTGAATGGCGAGGTCTACATACAAGGCGGAAAGAGTGGTACTGCGAATCCTGAGATTCGCGGGTTGGACGGGAGCTTTCGACTGCTGTCGGGTGCGAATACTTCGGGATTGGACGCAAACTATCCGCGGAACTACGTGGCTCCCGATGGCCGCATTTTTAGCTACGACTCCAATGGCTGGATGTACTACATCGACCCTACTGGTCTTGGCGCGGCGACTGTCGTAGGGCAACTCGACGCGTCACATGCGTCGTGGACCGGTAGTTCGGCGATGTTTCGCCCAGGGCGCATTCTTCATCTCAGTGGCAGTTCAAGTGCAGCGTTGATCATCGACCTGAACTCTGGTGCGCCGGTGCTTTCGCCAACCCAATCGCTTTCGTCGCAACGCGCTTGGGTTAACGCGACAATATTGGCCGACGGCAAAGTACTGGCCACCAGCGGAAGTCAAGTAGCCAATGCCCTGGTCGGTGTCAACACAAAGGCCGAAGTGTGGGATCCGGCAACCGGCCAGTGGATGCAAGGGCCTTCGGCCGTCAAACCGCGGCTGTACCACTCAAACGCGCTATTGCTGCCGGATGCCAGTGTTCTAGTGAGTGGCGGTGGTGCGACCGTTTCTCTTGGCACCGGTCCTTCGGACAACCTGAACGCTGAGATTTACTACCCCCCATATCTCTTTACCGCTGCTGGGCAGCGAGCTCAGAGACCTGTTGTCGTTGCTGCGCCGGATTGGGCTGACATCGGTAGGGTGATCGCTATTGAAGTAGCCAATGCCACTGCTGTCAGTCGAGTGACGCTGGTCAAAACTGGCGCGTCCACGCACAGCTTCAACATGGACCAGCGCTTTGTCGACCTGACGTTTAACGCCAGCGGATTGCGTCTCTCCGTGCAAATGCCTTCGCACGCAAGCGATGCGACGCCTGGGTACTACCAGCTCTTTGTATTCGATCAGGCGGGTGTGCCATCCGTGGCGAAGATCGTACGAATAGGTTCTGCGGCTGCGGCTAACCTGGCTATTACGCCCACCTTGCTGAATCCGGGCACGCAAACCACGCAGTACGGGAGCGTTGTCAACCTTTCGCTGATTGCAACCGACCCGAATGGCGACGCCTTAACGTTCAGCGCGACCGGTTTACCTGCCGGACTTTCCCTCAACAGCGCCAGCGGCCAGATAACCGGTACGCCGACTGCTGCAGGGGCCTACGACGTTGTAGTTACCGTCACGGATGGTGTCAATGTGGCCAGCGTATCGTTTGTCTGGACGGTGGCCTATGCCAATGCCGTGGTGCTCGATCCACTGCCCGCGATCAGTGCCGTTCAGACTGGCACCTCCGCAAGTTTTACCGCCACCACACATGGCGGCTCCAACGTCGTTTATCGCTGGAATTTCGGCGATGGCACCGGCGACTCGGCCTGGTCCAGTTCCGCTACAGCGACGCACAATTTCACCAGCCCCGGCACCTACAACATCACCCTCAGCGTCATCGATGACAGCCAAGTGCTGCAGACCCGCAGCTTGGTGCAGACGGTTTACTTGCCGGCTACCGCCAACAAGCCCAGTGCATCGTCCAATATCGCTATCGAAACACCGGCCGCTGGCAATGAGCGGCTATGGGTCGTTAACCAGGACAATGACACCGTCAGCGTCTTCGACACGATCGCCCGAGTGAAGCTAGCCGAGATCGGTGTCGGCGCGGCGCCGCGCTCGGTGGCTGTGGCCGCCAATGGGCTGGTTTGGGTGACCAACAAGCGGGGCGATTCCATCAGTGTGGTCAACCCGGCGACGCAGCTCGTCGTGAAGACCATCGCGTTGCCGCGGGCCTCGCAGCCATTTGGTTTGGCTATGTCGCCAACGGCAAGCCAAGCTTTCGTCGTGCTTGAAGCGACCGGACAGTTGCTCAAGTTTGACAGCGCGAACTACACCCTGCTCGGCAGCGTGTCCGTGGGTGCCAACCCAAGGCATCTTTCCATCACCGCCGATGGCGCCAGCGTATATGTCTCGCGTTTCATCACGCCTGCGCTGCCAGGCGAAAGCACGGCCACGGTCTCGCCCACGCCAAGCGCTGGCGCTGAGGTCGTGATGATCAGCGCGGCGGGCATGAGCTTCATGCGCACCATTGTTCTGCAGCACAGCGACAAGTTCGACCTGGAAAACCAGGGGCGCGGCATTCCCAACTACCTGGGAGCCGCCACGATCTCGCCCGATGGCACGCAAGCCTGGGTGCCGTCCAAGCAAGACAACATCAAGCGCGGCTCTTTACGCGACGGTACCGGTCTCAACTTCCAGAACACCGTGCGTGCCATCAGCTCGCGTATCGTGCTGTCGACCAGCCAAGAGGATCTGAGCAAGCGTGTGGACCACGACAATTCCGGCACGGGCAGCGCTGCGGTATATGACAGCCATGGCGTCTACCTGTTCGTGGCGCTAGAAACCAGCCGCGAAGTGGCGGTCGTCGATGCACATGGCGGCTTCCAGGTTGCACGCTTCGACGTCGGCCGTGCGCCGCAGGGCCTCGCACTTTCCGCCGACGGCAACACCTTGTACGTCAGCAACTTCATGGACCGTACCGTCGGCGTCTATGACCTGAAACCTCTTCTCAGCAACGGGCAGATCAACGTTCCGCAGGTGGCTACGTTTAACTCGATCACCAACGAAGTGCTTTCACCCAATGTGCTGCTGGGCAAGCAATTCTTCTACGACGCACGCGACACGCGCCTAGCGCGCGACCGCTACATGAGCTGCGCGAGCTGCCACAACGAAGGTGGCGGCGATGGCCGCGTGTGGGATCTCACCGGCCAAGGCGAAGGACTGCGCAATACCATCGGCTTGCGCGGCCGGGCAGCAGCGCAGGGCCCACTGCACTGGAGCGGAAACTTCGATGAAGTACAAGACTTTGAAGGCCAGATTCGTTCGCTGGCGGGAGGCACGGGCCTGATGAGCGACGTTGTGTTCAATGCCGGCACGCACAGCCAACCCATGGGTGACCCGAAGGCTGGATTGAGCCCTGAGCTTGATGCGTTGGCTTCATACGTAAGCTCGCTCACGGTGTTCGAACCCAGCCCATTCCGCAACGCTGACGGCTCGCTATCGGCCGCGGCAACAGCGGGGCGCGTAGTGTTCCAGGCGCAGAACTGCGCGTCGTGCCACGGCGGCGCGGCGTTCACCAACTCCGGCGCCATGGGATTGCAAAACATCGGCACGCTCAAGCCTTCGAGTGGTCAGCGCCTGGGGGCGCCACTCACAGGTATCGACATCCCGACGCTGCGCGACGTGTGGCGCAGCGGCCCGTATCTTCACGATGGCTCGGCTGCCACCCTCGACGCTGCCGTATTGGCACACAACGCAGTGAACATCACTAGCGAGGACCTCACCTCGTTGGTGGCCTACTTGCGCGAGATCGGTTCCGAAGAGGTTGTTGCACCTGGGTCCTACAGCGTGCTTGCCGGTTCGGTGAGTGCCGCAGTCGACGCGATCGATCTCACAACATCTGGCACGAGCGACTGGACGCATTGGGGCGATGGTGTTCCGGGCCTCACTCGCAAAGCCAGCGGTGGCAGTCAGATCACCGACTACACGCTGGTGCAAGGCGGCACGGTGGTCAACTACGGCAACGACCTGCGGGTCATGTCGTGGAGCGACGGCGTCCCGACCACCGCCAGCACCGGCAACACGACCGGCATTTTCATTGAGGGCCTGGGCAGCGGCTTCACCTTGAGTGTGCCTGCGGGCACGCTCGCCCGCACCGTGACCGTGTACGTGGGTGGCTGGGCGTCGTCGGGCACCTTTCGTGCGCACCTGTCTGACAGCTCTTCTGCCGACTACACCAATACCACCACGCTGGCTGCTAGCCAATACGTTCGCGCTTACACGCTGACCTACGCTGCTGCCTCCGCGGGCCAGCAACTCGTGCTGACCTGGACGCAGGCGTCTGCCCAAGGCAACGTCACGCTGACCGGCGTGGCGTTGCAAGGCGTTGCAACGCCGAACCATGCGCCCACGCTTGCGACACCGGCGGCGCAGACGAGTACCCAAGGTCAGGCCCTGGTCTATGGTGTCAGTGCCAGTGATGTTGATGGTGACACCCTGAGCTACAGCGCGATTGGCCTGCCCACGGGGCTGGCCATCAATGGCAGCACAGGTGTGATCAGCGGTACACCCGTTGCTACCGGCAGCTACAGCGTGACGGTCAGCGTGCAAGACGGCCGCGGCGGCAATGCGCTTACGAGCTTTGTGTGGGCAGTCCAGACACCTGCGAACCAGTCGCCCGCAATCACGACACCCATGGCGCAGGCCGGTACCGTGGGCCAGGTCGCTGCGCTGAACATTGTTGCCGGCGACCCCGACAGCGACCCGCTGACCTACAGCGCCGTTGGCCTGCCTGCGGGCCTGACCATCAACGCGGTCACCGGCGCGATCACCGGCACGCCGGTGACGGCGGGCAACAGCATCGTTGTCGTCACGGTGACAGATGGACGCGGCGGCGATGCCACGGTCACCTTTACCTGGGTCGTACAGTCGGGGGCTCCGGCCAACCACGTGCCCGTCGTCGTCACGCCCGCAGCCCAGATGAGCACGCAAGGGTTGCCTGTGGTGCTGAACCTGAGCGCCACCGATCCGGATGGCGATGCCTTGGGCTTCAGCGCAACGGGCCTGCCCACGGGGCTGAGCATCAATGCGGCCAATGGTGTCATCAGCGGCACACCGACGATCGTGGGCAGCAGCAATGTTGTCGTGACCATTGCAGACGGGCGTGGGGGCGCGGCCACCGCGACCTTCACCTGGACCATCCAGCCCGCGGCTTCCGGCAGCTTGACGGCTGTCATCAGCGCGGAGACCACTGACGCCAACCTGACCGTAGCTGGCACCGGCGACTGGGCCCATTGGGGTGATGGCGGTGCGCCCGGCTTGGTCCGCAAGGCCACCGGCGACAGCCAGATCAGTGGCTACAGCCTGATCTTGGGCAGTACCGCCAGTGCCTACGGCAATGACTTGCGCGCCTTGTCATGGACCGATGGCGCACCCACGGCCAGCAGCACGTCCAACACCAATGGCGTCTACATCGCAGGCCTGGGCAGCGGTTTCTCGCTCACTGTGCCGGCCAGCACGACCAGCAGGACCGTGACAGTCTATGTCGGTGGCTGGGCTTCCTCGGCCACCTTCAGGGCACACCTATCAGACAACTCCGCTGCTGATTCCACTGACACCACCGTAGCCGCAAGCGGCCAGTACGTGCGCAGCTACACCGTGACCTTCGCGGCAGCGTCGGCAGGCGAGCAACTGGTGATTACCTGGCTTCAGGCTTCGGACCTCGGCAACGTGACATTGAACGGCGTTGCGCTGAGCGGCGTGGCCGCAGCCAACAACCCACCGACCATCGTGGTGCCGGTCGCGCAGACCAAGACACAAGGCCAAGCACTCACATTTGCCATCAGCGCCACTGACCCGGATGGCGACACGCTGAGCTATAGCGCCATCGGCCTGCCGGCGGGCCTCGCCATCAACGCAAGCACCGGGGTGATCAGTGGCACACCCACCGCCCTGGGCAACAGCAGCACGACCGTAACGGTACAGGACGGCCGGGGTGGTGTCGCCACAGCCAGTTTCACCTGGGCCATCCTGGCGCCTACCAATCAGCCGCCGGTGGTCGTCAACCCCGCGGCACAGACGAGCGTCCAAGGCCAAGCCCTGGTGCTGGCCGTCAGCGCGAGTGACCCGAACAATGACGCACTGAGCTACAGCGCCACCGGCTTACCTGCTGGTCTGGCCATCAGCGCCACCACCGGCGTGATCAGCGGCACGCCGACTGTCTTGGGCAGTAGTGCTGTTGTTGTCACGGTGCAAGACGGTAAGGGTGGGTCCGCCACGGCGGGCTTCAACTGGACGGTGCAGTCTCCCGCCAACCTGCCGCCCACGGTTGCAGCGCCGGCTGCGCAAACCAGCACGCAAGGGCAAGCGGCTACCTTGGCCATTGTCGCCACCGACCCGAATGGCGACACCTTGGTGTACAGCGCCACAGGCCTGCCTGTCGGGCTCACCATCAACTCGGCCACGGGCGTGATCAGCGGCACACCAACGACCGTGGGCACGAGTGCGACGATCGTGACGGTGCAAGACGGCCGCGGCGAAAGCGTCAACGTCTCTTTCAACTGGACGGTTCAGGCCGCGGAGGCAGGCAGCTTGTTGGGGGCAACCAGCACCGCGACAACAACGGTCAACCTCGCCGCGATCGGCACAGGAGATTGGGCGCATTGGGGCGATGGCAGTGTGCCTGGCATCGTGCGCAAATCAATCGGCGGCAGCCAGATCAGTGCATACACGTTGCTGTTGGGTGGCACGGCAACGGCTTACGGCAACGACCTGCGCAGGTTGTCGTGGACGGCGGGGTCGCCCACGGCCAGCAGCACGGCCAACACCAACGGCGTCTACATCTCGGGGCAGGGCAACGGCTACTCACTGTCGGTGCCTGCAAGCACTACGAGCAGAACCGTGACGGTGTACGTGGGCGGCTGGGCATCTTCCGCGACCTTCAGTGCTCACTTGTCAGATGGCTCCGCTGCCGATTTCACCAACACTACGGCTGTTGCATCGAGCCAATACGTTCGCGCCTACACGGTGGCCTACAAGGCGGCGTCGGCGGGCCAGCAACTCGCGCTGACCTGGACGCAGACCTCGGCAGTGGGCAATGTCACGCTGAACGGCGTGGCGATCACACCCTGAAGTTGATCGCGCCATGCTCGGCGCGATCACTTATCTTCTTGCATGAATGCGAGCCATCGCATGCCTGCATCTCGTGAGCTATCCAGCAAACTCGGGGGGAGTTTGGCGGGGCCATGCGGTTAGACTTTTTGCATTTCCCTAAACAGATTGGCTTCATGAACATCGCTGCGAGCACTTTCATCTTGATCCTCGTCAGCGTCGGCATGTCGGCCGTGGCGCAGGTGCTGCTGAAGACCGGCATGAGCAAGGGCGAGATCGGCCTGTCCTTGGCCCAGCAGCACTGGACCTCATCGGTGATGCTGGTGGCGACCAACCCCTGGGTCATCGGCGGGCTGGTGATGTACTTCTTGAGTGCCGCGGTGTGGTTGCTGGTTCTGGCGCGAGTTCAACTCAGTTTTGCCTATCCCTTCGTGGGCATTGGATTCATTCTTACCATGTTCCTCGGGTGGTGGCTGATGGGGGACAGCATCGGCGTGCAGCGTGTTGCAGGCACCGTTCTGATCGCAGCCGGTGTGGTGTTGATTGCCAGGGGCGGATGATGACGATGACTCGAAGCCTGCCCCTCTGCGTGGACTGCGATGGGACCTTGATACGAACGGATCTGTTGCATGAGTCAGTGCTGCTGCTGGCGAAGTCATCGCCGCTGTCGCTGCTGAAACTTCCGTTCTGGCTGTTGAAGGGCAAGGCCCACCTGAAGCAGCAGATCGCGCAACGGGTGTCGCTGAATGCCCAGACTTTGCCGTACGACCCTGAGGTGCTGGACCTCATCAGGCATGCGCGCGCGCAAGGGCGCAGCGTCGTGCTTGCAACGGCATCGCCACGTGGGCAGGCCGAAGCCATCGCAGCCCACCTCGATCTGTTCGATCGCGTCGAGGCCACAGATGCGCTGATCAATCTCGCGGGGCCCAACAAGGCCGCGCACCTCGAGAGCCTGTTCGGCCGAGGCGGGTTTGACTACGCAGGGAACTCGCGTGCCGACCTGCCGGTGTGGGCCGTGAGTGCCGGCGCGATCGTGGTCAGTTCTTCGCAGTCGCTGCACAAAGCTGCTGCAGCGAGCGTGTCGGTCTTGCAGGTGGTCAAGCAGTTGCCACGATCGCTCAAGGTTTATGCCAAGGCGATCCGCGTTCACCAGTGGCTGAAGAACCTGCTGGTTTTCGTGCCCGTCCTCGCGGGACACCAACTCTCCGCCGGGCCTATCACGGCGGCGCTGCTGGCATTCGCCGCTTTCAGCCTGTGCGCCTCGGCGGTATACGTCATCAACGACTTGCTCGATCTGTCATCTGATCGGGTGCACGCGCGCAAACGCAATCGTCCGTTTGCTTCCGGGGCGCTGCCCATTTCTCATGGGTTGGTGATGGCGCCGGGCCTGCTGCTGGCTTCGGCGTTGATTGCGGCCCAGTTGCCGATTGCGTTTGCGGGCACGCTGGTCGCTTACTTCGCGGTGACGTGCCTGTATTCGTTCTGGCTGAAGAATCAGGTCATCGTCGACGTGCTGATGCTGGCGTCTCTTTACACCTCGCGCATCATCGCCGGCTCGGCTGCGACGTCGATCGTGCCTTCGTTCTGGTTGCTGGCGTTCTCGATGTTCATGTTCCTGAGTCTCGCCATCGTCAAGCGGTACTCGGAAATGCTGGTGGCCATCCAGCAAAACAAGACGAAAGCTGCAGGGCGAGGCTATGTGGTGTCGGATCTGCCCGTGTTGGTGAGTCTGGGCGCTTCAGCGGGCTACATGGCGATATTGATCCTCGCGCTGTACGTCAACAGCCCCGATTTGAACGGGCTCTATCCCCGGCGTTGGGCGTTGTGGCTGGTGCTGCCACCAATGCTTTACTGGATCAGCCGGGTCTGGATGAAGGCGCATCGAGGTGAAATGCACGACGATCCGGTGGTCTTTGCAGCGACCGACAAGCAGAGCTGGGTCATTGCCCTGCTGATCGGGTGTGTTCTGTTGGCGGCAACTGTGTGATGAACCAACGGCCGGCTCCTGTGATGGCAGACCAGCAAGGTGTGCTCGGCTCAGGGGCATCGTTGCGTCGTTTGTTGACCTTGCTCGCGGTGGCCATGCTTTTGCGTCTGGTGTGGGCGGTGGTGATCCCGGTCATGCCTGTCTCGGACAGCCATGCGTACGACACGTTCGCCCGAACGCTCGTGTCGAGCGGCGTGTTCGGTTGGAACGCCAACGAACCCTTCTCGTTCTGGCCTCCAGGAACCTCGCTCATCTATGCCGCCTTGTTCCGTGTCTTCGGTGCCGAATACAACGCCATCGTCGGGCTGAATCTGGTCTTGTCGGCAGGCCTGATCGTGTTGACGATGCGCTTGGCCACCCGGTTCTATGGCGCACGCTGCGCGCTCTACAGCGGCTGGGTGTTGGCGCTGTGGCCAACACTGGTGATGTTCACCACCGTGCTGGCCAGCGAGTTGCCGTTTCTGGTGTTCGTGACGGCAGCACTCGACGTGTGGACGCTACCGAACCGCCAGGCACTTTTGCGCGGCGTTGTGGCCGGAGCATTGCTCGGTTGCGCGGCGCTGGTGAGACCCGTGGCGATGGCCTTGCCGGCGGTCATCGGCGTGGCGGTGCTGCTCGAACGTGGTTTGTCAAAGGCTGCGGTGTTCGAACAGCTGCGCCTGGTGATCCCCGCGCTGATCTCGATGGCCTGCATCATCGCCCCATGGACCCTGCGCAACTACGAGCTTTACCATGAGGTCGTGCTGATATCGACGAATGGTGGAGTGACCTTGTGGATGGGCAACGCCCCCGGCACGACCGGTGAGCACATGGACATGCCGGCCTGGGCCGAGAAGCTGCGCGACGACAAGCAAGACAAGGCGCTTGGCGAGCTCGCAAAGGGCTACATCGTGGCCGACCCGGCGGGCTTTGTCTGGCGGTCGCTTCGCAAGTTCATCTGGCTCTACAGCCATGAGTCGATTGGCGTGGCCTGGAACGAAGCTGGCCTGTCCGCGCGTTTCGGCGAATCGGCGCTGAAGCCCTTGAAACTCTTTGCCCATGCCACGTGGGCACTGATCTTGGTGGCGTCCATCGCTGGCCTGTGGGTGCTGGTCAAGATGCGCGGACTCTGGCGCGCAATGTGCGGACCCGTCGTGATCACCATCGCTTTCTACAGCGCCATTCATAGCGCCGTTGTCTCCCAAGACAGATACCACCTGGAATTCGCTGTGCAGCTTGCGCTGTTGGCAGGCGTTGCACTCAACGCGCTGGCTGTCCGGCGGCGTTTCGGGAAGGCGAGTCAGCAGTCCCCTCCCGCGACGGGCCAGGCCTTGGGCTTGTGAGGGCGCACAAGGTGGACTGCTCTCATTTGCGACCACATGACCTTGCGGTCGGCTGCGAAACCAGCCTTGAGCCTGGCGCTGCAAAGAGAGGTTTGTCGTGAGCATGTTCGCCAGGGCCTTGGTTCTCGGGCTGGCCATGGGTGCTGCGAGCATTGCGCCGGTGATGCTTCGCGACGGAGATTTCGCTGGCGCCCGCCTCGCACCGATGGATCTGGAGCGAGTCGTGCCCCGGGAGTTCGGCCTCTGGCATGAGATGGCCGCGGCGGTGCAGGTGGTGAATCCTCAGTCGAAAGAACTCATCGACAAGCTCTACAGCCAGGTGCTGACGCGCTCTTACGTCAATTCGTCCGGGCAGGTGGTCATGCTGACGATCGCCTACGGAAATGACCAGCGCGGCAACCTGGAGGTTCACAAACCCGAGGTTTGTTATCCGGCCCAAGGCTTTACTGTGTACCAAAACGTTACCGGCAGCTTGGCTACGTCCTCAGGCTCCATTTCCGTGCGCCGCCTGGAAACCAGCATGGGCCCGCGGAGGGAGCCGGTGACGTATTGGTCGACCTTGGATGGTGGTGTCATCGAGAACCGAATCCAGAAGCGCCTCTCCGAATTGAAGTCAACTCTGGCGGGGCGCGTGCCGGACGGTCTTCTGGTTCGTGTGTCGTCCATCGACCCTGACACGGCACATGCTTGGCAGGTACATCAGGCCTTCGTGGATGCGTTGTTGCAGTCGCTGCCCGACGCCGATCGCGCCCGAATGGCAGGCCTGAGCACGAATTGAGGCGTGAGCTTCTCATTCCTTCATGAGCCGCCAGATCCAATGGCTGACTCGACAGCTTTCTGAATTTTCGGTGGTGTCGCACTGACACATGTTCCTCGGCCAGCCGAGGAAACCCGCACCCTTGGTCGGTTATGTATCAAACCGACACCCCCCTGGTTACGTGATTGACGTCTTGCGGCGGCTTTGGGTCGTTCTCGCGGCGGCATAGGTATTGCGACGTACTTCGCGACCGGCACTCCCCAGATGATCTGTGTAAGCAGATTCAACCAAGAGCGGGCCGCAGTTGTCGAAACACTCGCATACATCTCAATCGAGAAGTCCCATGACAATGATCTTTGGTGAGTGTGTGCTTATGCCGACAACAACCATCATAAGAGTCGCGTGAGCGATCAGGTCCAGAAGTCTGCTGCCGCGACTCGCGTCATGAACGCCAGTCGAGTTATCTAAATTGGAAGATCTGACATGACTATGAGCACCGTCACCTACAACAGGTACATGACCTGTTTGGCTTTGATTGCCGCAGTGTCTGTCTCCGCTTGCGGCGGAAGTGACATCGCCACGAATGACTCAGGTTCGAATGGCGGTTCTGGGTCTGCTCCCGCACCGGCTCCCGTGCCTGCACCAGCGCCAGCGCCGACCCCTGCACCGGCACCAGCGCCGACTCCTGCACCGGCACCAGCGCCGACTCCTGCACCGGCACCAGCGCCGACTCCTGCACCGGCACCAGCGCCGACTCCTGCACCGGCACCAGCGCCGACTCCTGCACCAGCACCAGCGCCGGCACCTGCACCTGCACCAGCGCCAGCACCCGCACCCGCACCCGCACCCGCCCCAGCGCCCACGGTGACGATCAACACGAGCCTGATTCCCAAGCTGACGCAAAACCCTGTGGGCGGCTGGTCTCAAGACATGCTGGTGTCGACCACCGAGGTGGCACCGGCATCCGACATCGGAGCCT
>Ga0307508_10004101_pt1 | contig 14366 bp, 18 predicted proteins | sample 9_EM_MG_FD_203089 | JGI IMG/M metagenome (GOLD analysis project Ga0307508, IMG submission 203089) | Populus trichocarpa ectomycorrhiza microbial communities from riparian zone in the Pacific Northwest, United States - 9_EM | ecosystem: Host-associated > Plants > Roots > Unclassified | place... | reverse complement strand
TATTCATGATGTATGCCAACTACTGAGACTTTCTAAATTGTGGTTGTGGGGATCGAGAAGGTTGAGTGAGGGCATCATGGGCAGTTGTACCTGGGTGTACGGAAACTTTTGGCCTAGTACTTTACCAGTTTAAATTGGACGGTGGGAATTGAGGCATCAAGCAGCGCATAATCTATCGCGTACTCTACAACAGATGGATAGACCGCAAAGCTCGAAACCGCCGGTGGATTGAGTGTGCTGGTGAACCACCGATCAGCTATGTCTTGCTTGTCGCAGTCTCTACGCAGCCTCTTTGGCCGAGGCGAACCGCGCGCGGGTGAACCCCGTCGACAAGTCAGCAGGGTACATAGTAAGTACCACGCTGCACATCTCGCGTGGCGGATGATGGCAATTGACGAGTTTTTTTTGTTTAATCATAGGTACATACTCGCATAAGGCCTTACTACACTATGACGGGCGCGCTTTTTATCCAGGCAATTGACGAGTATGTAGGTGATAGATATAGATAGTAGACCCACTTCTAGCGCCATAGCGCGTCTACAGCCATCAGTAACTGGTGCTTTGTCAATATGGCGAAACGCCAGCACAGTCCGTGCCCATTGGGAATTGGCGACAAGCAGGAATCGATCGATTCTCAATGACATCATTAGTCGTGCGGCTCTCTCCAAACGCTCCGAGACTCAACGTCCATAGCGAAGTCACTGAGCCATAGTACCCGCATGCGGTTAGCAGCGATCGCACGGTCACCCTCCACAGCAACGCGTTCAAACTTCTTTCCCCTCCCCACATCGAACTCCGTCGCGACAACCGTCACCTCACTTCCACCTCCGTGACTCGACCCGTCACTCACCAAATAAAAAACACACGCGGCCCGCAGCCCCACCAAAACTGGGGCCGGACGCCATTGTTCGGTCTGCTTGGCTGCCTTGCTTTGCTTGCTTGCTTGCTCACCTGGTATGATTGATCTGATTGATTGATTGAATGAAAATGAGGCCAGAACGAACACTGAGAGAAAACTCGCTTGGTCTCCTTCTGGTCTCTCGTCTGCCTGTTTTCAAGTCCGTTTTTTTCTTTCTCTCTCTTTTCTCTCGACAATAGTGACAATAGTAACACAACGAAATCAAGCGCAGATTGACTGGCCGACCCGACCTGACCAGCCGCTGCCAGCCATTCTGCACATCCATTTACCGCGCCCGAAGACTTCTGTCGTACGGGTGCGGAGAGCAGTCGGTTGCGATTGGCGTTGCGACTCGACTTCCCGTCGATCCGGTGGTTGTGACACCCACATCCTCGTTGGAGTCACCGCAGCATCCCCTCCAGGGCGTTGCCGCGTCCGCAGCGTCCCCATCCCCGCGTATCGTCTCACGACCCCGCGATCCTGCCTCGCCACTAGTATTCCAACACGAGCCTCACTCGCTCCCGCACGACGCACACGTGCATCTGACCAGCCGAGATTTCGCTCCAAACCGGACAGGACAAAAACCCCACACAGAATATCGTCGCTGCCCAGCGCCCGCTGTGCCCCACCGTGCCCCGCTCCGGCACCACCCGTCGTCCTGTCGCCTCGCCCCCACCACCAACCAACAGCCCCCCACCAGCATCCACCACCCACCAAGGTATTAGATTGAACCGTTCGGTCGACGCTACTCGTGCGCATCCATCTGCGATCCTGCATCGCGAAGTCACTCGGAAACAGCCGCTCCGCGCACTTTCGCCGCATGCACGCACTGCGCACCTCAAGAACACTACACTTCAAACCCCAATCTGCCCGGCCGCTGTAATATCAAGCGTATCGCCCTGTTGCGATCAATTTTTTTTCCATCCGCTCTCCCAGTCTACTCTTAGTTGTCGCGGACGCAGCCTCGTGGTCCCGAGACGGTATCCCGGCTCCATGGTGCATACATCTTCGAGTTGTCCATCTGAAACGTACCGTCTCCATCTCAAATCCTGCGTGCCATCCGTCCGATCCCGTCGCCAGTCGGCAGTCACGGGAGGACACCGACGGACTACCTTCCACGTTTTCCTGTTGCTCCCCAGAGAGCTATTTCCTGCCATCCGGCATATCGCATCGTTCATTGGGATCTGCCGACTGTGCGTGACAGAAATTCGGCCTACGTGGTGTTGATGCTGGTTTTCTTCCCTCCTCCTGCGACTCTTCCCTCCGCGCGGATAGCGGTATCCAGCCCCACTGCCTGCCGGAACGTCCAGGGGCATAGATCGGCCCCTTTGGACCCAGGAAACTTGCTCCCGATCTTCCGACAAGTGCCCAGGGATCTACTCGCGACCAACGGAGAATTATCGCGTGCGTCTGTTTGCGGGTGTACGACTACCGCCGGCCCCACGAAGGTAGAGTATACTCATCCTATGACGATGGCTTGGGCTTGATCGTCTGCATCGGGACTTCGCGCGATCTCACCCAAGTCGTCGTTCGTTCCAGTGGTGGGCGATCCGCTAATATCTGGTGCTAGTGACAAATTAAGTACGCTACGTACGTACGTACATACGCTCTCTGTTGGATCATCCATCCAAGCTTTTGCCTGCGCCACACATTGATCACACGAACGAACACCCAACAACATTAAACCAGGAGGGGCCAGCCGTGCCTCATATCCATTCGGAAGCCTGACAGTTAGTGCTCCCCTTTTCGGCGCGGGGCAATTGAGACTCCATGCAAGGGATTCTAAAACGGAAACCTGTCTAGGTCAGCACAGTTGCCTGGGAGACCTGCACATACCTCTCCCCCCCCATCACTCGCTTTCTCCACCATACTGCTGCAATCAGCTGGGAAAATTTGACACCGCATCAGCGGGGCGATCCGAGGCAATATTTGTTGACCCTTGCTTGTTCTGTTCGAATCGGTTCGGACGGCTGGACGGTTCTGCCGCTTGCCTCTTCCCTACTCGTTCTCTTGCTATCTCCGTTGTGGCTCGTGGGATCTTCTGGTCTTCCGTAACTATTCCCGTCGTTGCTGCGGACACACCTTACTCCCCATCCCGTGGACCCACCACCTATTTCTGGCTCTGTGCGACGAACGGGTGAGGGGTTCCTATTAGAAAGTACCAAGGGATCATTGTAAAGCCCCAGCCCAATACGATTTCTCTGGAGACTGAATCCTGGCACGGGAACATCAGGTTAACGAGTATTGATCGACAGGATATCGCATTTTGCGTTCCGTGTGGCGACAACGCAACAACGGTGTAGACGCCCATCCGCGTGCCGCCCTGAGCGAGCGAGCGAGGACCTGTCTGGCCACACACGATTCGCTGATTGTCTTTGCATAAGATCACTGATTTTCTTCGTAAGTTCCGCTTTCGAGCGTTTTTGCCCAGACAGCAAACCATGGCCTCTCGATCCAACAGCTTACCATGGTGCCTAGCACCACGGCCTCTCCTCACAGATTTTACCGGTGCCGCCCATCTTCCAGCATGAGCTCGCGAACGTCCAGGCAGGACAGTCCTGATCCGTATGGAGCGTCGTTTGGCTCCGCCTCCCTCCTGCCTTCTCCAACGTCGTCGATGGCGGTGGGACCCCCTGCTGGGACATCTGAGTCTCAGACCCCTGTCTCGCAGAGGACTTCCCCTCAATCAACCGCGAATCCATCCTCGAAGGCTACGCACATCTGTGACCAGTGTCAACGAGCATTCTCTAGAGCCGAGCATCTCGAACGACACCAGACGACACATTTGCCATCCACCGCCACTAAGTCATTCGTCTGCCCGTCCTGCAACAAAGGGTTTACAAGAAAAGATGTCCTAACCCGCCATATCCGAGCAGTTCATGAGACTAAGAAGTCCGAAGTTCGCAAGAGTCGGAGAAAAAGTTGTCGGCGATGTGCGGCATTCAAGATCAAGTGTACAGGCGGTGGAAAAGGAAAAGTGAGCGGTGAAAAGGCCGCAGAGGCATGCGAGGCTTGCCGGAAACGCGAGATCGAATGCATTTTCGATTTCGGTGCCGTGATCGATAAGCAGGATGGCCACGACATTGAGAACGACAACGGAGATGACCTGTTTGGGTTCGGCTCCGACAACGATCGCTCTGACCCCGAAACTGGTAGTTCCGGATACAGCGTCAAGCGGAGGAAGACGGCGCATCATACCGGCCCTTCTAGTACCGGTGCCTCTACTACACCATACCTTTCCTCCAACACGATTCAGGTATCTGCATCAGCTGTATCCCCACACCTATTATCTGCAGCACGATTGGCTTCGGTCCAAACTATAAAAGCAGAGCGACAGCAACCAGATCTGTCACCACAGCTCACCCCAGCGGGTGACCTGCATCCAAACATGGAGTTGTCTTCAGCGGACCATCTCTTATCCATGGCGACATTTGCCAACAAGGGCATGCATGTGCCTAATCCTGCAGCCAATGGGTTCTGGGAGACACCCACAAGAGCGCCATCGCGTCCCTCTCCGATGGGACAGGGTTCCGCTCATTCTGGATACTCAGGGGACATAATGCCTCATCTCTATTTCCCTCCGATACGCTGCCCAGGAGTCCAAAATCAGCGGCAGGAATCCAACAACAGCGGTAAAAGCAATGCCGGCGGGATGCTGAACCGGATTGCCGAAGAAGATTTGAACGCAGCGAACACGTTGCAGGGTATCAACCCCGCTCCCTCTCGCTCTGGCGCTGGCTCTCTCGCGATGTCTTACCCTGGCCATCTTGAGCCATGGAAGAATAGTATCATTGATGACCCGAGTGTGCGAACAGGAGTCAACATCAGACCGCTTGACATGGCAGGGGTGCTGAGAGGAAATTTCAACACCGACTACTCCAACATCAACAATGGCTTCTCAAAATCGCCCATTTTTGGTGGTATATCCCTTGCGCCACTGCATCAAACGAACACTTCGTCGCCGACAGACCATAATATGGCCCAAAGCGGCAGCGGTGGTGGTGGCTGCCCTGGTGGCACCGGCGCTGGCCATAGCGATTCCGGTGCGATGGATACCGGCATGGACCTACACGAAGAAGATAACTTCTATTTTGATTTTGGTATTTTTGACAACTCGACGGATTGGCTGCGAGACTGGGGCCCCAACGATTCGATATCACCGGAGTCCCAACCCGGCCTGGAAGCCATTGAGAGACTCCCAGATTCTGCATTTTCACTGGGTATGACACCAGGGAATTTCAATGCAATCAGTGAATCTACTCCAGGAGTCGCGCAAACAACAAGCAGTACGAGAGACCAACCTCCGTCTCCGCCGCCGCCACCACCAGCATCAACACCTTCTCCTTCTGGGCATAGCCCACCGGAACCGTCGGAGAACCTTCCACATCCTCAACAGCAGCCTGGCGAAAATGGCAGCAGAATTCACGTCCCGGGTTTGCCGACTGTTTCACCAATGAAGGACCATGCCAACACGACCGATTTCCTTCCATGGGGATGGCAGCACGGAATAAGGCAAGAGTCGGTTGCAAGTCGCAAGGTGACGCTGCCACCGCTGCGACAAGTCCTCACTGACCGTACCAATGAGCAACCGCTCCAGTACGGTGGGCATCCTCCTATCACTGAGCCTGTCGCTATCACCACTGAAGATGCATCGATTACAGACAAGATGAGAAGAGAAATGATCCATGTCCTCATGTTACCATCCATTCAACCACCCTACCCAGGGTGTGATACTTCTGAGCTTGAGAGGGTTTTCCCCAGCAAGGACTTTATCACTACATTCATCACACTGTACTGGGAGCACTTTCACCCGATCCTTCCCGTCATTCACCGACCAAGCTTCTGCGTTGAGAGAACTCCGAGTATCCTCCTGATTGCGATGGTGAGCATCGGTGCGAGCTACAGCAACCTGAAGAACGCGAAATCCTTCGCTGACGGGTTGAGTGAGCTTTGCAAGAGATGTCTTGCCTGGATGGTCTGTGCCTGCTTTTTAGACTGCTTTTGTGGTGGCGCTGACACCCGTTATCCTCCAGGCTGAAAATGATCCCGCATACGGAAGGTCGCCATTCTTCCTTACATCTATGTGTCTGCAGAACCTCTACGCCATGGGTTCTGGATCAACGAGCCTCTACGATGCTGCGGACGTTTCTCGAAGTGTTATCATCGGTAATGCGCGCCGTATTGGGCTCTTCTCAGGCACGATAAATTCCACACCTACATCATCGTCACCTTCGTCAACCCCCGGATCCCCGGCTCTTCGTTCTTCAAATGGCAGGTTCACGCCGAACACCGAGCACAACCAGGCACAGGCCGAACACAGCCATGCGCAGGACAGGCTTAATGCCTCTTCTCTAGAAGCGCGGTGGCGTGAATGGCGGGAGAAGGAAGGCATGAAGCGGTTGGCTTGGGGTATCTTCGAGTACGACAGCTCGTTCTCCACGCTGTCCAACCGGCGAGGTGCAATAACAATCAGTGATATCGCCATCGGCATCCCTTGCTCCGAGCTGTTATGGGAAGCACCCACTGCTACAGCATGGGAAGCCCTATTAGCGCATGAACCAGATGTTCGCAAGCTACTTTTCTACCGGACACTTAAGGGTATCCTCTCGGGCGAGTTCGATGCGAATATTCTGACTTCCTGGGGGAAACGTCTTTGCGCTCAGGCGATGGGAAGGATCATGTGGGATTTCAAAGAGTTAGAGGAAAGTGTGCTTTCCGTCAGTCCCATCGGTTCCGCATACTTCAAACCTCAGAAGGAGATCTTGCTGCAATGCATGATGCGGGTGTGCGAGAGCTCCACTCCACGGGCTGGTGAAGCGGAGGGGGATCGTTACCACTGGATGTTGGTTTCACTTCTCTTCCCACGAATTCGCACTGACCACATGTACAGTCTCTCCCGGTTGATAGCACACTACACCCACCTCCACGCCGCCTTCCCCACAATCTCAACTATGCTCAATCTCGCCCGGAAACCACCACCACCAGGTGCAGAAACCAGCGATCCACGGATAAAGCAACTCAAAAAGATCTTCGCCTCGGACCCGACCTGCGCACGCACCCTTGCTTGGCACGCGGCTCAGATCATCGCCCTCTCCCGCTGGAAACCCGTTTTCTCTCCGGTCGAAGGCATGCGGTTATTCCTAGCCGGCGTCGTGCTTTGGGGTTTCGCACAATACCACCGCTCACGTGACGATACCACCCCCTCGTCGTCTGCGGCATCGTCGATGAAGTCTGGTGTCTATCCCCTCCATGTGCACGAGGATGCGGTTCGGCTCGACGTGCTACCCTGGAATATGCCCGCAGGCATGACGCGGACGTACCCGGAAGAGTGGATACGGTACGGCCGAGGAAAGGCGACGATTGGGGTTGAGGGCGATGACGGGGATAAAATGATGGAGGTTTGTGGGCAGGATGGTGCGAAAGAGGTGTTGAGAGTTGTCGTCGGAATACTAGGGAGTCTCAGGGTGTGGGGGCTGGGGGGTGAATTCAAAAATGTGTTAGAGGAATTGATGGCGAGAAAATCATGATTGCGGGTTAGCAAAGATTAGAATAATGAGTTACTGGTGTTCAAGAAGGGACAATGGCGATGGCGAAGGTTTGAAGGCGTTGGATTTTCCTATCTCGTTGAATCCTGAACTCACCGATGTGGCACTCGTGGTGTTTAAAATTTGCACGAATTTTCTGTAGATACTACCATTCCCCCTCTCCCTTTCACCTGTAATTAAGTACTGGAATGTTTACTCTCCTTTATTCTCCCTCACTCTAGATTTTACGGAGGTTTCGTGTGGGCGCCTATTTTTGCCACGAGGGCGTCCTGTGTATTGTGAATAGAGAGTAGGTATATCACAGATTGAAGCGAAGCGCGGGTTCGCGATATGTTCTGCAGATAGCAGAGGGCAGCGTCGTTTTTCCCTGGGCAGCCGCATACCCCGTGCCATAGTTACTACAACCTTTATGTGTCTTTGCATGTCCTTATCAGTGGCTGTCTGCGGCCGAAGCTTGCAGCACCCGTCATTCGTGTCATACACATCGTCTACAGATATATGTACATACCCCGCGGAATCGATTAGGCTAAATTCCCACACGCGCGGTGTGGTTCCGGGGATGCGTTGCGGGAGTGGGAAAATATCCGAGCTTTCTACCTGCGCGGGGGCATCCCCGGAAGATGAATTGCGAAGAGGAAAATGGCAAACGGACGTTTTTGAGGGGTATATCAGAAATGGTGAGGTGGTGGTGGGTGAAGTCGCGATGGAGATTATCTCAAGTGCAAGAGGAAGTATAACAGTTCTGATCCCCCACTTCTGGCTGGTTAAGCATCTAATTCATATCCCCATTCCAACTCTCTCCACCGCTTGGATTCTTTCCGCTCTACCGTACGTCAGTCTTACTTCACACTTTGACAACATGAGCTCACCAACTGGCGGGGTATATACACATCCGCACTTCGGGCCCTCCTCTGCAGACGACTGACTTGCCATAGAACCCCAGCTTCGTCCTCCAATCCGTCAAATCCGTGGCCTTCGAGGACCGACCAGTCCCAGAGATCAAGAACGCGAATGATGTTTTGATCAAGATCGAGGTTACCGGAATCTGTGGCAGCGATGTTGATTTCCCCCATCTTACTGGGCGTGTGCGTCCCTCGAGCTGACGAGGTTCCGAACAGGTCCACTTCTGGCAACACGGTTCGATCGGCCCCTTCGTCCTGAGGGCGCCCATGGTCCTCGGCCACGAGTCTTCCGGCACCATCGTCAAGGTCGGTTCATCCGTCACAACACTCTCCGTGGGCGACCGCGTTGCCCTCGAGCCCGGCATCCCCTGCCGCCACTGTGCCTTCTGCAAAGCCGGCACCTACAACCTCTGCGTTGACATGAAGTTCGCCGCCACGCCCCCGTGCGACGGCTCGCTGGCGAAGTACTACGTCCTCCCCTCGGACTTCTGCGTCAAGCTCCCCTCGAACGTTTCCTCCGAGGAGGGAGCGCTGGTCGAGCCGCTGAGCGTGGGTGTGCACGTGTGCAAACTCGCCGACGTGCGTCCCGGTGAGAGCGTTGTCGTATTCGGCGCCGGCCCCATCGGGCTGCTGTGTGCCGCCGTCGCGAGGGCGTTCGGTGCCACCACGGTGGTGGTCGTGGATATCGTCCAATCAAGGCTGGACTTTGCCAAGGGTTACGCGGCGACGGGTGTGTTCAACGGCGGATATTCGAGGGATCCGAAGGAGAACGCGGGGAAGATCAAGGAGGAGTTCAGACTGGGTTTCGGTGCGGATAAGGCGATCGATGCCAGTGGCGCGCCGCCGTGTATCCAGGCTGCTATCCACACACTGAGACACGGCGGAACCTTCGTGCAGGTGGGCATGGGCCCCGCCGAGATTGTGTTCCCCATCGTCGAAGTCGCCGCGAAGGAGGTTACGGTCAAGGGCAGCTTCAGGTATGCGGCTGGTGATTATAAACTCGCAGTCGGGTTGATTGCCTCCGGTAAGGTGGAGGTGCAGAGTCTGGTCACTGGAAGATGGGCATTCAAGGATGCGGAGAAGGCGTTCGAGGAGACGCTTGGCGGGAAAGGGATCAAGGTACTCATCAAGGGACCGGAATAGAGCAGATACGGTCAAGGGCGGGAATGGATGGGGCGTTGAGTATCTTGTCCTTTTTTTCATTTCTGTATTTCATGTAACTATTCCACGAAGGTAGAAGAAGGCCTTGAGCTGCACGCTCGCATGTACCCACCAGGTGCCAATCCGTGGTGACTGCCGTGCAAGTGCTTCACGGTTCACCATTTCACCGCCCCCCTTGGTTTGAAGCTCATTACATAGAACATTCAGCAATCTCGCACGTTCCTCATCTATACATACTAAAACAGCCCGATCCCCGCACGGATCGCATGCTATGCACGCCAAGCCGCAGCCGAACGAATCAACGGAGAATCTACCTTACCGCAATCGATTAGCATGCTAGGAAAGCTTGTCGTCAGAGCTCTCATCTCCTAGATACAGGTTCTTGGCCGGGTGGGTGTACACAGAGTGCTCTGCGAGCACTGCCTCGCACCTCGTACTCGGCCTTACAGTCCCACCCACATCGCATTCCATCTGTCTACATACATCCCCCCCAGTTCGTTCTATCGCCCACTTACACACATATCTATACATATTGCGGCTACAGGAGAGAGCAACATGTTCAACGTCCCGGAAGTGTGTCGTCGTGCCGCCGAAACCTCGACAATAATGTCAGAGCTGAAGTCGAAAGTGCAACACAAACGGCCGTCGACATCGCCGCGGTCGCCTCTGCAACAGTTACTCTGGCGCGCGTGGAGATTGAAGAGCAAGAATGTCGATGATGATGACGGTTACAGCGGAGAGCAGACGGAGGCCTCAGATTACGCGCCGCCGGAATTCGCGGCTGTCGATGGCGAGCACGATATGCCGGCTGCGCCGTCACCGGAACAGTTTACGCCGGCGAGCTTGTCAGCTGCCGGCTTGATCGGAGAGGAGGAGCATGCCCCCACTCACGTGCAGGCGGCACTGCATCTCGGGTTGCTCGAGGTTTTCTGGAAGTATAAAGACCAGTTTCTCCGGCCGGGCGACGAGATGAAGGCGTTTTTTTCTGCGGCTATGGACGGGAAAGAGGTGGTTTGGGGGGACGCCGAGGGCCTTGTGCTGTGGAAGGCGGTTATCGAAATCGCAGTTGGACGGTTTGAGGCCTGGTGGAAGGTCGTCGGCCGGGAGACGGAGGCGGCGAAGTGGGCGGAACGCGGGGGCGAGAGCGAGAGCGAGATATGGGAGCCCAGACACGGGCCTCCCAAGAAAGTGACCGAGTTGCCCCCTGAGATGCTCCCACCCCTCGACGTCCTGATTGTCTGGCATAGCTTCCTGCTTAATCCAAGATGTTACTATGACGACTGCTTTGCGCTCGGGATGCCGGGGATGCTGGCGGTTGCGTTTCCGTGGCAGGCAATCGTGGGTTTCTCCCACCTGCTCGTTAATTTTGGCGGAGCTGACGGGAAAACAGAACCAATCGGTCGATCTCCAGACGCTTGACTATACGCTCTCGGCAGATGCGAGGGCTTTTTTCAAAGTCGCTACCTCCCAGGAGGTGGACTTATTCGAGCAACTCAAGAAAGAATCATTCTCCAAACCCCGTATGCCCACGCTCGAGATCACATGTCCGAAATGCGGGCACGAGCACGAGCTTCCCATTGCTTCCCTCGATTCTGCCGTAAACTTCTGGCATAACCCGAACCTATCGCTCGACTGCGCCTGTGGCTTCACCATTACACATGACGCGCTCTGCGCTGAGAGATTGCGGCACGACTACAAGCAGGTTCTAGCAGGCGGCCCGGGAATTAGGGGGACCTTCTCGCCGCCGTTCGATCGCGGCAGCACGATCAGCGCGCAGATTAAGAGTCACTTCGCTGGCGCACCCCCGACTCTACTCTCGTACCCCACAGTCGACACCCTACTCTCCATCTTCCAGAACCCGGAACATGTGGCTCCCTTTTACCTTCCCACATCTCCGCATTCCTCCGCGTGCATATCCCTCACCGCTGCCGTTATCCGACAGGAAAGCTTCGTGGACAAAATGCACCACTTTCTCTGGGTGCGCTCTCCCACTCTCTTCACCGACACCCTTCCGCGCGCTAGAGAAAAGTACAAAAACTTCTTTCGTCTCTTCTCTTTATTCCCATGGGAAACGATGGTCCCTACGCTGGACCTGGACCTGTTCTGGCACACGCACCAGTTAACCCCGGCACGATATTACTACTACTGCCTTCAGCCGTCGACAACGGGCAGATTCATCGACCACGATGATAAACTTCCCACTAGCGTGCTGGACGACGGGTTCGGTCGCACAACGGAGCGATATAGAGATACGTTCGGGCTTGAGTATGGTGGCTGCTTCTGTTGGGCGTGCGAGATCGAACGCAATGAGGAGAAGGTCACCGGGGGGTGGTGGATACGCTTGCGCCGGGAGAAGAGAAAGCTCTGGGAAAGGCGTGTGAAAGTCGCGTTTTGGAGGGAGGTTGAGCATAGACGTTCGACCGGGGGTGAGCAGGTGGGGCTGAGGGGGCTGGAGAAGGTGCTTGCAGAGGGGCCAAAGAAGAGGAAGTAATGGGTTTCACCAGTTTGGACCGGTGTACATTCATACAACCATCATGGGGGAGCGGTATACCTTGCAAATCATTTGCTTTTGTTTTTGTTGTTTCCCCCGGCCCCCTTTATCCGAGATTTCGGCGGCATATGATGCCTAGGAGAATGTTCGGTCGTTGACTTTCTTTTCCTGCTTTTTTAGTTTAACGTTTGGGGGAATAATAAGTGGGTACACTCATCACCGACAATATATAGCAATCTATCGTCATCCTATGTCGCTTAGTCTTCTCCTTTCGGTTTCTTAGATATTAGGTGCTTGCAAGCTTTAGAGACTGTCCCTGCATCGTCGAAAGGATGTCGCACGCGGCAGCAGATCGCAGCGTCCTCCGTCAGGGAAATCGACAAAAGCCAGGCTCCCAATCCCACGCCCGCCTCCTGAGGTCAGTTTTTCCGCAGACGGTAGCCTCGCGACTTCTCACTCATCAGGCTCGCGAGTAACGATTAATGAGGACGTGCGATCTGAAGATTGGACTTGTCAATCGCACAAAGCCCGATGCCCAAGACACTGCATACGAAAGACCTTGGGGCTACAGAAGAATGCTTGACACGTTCGTTCGACCATGGCCAAGAAAGGTACCGAAAGCAAAAAAAATACCCATTTGTATCGTGACGGCCGTAAGTGCATTAAATACCCCAGTCCTCACATCATCATGCTCCCTAGATACCCCTCATTAATCTCCCGGACAACACCCACTATCTTCCGATGCTCTCCTCTCCGCCTCTACTATTGAGAAAAAGTCGTCCTCAGGCTCCCTCACCACCGGCGGCCCCCCCCTTTGCACGAAATCCGACTCCCAGTCGCCGAAGAACACATCCTCCGTGTACCGATCCGTGACCGGGCCATAGACCGACGTGAACGGGAGGTTCCTTACCGTCCAGCGAAAGTTCAATTTCCCTTCCTCCTTCAGTGGCGTCAGTAGCTTTTACGACGGGGGGAGCTGCGCGGGGGAGCTAGCGGGGGGGGGGAGTGGTACTGTGATGAATGTTCTGTTTCCGTTGTGTTGACCGCACAGGTGGTGTTTTTCCAGGTGCAGTCGGACGTGCCAGACCTCGAACTCGTCGTTGTCGTCGTCGTCGTCGCCGTTGCCGTTGCCCTGGGCCTGCGGCCAGGCTTCGAGTTCCCGGACGACGCTCGCATCCCATTTCCGCCAGGGTCGCAGACACTGCCGCAGCCGCACGTTCTTCATCAGCTGCAGCAGCGGCCGGAACGCGTGCGAGGGCAGCACGGCGGCGCGCGAGACGGTCGCGATCATCGACGAGTCGAGGTCGGTCGGGACCGCGCTGATGTTGAGGCTCTCGAGGCCGTGCCGCGTGCTCAGGAACAGCCGGTTCGACGACGAGAACAGCGGCTGGTTCACGCCCGACTGCGGGAAGAACGTCGACGACGGTATCAGGATCTGTCGCGAGCGTACGGGCACGAGCACGAGCACGGCGAGCGGATGGGTGCGTCGGTAGTACCGTCGGAGGAGCTTCATGGTGCGAGCGGTTGACGAGAAGGTGGAGCGCTGCAACGTGATGCCCAGCTGAACGATCGTGATGGCTGTTCTGTGGTGGGCCTACGCTTGTGTAACGCTACGATGCGTACTGGCGTGGTGGAGTGGCCGCGGAACCGTCCCATTGGCCATGATTCCGGCAGATAAGCCTAGATATGTAGGAGCTTCGCAGGGCTGACGGCTGGCTGCCTGCGGATCGCCCGTCAGCTGTGTAGTTGTTGTACATATCTACATTTAGACCACATAGGTTTGATGCGTATTCAAGCCGCCCGAGCTCTGCCTCTCGGCCGAACGGGCTTTCTATTAAAACTCAACTGAAAAGCTGCAACCAAATGAAAGTGAATAATCCATCGCAGGTTTCCTCCATACTTAGGTATGAGTACTTTTAGTTTCCCTATCGAATCCGGCCGGTATATACTAGGCATACACTCTCAACCATCACTCGACTTACACTTCGCATCTCAGAAATCGGGGGCATATTGTCATCTGGATATAGTTACATACATACATAACGTCAGACTGATGGCGAGTACATAAGCTGCGGTGTCACGCCCCCCGGCAAATTCCACAACACCTAACGTCGCCGCGGCACCTATCGCGGCTACCGCTGCTGTTGCCCTTCCTTTGGTGCCCGCCTGTTACGGTGAATTTTTTTGGAAGAGCGAATGGATGCCAGTATTGCTATATGGAAACGTATGGTCACCCTCCGAGTTTGCCCCCCCCCCCCCCCCCCCCGCGCCCCCGCCGGGGCCCGCGGGCGCCCCCCCCCCCCCCCCCCCCCCCCCGTCGCTCGTGCCGCGGGATACCACCGAAAACACGAAAGAAAAAGTGTTGCTAC
>Ga0307508_10004100_pt1 | contig 14369 bp, 11 predicted proteins | sample 9_EM_MG_FD_203089 | JGI IMG/M metagenome (GOLD analysis project Ga0307508, IMG submission 203089) | Populus trichocarpa ectomycorrhiza microbial communities from riparian zone in the Pacific Northwest, United States - 9_EM | ecosystem: Host-associated > Plants > Roots > Unclassified | place... | reverse complement strand
GTCGGCAGCTGCATTTATGCAGATAACAGAACTGGATTGTCGAGTTGATGTCGCTGATGCAATGAAACTCTTGGCCAAACTCTACCATAATTCAGATCGACTTCCGGAAGCTCTAGATGCAATTGAGGAAGCAGCAAATGTTATTCAAGACTCTTCCATTCATAAACGAATCCGTGCAGTAGTCGGTCGTATTCATGGTGAAATCTTAATTTCTCTCAACCGGCATGAGGAAGCTCTCTCGCGGCTCAAACCATCACTGGAGTTGGCGAGGGAAGATGGACATGTGCTTGGAATTGCATGGACCCTTGAACATTTTGGCTACATCTACGCGAGCAGGGGTGACTACGAAGATGCAATCATGGCATACACGGCAGCTGCAGACACGTACAGAGAGAGGAATGCAAAAACCTCGCTAGTTGGCAAAGAGGGCATGAGGCGGTGTCAGAAGAATTTGACGACGATCGAGGAGAAGCAAAAAAATGGAGGGAGATCGGATATTGCCCTGCTCAGATTCGTAAGTGCTGTTTGACTCCCCGTATGTGTTTGTGTTTTGATGTTTTACCTTTTTCTATATTGCCATTGACTTAGTGTTGCGGAGAAGAGATTGGTGGTTGAACATGTCTGCTGGAACTCTGAGTCTTACTGACATTGTAAAGTTGGACAAGTTGCCATGCACCATTGATAGACACGATATCTGGTATGATGTTGCGCCCCGTTAAGTTGCCACAACGGAATTGTTTGACTAAGTTACTAATGTCTGGAACGACTAGAAATTTGACTATGCTAACCAAATTTAAATGTTAGACTCGGGGTCGGTAATAAGCAGAGCCAAAATACCCTTAACAAAGTCACATTCATGTTTCACGCTGGGACATCCTGGAGGTGTGCAGCAAAGAGTCAAGGTTGTCACGGTCATCTTCCTCCACTACTAACTCCTTTAGTGAACACAATACAAATAACGTGGCTCGGGGTTGCTCATGGGGGTAGCAGTCAATGACGACGACAATTAGATCTGTCAAAGCAAGTCATTGCTTACAAGGTACGTCACATATGTCATGATTTGCGATCCGGTCATCATACCTATGGAAGAATGGCCGAACCAGATTGAAGAACCGAATTGGTTTCCATGTCATTGATTCAGCCGCTCATGTGGCCGCCGGGAAAGCGATGTCGTCGGAGACGGAAACAAAGTCACGGCCAGTCGGACTGTGTATAAATCGCACAACTCCTAAAGTTATTTCTAAGCTGGTATAAAAAGTATGCATACTGCCAGTAGCTCGTACTAATGCCCATTTAGGTTATATATGGAGAAATGAATACTGGCTGACTGGGATGATGCATGGATAACAGTTCCGTAATCACAGAAACGAAGAAACCACTTCGTCATGACACCTCAAGTTCCTCACATGCTCCTTCGTATCCACCTGCCTTCCGATGCTCCCGTTACTGATACTGACACTGGCCCTCGATACTGCTACACTGCCCATCGTTGACTGTGATGCGATCGACGTAGTTGAAGGTCAACTCGCCGTGCGAATCGACATTGTTGTCGCCCTTGTCAAAGTACACAGGGACGCTGCCGCAGGTCTTGCAACCGTGCTCGACGATCCTCTTGGCCAGCGTCTTGATCTCGTTGCCTGGTATGCCGCCGGTGTGTTGAAGGAAGGCGCAGATGCTGCCCCAGCTTGTGAATGGATAGATGCGGACTTCACCGTCGACGCACACGATGTGCTCGCCGTTCTTGTACCAGCGGCTGTCGGAGACGTGGGCCTCGATCTCCTGGCGCAGGCTGTCAGCCACACCCTGGTGTGGGTTGTCGGGGTTGTGGAAAAAGAAACAGTCGGATGAGCCTCGACAGTTGATACCGAGCGCGGCGACACATGAGGAGGCGAGGGCCGTCAAAGCGAGAATGGATAGGGAGAAATGCATGTTGAAAGGTGTTTGAGCTTAGTGTGGTTGAAATCGAACAAGCTGGTCGAGTTTGCTGGGTGTACGATGTCTGAGATGTTTCCGAGGAAAAGGACTCGTTTATAAAGCCCATTTTCACCACAATCGAGATCTATGGGTTTTTTCTTTCACACTCTTTCGATTATAGCACTCTGAAATTCATGAGTCTGGCTAACGTTTCATCAATCATCTCTTACTTCGTCTTTTGATCCATACTCTCATGATCAAGGAGATGAAGCATTTTGAGTCTCACTCCACACATACTCAAAGGGATCTTCTCAAAATTGGTGTACATATTGTATAGTATAGGCTATTGTATTCCCCCACATAGTTATTTTTATGTCACTACAGTGTGATATTGTCAGGACCATATTGCGTGCATCAAGCCCCGCAGAACTGGGTTTGCGCAGTGTGTGAGGAAGAGGAAAGTGTGTGTGAAAAAGATGTCACACTACCACTGTATTAAGACCTGTGCCTGATTACGTCGACAGTTGACCTTGTGAAAAATGTCGACCCCTGGTACTTTTTTTAGTCTTGGTGCCCCCTTGCTGAGATAGTCACTCAATCCTGTAAGATCCAAACACCAGATCTTGCCAACCTCACGTATTTTTGGGTACAAGTCCTCTACTATCTACTTGATTATGCAAAAAGATGTGCAAATAAAGGTCTTTTTCTGTTGAGAAAGTGGATTTTGAATCCCTATCCGTTTGAATCCTGTTGCACGTGATAGTACTCGATTGGGGCATATATCTCGATCACGGATCTCCCATCAAAGTTCAGAATGGCCCCAAATGGAAAGTTCCCTCAATTAGTGGAGAAGCACGCAGTGGGACCGAACATTGAGGCATGTTTTCTAGACCATATATTGTTGCAACTGGCTGGCTTAAGGGACTCACGGCGCTTTCAGCAAGACATAAACGAATTTTCGGCGGCGTTCCCATGGTTAATTTCCAAGTTCCCACCGTTACTGTTCTGTGGAGGAGAAGCCCTGGAAACTGGTCCTCCGCTGTTAGAATAATTACAGCTGAATTCAAAACGATGGGCCATTTTCAAAAAAACATACACAGAGCGGACCTCAAATTTTAACCCCCAAAAGGAAAAGATGCGCCACCGTGGGTGCAGGCATGTCGGTCCCCCCATTAGATTTTTTACCACCGGGAGAAATGTCACCAAAGGCGCTGTTATGTGAACAAGCCGCTCAGACCTGTGTGTCACGCCAAGTAACCTCCCGAAATTGGAACTTTAACACACAATCATCACTTTCTCTGTTGCCCTGGACCACATGCTTGACGAAGGTACGGGAAGTGACTGGCGGGACGCTGCGCAGATGTAGCAACAGATGGACAAACCTTGTTCAAAGCCCTGCAGAGCACGTCACCTCATGGAGAGAACGGGACATCTGGTCTCCAGGGATTATTTTCGTATAAATCTGATTTATGATAAAAAGGATTTGATATATTCAAGTTGCTGTTTGCAACAGTGGGCGCAGATACTGATAACTTATTCAACTTTACTGTCTTAACAGGGTCAAATATCAGTTTTTTTTTCGTTACATGAACCTGCAGTCCATCAAGTAGATTCGAAATATATCTAGATTTTCAGGGAAAGCCTATCTCATTGTTGAGATATGACACGAAAGTGATTCGGCGCCGCGCCCACTTTTGCAAACAGCAATGTAGCAAATCCTTTTCCAGCTAAATGCAAAACGATAGAGCGCCCGGCTCCCAGTTTTCGATGGATTACAAAAGTATCTCAAGTGAGCCACTTACTCGGTTGATCTTCATCAAAGTGGTGTCTGCGTTTTCTCTGAATGCCTCCTCCTCCTGCGCCGCCTCCACCGCCACCGCCACCGCCGCCTATCTGTTTCCGTTTACTTCCAAGAAACCCAGACGATGTACTTCTTTTTCGAGCGTAGACAGCCCCCATTCACCAGTGCCCCATCTTATTTGGGGCAGATGTTAGACACCCACTATACTCTCAGACTTCGACTTCTACTTCACAGGCAGAGTCGAGTCCGACTCGGATCTGCGGAGATCATTCGCAATGATTTATGGTGATTGCTGCAATGGTTGTGGGTCTCTGCCGGGGCAAGCATCGCTGCTTCCTAAGCAATCAAATCGAACCCGACTTCTTTGACAAAGAGTATCGAAGGGCCCCAACTTGTGTGGATAATTGAAATTATGTGGAGATCATTTCCGTTCACATGGTTCGATAAGATCCCGCGGAAATACTCGTGAGACAAGGACACACAGAGAGAGAGAAATGTACACAACTTGACACCCGAATCCACACGAATGTAATGTGAGGACTCTTTGTCAGCATCCGAGGAAAGTTGACATCCATAACAGGGTATCGAGAATGCTGCCGATAGTAGCAAAGGAATTTGCAGAGGATTCGATCTCCTCCTCTTCCGGGTACTCATGATTCCCCAGAAGCTTCTTCACGCATTCGTGCATGACCTTCTCTGTCAGCATCTCCATTCGAAATCTCCCTGACAGTCGATTCAGCAGATATTTGTGGAACGACGTCTTGGACTTTAGGACCGATGTATGTCGTCCTGTGCGAGAGGGATGCGGGGGTGAAGGACTGTAGTCGTTGATGGTAACCAGTAGCAGCAGCAGAGTAGCTGGGCAGGGATTGGACATGTGGTAGTTGGATCTCGCCTGTGACGATTACGCGGATCGATTAATCCCTCGCCCATCAAAATTTCTGGCAGTCAAAGGCCCAATACCACTCAGGCGGGTCCGAAATCATTGCGGATTTAAGGAAGCATTGGCACAATGAATAATCGAAGTGAAAATTTGTTCGCAAGCGAATGAACCTGAGAAACAATCAATTACATACAACCAAAATTAACAGAGAAGGAATTACCATCCTGTCGTATGGAACCCCAACCACTAGAAAGCGGGCAGAGAAGACTGGTTTGCGATCCGAAAAAGAAGTTTTACTTCGGTGACAGGGAGCATGGGAGTTGGGGCAACGTCACCTCCATGCAAGAAATCACGATAATGCCAGGCTTCAGTGCCGTGACGAGTAATGCCAGCGAACCACAAAGGCCGGAACAGAGTGCATTTGAGGGCCCTGCAAGTGGTTTCAGTAGACTCTGCTTGAACGGCACTCCCTCGGCCTTTCTCCCTCCTCAGATCTTCAAAGCCACTTGGGAGTTCAGGGACAACCTTGCTTGATTCCAGTGGCGCCAGAAGTATCTGAGAGATGTTTGACGTCGGTGCAATTCTCGTCAGTATTTTCAACGAAACTGTGACTGCCAATGGTCTTTGAAGGGGACGGTGCAGAGAAGCCGACTGGTGAGAGAGGTGGTATGATCGTCCATGGATACCAATACATATCAAATTGCTTGTTTTGGTACTACATGTATAATACATAAGAGCATTGCGAAGGGAATGAGAAAGACTTACGTAGTTGCGCGAGCGAGGGGTAACGAGTTCCATTCGACCCTCGGTGTTGGCTTTGGCGGGAGAGATGGCCGGCGTCAAGCAGGACGTGGTTGTGATGTGAGAACGAGGACTGACGTGGATTTCACACAGCGGGGAGGGTGTATCTGAAGAAATACGATGAAATGGTTGTCCTCTGAGGCCTGAACGTTGTCTATCGACCCCATGAGATCAGAGAACTCGAGGTTGAAAATCTAAAAATACGACTCGCCTTTAGTCTCCCGTTGATGACAAATCGATCAACCTGAAGTTGATGTGCTTGATAAAGCCTACACGTCGTTCTCTCCAGCAACACGCCATCGTTGACTGGTACGGTGTCTCCAGTCAGAGTACAGTTCTCGACGGAGGGCACAACCATTGCAAATCTCCTGAAGAGCGGCCCGGGAGTGATCATTGCTGACGCGTCTATAGCCGAATTCCGGACTCGTTTACTTTATCCTTCGTGCTGAAATGCACAAGTGTCGACGTCAAGCTTTAATTTTCAACGACCAAACTTGGCTCTGTGCATGTGATGGCCGCCCGGGGCCCTTTCTTGACAGGAAAAGGGAAAAGGGTGGCCTGCGAACCAGGCGAAATGGTGATAGATGCTTACCTCAGGCTCGACTCCGCCGCACACCTCTTCTGTTCTCGTTGCCATTGATGTCACCTTCACCTAGGGCCTGGTTTTCGTTACCATCTTCTGAAACAACCGAGGCGGAAGGTGAAGGAAGTGATGTCCCATTGGAACCGGACGGAGTATGTTTTCCTTTCTTGAAGACATAAACGACACTGATGTACAGCCTGTTCGCGTTAGACGGCAGTGGATGAGCCTGAATCACGCGCCCAGCCTCCCCACATCCAACATGCAATAATTGATGGAAAGCGACATTGGAGTTTCTGACATCGGCTGCCCTGCTCATCCTCGTTCCATTTCTAAGAGGGACCATCGAAGTTGCCATAAAAGTTTTGGAGATATGTCAGGTGCGCCAATCATGTATTATTTCTAGAAAGATATTAGAGCTCTTTTATCAGAAGCCACCGCTCAAGCACTCCAGGATCGGGTGTCCAAGATCATGAGCGCCATCATGGCTAGTGTAGTCACCACTTCAGATATCAAGGACGCGGCATCTAGAATTGAGAGTGATGTTAAGAACTTGGGAGGGCAGGTAGCCGCTTTATGTAAATAAAACTGAAATCAATCTAACGCGAGTATTTTTGCACAGGACACTAGATATTATTCGCCAGAAACTCGACCAAATTAAAGGCAACAGGCAATTGAGGAAGCAGCAAATGTTATTCAAGACTCCTCCATTCATAAATGAATCCGTGCAGTAGTCGGTCGTGTTCATGGTGAAATCTTAATTTCTCTCAACCGGCATGAGGAAGCTCTCTCGCGGCTCAAACCCTCACTGGAGTTGGCGAGGGAAGATGGACATGTGCTCGGAATTGCATGGGCCCTTGAACATTTCGGCTACATCTACGCGAGCAGGGGTGACTATGAAGATGCAATCATGGCATACACGGCAGCTGCAGACACGTACAGTCAGAGGAATGCAAAAACCTCGCTAGTTGGCAAAGAGGGAATGAGGCGGTGTCAGAAGAATTTGACGACGATCGAGGAGAAGCAAAAAATTGGAGGGAGATCGGATATTGCCCTGCTCAGATTCGTAAGTGCTATTTGACTCCCCGTACGTGTTTGTGTTTGATGTTTTACCTTTTACTCCATTGCCATTGGCTTAGTGTTGCGGAGAAGAGATTTATGGTTGAACATGTCTGCTGGAACTCTGAGTCTTACCGACATTGTAAAGGTTGGTCAAGTTGCCATGCACCATTGATAGACACAATCTCTGGTATGAAATAAATCCATGTTGCGCCCCGTTGATAAATATAAACTGGGCCGAAGATTTGTAGACCTGTGTGGTCTGAATGGTTGGTTTGGAATTAACAGTCACGTTTACAATTGGATTTTGTCAGTGTCTTTAAGTAGTGGAGGAAGATGACCGTGACAACCTTGACTCTTTGCTGCACACCTCCCCGTTATGCAGGATGAAACATGATCAGTACAGCAATGTGACCTCGTCAACGTTAAGGGTATTTTGGCTCTGCTTATTATCTTCGATTCCGACCCCGAGTCTAACATTCAAATTTGGTTAGGCCATAGTCAAATTTCTGGCTTAGTCGTTCCAGACATTAGTAACATAGTCAAAAAATTCCGTTGTGGCAACTAGTAACCCCTTTAGTGAACACGACACAAATAACGTGGGGTAGCTGTCAATGACAACGACAATTAGATCTGTCAAAGTCATTGCTTACAAGGTACGTCACATATGTCATGATTGGCGATCCGGTCATGATACCTATGGAAGAATGGGAAGGAACGGCCGAACCAGATTGAAGAACAGAATTAGTTTCCATGTCATTGAAAAGCGATGTGGTCGAAGACGGAAACAAATTCACAGCCAGTCGGACTGTGTATAGCTCGCACAAGTCCTAAAATTATTTCTGAGCAGGGTATAAAAAATCTGCATTCTGCCAGTGGTTCGTACTAATGCGCATTTAGGTTATATATGGAGAAACAAATACTGGCTGATTGGGATGATGCACATGGATAACAGTACCGTAAAATCAGAGAAACGAATAAACCACTTCCTCATTTCCTCACATGCTCCTTCGTATCCACCTGCCTTCCGGTGCTCCCGTTACTGATACTGACACTTGCCCTTGATACTGCTACACTGCCCGTCGTTGGCTGTGGTACGATCGACGTAGTTGAAGGTCAACTCGCCGTGCGAATCGACATTGTTGTCGCCCTTGTCAAAGTACACAGGGACGCTGCCGCAGGTCTTGCAACCGTGCTCGACGATCCTCTTGGCCAGAGTCTTGATCTCGCTGCCTGGTATGCCACCAGTGCGTTGAAGGAAGGCGCAGATGCTGCCCCAGCTGGTGAATTTATCGACGCGGACTTCACCGTCGACGCAGACGATGTGCTCGCCATTCTGGTACCAGCGGCTGTCGGAGACGTGGGCCGCGATTTCCTGTCGAAGGCTGTCAGCCACACCCTGGTGTGGGTTGTCGGGGTTGTGGAAAAAGAAACAGTTGGATGAGCCTTTACAGTTGATACCGAGGGCAGCGACACACGAGGAGGCGAGGGCCGTCAAAGCGAGAATGGATAGGGAGAAATGCATGTTGAAAGGTGTTTGCTTAGTGTGGTTGAAATCGAATGGCAAGCTGGTCGAGTTTGCTGGGTGTACGATGTCTGAGATGTTTCCGAGGAAAAGGACTCGTTTATAAAGCCCATTTTCAACACAATCGAGATCTATGGGTTTTTCTTTGAGATTATAGCACTCTGAAATTCATGACTAAGGCTAACGTTTCATCAACCATATTGCTTAGTCTTTTGATCCATACTGTTCGGTACATATATCTCGATCACATCAAAATTAGCACGCAGTGGGACCGAACATTGAGGCATGTTTTCTAGATTATAGTTGCGACTGCCGCTTTCCACAAGACACAAACGAACTTTCGGCGGGAGTTCCCATGGTTGAATTTCCATGTTCCCACCATTACTGTCCTGTAGAGGAGAGGCCCTGGAAACTGGTCCTCCGCTGTTAGAATGATTAGCTGAATTCAAAACGATGGGCCATTTTCAAAGAAGACATACACACAGTCGGACCTCAAATTTCAAACCCCCAAAAGGAAAAGAAGCTGTCAGGCGCCACCGTGGGTGTAGGTATGTCGGTCCCCCATTAGATTTTTTACCGCTGGGAGAAATGTCACCAAAGCCGCTGAACAAGGCGCTCCGACCTGTGTGTCACGCCAAGTAACCTCCCGAAATTGGAAGGAACTTTAGCACACAATCATCACTTTCTCTGTTGCCCCCTGATGTAGACTTGTGACTAGACGCTACGCAGATGTAGCAACAGATGGACAAACCTTGTTCAAAGCCCTGCAGAGCACGTCGCCTCATGGAGAGAACGGGACATCTGATCTCCAGGGATTATTTTCGTACAAATCTGATCTATCATGAAAAGGATTTGATATATTGCTGTTTGCAACGGTGGGCGCAGATACTGATAACTTATTCAACTTTACTGTCTTAACAGGGTCAAACCTCAGTTTTTTCTCTGTTACACGAACCTGCAGTCCATCAAGTAGATTCGAAATATATCTAGATTTTCAGGGAAAGCCTATCTCATTGTTGAGATATGACACGAAAATGTTTCGGCGCCGCGACCACTGTTGCAAACAGCAAGGGAGCAAATCCTTTTACAGCTAAATGCAAAACGATAGAGCGCCCGGCTCCCAGTTTTTGATGGATTACAAAAGTATCTCAAGTGAACCACTTACTCGGTTGATCTTCATCAAAGTGGTGTCTGCTTTTGCCTCCTCCTGCGCCTCCACCGCCACCGCCGCCTATCTGAATTCCAAGAAACCCAGACGATGTACTTCTTTTTCGAGCGTAGACAGCATTGCATCCTATTTGGAGCAGACGTCAGACACCCACTATACTCTCAGACTTCGACTTCTACTTCACAGGCAGAGTCGGTTACTTTCGAGTCCGACTCGGATCTGCGGATCATTCGCAATGATTTATGGTGATTGCTGCAATGGCTGTGGGTCTCTGCCGGGGCAAGCATCGCTGCTTCCTAAGCAATCAAATCGAACCCAACTTCGTTGACAGAGTATCGAAGGGCCCCAACTTGCGTGGATGATTGGAATTACGTAGAGATCATTTCCATTCACATGGTTCGATGAGATTCCGCGGAAATACTGGTGAGACAAGGACACACAGAGAAAGAAAAATGTTCACAACTTGACTTTGTCAGCATCCGAGGAAAGTTGACATCTATAACAGAATGCTGCCGATAGTAGCGAAGGAACTTGCAGAGGATTCGATCTCCTCCTCTTCCGAGTGCTCGTGATTCCCCAGAAGCTTCTTCACGCATTCGTGCATGACCTTCTCTGTCAGCATCTCCATTCGAAATCTCCCTGACAGTCGATTCAACAGATATTTGTGGAACGACATCTTGGACTTTAGGACTGATGTATGTCGTCCTGTGCGAGAGGGAAGTAAGGGGATGCGGGGGTGAAGGACGGTAGTCGTTGATGGTAACCAGTAGCTGGGCGGGGATTGGATATGTGGTAGTTGGTGACAATGATTACGCGGATCGATCCCTCGCCCATCAAAATTTCTGGCAGTCAAAGGCCCAATACCACTCAGGCGGGTCAGAAATCATTGCGAATTTAAGGAAGCATTGCCACAATGAATAATCGAAGTGAAAATTTGTTCGCAAGCGAACAAAACTGAGAAACAATCAATTACATACAACCAAAATTAACAGAGAAGGAATTACCATCCTGTCGTATGGAACCCCAACCACTAGAAAGCGGGCAGAGAAGACTGGTTTGCGATTGGAAGAAGAAATTTTACTTCGGTGACAGGGAGCATGAGAGTTGGGACACCGTCACCTCCATGCAAGAAATCACGATGGCTTCAGTGCCGTGACGAGGAATGCCAGCGAACCATAAAGGCCGGAACAGAAAAGGCATTTGAGGGCCTTGCAAGTGGTTTCAGCAGACGCCGCCTCATGCTTGAACGGCACTCCCTCACCCTTTGTCCCTCTTCAGCCAGTTGGGAGTTCAGGGACAGCCTTGCTTGATTCCAGTGGCACCAAGTATCTGAGAGACGTTTGACGTCGGTGCAATTCTCTTCAGAATTTTCAACGAAACTGTTACTGTCAATGGTCTTTGAAGGGGACGGTGCAGAGAAGCCGACTGGTGAGAGAGGTGGTATGATCGTCCATGGATACCAATACATATCAAATTGGTTGTTTGAGTACTATATGTATAATACATAAGAGCATTGCAAAGGGAATGAGAAGGACTTACGTAGTTGCCCCTTGGCATGCAAAAGAAGGAGAGGTAACGAGTTCCATTCGACCCTCGGTGTTGGCTTTGGCGGGAGAGATGGCCGGCGTCAAGGAGGACGTGGTTGTGATGTGAGAACGAGAATTAACGTGGATTTCACACAGCGGGGATGTATTGAAGAAAGGGTTGTCCTCTGAGGCCTGAACGTTGTCTATTGACCCTAAGATCACCGGTCACTGCTGAACATGAGATCAGGTTGAAAATCTAAAAATACGACTCGCCTTGGTCCTTCCCTTGCTTGATGAAGCCTACACGTCGTTCTCTCCAGCAACACGCCACCGTTGACTGGTACGGTGTCTCCACTGAGAGTACAGTTCTAGCGATGCCAGTTGATAAACTGAGCCGTTTCCAGGCTGACGAAGCTTGATGAGATAAAGTCGAACATAGTGAGATGTTCAGAGGGGTTTAGAGATCCGTGGTGTCATTTCCATCCCAAATGTGCGTCGAGTCTGCATGCAAATCCGAGGTGAAGGCAGTGACTAGTGATTCCGAGTGGCATAACATGCAGCTCCTCCGTCGGCTTCGGCTGTCCAACCCACAACTAAACCTGCTAGCCTCTGTCTGAATCATCTACGCCCGTTTTCCAGTTGGCGCTTGCGAGGGACAAGGAAAAGCGCCGGCAACAGGTTCAGCGGAGAAGGCCATCAAGCCCCAACCCTGCTCTCAATGCTAAGGGCGTTTTATAGCTGCATCTCGCACAGGCGGCTCAGGTCGTCATCGAACTTCATGAACTGCTCTCCAATCCGCTCGCCAGACATGCAAGTCCAGATTCCTCTCACAAATGTGGCAGAATCCTCATTACTGTCTGCCTTTCTTGGAATGGAAAAGCTCTGCTTACATCCTTGAACCTTCGCCTACTATGTCGTTTCATGGAGAGTAGTGCAATTCACAGTTCATCCACAATTGTCCTGGGTTCGCCTGAAAAGCAGAGCGGACTCAGGCGTGGATACGATTGGGCAAAGAGTCAAGGTTTTCACGGTCGTCTTCCTCCACTGACTCCTTTAGTGAACACGATACAAATAACGTGGCCCAGGGTTGCAAGGGGGTAGCTGTCAATGGCGACGACAATTAGATCTGTCAAAGCAAGTCATTGCTTACAAGGTACGCCACATATGTCATGATTGGCGATCCGGTCATGATACCTATGGAAGAATGGGAAGGAACGGCCGAACCAGATTGAAGAGCCGAATTAGTTTCCATGTCATTGATAAGCGATGTGGTCGAAGACGGAAACAAATTCACAGCCAGTCGGACTGTGTATAAATTGCACCAGTCCTAAAATTATTTCTGAGCAGGTATAAAAAATATGCATTCTGCCAGTGGCTCGTACTAATGCGCATTTAGGTTATATATGGAGAAACGAATACTGGCTGACTGGGATGATGCACATGGATAACAGTACCGTAAAATCAGAGAAACGAATAAACCACTTCCTCATGACACCTCAAGTTCCTCATATGCTCCTTGGTATCCACCTGCCTTCCGATGCTCCCGTTACTGATACTGACACTTGCCCTTGATACTGCTACACTGCCCATCGTTGGCTGTGGTGCGATCGACGTAGTTGAAGGTCAACTCGCCGTGCGAATCGACATTATTGTCGCCCTTGTCAAAGTACACAGGGACGCTGCCGCAGGTCTTGCAACGGTGCTCGACGATCCTCTTGGCCAGCGTCTTGATCTCGCTGCCTGGTATGCCACCAGTGCGTTGAAGGAAGGCGCAGATGCTGCCCCAGCTGGTGACTTTATCGACGCGGACTTCACCGTCGACGCAGACGATGTGCTCGCCATTCTGGTACCGGCGGCTGTCGGAGACGTGGGCTGCGATTTCCTGGCGAAGGCTGTCAGCCACACCCTGGCTTGGGTTGTCGGGGTTGTGGAAAAAGAAACAGTTGGATGAGCCTTTACAGTTGATACCGAGGGCAGCGACACATGAGGAGGCGAGGGCCGTCAAAGCGATAATGGATATGGAGAAATGCATGTTGAAAGGTGTTTGCTTAGTGTGGTTGAAATCGAACAAGCTGGTCGACTTTGCTGGGTGTACGATGTCTGAGAAGTTTCCGAGGAAAAGGACTCGTTTATAAAGCCCATTTTCACCACAATCGATATCTATGGGGTTTTTCTTTGACACTCATCGATTATAGCGCTCTGAAATTCATGACTGTAACGTTTCATCAATCATATCTCACTTCGTCTTTTGATCCATACTATATCTCGATCACCGATCTCTCCCATCAAGTCGCCGAATGGCCCAAAATGGAAAGTTCCCGCTGGAAGCTCAATTAGTGGAGAAACACGCAGTGGGACCGAACATTGAGGCATGTTTTCTAGACCATAGTTGCAACTGGCCGGCTTAAATGGCTCACGCCGCTTTCAGCAAGACATAAACGAACTTTCGGTGGCCTGGGAGTTCCCATGGTTGACCTTCCAAGTTGCCACCATAACTGTCCTGTGGAGGAGAGGTCCTCCACTGTTAGAATAATTACAGCTGAATTCAAAACGATGTGCCATTTTCAAAAAAACATACACAGAGTCAGACCTCAAATTTGAACCCCAAAAGGAAAAGATGCTGTCGACAGGTTTGTCTGACGACGGTACGGGAAGTGTTGACTTGTGACTAGCGGGACGCTACACAGATGTAGCAACAGATGGACAAACCTTGTTCAAAGCCCTGCAGAGCACGTCTCCTCATGGAGAAAACGGGACATCTGGTCTCCAGAATTTATTTTCGTACAAATATGATTTATGATGAAGAGGATACATTGCCGTTTGACAGTGGAGATACTGATAACTTATTCAACTTTACAGGGTCAATCTCAGTTTTTTTGTTACACGAACCTGCAGTCCATCCAATAGATTCGAAACATATCTAGATTTTCAGGGAAAACCTGTCTCATTGTTGAGATATGATGCGAAAGTGTTTCGGCGCCGCGCCCACTTTTGCAAACAGCAATGTAGCAAATCCTTTTTCAGCTAAATACAAAACGATAGAGCGCCCGGCTCCCAGTTTTTGATGGATTACAAAAGTATCTCAAGTGAGCCGCTTACTCGCTTGATCTTC
>Ga0307508_10004099_pt1 | contig 14376 bp, 7 predicted proteins | sample 9_EM_MG_FD_203089 | JGI IMG/M metagenome (GOLD analysis project Ga0307508, IMG submission 203089) | Populus trichocarpa ectomycorrhiza microbial communities from riparian zone in the Pacific Northwest, United States - 9_EM | ecosystem: Host-associated > Plants > Roots > Unclassified | place... | reverse complement strand
GCGGACGGCGCGCAGCGGGGACAGGACAAGGGCGGCGGCGAGCAGACGGCGCGCAGCGGGGACAGGAACAAGGGCGGCGGCGAGCAGACGGCGCGCAGCGGGGAGATGACAAGGGCGGCGGCGAGCAGACGGCGTGCAGCGGGGACAGGACAAGGGCGGCAGCGAGCGGTCGGCGCGCAGCGGGGACAGGACAAGGGCGGTGCGCAGCGAGCGGACGGGGCGCGGTGAGAGAGAGGTGTGGGAAAGAAAGTGTGGTTCTTCTATTAGGAAACTTAGGAAACAAGTTGTTGCGTGAGGAAGGAAAAGGAAGAAAGAAAGAAAGAAGTGGGCGACAGCTCCATTTAAGGATATCCGTCGCCCGCTCGGCGTCACTCCACATTCCAACCTCCCGCTCGGCATCACTCCACATTCCTTCCTCCCGCATTCCTGACGGCGCCAAGGGTCGAGGCCTAGCTGGCACGTGCCGTGACAGGTGAGCAGTTGGTAGTTCCGTTGAATAGCCACGATTCGCCGGTCGGCTCAGTCGTAGGCTTCGCCGCATAGCCCCTAGAGCTGCTCCAGGTCCCACTGGGCCTGCTGGTGTTGGGTGACCAGCAGTCGAACCCATGTGGTAGGGTTCGGGAGGTCAATCGTGGGTTGGTCGGTTTCCATGTCATTGTAGACCTCCAACGCTGTTCGGGGGTATTGCAGTCAGAGCATGTCGACGTTTGATTCCGTCATTTTTAGTACAGGTCCTGGAAGTGCTCTGTGTAGATCGTTTCGTCGTTGTAAAAGGTGTAGTCGCAGATTTCGCGAAATTCGTATCCGTCGAGGTCAGTGCTTTGGTTATTGGTTGCGCAGTTGCTCCAGTACTGAGTGTACCAGTTTTTGGGTGTGCAATCGATTGCTTCGGAGGGTATTGGTTCATCGATTTCTTCTTGCCACTTTTCATAGCTCGAAATCTCGTTGTCAATCGAGGAAAAGTTGTAGTCGAGTGAGTATTAGGATGTGGGTTTGAATATGTGGGAGAGCTTGAGCAGGTAAAAGTGGTCGTGCTCGAATGAGGGCATGTATAGCTGTAATCGAAGGTGACTCATGAACTAAGATTATAGTGTGACACCTGGGTACGCGAGTACGGAGGTGGAGGTAAAGATATCGTGGAGTCAGGTTCGATTGGTCTTTATTCACTGCGGAATAATCTTAGGTTCGTCGTGTCGGGGTGGTTCGTGAGTCGGGAATGGATGGTAGTCTGTGGAGTTTTCAAGCGGTATATATGCAACTCTTTCAGGTCACGTGTTCTTTGGTTCTTCCTGCCATCACGCCGGGGATTGATTCTCAAGACGCGTGGCCCCTGAGGGTCCGGTGCGTGGGTTTGATTGATCCTGACCAATTCTAGTGATAAGGGTGGGAGCTATCAGTCGTCGACCTCGTATTCCTCCGGACGCTAGTCTGTCGGACTATGCCAGATTCCTAACAAGGTCCTAGTTGGAATGAGAGGTGGTTCTTCCGGAACCCATCATCCTCCTAGTTTGCCGCTGACCCCTCTCCGGAGTTATTCTTACGTGCGCTCGTCTCAGCCGTAAGGTCCTAACTCTGGGTCTTATCTCCCGTCTAGACTCTCTCAGACCTGTCTTGCAGCATGAGCCCCACTTATAGCATGCGACTTGCAGGAAGCTAGCGTTTCCCCTTATGTCGTTCCCGTATGTAGCAGCTACAAGAGTCGGTAGTACGTCCGGTCTACCCGACTACGATGACGTAGTGGTATTGGACAGTTTGTGCCCTAGTACGCCACCCTAGCCATCGCTTATGCCAAGGTTACCGTTGCCTTACTTCCTCTTGCCGAACTGCTTTCCGGGTCCCGAGATGTCATTGGGTATTCCTAGTCCATGTGACTTACCATTGCTACCTTTTCTTCTTGTTCCTTATTCCCTTCACTACCCTCGGGTGTAACACAGACCGTCATCAACAAAATCAAGGAAAACTCCAAGACCAGCAAAAATCCAATTCCCCTGTAATATCACAAGTTCCTCGAAGTATTCACCGAAAAAGAACCTGCAGCACCTCTGCCCCACCGCACTCACGACCACCACATTCCACTGGAGGAAGGAAAGATGCCCCCGTGCGAACCCCTGCGACCCCTGAACGAAGAAAAAAGGAGGGTTCTCAAGGAATACCTAGAAGTCAATGAGAAGCGGGAATGGATCTGGGTATCCACCTCTCTGGCTGGGGTGCCAATACACTTTGTCAAGAAGAAGGACGAGGGACTATGCCTATGTATGGATTATCGACAACTGAATTAGATCACAATCAAAGGCCAGACACCATTGCCATTAATCGGAGAGTCCCTGGGTTAACTATCCAGTGGCACTATCTACACCAAACTTGATATCCGAGACACCTACTACAACCTCCGAATCGCAGCAGGAGACGAATTGAAAACAGCCTTCCGAACCCGGTACAGACTCTACAGGTACTACGTCACACCTTTGAGGTTGAACAACACACCGGCGTCGTTCCAACGATGGATGAACGAGATTCTGAGCGAATACCTTGCTATCTTCTGTGTGGCATATCTGGACGACATTCTCATCTTCTCGTAAAATCTGGAAGACCACCGAAGGCACGTCTGGACACTCTTGAGACGAGTTGAGGAAACTGGACTCACCCTGAAAGCATCCAAATGCGAATTCCATACAACGGAAATAGAATACTTGAGATACGTCATATCACCGCAGTGACTGCGAATGGACGAAGAAAAATTCTGCACCATCAAAGAATAGAAGTAAACAACAAACATCAAAGGAATCTAGAGCTTCCTCAGCTTTGCCAACTTTTACCAGCGCTTTATCAGAGACTATAGCAAAATCACGACACCCCTATTCTCCCTCACAAGGAAGGAAAGAGGATAGGAATGGAGTAATAAACAACAAGAGGCATTTGAGACACTCAAGAAAGCAATGATCACGGAACCTACACTACAATACTTCGATCCGGAAAGACCTGTTACCATCGAAACAGACGCCTCAGATTATGCCATAGGAGCAATCTACTCACAACCTGATGAAAAGGAATCTTGCACCCTGTGGCATACTACTCAAGAAAGCTCAAGGATCCAGAGCACAACTACGATATTCACGACAAGGAACTACTAGCAATTGTAGATGCACTACGAAAATGGGATACTTATTGCAAAATAATGGGACCCAAAATCACAATTCTCACGGACCACAAGAACCTTGAATATTGGAAAACGAAGAAAGACCTTAACCTACGGCAAGCCCGGTGGGGCGAATGACTAGCCAACTATGACTTCATGATCAAATACTGACCCGGAAAATTAGCTGGCAAGCCAGACATCCTGTCTAGAGAGTCAGGAAACTCTCCCTGGGAAGGGGATGTGAAACATCAGCAGAACCACAGCCGAATCCTGTTACCCAAGGAAGGTTTCGAGACATCCCGAATCCATAACCACACCAAAGTACTCCAAGCCAATACAACAGAAACCATCAGCCTTGAAATAGACAAAGAGTCCTGAGCGAAATCCAGACACTAAGCGCCGCAGATAAAGAGATCCAAGAAATCCAGAGGAAAAAGGGGAATGGAACCACCTGTGATGGAAAGATCGTGCTAGGGCTATACGAGGAAAACATTGGGTTGCTAATGTACGACAGCCTCATATGGATCCCTGACAACGACACCCTGCGACTTCGCATATTAAGAGACCACCATGACGCGCAAGCCGCAGAACACCTGGGCCGAGCAAGAACCCTGGAACTCGTGAGCCGAAATTTCTACTGGCCAAGACAACGAAAGTACGTCCACAGATACATCGACCACCGTGACACCTGCCATCGCATCAAGCCAATCCGAGACACGCCATTTGCACTGCTAAAGCCACTCGAACTCCCACACCAGCCATGGGACACAATATCAATGGTCTTTATCACCGCGCTGCCAACAAGCAACGGAAAAGACGTGTTATGGGTAATAATCAATCACCTCACGAAAATGGGACACTTCGTCGTCTGCGATGGCACCATGAACCCCGAAGACCTAGCAGACCACTTTCTCAGACAGATAATCAGACTCCGCGGACTGCCAAGCAGTATTATATCAGACAGAGGGTCCCTGGTTACCTCAGACTTTTGCAAACGAGTAACGGAAGCACTCAGGATATCACGCAACTTCAGCACAGCCTTCCACCCACAAATGGACAGACAAATGCAAAGAGCCAATGCCACCCTTGAGCAGTATCTCTGGGCATATTGTAACTACCAGCAGGACGACTGGGAAAGACTGTTGCCAATTGCCGAATTCTGCTACAACAACACACAAACCGGAACCACAAGAATAACCCCCTTCTTTGCCAACTATAGATATCACCCACGTTTCCTACCAGACCTCGGCATCCAGAATGATGAGACCCTGGAAGTATCGAAATATGTTGCGGCATTAAGAAGGCTACATGAAGAACTTCGAGCAGAGATCAAGGAAGCCCAAATGGCTCAAGCAGAGCAAGCCAACAAAGCACGACATCCGGACCCAGTGCTGAACCCCAACGACAAGGTCTGGCTACGACGAAAACACATCCGAACAACCTGACCATCAAACAAACTGGACCACAAACAGATAGGCCGGTACACCATCCTCGAGAAAGTTGGCTCACGAGCATATAAACTAGACCTACCGGCCACTCTCAGGATCCACCCAGTCTTCCACATCAGCCTCCTCGAACCCACAGCCTGCACCGAACCTATCACAGGTCATCACCAACCGCCACCGCCTTCCGTAGTCATCCAAGAACAGCAAGAGTGGGAACTAGAGAAAGTCCTCGACTCCCAACACCACTGGAACCAGATCCAGTATTGAGTCAAGTGGACCGGCTTCCATGACCCTGATCGTACCTGGTATCTGGCCCCCAACTTTGAGAACTCATCCGACCTCGTCTGCCAGTTCCACAAGGAATACCCTGAGAAACCCGCACCCCAACTCTAAAAAGTACCGATAGGTCCACCACCGCCACTGTTGACACCAACGAAGGCTAGACCTTCACTGGCCGCAGCCGCACCTCTGTGTTTCCCACCGTGACCAAGCCCGACAACGAATCCACTGGGCTGCCCACTCACAACGAAAACCCCAACGACTGGGACATCACCACCACCACAACCTACAGATGGGGCACCCATCCAGCCGCACCCTCGCCTCTGCTGTCCACCATAGGACAACCCCGTACCAACGATTACACCTCCTTGCATTGGACGGCTTGCTACGATGACTATTGCAGTACGCACTACCAAAGCATGGACAATAACAACTACCCACGCCAGAGCCGACGCTGCCACCGGGCACAGACCTGCGACTTCCCGCTCCCGCACCCGAACAAACTACTCGATGTAACCCGCGAATGACACCTCAACCCCGTTAAAGCTTGCGCAGACTGGCACCGAGAAAATCGGGTCTGCCCCGAATGCTGATTCCTCGTAAACATGGAAAACCACCACCTCTGCTGCAGCGCTGCAGCACCATGCGCCCCCCGGGCCGACATCACACCCCCGCAGGAAGACCAGGAGGCTGACCCGTCCGAACCTGCCGCTGACCCTATTGCCGCCACAACAATGACCGCCGCGTTAAAGAACGAGCAACTCACACTCCTGGGCGAAATCGTCATCATGATACATCCAACAACCACACAGGATGCGCGCCGCAATTATGTGGTGCACTGCACCCTCGCCCAGTGCCTGAATGAATTCCACGATGCAGACCAACAGCAACTCCAGCAGATGGCCAACACCCTGGAAATCATTATCGCCGAACAACAACGAATGAACAAACAAATCCAAGCCCGGTAGCAGGCTAGCCAGCCCGTCCGCATCTACCGTACCCCTATCCGCCGTCGTGCCATACCTACCCGTCATGCTCTCGCCGGAGCTATACTCGGGACAGGGGATGTACTGTCACGAATCTGACTCGACAGGCTCATAGGTGCCACTGCCGGGGCCACTGTCAACCTCGCCGTCCTATGGCTTGGCCTTGTCTCCGCTGCCACAGCTACGGTAATCCTCCACGCCTAGGCGCCTTGCTCGATCATATCGCTCTGGTAGTGATATCCCTCAAACCCGACTGCCGGCCGGTCTAGATCCTTCTCCTTGTTTCCCTTTTGGGTATGCTTGTGTGTCCTTTCCCCTGTTTGTCTCTGTTATGTTGCTTGCGTATCCTTTCTCCTGTTGTCACCATTATGTTGCTTGCGCATCCTTTCTTCTGTCATCATTATGTATCTTGTTTCCCTTTGGTTAAGCTTGTGCATCCTTTCTCTGTTCCTTACTGCTTGCATGTCTTTTCTCCTATTGCTGCAGATAGAGTGTTGGCTGCGCGGCAGCCGAGTGCGATCATGTGTTTTCCTTGGACGCGGCGATTGAGTCATGATGGGAGGAACTGTGTCAGTCTTGCGGGCAAGCTGTGATTCCAGAGGGATGGGAAAAGTATAAAGGAGGAGCACGGTAGCTAGTCTGGAGATTCTTCTCCACACAATCTATTATCTCTCTCTACAGACCTACCTCTCTCTACCCGTAAACCTGCGCTGCGACCACTACCCCCGATAAGAACCACGAGCTCACGTAAGGCGTGTGAGAAGACCACGACGAGACCACACCAGATGTGACGGATACCGCGAGAACAACGAGCCCACATAAGGCATGTGAGAAGACCGCGACGAGACCAGGCCAGGCATGACAGATACTATGAAAACAACGAGCCCACACAAGGCATATGAGAAGACCACGAAGAGACCATGCCAGGCATGACGGATACCGTGAGAACAACGAGCCCACGCAAGGCGTGTGAGAATACCGCGACGAGACCACGCCGGGCATGTCGGATACCACGAGACTACGAGAGGCATGTGAGTACGCCGGAGATGTGACTACGAGCTGCGCATGAGTACAACGGAAGTGTGACTACAAGCTTGCCCCGAAGAACTGAGCCTACGTTACCTGTCGAGCGGCATGGAGTAGTCAAGGCAGGATCTTGACAATTGAAGTCATCCAATCGACATACTCCCTTAAGGTTTCGTCCAGACGTTGGTACAGATAGGAGATCTCCATTCCCAAGGTGTTCAAGTCATCTTCTGGGGTAGAGTATTGTTCATGTAGAGCTTGTTTAAGAGTTTCGTAGTTATCTTGGATTGCGATGGGGAGGCTGGTGATATACTCATGGATATTGTATGATACCCTCGTGGTAAGAAGCACTCGATGAGCCCTAGTGGCCTGCTCCTCGGTATAACCAGCCCCTTCGGTCTCCACCTTGAATTCAATGGCTCTAAGAAAGTCTCTGATATCCGTACTTCCATTGTAGATACCAATATCGATCCTCATGATATGATCGGGCATCTTCTCAATACCATCGCTAGCCATTGCATGCGATGCTGACATATTGTTCGATGGTATATCGCTAGAGGCAGTATCGTTCGGTGGTATATCCTTCGATAATGAGGATTCGGTTTCAGAAGATAACCAGGAACGATCGGGGGACCTATCGCAAAGGAAAACGAGCTGGGAACGACGCTGGAGAATCTGATTGGCGTCTGTGAATTCTTCCCAGAGTCTCGATATATCGATCTAGGGAGATACCTGGTTCTGGGTTGGTGATACCACAATGAATAGGTTGATGACGAGAAGTCTGGAGGGCGAGCGAGATAAGGTCCGAGATGCGGCGAGCAAAGTCCAGGGCAAGCAAGACAAGGTCCAAGGTGCGACGAGTAATGACAAGATCCAAGGCAGAGCGAGTAAGAAAAGTCCAGGGTGGGGAGAGCGGAGACAGATGGGGGGCAAGCGGGAAACAGATGGGGGTGAGCGGAAAACAGATGGGGTGAGTGGGAAACAGATGGAGGGGAAACGGGAAACAGATGTTATTCTCCAAAAAACCTCAAAACGAGAAACAAACTCCCTGCTGGGCTCCTGATGATCAGGCCAAAGTTCCAAAAGTCACTGAGGATTCGGATTTGGCATACCAGCTGTAGGAGGGGGGTGTCTCGGTCTAGATCCAAAGGGTGAGTAGGGGAAAGATCCAAAATGTGAGAGATAAGGGAGGATATAGTTCAATTGAGAAAGCTATCTCTCGGAGCAGAGATTGTAGGATGGATGATGTCTTGATACAAGAGGATCGTCCCCGGGACAGTCAATTTATATGTGCGACACTGGGACGTCCGGTCAACGTCAGAGTGACGGTAATATCAAACTAGTCAGGTTTCTCGATAGTCACGAAGCAGGTGGGGCGCGCGCGGTCTTCGCCGGCGTTCAATTATTATACAAGAATAAAACCCCGTATGACAGTCCTTCCAAAATCGCCCACCGTTAAAGGATTTACAGCGAATAATCTAAGGGGTTCGGTTCGGTATCCGCAGTGCCCACCGGCTGCGGTTTGAGCGCCGGATCGTACGCGGCTCCGTGGCAACGGCTTGCTCGACGGATCGCTCAGTGGACGGCTTGGTGAGCGCGGCGGCTCGCGCGGCGGCACATGAGGTTCGAGACAGGCCCGGCGGCTTGCCAGACGGCTCGCTCGTATATCGCTTTGGCAAATGGTTCGAGGCGGGCCCAGCGTCTTGCCCTACGGCTCGCTCGCGGCGCTTCGGCAGAGGATTCGATTCGAGATGAGCCCGGCGTCTTGTCCGACGTCTCGCTCGCGGCACTTCGGTGGATGGTTCGGTCGAGATGGGCCCCGGTGAATTGTCCGGCGGCTCGCGTAACAACTGCTTCATGGGTAAGATAAGGAAAGGAATACGCTCACATACCAGACCCTCCTGGGTGCGGGCTGGAACCCAAAGCTACTCGTCCTGGTTGGTCTGACGATAATGGTAGATGAGGTTTCATTGGCACTGCATAAGCTGCAGCCGAACAGGGTGTCTGAGCGTGTTTCGCTCGGAAGCTCAACCGACTCCGCCTAGCCCCCCAAGTGTTTCGCTCGGAAGCTTCAGCCCACTTAGGTTTGGTCCTTTGTTTTGATGGCACTGCGCAAGCGGCAGCCAAAATAGGGGTCACAGAGTGTTTCGCTCTGAAGCTCAACCCACTCCGTCTAGCCCCCTTATTGTTTTGCACGGAAGCTTCAACCCCCTAAGTTTTGGTCTTTCTGTTTGTTTGCGTCACTCAACCCCTCATGCTCCAGAGTTAAACTCTTACAGCTGGTCTCAGCCGTAAGCTAAACCCCATTCCTCATCTTCCGTCTAGACTCTTGAGCTCCTCACGTATCCTTCCGTCTCCTTCCCGATTAACTGTTGTCTGACGCGCCACTTAGGTGTATCGTCGATTTGGCGGATGGTGCGACGTATGCCCGGCGGCATGCCAGACGGCTTCCGTATATCGTTTCAGTTCGAGATGGGCCCTGCAGCTTACCCGACGGCTCACTCGTATCATATTGGTCCGGTTTGCCGTCTGCCAAACAGCTCAATTGACAACTGCCTCACAGGTAAGATAAGGTAAGGAATACGCTCACACACCAGACCCTCCTGGGTGTGGGCGGGAGCCCGAAGATACTCGTCCTGGTCAGTCTGACGATAAGTAAACAAGGTTCTGTTTAGCACTGCATAACTCGCCCAACCCTTTTGGGGGTTAAGTCCCTCATGCGGCCCAGTAGATCGCGAAGTCTTTTCTCATCCATCCCGTTAGATGACGTGGCCTTATCATCTCGTAGATGACGCGGCCCAATTTCACTCCGTTTCCCACCAGTTGCCGATATCCCTTATCTCCCGAAGTTAACCCTCACGACCAATGGCGGCCGTAAGTCTTGTTAACTCAGCTTTTTATCACCCGTCTAAACTCTCGAGCCCCTTGCGTATCCTCCCATCTCCTTCCCGATTAACTGTCGTTCCGCTTGCGGTGCTTAGGTGGATGGCTCGGTTCGACGTAAGGTGCGTGCGGGGGCTGTCTGTCGGCTTGCGCAGTAGATCGTTTGCGGCTCCGTGGCGACGACTCGCTCCTCGGATCGCACGTTGGGGGAAGGGCGTTGACTCGATATCTGGGTAACCGGTCGGTGGTCCATTGATGATTGATTGATGATTCCGATTGATCATGTTCCTCCTCCTTCGCCCACGGCGAGGAGTCGTATAAGTATTCGGCTCGGCGAGGTCACGTGCTGTGGGGAAATTACCCCGTGCCGCGACGTGAAAACTCTTCACCTTGGCACTAGATTTCATCAGCGTAAAGAGGATAACTCTCGATTGGGTCAGACAGTAGTGCTTTTCCTGTATCTTCCCGAGAGAGGCCAGAGCAGGTGCCTCTCCTTAAGTCCTCTCGTCATGATTGGGTGATGCGATTGGGTTGCGTGTTGGGTTAATTTCGTTACTCGACCGGAGCCGGCAGCAACGAGCCCTCAACTGTACCAGCTGATCCTTTTCGGCTGCAACGGGCACCAAGGTATAGCTCTACCCCATATCGCTCCCAACAGAGTCTCGAACTGTTCCTGAGGTGCGGTCCAGTAGCGGCGTTTGCACTTTCCCGAATCATGAGCCGGTACTTGGTCCTGGGGCTATCCAGCGCTACAGGATCGGCTTGCGGTCAAGTCTCCACTCCAGTATTCGTTCAACTCGACGTCCTCACCCTGGTGCGGCATGTGCCCTGCCTTATAATCGTTATAAGCATCTCGAATAAGTGGGGATACGCTCACGCTGTTCAGCGCTGGCTGTCACGAACCTGGCGTGACAGGCTCCTTGGCGCCGGCGCCGGTGCCAGTCTCAACCTTGTCGCCCTGTGGCTCGTCCTCGTTTCCACTGCCGCAGCCACGGTCATCCTCTGCACTTAGGCGCCTCGACCGATCTCCGCTATATCGCTCCGGTAGCGTTATCCCCGACCACTGGCCGGTCTAGACCTCTCTCCTTCGTCTCCGTTATGTAGATTGCGCGTCTTTTCTCCTGTCCGCTATGTTTGTTGTCTCCCATTGATTGAGCTTGCGCGTCCTTCTCCCATGTTCGTTACGAGTATTGTTTTCCCTTGATTAAGTTGTATGTCAGTCTTCCTTTCCTTTACCGTTACTGCTTGCGCGTCCTTTCTCCTGTTGCTGCGAGTAGAGTGTTGGCCGCGCGGCGGCCGAGTGCGATCATGTGTTTTACTCGGGCATGGCGATCGAGTCATGATGTTAGACATAGGATCTGTGTCAGTCTTGCGGGCAAGCTGTGATTCCACCTAGGGAAGGAAAAGTATAAAGGAAGGGCGCGGTAGCTAGTCTGGAGATTCTTCTCCACGCAATCTATTATCCTCACAGCACCCCCCAAAACTTCACTGTTTTCACGACACCAAAAATCTTCTTTTCCAATTAAGTTTTCAACAACCCCGGAAAGTCACCTCAGGAGTCAGTCAATAGTTAATTAACTAGAGGCTGCACCCCTCTGGAACCCTCGTGGGAATTTTCCCTCCTGTCGCCACCTGCTTTTCGTGATTTTGGCTCGCATCGCCAAACTATCACCACCTCGCTAAGAGGCTTCATGTCTACCAACAACCCCGGTCAAGGATCCCTCAACGCCTTCCTCCGCCCGAACACCCCCGCCACCACCACCGAAATCTCTGCGCACAGCACCCCAAGAGCCCGCTCCCAGCAGCACCCCTCCCGACACCACCTTCAACCTCCTACGGTCGCGACCTCACGATCACCCTCCCCCGCAAAGCGTGCACGCGAGGAGAACGACACCGACTCCGACTCCGACTCCGACTCCGACTCCGACGACTCTGGAGACGAAGGAAGGGAAGAAGACGACGACAACGCCATGGACTTCCAACACACGGAACACGTCACTGCAATGCAGGCGATCAAAGGCGACATGGACGAGCCCACCAGTACTACCCCCCAGATGGCAGCCCCACTCAGGCCAGAGTACGCAGCACTCCGTGCCGACATCGAAATCATCACCCGCAATCTCCTAGACCAATTCGCCAGAACCATTAGTGCCGAGATCTCAGTGCTTTTCGCCCAAAACAACACCACCTTCCAAATCGCCACAAACAGCCTGACCAAGCAAATCGCCACGCTGGGCACCCAAGTCACCCAAATGCAACAACAACTCCTCTCGGCCGCACAGGGCCCCGCCGCCACCACTAAGCCAACTGGGGACCAAAGCAACACCGGCCCCAACCCAAAGAAAGAAAGGAAGAGAAAGGGGAAGGGAGCCACCGAGAACAAATACAACACCAACAGCCCTCCGACCAACAACGGCACCAGCATCCGTACATACGCCGACGCCGCCAAAGCACCCACCGCCCAACCACACCCACCAACCGAACACGCCACACACGCCACCAATGTTGAAGGATGGGAGAACTTGAGGAAGAAAATCCAGGCAAGGAAGCCTGCCATGCCCAAGCTTATTCCGACCATGTACCCCCAAGCCGAGCGCGAGGTCACGTGCCACTTCCCGGCCGCATCCCCCACCGAAGCCGCCACCCACACTGAACGAGACTACATCGCCTGCCAAGTCGCCGTGGATGCAGCCCTCCACCGAGTCAACAAAGCCCTGGTCGACAACCAGGACGTAATCGCCCCTCCCTTCCTCCGCGCCCGTGTAACCATGCGTGGATCCATCATCTTCACCACCACCAACACCCCAAACAACATCATCTATGAAGACTACACGACCATCATCGCCGATGCCCTCACCTACTACGGCAAGTGCGAGAAGGTCAAAATCGGGAAGCGCTTCAGCCAGTTCCTGCTCCACGGAGTCCCGACCCATCTCCCACTGCCTGACATCTCTGACAGCATCGCCACCAACTACCCCCAGCTGATCCAGTGCCAGAAGCCACACTGGCTCACCCCGGCAGACCAACGCAAACAGCAAGCAACCTCGACGATAGTCATGACCCTCAGCGGCAGCACCAAGAAGGCTGATATTGGACGACACTACCTCACCATCTGCAATCGCGAATGCCAACTTGACGATTACATCTCATATGGAAGAAGCACCCAGTGCCGGAACTGCCAGAGCTACGGACACCCCGCCGCCCTGTGCAAAAACCTGTCGCGCTGCGCGGTCTGTGCGGATGCCCACGAAACCAAAGACCACCCATGCACCATTCCGGCCTGCAAGAGAGGCCCCACCTGCATGCACCCACCAATCTGCTGTGCCAACTGCAACGCACCCCACAAGGCCAGCGACCCCAACTGCCCCACACGCATTAAGATCCGATCCTTCAACAACAACACGAATATGACAGCCACGACCACCCCGGGAGACGCCCCCATGGCGGGAATGACCAAATAAAATGCCCTTCCACAATGTCGGGTCCGTACAGCTGCTGAACTGTGCGAAAGGCCAAGCGACTACGATCTCAGCATTGCAAGAGTTCGCAAGAAAACCCGAAAACCTTATCTGCCTCCTCCAAAAACCATGGTGCGATAGACATGGAAACCCTCCCACTATGCCAAACTTCGATATGTTGACCCCAACACCAACACGGCCCAGGTGTGCGACATACATCCGCCGCGTGCCCGGGCTCAGTGCTACCACCACCTTCGCGGCCCAGGACTCCTTCCTGGGCACCACCATCACATCCCTCCAACAACAACATACCACCACATTCACCCTATACAACCTATACTCCTCTGGACGACCGGACCCAGTAGCAGCCATTCTCCCCACCATCGACCTACCGACAGACTGCCTCCTGATGGGGGACCTCAATGCCCACCACATGTGGTGGCAGGGCCCACTGCCCCCATCAGCACGCACCTCCCCAGCCAGCCACACCATCGCCAACTGGCTCACGGAAAACAACTTCCACCTCCACAATGAAATAGCCAAACCCACCCACCACCCCCGAAATGGGGAGCAACCCTCCACCATTGACCTATGCCTCTCCAGGGGCAGGACGACACAGCTGGTTCTCACCCTGGCAATCGATCATGACACCACCTCGGACCACAGCTCCCTCACCGCTACCCTCTCCCTACCCACAAACGCAGCACCACAGAAGGCCCAGCGCTGCTGGCGCAAGGCAGACTGGGAAAGCTTCACCTCACACATACAGGCCACCCGGATGGACCTCTCAAACCTCCAAGGAACCGAGGATACCCTCCGTGCAGTCACCAACATTACCCAACTCATCCACGGAGCAACCAACCACGCCGTCCCCATGAAAGATCCACGGAGGCTGGAAGCACCATGGTGGAACCAGAACTTGACACTGGCAAAAAGAGCAGTCAAACGAGCAGAGAGACGAGCCCGCCAAGAACCCAACGACACCAACCAGAAAGACAGACAACACAAACAGCACAAATGGTCGACGATGGTACGTAACGCTAAAACAGCGTACCGAATCCAACAGCTCCAAGCCGCATCATCCAAGACCATCTGGAAAACGATCCACCACCACAACACACACCACAAACCAATCCCCCCCCTTAACGGGCAAACAACCTTCA
>Ga0307508_10004098_pt1 | contig 14379 bp, 12 predicted proteins | sample 9_EM_MG_FD_203089 | JGI IMG/M metagenome (GOLD analysis project Ga0307508, IMG submission 203089) | Populus trichocarpa ectomycorrhiza microbial communities from riparian zone in the Pacific Northwest, United States - 9_EM | ecosystem: Host-associated > Plants > Roots > Unclassified | place... | reverse complement strand
GAGATCGATGGTGGGAGCGGAAAGTTCTTTGCAGAAAAGGTGGGGGTGGGGTCCGAGAGAATAGATTGCGTGGAGAAGAATCTCCAGACTAGCTACCGCACCCTTCCTTTATACTTTTCCTTCCCTCTGTGGAATCACAGCTTGCCCGCAAGACTGACCCAGTTCCACCATCATGACTCAATCGTCGCGCCCAAGGAAACACATGATCGCACTCGGCCGCCGCTCGGCCACCACTCTACTAGCGGCAACAGGAGAAAGGACACGCAAGCAAGAACAGTACAGAAAGAGAAGAAGGACGCGCAAGCACTAACAACAGGAAACAGCAAAGATGAGAAGGACGCGTAGGCAACATAGAGGAAACAAAGGAGAGATGTCTAGACCGGCCAGCAGTCGCGGAATATCACTACCGGCGCGATATGGCGGAGATCGGTCGAGGCGTCTAAGCACGGAGGATGACCGTGGCTGCGGTAGCGGTGGTGAGGGCCAGCCACAGGGCGACAAAGGTGACGACGGCCCCGGCCGCGGCGCTTACGAGCCTGCCGCGCGAGATTCGTCACAATAGATGTACATTAGATATAGAGAATAGAACTGGATTGAGTCACTATGCCTGGAACCCACTGCGTGTTTGCGAATGCGATTTCAGTAGTATTTGCTGCGATGTTCTGCACCTTGACAGCCAGCGTGACCATGGTGCCATGACGTGCGTCGTTCTGACTTGTCCAGTAGGGAAATGCTCTGACACGGCTGCTTCCAGAAGGAAAATGCCCTGACACAGTGCGTCCAGAAGGAAAATGCCCTGACACGGTGTGTCCAGAAGGAAAATGCCCTGACATGCTGCGTCCAGAAGGAAATGCCCTGACACAGGGCGTCCAGAAGGAAAATGCCCTGCCACGCTCCATCCGGTAAGCAGATGCTGTGGCGATCTACGTCTGCTCGTACGGTGCCGTGGCAAGCTGCGTCCGAATTCACATTGCCTGTGCGTTTTGCGTTGGGAGCGGTATGTGTGCTGACAGGGTGCGGCCAGAGCGTCCCGAGCGCCTGGTGCGTCCGGGCGCTGCCTGTGCATCTGGACGTAGATTTTTTTTCCTGATGTCGAGGTTACTTGCAGCTTGACATTTGCTAGTAGATTCTTGGCCTATAAAAGAGGGCAGGATCCAGTGATGTGATGTTTGAAGGAAATTGGTGAGTAAAAAGATTACTGTGGAGACAGGATGGCAACTGGCAGCAGCAGTAGCAGCCAGCAGCACCGTTGTCCTGTCACCCCACTACGACCGGCTTCTGCTGCACCACCACCCCCCGACAACCAAAAACGCAGCAACCGCAACAGCTCTCCCACTCCATCACAATCATAACTGTGACATGATCAATCCCATCAGCCATGATCACTGCAATTCGTACTTGTGCAAAAGGCTCCAGCTTCGCGGTCTACCCAGATGAGATACGATTTGTCGTAGACTGGTCCGTCTGCCACTGGCCAATGGCTAATAGGGATTCCATGTAGTAACCAATCCTTCCCAGTCCTCCACCTGGAAGAACTCCGATACCTTGTGTCGTACCTGAGCTTGGAGTCACGCCTTCCGAGTACTACGACCTACCCTCTACCGACGACTGCCTAGATCTCAGTCAGCGTGGGCTAGAGAATGAAAGGGAGGGCTCTATACTGCACGAGGGGAGGTCTGGGTTATGCGAATCTGGAGTTGAACGTTGGCACTGGGAAGATACTGGGTCATGCCAGGGGGCCACACCGCCAATTGAAGAACTGCTTGCACTTGCCGGAGAGTAGCCTCTGTTGCGACATGGATTTCCACCTGTTAATACACCTGCATCACACATTGGTCAGTTCACCCAAAGGCTGATAGATGATGCTTTGGGAACACAACTTTCATGGCTTCAGAAAGACCCTCCCAAGACCGGGGAGGAACTGAGACTGCTTCCTTGGATGAGTGGAGTTGAGACGTAATCTGGAGTAGAGAATCGCAAGGTGAGCGGCCAGAGACATTTTCTGGCAAAGAAGGATGGATTTATCCAGACTAGGGTTGACGAGCTCCTAAAGCCACACGGTGACAGCTCAGTGCGAGTTACTCACGGGTTGGCTGAAAAGCCGGTAGGTCTTCCACCACTATCACTGGTAGACCGATATCTAATAGCCATACAGATTGAATATTTGGGTGGGCCACGTGATAAAGTCCTGGAACTCAAGGCACGCGGCCATCCCATATCGCTCAAGAGAACTACCTAAAACGCCAAATTGGATAAAGGGCTAGCCTCACGGATTCTCTGACCTGAGAATCATAATACTTGACAAACAGAGCGTATCCCTGGGGAATTATCGATAGATACATTGACATATTTTAGTCGATGCCCACCAGTCGTGCCCTGCAATATGGCTTGTCCGGTGACATTTGACGAGATGGAGTTGGATGCAATAACACCTTTGACCATGCGGCAGCCCGGTACAGATGTTGTGCGGTGGCTTTCCGTTTGCCGGTACGAAATACTAGAAGCTGGTTGCGATGTCTCTGCGTAAGACATGGTTTACAAGGTTTCCGTGAACGTGAACTGGCTGTCCCAAATGTCTCCAACATGCGTGCCAAGGTGCGAGCTGCCTTTGCTAGCTGCAACAGACAGTTGAGACTCGGTTTCCAAGAGAAGGACTGGCAAATAGCTGCCGCTGCAGAATTTATGCTTGGTAGAGATGTCTGTTTAATCACAGGAACTGGAACCGGAAAGTCGCTATGCTATCTTCTTTGCAACATGACGAACGTCTCCGATATCATCATCGTATTCTCACCCCTACTTAGTCTTATTGCTGATCAGGTCAAATCTGCAATGATTCTCGACATAAAGGCATGTGCTATCAGCTGGGAGAGCATGAAGGCAAATACTCAGCTTATACACGAGGTCACACGAGGGGATTATCAGCTCATCTTGATGTAGCCAGAGTTTTGCAATCGGGACAATCCAAACTTTATACGTATGACTGCAGAGGACACAGCACTGCGCCATCAGATCATCGGTATTGTTGTGGATGAGGCCCACCTAGTTCATGCATGGCGTTCATTTCGAGTCCAATGGGGATCAATAGGAACCATCCGACCTTTCTTTCCAGGCGTCCCAATCATGACCTTGTCAGCTACTGTCACATCTTATGTACGTAGATTCATTCATAGAAACCTAGATATGATGCCAGAAACCAGCTTTATACACCGTTCAGTGGACCAATCCATTATCTACTTGCACACACAGTGGATAGAGTGGGGACTCAATACCCACAAAGATCTATACTGGCTTGTCCCACTGCAAATTCGGCATCCTGCAGATATCCACCAAACAATCGTATTCTCTGATAGCCACAATGACTGCCAAAAAGCCTGCACTGAGTTTTGGCAACTGGAGTAGATCCCAGTGGAATGGCGTCGAGAATACCCATGGACATTTGCATAGGTCACAACAGCCCTGAGCAATGTACGCCGTAGTTAGGTGATGTCAGCATTTCAGGCTAGCCTTGTCCGTGTACTATTCGCCACTGAGATCGCAGGGATGGGTATTGATTTTCCCAACGTCTGTCGGGTCATACAATGGCAGGTGACTCCAAAGTTGACTGCAGCTTTCTTATGGCAACGGTTTGGCTGTGCAGCCAGAAATTCTGCTTCGATTGGAGTTGCAATTTTATACCATCCTGCTCGTGTCCTCCTACAGAGTACAAAAGACCACCAGCTGGCGATACTTGCAGGCGATGTCTTCCACAAACCGGTAATAATCCCTAAGATCTTGGACCTCATCGAAGGGTTTGCAACCTCAAAGATACCAACAAGAACTGCTCATGATCCTCTTGACCGGGATATTAAACCTCCAATACCCACGCCACAGTTCTATGACATTACCGACTTATTCGCAACATTGATCAACGGCATGCTACGTAATGAGAGGACGGAGACACAAACTATTCAGGACGATGACTCAGGCTGAGACATCAATGATAGCAACGACCTTCAATTTGCTAGAAGACAAACTGAAGAAGCTTCTCAAAGAGTTCGAGCTGTATCCCAAGACAGTTCAACTGTTTTGTCAATCGGCGGAGGTTCAGATATTTCAGATCTGGAGGGTCAACAGGAAGCATCCCTAGACAGGACAAGACTGGGTTCAGAAAGGAAAGAGGCCCTCCAGCAGTGTGCTGAGGTGTCTTGTGGGCTATTAACACAACGGGCTGTATTCGGAGAACATTTCTCTTACAGTTTGATAAGCTTTATATGAACAGAGCAAAGCTTGATATCACATCGAAGCTCCACTATCTGTGCTGCGACTGCCATACTCAAATATCCGACCAAACAATGCCTGTCAAACTACGGATGCTTCTACCTCCTGTTGTACCCGGAATACTATCTGAAACCAATGTGGATGATGTTAGCCTTGAGGACAAAGCCAATTACATGGAGACCTTAAAGGAGGATTTCATTTCAGCATTTCCGGTGAGGCAAGGAAATGCTTCTTGGGCCAAAAAAGATGCTATCTTTGATGTTCTACATGCACTCCGCGAGACCGCCTGGTGAGACAATGCGGTATATGGTGTCTTTACACCATATACTGCATCTGCTCTCCTTCCAGATGAAGTCATACTTGCGATTGCAAGGAGATGTGATATGATACAGACGACTGAAGATATCGATGCGGTACTGGTACACTATACTCAACGGAGTAGCAAGTCCCATCCACTCATTGGAATTGTCAGTCAACGTATCTTTCAGACTCTTTTGCCTGTTATTACCAGCTTTCATACCTCCACCAAACATGGAGTACGGCATAAGTCGTATAGCCAGCATGTCCCATTTGATAATCGGTCACTCGGTACCCAGAGTGAGAATCAAGAACAATATGATGTCCTACTGGAGGTCATAAATACAGAAGCTCCTCAGATTCACCAAGCGAATGGCGACCTGCGGGACCATAGATGAGCTCAGAAAGACCAATGTCAGAATCAGCGCAAAGATACAACTAGCGAAGGTAACCTTCAGTCCAAACCAGCACCTGATTGTTCCTGGGAGGCCAGTGAAGCTAGTGGCAAACCAGCCACCGTATTTAGATATCAGAGAGCCTATATCCCAAAAGAACTACGAGATACACTACCGAAGTTACCTTGCGGCAGGCCATTTAAGGACAAGGTAAATGAGAGAAATAATCTTATCAACGCTTACTGGGCATCCCAACCAACTGACAGCCAAACATAGAGAGCCCCGGCCAAACGAAGTAAACGACCACCGGATGCCAACTCAATCGAAAAACGTCACAGAATCAATATTACCGCAACTCCGATGTTGGCCAAACATCCCAGTCTCACAGCAACTCTACAGGTGTTCACAACTGGACACCCCCCGTTGGCAACAATATATCTTGACCGAAGTACTGCCAGTTTAACTGGACCTTGGTAATACCTTTACAAAAGATCTGGCAGTCTCAGAAACTCTGGTATATCATGGTTGTAGGTGTGGTGAGACAAATGGTGGTGTCCGGGCACTGCCATGAGCGAGCCGCACCACAGATAATCTCGACCGGATACCCCCGTTGGCAACAATATATCACGACCGAAGTACTGTAGGTTCAACCAGACCTTGGTAATACCTTCACAAAACATTGTCAGTCTCAGAAACTGACATATGTCATGCAGATGTGGCGAGAAAAATGGTGGTGTCTGGGTACTGCCATGAGCGCGCCACACCACAGATCTCGACCGGACACCCCCTGTTGGCAACCATATATCTCGACGGAAGTACTGCCAGTTTAACCGGACCTTGGTAATACCCTTACAAAACATTTGGCAGTCTCAGAAACTAAGTAATGTCATGTTATTAAGTGTGGCGTGGCCAGAGTGGTGTCCCGGCACTGCCGTGAGCACACCGCACCACAGATGATCTCGACCGGACACCTCCCATTGGCAACAATATATCTCGACTGAAGTACTGTGGGTTCAACCAGACCTTGGTAATACCTTTACAAAAGATCTGGCAGTCTCAGAAACTCTGGTATATCATGGTTGTAGGTGTGGCAAGACCTGATGTGGTGTCCGGGCAATGCTGTGAGCGAGCCGCACCACAGAAGGTCACGACCAGACACCCCCTGTTGGCAACAATATATCTCGACCGAAGTACTGTGGGTTTAATCAGACCTTGGTAATACCTTTACAAAAGATCTGGCAGTCTCAGAAACTCTGGTATATCATGGTTATAGGTGTAGTGAGACCTGATGTGGTGTCCGGGCACTGCCGTGAGCGAGCCGCACCACAGATGATCTCGACCGGACACCCCCCGTTGGCAACAAAATATCTCGGCTGAAGTACTGTGGGTTCATTCAGACCTTGGTAATGCCTTTACAAAAGATCTGGCCATCTCAGAAACTAAGCTATATCATGGTAATAGGTGTGGTGAGACCTGAATTGGTGGCGGAACACCGCAGTATACCACCCTATTGGTGATCATGTATGGACCCTCGCCATTGCCTACTTAATAGCTCGACCGATGTATTTTAGGTTGACCCCCATATTGAAAATGCATTTACAAATGATTTAGCAGTTACCGAATGCTATATGTGGTTTGCTTGTGAATAGGGCATGATCCCTCTCGTATCTGACTGTTTCATGTGACATTCCGTTCCTCACTAGTGCCTTTGTAGTCCCGAGTTTTTACCACTCGCCCCTTCTCCTTCTACTTTCACTGCACATCAAACTCTCCTTCACCTCTGGTATCTAGTGTACCATCACCTACCACCCCTTCACACCCCAAGTGCGACCTTTCGGCTGCCGTAGCTGTAATACCAGCAATCTCACTGGTCATGTCTGAGTCGACAAAACTCACCGGAACGAAGGCGTTGCACTGCGCCTTATTTACAACAGAACAGCTGTCGACGATGGCTCCTGTCACAGCTTTGAAACTCATGAAGTCTGCTCAGATCCGTCACTACTATTTCTGGACCCTAATTATTTGACGCTCACCATATGCAGAATCGTATGGACTGGGAAGCCAAGACGCACATCTTCATTGGGCTGATCTTCTACCACTGGCATGCAATTGATGCATGTAGCATTCGTGCTCTGACTCCACTACTGGTTCCAACTGAGCCATACATCACCGAACCCACACAGATGATTGAGTACATATCGGAGTTATTTGTTGAACTTCAGTCTGATATCTGTGATGCACACGAGCGTCTTGCCCGTAGTTGGCTCCTTAGTCCTGATGGCCACAAACTTCATACCCAACAGGAGGCTCAGCGGTAAGTGACTACTCATCAGTTTCTACATAGTGATGCTTATATTTGTATAGGCTGAAACATCTCAAGGTTCTAATGCCTACCCTGTCTCAGATACAGAAGGAGATCAATCTGCAAATCCATGAGGTCGCAGCTTTGTGGACACCCATCTACGAATTGGTACATCCAGGATACTTGGATCCTTCACAGTTTTAGAAATACAGCCGTGAGCACTACGAAGGGCTCCGTCAGTCCTCGTACAAGATTCTCAGAGATATGGTCAAGGTCCTCACCTTTGGTGCATCCATTGCAACGATAAGCATTGGTGTCGATACCTGTATTCGAATGCTGTTATCATCCTCATTGAAGAAGATCAATAATGTTAAATGGCCTGCTCTGAATCCTGACCTTCCTTCAGAGTCAGCTACCCAGACCTGGGGAGCTCGTGCAGAGATGTACCCACGTGCCAACAAATCCAAAGACCTTATCAAGCTGCTTGAGCGGTTCGGTGGAGATCTTCCCATGTTTGGAAGCTCGGTCTCTCCAGAAACTATCGACATTCAGAACGTCCTATCATCCTTCAGGAATAGTGGAGCTACCCTACCAGAGACTCAAGGTAATACACCCACCATTCGAAAAACAAACAGTGGCAACCAAGCCAATGGTGCCATCGCATCTCCCGTGGAATCCGACTCCGACAATGATCTCTACTCTCACCCACAGCAAAAGATCCCCTACAACCATAGTGGCAAGGTCGCAGAGTCCGCCAGGACAAACCAATCGAGCATAATTGGAACTCCTACTGCCAGTCCGTACCACCAACCACCTGCTCATATGGTCCAGATGCCTTTGCCTCCTAACTTCCAAACTCTCACATCTCCATCATGTCAGCTTGGAGAGTCATCACAGTCACCGAAGAGCAAGCCGCAGACCCTACACAATACACCTACAGATTGTGATGACCCTGACATCTCGGACCCTAAGTTACATACTTGATCCGATACCGAGTCCGAAGATGAATTTGATCCCAATGTTCTTGCCGATGACGAAGCTAGCCCTGGTCTTTCCACTTTCTTGCAGATCGGAGGTGAGCATATCAACGTCACTGATGAGATGGTAGCACATATCGAAACCATGGTGCAGCCTGAATGGGAGGCAGATGTTGAGATGATAGCCGCTTATATGGAGTCCCATAATGCATGGGATGAGATCTCTAAGCATGCTCTCACTCTTGGCCGCCTCAGCTTTGTCGGTGCAGCCCACTATGTCCTCCAGGGTCTTGCTGCCGAACACAATCAGACTGCTGAAATCGTCAGGGACTTTGTGAAGAAGATGGACAGGTGCGAGTTGTTGATGAAGAGTCTTACCGAAGCTCGTTTGCGTGCAGAACAAAATCGGTTCCTTCTCAACGCTGCCTCGACAAAGACTGATGATACCATCCTTAGCACGGCGAAGGAGAAGCATAAGCAGTTAATGGGTGAGTTTGGACCGGCAATCAGCTCTGCAATATCCCCAGCATGCAAGCACAAAACCAAGGACAGTGAGGTATTCCTCCGCAGGACTCTTAAGAAAACCCATTAATCAAGTGGAGGAATTTCTGCTGCAGTTGTATCCACGGTTCCCTCAAAAACCTCTTCCAGAGTTCGCTCTGAATCCTACTCAGGAGCCGACATAGTCTCCAACTTGGTAGTATCGCCAGATCTGCCCATAATGTCTACCAACAGTTGCTATCGCTGCAAGTCACCCACTGTAAGGACCTTTGGAGAGCCATTCGGACGAGAGCTTGCTACTACATTGGCCCATGATCGCGACACCCCACCAACCTGCACGATTCCGTCAATGGCCGGCACCAGCTTGTTTGCCGAGGATATGGAGAGTCTTGACAATTAGTTAGCTTTGCTGACATCGTGTTTCCTTACATAACACATCTCTTTCATCTGTCTCATTCTCATGATACCTCTTGCTCTTTCAGTCTACCTTAGTCACTGTATGGGTGAATTTCTTCTTTGCACATTCGAGTCCAATCTTCTTCCTCTTCCCCTGTATACGGCACCACAGATCGCCACACGGCCCACAGGCATCTCATCACCCCGCTTTGACTGGCCCCCGCTGCCCCCCCCGGCCGTGGCTGGGTTTAGAATTGTATATTTTGAAAAAAAAAAAATTATGGAGACCATCTGTGCAACATCCCGGGCCAACCATAGGCTCCACAGTGATGCTGATTTAATTTGGTGCTAATTCTACTGTGGGAGAATGAAAATTGGTGTGGTGGGCGAAATGGTTCAAAGTCCCCATTTCGGAGTGCTTTTCTTCCGGATGTTGGCACGAAGCGAGATTTAAACCTGCAAAAAATAAAGCGCACGTGACAATGTCTGGCGCAAGATAAGACAGCCAGCACACTTTCTCACCCAGATATTTCTGACTCATGCCAATAAAAGAATACCAGTTTTTTTTTTTTTTTTATATCAGTACTCTCATGCGACCTCTGAGTGGATTATGGAGAGCCTAGTATTCCCATTTAAACTGAAATGACTCCTCAGAGCCCTTAGAAGTTCGGAATAACTAGGATTCAAGAAGGAAGAAATCAGAAACACACTAGTGAACCTACTAGGGCCTGGGAAGCCATAAAACTCAGCTAACACCCTATAACTAATATTTGCCGAAGTGAAATCTAGTCAAAGTACACGAGTTACGATGAAACTTCCAAGTCTGTTCTGAACTCAGGGCTAGGACTTAACTCAAAAACTCCCTGGCAGTGCAAAGGTTGCCAGCCTCTGATAGGTTTAAACAGACAAATATCAAGTCTGAGGAAAGTTTTTGCTATCTGACCAAAGATAGTTGCACGTTAAGGAAGTGCTTTCGTCCTGATAGAGTTTTGATGCAGATTTCAACGCACGAATTTTAAAGTCTTCAATTGACTACAATTTTCCTCCAGAAAGTGAAGACTCGTACAAAGTGAACTCTTCTTCCTCTAGTTAGAGGGCGTGGAAGACATCACAGGTTATTCAAGTGTTACACCATAAATACTACAGGGTCGGAATACGGATACGGACCAGGCAGGAAGGTATCGGAAACTCGTCACACGGTCTTAGGATGGCATACCGAGACCAGGCAACCGACAGCGTCGGGGCTCGGCTCGGGTCAACCGACTCTGCAGCAGCAGGAGGTCCCTGGGCCAAGTACCAGCGCAGACCGGAAAAGTGCAAGCGCTACCGCGGAGGAAGACAACCTTGGTGGTCATCATAAGAAGGACAAGCAATCGGAAGGAAACAGGAACGCAAGGAGTTGCGAGTCTAGATCACGGAATAGGAGCGGGGTTGTTTCCAGAGGCACGGCCAAGAGGAACAACACCACGAGTCGGGAATCGCTGTATCGTTGCAGATGGCCGGGGGCCCGAGGCGATACTGCTGCACCCCGTTGTCAGGAGACATGAGGGATCATGCTACCACTCGCATCCTCGTCATTGTCACCAGATTAGGGTGCTGAACTCTGGGTTTTGCCAGCGCAGGGAGCGTGAGTGTGTCCCCCACCTATCCAAGATGCTTACAGCGATTATGATGTAGGGCATACGCTGTACCAAGGTGAGGGACATCGAGTTGAACGAATACTGGAGCGGAGGCTTGTCCGCAAGCCAATCTTGTAGCGCTGTATAGCCCCCAGACCAAGTACTGGCTCGTGTTCGGGAAAGTGCAAACGCCGCTACAGGACCGCACCTCAAGGTTCAAGAGTCTATTGGGAAAGGTATGGGTCGGAGCTATGCCTTGATGCCATCGCGGCCGAAGAAAGGATAGCTGGTACGGTTGAGGGTTCGTTGCTCCAGCTCAGGTCGAGTAACATAATCAACCCCACACACAACCCAATCACATAACCCAATGACGGTGAGAGAACGGAGGCACCTGTTCTGGCCACTCTCCGGAGGATACGTGGAAGCGCTACTGTCCAATCCAATCGAGTTATCCTCTTTACGCTGATGAAGTCACGTGCCAAGGTGAAGAGTTTTCACGTCGCGGTGCGGGGTAATTTCCCCGTAGCATGTGACTTCGCCGAGCCGGATACTTATATGACGACCCGCCAATGAACGGTTGGCAATGACATTGACATCATCAGCGGAATCATCACCTGAATTGGCTAAACATCATCGGAATGATCAGCGGAATCACCCACCACTTGAATCGTCTAACGATCAACGGACCACCTACCAGTGACCCAGACATCGAGTCACCGACCTTCCCCCAATAAGCGATCCATTGAGCGACTCGTCGCCACGCAACTGAGCGATCCTACGAGCGATCGGTCGAGCGAGCCGTCATCATGGAACCACGGACCAACCATCGTGCAAGCCGTTGGGTAGCCAGCGGACAAGCGCACTCCACCGAGCAATCTGTCGAGCGAGCTGTTGCCGTGGAGCCGCGTACGAGCCGGCACTCAAGCCGCAAGCAGGACGACAGTAGATCGGGGAAGGAGACGGAAAGATACGTGAGGAGTTGGACAGTCTAGGCGGGAGATAGCCTCGGGATTAGACCTTACGGCCGTCACGGATCTAAGGGGCTAGTCTCCGGAAGCAGCGTCAAACACAACTAAATACGGGATACAAGGAGTGAGGTCATAGAACCAATATCTTCTCTTTCTCTGATAGGCCGGTAAAATCGCTCACCCACAGGGCCTGAGAGGATTACGCGGTGCGGGGATACGTTTGGCATATCGTTAGACCGACCAGGACGAGTAGCTCCGGGCTTTGACCCACATCCACCTTGGCTGGTACGTGCGGGAGCGTATTCCTTACCTGATCATACCTGTGAAGCAGTCGTCGAGTGAGCCGTCGCCGCGAACCAGGCTGCCAGGCCAGCCGCCAGGCCCGTCTCGAAGCATGCGCTGCTGCGCGAGCCGCCGCACACACCGTGCCATCCACCGAGCGATCCATCGAGCAAGCCATTGCCGTAGAGCCGTATGCGATCCGGCACTGAAGCCGCAGCCAGTGGGCGCCGAAGATATCGAACCGAACCCCTTAGATTATTCACTGTGAATCCTTTAACGGTGGGCGAACTTGGAATGATTGTCATGGGGGGTGTTATTCCTGTATAATAACTGAATGCCGGCGAAGACCGTATGCGCCCCATCTCCTTCGTGACTATCGAGAAACCTGACTAGTTCAATATTACCGTCACTCCGACGTCGACCAGACGTTCCCGTGTCACACTATAATCTAGGGTTCCAAGTCACATTTCTCGAGAATTTCGACCTTCGGACGATGTCGACTGTCAGACACACATTCTCCCTCTGGTCGCCATTAGACAGGCAGATACGCCAAGAAGCAGGAGATCCGGCCCGACGACAACGCCGAGTACGAAAGATCGGGTGGCCAGGGGTCGAGTTGAAGGTCGATGGGACCTGGCAATGCACCGAAAAGGGAAAGGAAGGAATGACCACTCGCCGGCCATTGAGCCGAGTAGACGTGGTCAAGCCGAAAGGCTAGGGAGAGAAAGACCCCCAGCCGGCCTATGAGCCATAACTAGGAGGTCGGGCCAAGAAAGGAGCGTTGGGAGTCGGTCCAAGCAGCGACGATGTCTGCGGTAACCGCGCGAACCGCCCCACCAACAGCTCCGATGATGGTGTCCATCGCACCGAGTGCGTGGCACTGAAGACCAGCAAAGTACGCCAGAGATGCAGTCCACGATGGCTGCTAGGCAGGCAAACAACGAGGATTTTTATTCATTTCATTTGGGCTAGAAACACCTGCGGTTTGAGGCCTTCAAAGGACTTCGAGGGCCGCCAAGCTTGTTTTCCTGGGTTGTCACCGAAACCGGACGAAAATTGCCAAAAATTCAGTCATTTTTGGGTCCCACCGGTACCTCCGTTTTACCCAGGAACCGGCACTCATTCTCGCTCGAAGTGGTATACTAGCCGGACACGTTGGAATACACGTTCCGAGCACCATTCCAGCTATTTCGAACCTCAAAATGAGTTGGGCATTCGATGCGTCCGACTTATCGGGCTTCACACTCGGTGCTGTTCTTCCGCAGCGGGGCGAGAATCGTAGACTACTCAACCGACGCCAGGCTCGCTGACTACAGTACAGCAACCCGCTGGCACCGACGATACATAATACATCAATATGTATCTCGACAGTCCAGTAGCCGGAAAGGCAAACTTGACGCTTATTCAAGGTGTTCGGAGAACCGCCCTGGAAGGGGGGGATAAGGATCACCTGATCACGGCGATCCGGGATGCATTCCACGTTGCAGCAGCCTTGGTCAGCATTGACGCCAAAGTCTCTATACTCGCGGTATAAGCAGGCATGCATTCCGCGTCGCCAGCCTTAGCCATTATTGGCAGCAAAGACTGCCTACGTACGTTTAGGACGCCGTTCCGGGCGGAAGCGCTGGAACTGGTGGCCAGGAAGGATGCCATTCCGAGCCGAAGCGCAGGAACGGGTTGACCGAAAGGTCAGGGAGAATGCCGTCCCGTGCCGAAGTGCCGGGGCGGGTTGGCCGAAAGGCCGAGGGATATGATGGCCTGAAGGCTGGGGAACCGGTGCAGTATGGAAACTGTGCCGGACAGCCGAAAGGCTGGGGAGGACGCCGTTCCGAGCTGAGTGCCAGGACGGATGAGCCGAAAGGCTGGGAATTTGAGGATGGAAACGGGATGCCTTCACCGGCAGGTGGGCACTGGGCACCAGACTCAGGATGTCAAGAGTCCCCCTGAATACGGATGGCATTCGACAGCAATATGATGTCATAACCGATACGATCTGAAGAACACTCCATTCGACAGCTACCAGCTCAATGAACGGTTAGAGAGTTTTTTCCCACTGGGTTTTTCTCGATAACCAGAGCAGTAGGCTGGGAGGCTACGTTCAAAGATCGCCTTACAGAACCGTCACGTGTTTTGTCAATTTGAAACGCCTACGGGCTACCAGCTCACGACGATTTGAGAGACTTTTTCCCATGGGGTTTTTTCAGCTCCAAGGATCGAGCGGTAGCAGGGTATATGATCCTAATACGCCAACAGACTACTGTAACGGGTGGGTCTGGGCAAGGCTCCAGGTAGCGACGCGTGGCGGTCGAGCGGGACGGCGCGGCGGTCAAGCGGAACGGCGCGGCGGTCAAGCGGAACGGCGCGGCGGTCGAGCGGGACGGCGCG
>Ga0307508_10004097_pt1 | contig 14380 bp, 10 predicted proteins | sample 9_EM_MG_FD_203089 | JGI IMG/M metagenome (GOLD analysis project Ga0307508, IMG submission 203089) | Populus trichocarpa ectomycorrhiza microbial communities from riparian zone in the Pacific Northwest, United States - 9_EM | ecosystem: Host-associated > Plants > Roots > Unclassified | place... | reverse complement strand
GATCCGGGGCACGAGCGAAGGCCAACGGACGCGTTGCGGCGCGCGCCCATCACTCGGTCGAACAACCGCCGCCAGGCCCCGGAGGCCCGGTCAGGAGTCCGCGGTCGGCCCGGGAACGTCGAGGGCCGTGAGGCGGTCGCCGACCTTGGCGGCTTCGGGCATGCCAAGGTCGGTGTAGACAGCGAGGTGCGGCAGGTGGTCGCGCGGACGGACGCCCCCGCGGACCAAGAGGATTCCACGGCCGGGGACAGTCTCCTGACGACATGGTGAAAGCGGCCGGGGTCACGGGGACCCCGGCCGCGGATCTCAGTGGGCGTAGACCTCCACCTCGTACGTCGAGAAGCCGTATGACGTGGCTCTGGTCTGGCCGGTCAGGCGGACATATCGGGCGTTCGTCGCCGCGAACGCGACGTTGTCGAGGCCTCCGTTCGCGCCGGTCACGGCGGCCACCTGGGTCCAGGTGCTGCCGTCGGTCGAGGTCTCGATCTTGTACGCGGTCGCGTACGCCGACTCCCACTGGATGACCATGCGCACCACCGACTTGGTGGCGCCCAGGTCGACCTGGAGCCACTGGTTGTCGGCCCACGAGCTCGCCCAGCGGGTGGTGACGTTGCCGTCGACGGCGTTCGAGGCGGGATAGCCGGCCTGCACGCTCGACGCCGTCGCCGTCTTGCCCGCGGCCAGGTTGCTCACGTCGTCGCCGCGCTTGGCCGGGAACGAGATCACCTGCTGGTAGGTCGGGCGGTTCTGCCAGCCGATCAGGTCGTGGTTCACGCCGCCCAACGGTGACTGCAGGATCGCGTCGGCACACCACTGGTCGCCCGCCGAGCAGTGCGTGTCGCCCGGATAGGTCGTCGTGGCCGCCTCGGCCAGTGCCGTCGTGAGGCTGGTCAGCAACGCCGACCGGCAGGTGCTGACGCTGCCGCCGCCGCAGTACGTCTTCGACCAGCCGGGCACGGTGTCACCCATGGTGGCCCGCAGGTCCTTGTCGACGTAGCCCCACCAGCCGTACTGGAAGGACGAGCCCTTGTGCGGCTGCGCGGTGTTGGCCGACATGGGCAGGCTGGACATCGGTCCGTTCTGGCCGCCGGACGGCGACTCGTTGATCTGCAGGGCGTCGACGAGGGAAGTGAACAGGCCGCTGCCGAGCCCGGAGGTGAAATCGGCCTGCACCAGGTCCGGCCACCAGGCGTCGAAGATCCGGATCGCGTCGGCGTCCACGTACGTCTTGCTGCCCGAGGCCGTCTCGACCCGCTTCGCGCCGTTCTGCAGCCACGTTCGCAGCTTTGCGATCGCGGCGGCCTGGGCCGAGTCGGTGACGGTCGCCGTGTCGATCACCCGGAACAGGTCGGGCAGCACCTCGGAGCTGCGCAGGTCGGTCATCGCGGCCGACTCGACGAGCTTCAGCAGGCCAGCCCGATCGTACTTCTGCCCGGCCGCGATGCCCGCCTTGAGCGGCTTGTCCAGCAGGTCCGCGCGTTGCACCGGGCCGAAGCTGAAGTTGCCGTCGGCGGCCGAGTAGTCGCCGGCCTCCTTGTTGTTCCAGCTGACGAAGTAGTTCTGGTCGACGGCCTGCGGATGGGCCGAGGCCGCCACATAGGTAGGCGTGTTGGTCGAGGAGTCCCACCCGGACCACTCGTACGCCGGATCGCCCCAGGTCGGCAGGTTCGGGTCGGCGCCGGCGGCGCGGACCGGCTGGGCGCCGGAGGTGAAGTACGCCGAGTCGGTCGAGTTCACGTAGAACCAGTTGAACGCGAATTTGATGTTCGAGGCGGAGTTCGTGAACGCGGCCGGCGTGGCCATCTGGTCGGGCTCGTTGAACATCTGGAAGCCGATCGCGGACTCGGCCTCGTGCCGGTAGGTCGAGCGCAGGGCGGTGAACGCGACCGGCACGCCGCCGACCTTCCCGCGCCAGGTGACCAGGCCGTACTTGGTGCGCAACGCGGTCATCCGGTACGAGCCGGCGGCCGTGGAGTCGGCCGTGGTCGGCGTCCACGCGTTGACCTGCGACAGGCTCTCCATGGCCGTGCACTGCCCGTGGTAGAGGTACGACGTCGAGGCGGTCGTCGCCGCGCTGCCGTCGGCGTTGCACAGCCGGGCCGCGAAGGTGTCGGTGATGTCCTGCTCGGACGAGGTGGCGCTCCAGGCGTAGTCGGGCCCGCGGCCGATCAGCGTGTAGAGGCCCAGCCCCGAGAAGGCGATGCCCCGGCTGCTGATGCCCGGCCCTTCGAGTTCCTGCAGCATGAGCAGTTGCGGTGCGAAGTAGCCGGTCTGCGGCCCGAAGACGGCGACCGGGTGGCCGGTCGACGAGTTCGCGGCCGAGACGATGGCCGCGTTGGACATGCCGCGGCTGGCACTCTGCAGGGTGAGGCTGCCGAGCGAGTCGGCGATCGCGCTGGTGCCGGTCGTCGCTGTCGCCGCCGAGCCGGTCTGGTCGTAGACGAGCGGCTCCGCCGTCGCGCTGCCGGCGTCCGGCATGGCCACCCCGGCCGCGTTCGGATCACCCGCACCGTACGGGAAGGACTGCCCGTTGTGCAGGGTCAGCGTGGTCTCCGGGTCGTTCTGCTCGCGGAACTGCTGCCAGACCTGGTCGCCGATGGTGGCGCCGTACTCGGCCCGTGCCGCGACCCGGACCAGGGCCGACTGCATCTCGGTGCCGCCGCCCCCGCCGAACAGCCCGCCGATCACCCCGCCGATCGCGATCAGGTCGGTCATCGTGAAGTTCACCGGCCCGCCGGCGTTGGTGGCCGCGTCGAGGTGGCCGGTGAGCACGTACTCGCCTGGGCAGTTGCGGGCGGCCATGCAGTCGGCGATGTACTTGTTGATGCCGGCGATGTAGGCCGTGGCGTCGTCGTAGAGCTGCGCGCCGCGCGTGCCGGAGTTCTGCAGGGCGGTGACCTGCGCCTGCAGGTCCGCCTCGGTGTACGGCGAGTTGCGCCAGACGCTCTGTTCGAGCTCCCGGTTGCCCGCGGCGCCGCCGGCGAACGGCGTCAGGTTGCCGCGGCCGACGTGGCGCATCAGGTCCATCACGAAGAGCCGGTCCTGCGCGCCGGCGTAGCCCGCGCCGAACATGGTGCCGGACCGGGTGGTGCCGGTGATGTGCGGAACGCCGACCGTCTTGTCCCGCACGATCGTCACGTCGGAGCGCGGCGTGATCGTGCTCTCCACGTTGTTGGCGGCGACGCCGTACGAGCTGTCGTTGAAGAAGGTGTTGATCTGGTCGCCGGTCAGGCCGGTGTAGTTGTAGGCCAGCTGCGAGTACGGGGTCAGCTGGTCGTCGGAGTGCGCCGGCTTCGTGCCGAAGGCCTGCGAGGCGAGGACGTCGACGAGGGTGGCGTTGCCGTTCTCGCCGGGCGGCAGGATGTCGGAGCACTGACCGAGGCAGTAGTCGTTGGTGGAGTAGGCGGCAAGTGCCGGCGTGGCCTGGACGGGGCCGAGCGCGACGGTGGTGACGAGGACGGCCGAGAGGACGGTGCTGAGCTGCAGAAAGCGCCGGCGCATGGGGACTTCCCTTCGGGGAACGCTCGAACGCGAAAAGAATTCATAGATGTTAAGACTTCGATGGCTGCTCGCACCAGAACTCTGGGCGACTAAATTACTTTCCAGTAGCCTCAGCGGCGCGAGCAGCCGACGGCGACGGCCGAAGACCGGCAAAAGCGGCGGGCGCCGGAACGGCCACGAGCCGGCAAACGGCAGGCGCGAGAACGGCCGAAGGCCGGCGAACAGCGGACGCAGGAACGGCCCCGAGCCGGCGGACGGCGGGCGCCGGAACGGCCACGAGCCGGCGAACAGCGGGCGCGAGAACGGCAAACTGCTGGCGAACGGCGGACGCAGGAACGGCCGGTTGCCGGCGAACGGCGAGCGGGAAGGGTCACGGGCCGGCGAAGGACAGCCGGCGGGGAAGCTCGAGCCGCCAGGTCCCCGGGACCGCGCGTCGGCGAGTCGTACGCCTCGACACGTGCGCTGGTCTCCCAGTTCGCCGCCGAACGGCCGCGACTGCGGCGTCCTGCGACCGGTGAGCCCGCCTGGCGACTCGCGCCGAGGCTACACGGCCGCCACGGGACAATCCACCCGTTAATCGACAGCCATGATTTGGCGGCGCCGTCCCGGGGTATTCGATGTCGTTTCCCCAGGTGGCCCGGCGATTCCGTGTTAGGCTCGCGACGTTGCAGTTTTGATTTCCGTTGATGTTGCGTGCGCCTGATGGGTGTCTGATGCCATCGGGCGTTTTTGCATTCCGGTCCGCTGGACACGGAGGATCAACGCGGCGACGCGAGACACCGCACAGTGCGGTTCTCACAGCCGATGAGGAGAAGGACGACATGACCACCGGCATCGTCAAATGGTTCAACGCCGAAAAAGGTTACGGCTTCATCACCCCGGACGGCAGCGGCACCGATGTTTTCGCCCACTTCTCGGAGATCGCGGCGGACGGCTTCCGCAGTCTCGAGGAGAACCAGCGGGTCGAGTTCGACGTCACCCAGGGCCAGAAAGGCCCGCAGGCGTCGAACATCCGGCCCCTCTGAGCTACCTTCGCACCGTGGCGGTCCGCCGGTTCGGCGGGCCGCCGTCCGCGTGTGCGGGCACGCTCACCGGCGCGCGGACCGGGCGCGGAAGACCGACGAGGTCCGCCTCTGATGGTCCTCGGCCGGCCCGGCGTGCGGGTGGCGGTACGTGGCGACCAGGTCGAGGACCCGGTCCTCCACGTGGCCGCGGTCGGGGTCGCCGACCAGCACGAGCAGGCCGCGATCGGCCTGCCGCGACAGGAAGCCGAGCACCCGGCGCGCCAGCGGCTGCTCGTAGAGCCCGTCCCCGGTGAGGATCACCTCGGCGCCGACGTCGGCCTCGTCGAGCAGGTCGTCGGCGCAGATGTCGATCTCGACCCCGTTCGCGAGGGCGTTGGCGCGGACCGCGGCGATCGCGTACTGATCGATGTCGTTCGCGACGACCGAGGCCGCGCCAGCCCGGGCGGCCGCGATGGCGACCAGGCCGGAGCCTGCGGCGATGTCCAGCACGCGCCGGCCGGCCACCGTTTCCGGATGATCGAGAATGTAACGCGCGAGCGCCTGGCCTCCGGCCCAGGCCGAAGCCCAGTACGGCGGTGCCAGCGGGCGGCCGGAATGCGCTTCCATCCGGGCCCACAACAGCGTCGGGTCCTCGGCGAGATAAAGATGGATTTCCGGTACGAAAGTGACCGCCGACAAACACAGGCCGTCCGTGGTGGAAACGCCGGAGTCGGCCGCCGGCCAGAGCGAGAGCAACAGGGTTGATGATCCGCGGGCGTCGATGTCAGCCCACCCGCGCCGGGCCGGCCCGGAAATTCCTCGTGATGTGCCGCATTGTCCGTCGCCTCCCCATGCCGGACCGTCCCGGCGGCACGGCGGTAGCGAGGGGATCCCGGGAGAGGTGCGAAAGGTAGCACGGACGGCGTGCCCGAAACGGCCGCCGGTCACCCGCTCGCCCGAAATTCACCCGGAATGGGGTTTCGGTACAACCTTCGCGTAGTTGTCGCGCTTGTTCCATTTGCTGGTGGAAGCGTCGACCGCGACCAGCACCTCGCCGACCTTCTGCAGCAGCTCGTGGCGGGTGAAGGGCTTCTCGATGAACGCGATGTCCTGGTCGAGGACGTTGGTGGTGCCGAGCAGCCCGTTGCTGTACCCGGACATGTAGAGCACGGGCAGGTCGCGACGGCGCTGGTGAAGCAGGTCGGCGAGCCTCCGGCCGGACATCTCGGGCATGATCACGTCGGTCAACAGCAGGTCGCAGTCGTGCTCGGCGTGCATCGCGAGGGCCTCGGGTCCGCCGGTGGCGGACAGCACGTGATACCCGCCGCCGCTCAGGATGCGGGCGACGACCCGGGCCAGGGCCGGCTCGTCCTCGACGACCAGCACGGTCCGGCCGGCGCCGTCGGGCGGCTCCGCGTACGCCTGCGGCGTGTGTGCCGGGGCCCCGTCGACCACGGCGATCGGCAGGTACACCCGGAAGGTGGTGCCGACGCCGGGCTCGGAGAAGACGTTGATGCTGCCGCCCGCCTCGGTGACGATCCCGTAGACCGTCGACAGGCCCAGCCCGGTGCCCTGGCCGCGCGGCTTGGTGGTGAAGAACGGCTCGAAGATGCGGTCGGCGACCTCCGGCGGCATGCCCTCGCCGGTGTCGCTGACCAGCAGCCGGGCGTAGCCGCCCGCCGCCAGGCTGGGCTGCATGTTGACCTCGTGGCCGTCCAGCACGGCCGGGTTGGCCTCGATCACCAGCGTCCCGCCGTCGGGCATCGCGTCCCGCGCGTTGATCGCCAGGTTCAGCAGCACCTGCTGGATCTGGCCGGCGTCGGCGTGCACGGTCAGCGGCGAGTCGGCCGGCACCGTGATCAGCTCGATGTGCTCGCCGATGGTCCGGTCGAGCATGGCCTGCACCTCGGCGATCGAGGCGTTGAGGTCGACGTTCTGCGGCTGGATGGTGTCGCCGCGGGTGAAGGTCAGCAACTGGTGGGTCAGGCCGATCGCCCGCTGGGTCGCGGTCCGCACGTGCCCGAGGTCGGACTGCACACCGGGATCCCCCGCGCTCTGTTCGGCCGCGAACTCGGTGTAGTTCGCGATGATCGCCAGGATGTTGTTGAAGTCGTGCGCCACCCCGCCGGCGAGCTTGCCGAGGCTCTCCATGCGCTGGGCCTGGTGCGTACGCTCCTCGACGGCGCGCTGCCGCTCGGCCGCCTCCTTGGCCGCGGAGATGTCGCGGGCGACCGCGGAGATGCCGACGACCGTCCCGGACCGGTCGCGGATCGGCGAGACGCTCACCGAGACCTCGAGCGAGGAGCCGTCCTTGTGCGTGCGCCGGGTCTCGTAGTAGACGCCGCGCTCGCCGCGGGCCATCCGGGCCAGGACCCCGGCCTGCTCGCCTGCGCCGGCGGCGTCGGTGAGCACGCTCAGGTTCGCGCCGATCATCTCGTCGGCGGTGTACCCGAAGAGCCGCTCCGCCCCGCCGTTCCAGGCGTTCACCGTGCCGTCGATGGCGCCGCCGATGATCGCGTCGTCGCTGAACTCGACCACGACCGCGAGCGTCGCCCGGTGGTTTTCGGCGACGTCCTGGGCGGCCCGCTCGCGGGCGCCGGCCTCGTCGAGCCGGCGCTGGCCCCAGGGGTCGACGTAGATCGCCCCCTTGCCGAGCAGGACGCCGTAGCCGCGCCGCAGCGTCCAGTAGTAGACACCGACCGCCGCGGTGAACAGGTCCCAGCCCGCCGACCACCAGGAGTGCCCCGACGAGGCCGCCCTCATCCCGGGCATGAACGCGGGGTCCAGGACCGCCCGGTACGCCGTCAGCGCGTGCAGGCCGTGCCCGACCGCACAGCTGAAGAAGATCAACGCGGTGGCGACGGCCAGCTTGTTGGTACGCAGCTGTCCCGCGCGGGCGAGAGGCACCGCGATGGCCACCGTGATCGCCGCGTACGCCGACATGATCACGAGGTTGCCAAGGATGTAGAGCTGGTCCAGCATACTCGCCCAATCGGACGGCCCCGCAATCAGCTGAGGAAAACCGCGCCATCGCCCCGGACAAGAAGGCTTCCTACGCCGTACGATCAACGCCGAATTTGCCAATCGGCCCGGACCGCCGGGAGAGATGGTGGTTCGAACCGCGCGACGAATCGAGGCGGCGATGTCCGGACGGTCGTTCCTCCTGCGCGTGGCGCGGGTGAGCGCGCTGTTCGTCGGTCTGCTCGTGCTGGCACTGAGCGTGGTGTCCAGTGTGGTCACCGCGCGTGACAAGCAGGTCGCGGCCCAGGACGGCCAGCTCGGCGCCACGCTGGGCCAGCAGGTCGACGCCATCGGCGCCTCGTTCGGGCAGTCCCGCGTCGTCGAGGCGCTTCTCGCGGACAACCCGGCGTTCGCCGACTTCTACCGCGCGCCCGGCGCCGTCCAGGCGAAGATCGCGGCCGGCGGGCCGTTGCTGCGGCGGGTCACCGACGCGCTCGGCGACCTCGACGCGCTCTATCCCGGCCGGATCGGCGAAGCCTGCCTCATCGACAGCAGCGGCATCGAGATCGCCCGGGTGGTCGGCGGCAAGCCGGCCGAGCCCGACGAGTTGTCCGAGGTCGACGAGAACCCGTTCGTGGCGGCCACGCTGGCGCGGGCGCCGGGCGAGATATACCAGGCGGCGGCCTTCGACTCGCCGGACATCCACCAGCGGGTGATCTCCAACTCCACAGTGGTCGCCGCCGCCGGCCACCGGGGCATCGTGCATTTCGAGATCACATTGGACAGTTTCCGGATGCCACCGGCCGCCGGCGGCGTGGCCGCGACGATCGTCGACGCACATTCGGGAGAGGTCCTCGTCGACAGCCGCCTGCCGGGCGTGCGGTCCGGGCCGGTCGACCGTTCTTTCGCGCCGCTGGTCCGGACCGGCCGGGACACGGGTTTCACCACCCTCGGCGGACGGCGGGTGGCCTTCCGCCGGCTGCCGGCCACGGCCGGCAACGCCAACGACTGGTACGTGGCGGTGTCCGCGCCGGCCTTCGGGCAGGGCTGGGCGCACGGCGTCAGCGTCGGCTCGCTGGCGCTGCTGGCCGGCGCCCTGCTGACCATCCTGGTGTCCGGCGCGAGCTGGCGGAGCCACCTGCGGACGGTGCGGCGCGCGGAGTCGCACGACGCGCTGACCGGCCTGCCCAACAGGTCGCTGCTGACCGAGCGCATCCGGGCCGGCCTGCGTCCGGGCCGGCGCGGCCCGGCGCGGGCGAGCGTGCTGGTCGTCGACCTGGACCGGTTCAAGGAGGTCAACGAGCTGGTCGGCCACCGCTACGGCGACCTGCTGCTGCGCGAGGTCGCCCGGCGGATCACGGCGGTCGTGCCGGACACGGCCACGGTCGCCCGGCTCGGCGCCGACGACTTCGCCGTGCTGCTGGCCGGGTCCGACCAGGACGCGGCGCTGGTCGCCGAGCGGCTGCTGGCCGTCCTGCACGACACGTTCCTGATCGACGGAGTCAGCGTCGACATCGAGGCCGCGATCGGCCTGGCCGTCGGTCCGGAGCACGGCGAGGAGGCCGAGCAGCTGCTGCGGCACGCCGACGCCGCGATGGCGGTGGCCAAGCAGCGCAAGACCGGTCTCGTGGCGTACGACCCGGCCACCGAGCAGCAGGCGCCGAACCGGTTGGCCCTGCTCGGCGACCTGCGGCGGGCGATCGACGCCGACGACCAGATCGTGGTGGACTACCAACCCAAGGTCGGGCTCGGCGGCGGGCGGCTGGTCGGCGTCGAGGCGCTGGTCCGCTGGCAGCACCCCCGGCTGGGGCGGCTGGCGCCGGACGCGTTCGTCCCGATGGCCGAGACCACGGCGCTCATCCTCGGCCTGACCGCCAAGGTGCTCGACATCGCGGTGTGCCAGGCGAAGGCGTGGACCGAGGCCGGGCTGCGCATCCCGGTCGCGGTCAACCTGTCCACCCGCTGCATGCACGACCCCGACCTCGCCGACCAGGTCCTCGCCCTGCTGGACCGGCACGGCGTGTCGCCCGCGCTGCTAGAGCTCGAGATCACCGAGAGCATGGTCATGGTCGACCCGGACCGGGCTCTGCAGATGCTCAGGCGGCTGCACGAGGCCGGGATCCGCCTGTCGGTGGACGACTTCGGCACCGGCCACTCGTCGATGGCGTACCTCAAGGAGCTGCCGGTCGACGAGCTGAAGATCGATCGTTCCTTCGTACAGGAGATGACCCGCGACGGCGGGGACGCGGTGCTCGTGCAGTCGGCCATCACGCTCGGGCACAACCTGGGTCTGTCGGTGGTCGCCGAGGGCGTCGAGAGCGCGCAGGTCCTGGCCGCCCTGGACGACCTCGGCTGCGACGTGGCCCAGGGCTTCCACCTCGGCCGCCCGATGCCGGCGCAGGAGGTCGAGGCCTGGCTCGCAGGGCTGCAGCGGCGGGACTTCGCCGCCTCGGCGTGATCAGTCGAGGGCGGGGACCCGGCGGTCGGCGAGCCAGTCGTACCACGCGCCGATCCGCTCGCCGGTGGTCGCCGAGAGGGTGAGCACCTCGGCGGCCGGGTTGACCGAGGCGATGTGCCCGCGGCAGGCGTCGACGTCGAAATCGACGTACGGCAGCAGGTCGGTCTTGTTGATCAGGACGAGGTCGGCGGCGGCGAACATGTACGGGTATTTCAGCGGTGGTCTTGCCCGCGCCGGGCGAACTCATCAGGTTGATCGCGAGAACGTCGCGCTCGGCGAGCCGGCGCCGGACGACCTCGGCGAGGGCGTCGTTCTTGGCCAGCACCCGCTGCTCGAGCGTGATCTGCTCGGCGTGCGGGTGGACGTGCGCGTGATCGGCGCAGCCGCAGGTGGCGCACATGGACTCAGCCCACCTCCATCGACAGGATGCGCAGCTCCCGGCCCGCGGTGACCTGCACGTCGGCGCTGCCGCACGGACACAGCAGCAGGAAGTCGGCGAGCACCGCGTCGGCGCCGCAACCGCGGCAGTGCACGGCGGCCGGGCGCTCGTCGATCTCCAGCCAGGCGCCCTCGGCGACCGTGCCCTCGGCGGCGAGCTCGAAGCAGAACCGCATGGCCTCCGGCAGCACCGCGGTCAACGCTCCGACCTGGACACGCACGCGGCGCACACGGCGGTCGCCGGCACGCTCGCAGACCGCGTCGACGACACTCTGTGTAATCGGCAATTCGTGCACTGTGGCCTCCCCTACACCCCGCAAGATCGGCACTGACCAGCCAAGATCGTCAAACGGCACCGTCGGATGAAGTCCGCATCGTCGTTGACATGATTACACGGTGTCTCGTTAGTGTGTTAGTCGCGTCACGCAGGCGGGCCGAGTGTCGACTCCAGTGCGCAGGGTGCCCCCCGGCCCCGGAAAGCGGTCATCCATGTCTTCAACACAGGACCTGACGGTGCCCGACACGCCGATCCACGTGTTGTGGATCAACGCGGGGCTCAGCTGCGACGGCGACTCGGTCGCCCTGACGGCGGCCACCCAGCCGACGATCGAGGAGATCGCGCTCGGCGCGCTGCCCGGCCTTCCGCGCGTCGCGGTGCACTGGCCGCTGATCGACTTCGAGTGCGGCCCGGCCGGCGGCGCCGACGACTTCCTCGCCTGGTTCTTCCGGGCCGACCGCGGCGAGCTCGAGCCGTTCGTCCTGGTCGTCGAGGGGTCGATCCCCAACGAGCGGCTGCACGACGAGGGCTACTGGTCCGGGTTCGGCAACGATCCGGCCACCGAGCAGCCGATCACCTCCAGCGAGTGGCTCGACCGCCTCGCGCCGAAGGCGACGGCCGTCGTCGCCGTGGGCACCTGCGCGACCTACGGCGGCATCCACGCGATGGCCGGCAACCCGACCGGGGCGATGGGCGTGCCCGACTACCTCGGCTGGGAGTGGAAGTCCAAGGCGGGCATCCCGATCGTCTGCGTGCCGGGCTGCCCGATCCAGCCCGACAACCTCTCCGAGACGCTGACCTACCTGCTCTACATGGCGACCGGCCAGGCGCCGATGATCCCGCTCGACGACGCGCTGCGCCCGGCCTGGCTGTTCGGCCAGACCGTGCACGAGGGCTGCGACCGGGCGGGCTACTACGAGCAGGCCGACTTCGCCGGGGAGTACGGGTCGCCCAAGTGCATCGTCAAGCTCGGCTGCTGGGGCCCGGTGGTCAAGTGCAACGTGCCCAAGCGCGGCTGGATCAACGGCGTCGGCGGCTGCCCCAACGTGGGCGGCATCTGCATCGGCTGCACCATGCCCGGCTTCCCCGACAAGTTCATGCCGTTCATGGACGAGCCGCCCGGCGGCCGGCTCTCCACGACGGCGGTGGGCCTCTATGGACGGACGATCACGAAACTGCGCGCCCTCACCACGCACACGCTCGACCGCGAGCCCAAGTGGCGCAAGCCGGGCCCGGAACTGACCACCGGCGCCACCCGCACCTGGTAACGGGAGAGTTGAGATGACCGCGACGCAGAGCAGGCGCGAGAACGCGAGCCAGGGCTCCGAACTGGTGGACATGGCGTGGGACCCGATCACCCGCATCGTCGGCAGCCTCGGCATCTATACCAAGATCGATTTCAAGCAGCGGGTCGTGGCGGAGTGCAAGAGCACCAGCTCGATCTTCCGCGGTTACTCGATCTTCATGAAGGGCAAGGATCCGCGCGACGCGCACTTCATCACGAGCCGCATCTGCGGCATCTGCGGCGACAACCACGCGACCTGCTCCTGCTACGCGCAGAACATGGCGTACGGGGTGAAGCCGCCGCACCTGGGCGAGTGGATCGTCAACCTGGGCGAGGCCGCGGAGTACATGTTCGACCACAACATCTTCCAGGAGAACCTGGTCGGCGTGGACTACTGCGAGAAGATGGTCGCCGAGACCAACCCGGGCGTGCTGGAGACGGCCAACCGCACCGAGTCGCCGCACGCGGCAGAGCACGGTTTTCGCACGATCGGCGACATCATGCGCTCGCTGAACCCGTTCACCGGCGAGTTCTACCGCGAGGCGCTGCAGGTCAGCCGCATGACGCGGGAGATGTTCTGCCTCATGGAGGGCCGCCACGTGCACCCCTCCACGCTGTACCCGGGCGGCGTCGGCACGGTCGCGACGATCCAGTTGATGACCGACTACCTCAGCCGGCTGATGCGCTACGTCGAGTTCATGAAGAAGGTCGTGCCGATGCACGACGACCTGTTCGACTTCTTCTACCAGGCCCTGCCCGGCTACGAGCAGGTCGGCGACCGGCGCATCCTGCTCGGCTGCTGGGGCTCCTTCCAGGACCCAGAGCACTGCACCTTCAAGTACGCCGACATGACCGACTGGGGTCGCAAGATGTATGTGACCCCCGGCATCGTGGTCGACGGCAAGCTGATCACCACCGACCTCGTGGAGATCAACCTCGGCATCCGCATCCTGCTCGGCTCGTCCTACTACGAGGACTGGACCGACCAGGAGATGTTCGTGACGCACGACCCGCTCGGCAACCCGGTCGACCGCCGCCACCCGTGGAACCAGCACACCAACCCCCGGCCACAGAAACGCGACCTGAACGACAAGTACAGCTGGGTCATGTCGCCGCGGTGGTTCGACGGCAAGGACTACCTCGCGCTCGACACCGGCGGCGGCCCGCTCGCCCGGCTCTGGGCGACCGCGCTGGCCGGCCTCGTCGACATCGGCTACGTGCAGTCCACCGGCGGCTCCGTGAAGATCAACCTGCCGAAAACCGCGCTCAAGGGCCCGGTCGAGCTGGAGTGGAAGATCCCGCGCTGGAGCAACACGCTGGAGCGCAACCGGGCACGGACCTACTTCCAGGCGTACGCGGCGGCCTGCGCGCTGCACTTCGCGGAGAAGGCGCTCGTCGAGATCCGCGCCGGGCGCACGAAGACCTGGGAGAAATTCGAGGTGCCCGACGAGGCGATCGGCTGCGGCTTCACCGAGGCGGTGCGCGGGGTCCTGTCGCACCACATGGTGATCCGGGACGGCAAGATCGCGAATTACCACCCGTACCCGCCGACCCCGTGGAACGCGAACCCGCGCGACAGCTACGGCACTCCGGGCCCGTACGAGGACGCAGTGCAGGGCCAGCCGATCTTCGAGGAGAACGACCGGGACCACTTCAAGGGCATCGACATCATGCGTACGGTGCGCAGCTTCGATCCCTGCCTGCCGTGCGGCGTGCACATGTACCTCGGTGGCGGGAAGGAGCTGGAGCTGCTGCACTCGCCGACCCAGTCCGCCGGCGCGTCGTGAGCCGGCCCGACGGTGACTGGCGCGCCGCCGGTGAGCGGATCGAGGCGCTGATCGCGGCCGGCACCACCGGAGGCGCCGCCGGCCGCGACCGCGCCGAGGAACTCGTCCGGCTGGTGGCCGACCTGTACGGCGCCGGCCTGGAACGCCTGCTCGAGCTGCTGTACGCCCGCGGCGCGCTGCGCGACGACGTCCTCGACGCGCTGGCCGGCGACGACCTGGTGGCGAGCCTGCTGCTGGTGCACGGCCTGCACCCGTACGACGTGCGTACCCGGGTCGAGCAGGCCCTGGCCACCGTCTCCGGCGACGTCGAGCTGCTCGGCATCACCGGCGAGGGCGTGGTCCGGCTGCGGATGCCCGCCGCCCACGGCGGCTGTGCGGCCACCGCCGGCCCTTCGCGCCGGGAGATCGAGGAGGCGGTCGAGGCGGTCGCCCCCGAGATCACCGCGACCGAGGTCGAGGAGCCCGCCGCGGCAGGGCCCGTCATCCCGGTGTCGGCGCTGTTCGCCCGCCTCGCCGACGCCCCCGGGCCCAGCCGGGCCAACCCTCCCGGGCCCAGCCGGGCCGACGCTCCCGGGCCCGGCCGCGCCGGGCGGCGGACCGCGCCGGCGGCGACGTGAGCGTCTCGGGACCCGGCCGGGCGCCGCTGAGCGCCCTGCGCCGGGTCATCCG
>Ga0307508_10004096_pt1 | contig 14382 bp, 13 predicted proteins | sample 9_EM_MG_FD_203089 | JGI IMG/M metagenome (GOLD analysis project Ga0307508, IMG submission 203089) | Populus trichocarpa ectomycorrhiza microbial communities from riparian zone in the Pacific Northwest, United States - 9_EM | ecosystem: Host-associated > Plants > Roots > Unclassified | place... | reverse complement strand
ATACACAACTACTTCTTATATACACTTGTCCTTGAGATAAGTTTGTATATATTCTTGGTCTATTAACTTGCGTATACTTGAGGAATTAAATCTATTATTAGATATTCCTTAAGTCAATCCAAGTCACACTTGCATAAGATAATTAAGACCTAACTAAGGGATAATTGTGCAAGATAGAACTATAGCTGTAGTCCCCCAACGAACAACTGGAATAGCCCGACTAACATTACATCTGGTGAAACCCAGGAGAAAACATTTTCTCATCAACATCGGATGAAGGACACCCTCGAGGAAGCCAAATTGGCGCTGGCCAAGGCAAAGAACGATATAGCATGGTATTACAACTGCTGCCACTCTCCCGCACCGTCCTTCTCTCCTGGCGACATGGTCTACCTTGACTCCGAAGACATCCAGACCACCCGCCCATCGAAAAAGCTCTCGCACCGCCACCTAGGCCCCTACCCGGTCAAAAGACGTGTCGGAAAGTACACCTACTGTCTGGTCCTCCCTCCCCGATGAGACGTCTTTACCCAGTCTTTAATGTTGTGAAGTTATCTCCCGCTCCCAATGACCCGATCATCGGAAGATGTTGGGACCCGCCACCGCCACCAGAACTCGTAGATGGGGAAGAAGAGTACATTGTGGAAAAAATCCTGAACAGTAGGATGTTCCGATGAAGACGCCAGTACCTGGTCAAGTGGGAAGGCTATGGGATAGAGGGAAATACCTAGGAATACTCGGAGAATCTCAACCATGCCCCAGAAAAGGTAACAGAGTTCCACACCAAAAACCTGGGAGCCCCACACTGCATCTGCACTCTGGCCTTTGGCTTGATCCCTTTCCGCCTGGTTTCACTCTCCTTCACATCAAGTCGATGCTCGTCTAGAGGGGGGGTGATTGTAAGGGGAACCCCTTCTGCTTCCCCTTCTGCTTCCACCTCCTGCTCACCTCCCGCTCTCGCTCCTGGTTTGCCCCTTGATGTTACACCTACCGCTCCCGACCTGCCGGAAAGTAGTCAGAATCAAATTTAGTATGCTCACTGAAAACAGTATGAACATTTTGTAAGATGATCAGGTCCATGCGATGGCAACAGGCTGACGTGAAGTCTAAACCAAAGGCCTAATCTGTGGGGAAAACGCAAAGTCTAATCCGTGGGGATGACATGAAGTCTAATCCATGGGGCCAACGCAAAGTCAAAACCTGGTTCAATGGACAATGAAAAGCCTAATCCGAAGGATGACACCCAAACTTGAGGCAAATTCAACTCAAGAGAAGGAGTTCCTTGTGGAGGATGACATAAAGTCAGATCCTCACATGCACACATGCAACAGAGGGCACAAGCCCAAAGGTCACCTCTTCTACCCCAACTGAGGACCTGTCGAAGCATCTGTTGAGACGATGCAAAGTCAGTCTCAGTGTCACGCACAAAGTTTGTTTCCTAATAAAACTTGGAGTCATGCTCCTGTACACATAATCAAAATGGTTAACCATTAAGACTCTAGGCAATAGTGGTCATGTGACTAGGTCACATGAATGATCACATGGCCAGGTCATTCCCTTGTGACCTTAATTATTTACCAGTAAATTACCATAAATTACCAGGTAAAATAATAGGCCCAATAGCCAGAAGTTTTCTTACTGGTAAATAATTAAGTCACATGTTGTATTTAGGCTTTTTTTGGGAAATTTGGAGGTTTGTTTGGTTTCTTCACCTGTTTTGGGAGGGCACATGACAAATCACATGACCTTGGTAAATTACCGGTAAACAACAGAACGTGAATTTTTTATACAACCCTACAAGGGAACCACCTGATATTAGTCACCTGACACAATGTGACTTGGAATTTGTCAGTAACCAAGCTGGTACTACTGCATAGCAACAGACTGTGCAAAGCTGTGCAGAGCTGTGCAAAGCTGTGCTATGACTGTGCAAAGCTGTGCATGACTGTGCAAAGCTGTGCATGACTGTGCAAAGCTGTGCTATGACTGTGCAAAGCTGTGCATGACTGTGCAAAGCTGTGCATGACTGTGCAAAGACTTGGATACTGAATGATTTCTATAGCAACCCTTACCATAAATAGGTATATAGATCTGTAGATCACTTTTGTAAAGCTGTGGCATGACAACAGATCTGCCTGATTAGATCTCTCTGAACAATATATCAAGGCTGTCATGTAGAGAGAGTTCAACAATAGAAAGTAGGCAACAATAGAGCCTCTCTGCAGTTTCCCCTTAGTACTTAAAGTCACCTTGTGATTAAGTAATTTAAGAGCTGACTAAGCAAATCTAATCTTATCTCCAACTGACTGATAGTGTACATCTCAAGAGTATTTGCATAGCTGATTATCTTTGGATTTATTGATCTTCTATTATCTAAGCCTAACTGAGTATTACCTAAGCCTACAACCAGTGGACCTGCACCCACATTACATAAGCCCTGCTTATATAACTGATCCTGCAATCAGTTATTTTTTGATCAACATACAATCAATCCACCGTCAAAGGACCAGCATCCTGAACATCCAAGTATATATTATCTAGCCTATCCACAGTTATCTCAGCCGCCTATCCAACAGAGGAACCCAAGCCCACAACTGTAAGGGGAACCCCTTCTGCTTCCGCTTTCATTTCCACCTTCCACTCACCTTCCGCTCCCGCTCACGGCTCACCCCTTAACATTGCACCTACCACCTTGTTGAATATTGCAAACCACTGCCACAATCAGCACAGAGTAACCGTGGGACAGCTCTACTCAAAACCTCCATCAGTTGGTTATTCAGTTCCCACGTGTATTTATAGTATATAGCAGACTAGACACGTCGCGCCACCTCAGTTCTTTCTACAAGTACTGAGTTATCTATTTCAATAGGTTATGGGCCCCGAGCTCAGTTACTAAACTCGTTAATAAGCTTTACATGTCCTGTCACTTCTAAAAGTCAAATCCTATTCTGGCAATGTTGTCCTCATTTTCGAAGCTTGGTGATGACCTCATGAAGGTGCCGAAGCTAGATGTTGGTGGAGCCAACTGGGTCATCTATAAGGATCGATTCCTATGGTCTATCAACACGAGAGGATTGCTGGAGCACGTGGATGGTTCGGAAGCTGAACCTGAGTGTCCAATACAGCCTGCAGACAAGGCACCTCTGTCAAAGGAAGAGGACAAGGAGATGAAGGAGTGGAAAAGGGAACTCAAGCTCTGGAAACAGGGGGAGGCTATCATTAAGCAACAGATTGCTGTGACGATCCCAGACTCACTGTTCATGAAGATTCGAGGCAAGATGACTGCGCTCGAAATCTGGAATACCTTGAAGAAGGAATTCCAAAACAAGTCGAAGATGGTCTCAGTTGACCTACGACAATGGCTACAACAGGAATGCTGTGCCGATAAGGGTGATGTGCAGAGTCACTTCGCTAAGCTGCGCACGATGCATGAGGACCTGGCTTCTATGGGAAGCCCCTCTGGTGAGGATGAATTCTATGCAATTATCTTTGGCTCTCTTCCATCTTCCTATGACCCTTACATCTCAGCCCTTAACGCTACCTCAAGTGTTCTGGGGTCTGTGCTCTCAAGCGACGACTTGATGCAAACGATAACAGACGAATACGAATGTTGTAATTTTGGCAGGGGATCGAAGAAGGAGGACAATGTTGCCTTCTCCGCTAATGATGGTGGAGAAAGGAGGGGAAAGTCAAAGCAGAAATCTGGCAACTGCAACAATTGTGGAAAACCTGGCCATTGGGCAAGGGACTGCTGGGCAGAAGGCGGCGGCAAAGCTGGCCAAGGCCCACAAAGGAAGAGCAAGGGGAAAGACAAGGAAAAGGAGAGTGATGGCAAGGGCGAGAGTAGCAGAGAGAAGAAAGGGAAGGAGGCTGCAGCAAGTGCTAAGGCCAAAATGGAGGAAGATGCCGGATGGTTTGCGATGATGATCCTCACCAAATTTGATGATGATCGAAATTTACCTATCCCTATTCATACTGAATGCCCAAGCCTTGACGACCTGCTCGAGATAGTTGCGCAACCTTGAGACACTCCAAAGAAGACCGAAACAGTACCAGAAGCTGGCGAAGAGGGGAAGGAGATTGTGGTTGACATTGGAGTCAAACCACGCACTACCACCTTCACAGCAGCAGCACTAACGGAAGAGGGACATGGAAGTCCCACTGTCAACATCAATCTTTTCGATTCTGGCGCGTCACAACATATGTCGGGACATCGCCACCGTTTTGTCAATTTCACGAAAATTGAACCAAGGCCAATCACGGCTGCAGACTTGCGTTCATTTAGCACAATAGGCAAGGGAAGTCTTTACCTGGAGCTTCCCAATGGCAGGGACACATCGAAGGTACTCCTAAGGGAGGTACTGTACACCCCATGCATGGGGGTAACTCTAGTCTCCATAAGCCAAGTCACAGATGCCAAATCCAGTGTTCTGTTCCATGGCGACATTTGTCGCATCTTCAATTCCTCAAGAACCATTCTGGGTGAAATTCCCAAACGCAATGGCCTTTATCGGATATTCACGCCACGTCCACAAACCTCAGGATATGCAGGAAAGGCAGTGGAGGTTCTGTCTATTGACAAACTCCATAGAAGGTTGGGACATGTTGGGCATGATGCAGTGCGCCAATTGATGAGGAAGGGCCTGGTTAAGGGATTGGAACTGGATGAGGACAGTAAACCCTCATTTTGCGAATCGTGCGAGTGGGGTAAAGGGCATCGGAAGGCAATCCAAAGGGAGCGTCCATTGGCAACAAAATCCATTCGGATGTTTGGGGACCAGCACCTGTGGAGACAATTAACCACATGGAATACATGGTAACATTTACCGATGATTGCTCAAGAGACACAGAAGTCTACTTCATGAAGAAGAAAGACAAGGTCTTTGACAACTACGTCAATTATGAAGCATGGCTGAAGACCCAACACGGTGAAGTGCTTGCTGCGTAAGTGACTGTGAAACTAACAAAACTAACTCAAAGACAAACTTCGAGTGAGCTAGCTAGCAGGACAGGCAGGCAAAGTGACACCTCCTCAATATCAGCTCTTTGTTAGAAGAGTTTCGTTGGGTGCGTTTTATCGGTAGCAGTAGAATTTATATGTGAAATGAAAATGATATTGGGTGTATGCTAAATATGTGTCTGTAAAGACGGGTTTTCTGTTTTCTGCTTGAGAATGCTTTAGCTAGATATGCAACAATGCAGCTAGCTTGCTTTAATCTCGTCTGACTTGAAGTCTAATGTTCCACCTCAATCCTACTGCGCTAGCTAAGGCTCTTTGTCTCTGGAAATGATTGCGACAATACGCTCTCTTGTAGATCTCGCTGATCTCTGGACTCTAGCTTTACTTTGGGACGACTCTGTGCTTTAGCCTCATTGGCTAGCTTTTATAACTCTTTAGCCTCGCTGGCTATTTCTCTGAAGCTCTAGTCTCTCGAAATCTTTGAGTAAAACAAGCTAGCTTGTTGCTATCTGTTTCCTCAGCTCTTGTGCTCTCACAGTTAATCGAGTATGTCACGCTAGATTATGGACAGAAACAAAATTGTATTGTTTGGTTTATAAATCCCCCAAGATCTCAATGGGTTCTGTGACGCCTTAACGCTGGACTGGAGTCGTCCTCTTGTCTGTCTGTATCTTTAGAACAGCTGAATGAGCACGGCCGCTTTTCTTGGACAGATCAAACAATCGAGACGGACCCAAGACTTGAGTTACGACTACAACTTGTTCTTTCTTTTTGTGAACTCAGCAACTTTAGAACGGCTAGGTTGGAACAACACCCAATTATTGCACTGTCGCTTTTTAGTGTTAGTTCCAAGTTATTGGCACCAACACTGAGCTAAGACGTGTATTGGAAATAATGCTCACGGTTTATCCACTCCTCTATTACTTTGTTCAAGACAAAGCAACAATCACACTCTACAAAGCTTTAGTCACTGCTCTGCTTGATGCGCTCGACTGGGTTCTGCTTGTCTGGGTTCCTTCCTTGAAAGCGAGCGGCTTTTATACCTCCTCGCACCCAATCCTCATCTAGATCGTGTTTTTATCTGCATTCTTTATGCTAGCCTGCATGCAACGCCCGCATGAATATCACACCGAGCTCGCCGAGGATTTCTCCATGGCAATTCCTCGCGCTTCGGGCTTTGCGTTGGCTGTGACGATACGCACGCCTTTTGCATTTTTATCTATCAAGCTCGATCATTTCCGATTGAGCTAGTTATATGATTGGTTCGTCGGATACTCGGCTCCTTATCTTAACATATGGTGCCAATTATTCCTCGTGGTCTGCTAGTGTCATTTGACAACATAGCTCATGTCTCTACTACAAGCCTTGTGTGCTCAATATTATCATCATGCGACATCACTCGACCTTCCGGTTTTGGCAATGGCACTGATACGTCTGACACGTTGCTTCAATCATGCTGATCAAGTTTGGCTCTATCAGTCCGAGATACACGTAATTGATCACATGTGCTTCCTAGCTTAGGCTCGTGTCGTTAGACATGCATCCTAATTTAGATACGCATCCGTTTAGGGAAATACGGCTTTGACGCCGCGCTAGCTGTACTAGCTCGCTCTAGAACATGCAATAATGCTTTGTCCTTAGTATTTATTTGAGTTCTAAGACCTCTACCGCATATTATTATGTATAAGGCATTGTTCTTTAGAGCCTTTTGCAATATAAATGATTCATCACAGCTACATTGTTAGCTAGCTGCAATGAACCAAATCTGCGCAAGCTCTATTGTGGTTTCCTTAGATAACTCTGGTGCTAGCTTCGTCAGACTATTGGAACGAGACTAGTACCATACGGTTATTGTATGCTAGCAAGTTATATTATTCATATACTTGCGAAACATATCCCAATTGCGAAAATACATGGCTAGACTGGTGAGGGACTCATCAATGGAGTGCAAATCAAGAAGTTGTGAAGCGATCGAGGTGGAGAATATCTCAGTGGGGAATTCTCTGAACACCTGCGAAAGGCTGGAATGATCCGACGACTCACTGTGCACGACATGCCAGAATACAATGGTGTTGCAGAACGACTCAACCGAACCCTGATGGAGAAAGTCCGTGCAATGCTCCATGAAAGTGGCCTACCAAAATTCCTATGGGGAGAAGCTTTGAAGTACACAGTGTATGTGAAGAATCGTACCTGGACTCAAGCACTCAAGAACATGACACCATACGAGGTGTTGACTGGCATGAAGCCAGATATCTCGAATTTTCGTGTCTGGGGACAGAAGGTGTGGGTGCATGACGACAAGGGAACCAAGTTGGATGGTAGAGCTAAGGAAGGGTATTGGGTTGGAATAGACAATGAAAGCAAAGCACATCGGATTTATTGGCCTGGAAAGAGGTCAGTAACAGTTGAAAGGAGTGTTAAATTCACACCAGAGGAGGTACATGTACCGCTTGAGGGGGAGGATATGGATTTTGAGGAGCAGGAGGAGCTTGGCGAGGAAGACAAGCGGCCCATTTCCCCCAAACCTGTTGAGGAACAGCCAATCCCAGAAGTTGAACACGAGGCACCACCATCAAGCGATGATGAAGGTGGATGGTCAAAACGCATTCGAAAACCATCTGCATACGTGTGACAAGTCCAAGAAGGTGAAGGAACTGCAACTGGATCATCAAGGGGTCACGCACTGCCGCGTGGACTCCAAATTGTTCCTGAAGCAAATGAGGAAGCACAGGAAGATGCAAATCTTGTGGAGGTTGAATGGGGAATGGCAACAGTGATGGACTCAGTGGAGTTCCTGAACCCAACATATGAGGAGGCTCGAAAATGTTCCGACTGGCCCAAATGGCAAGATGCTATCAAAGCTGAGCTGGCAAGTCTGGAGGCGAACAAAACGTGGACAGTTGTTGAATGTCCAAAAGATGTGAACGTTGTTGGATGCAAGTGGGTATTGCGGATGAAGAAGAATGCAGTAGGAGAAGTGGAGAAGTACAAGGCAAGACTGGTGGCAAGGGGATTCACGCAAATTTATGGTGTCGACTTCTACGAAACATACGCACCTGTCGCTCGACTCTCATCTCCTCAGTTACTGCTCGCGATGGCCAATAGAAATGGTTGGCCAGTTGATTCATTCAATTTCGACTCTGCCTACTTGAACTCGGTACTATCGGATGACGAGGTTATCTACCTGGAACAACCAGCAGAGTATGCGAAGGGCAACCCCAAGGAACGTGTGTTCCATTTATGAAAAGCGCTGTACGGATTGAAACAGGGTGCGAGAAGTTGGTATGAGACCCTACGAAAAGCTCTGGGTGAGCTGGGATTCCAACGAGTGGAGGCAGACCATGGTGTATTCATGAAGATGGACGACTTGTGGTAATGGGTGTGCATGGGGACGATTTCATGGCAATTGGAATGACGCAAAACCTACTGGATGAGTTCAAGGTGCGGATGAACAAGAAGTATCATTTAACCAACCTAGGACCTTGATGGTTACTTGGAATCAAGATCGAACGTGATCTTGAGGGGAAAACAACAGCCTTATCCCAACATGCATATATCAAATCCATCATTCCCCTTTCAATTTCGACGATTTGAAACCATCATCAATCCCAATGGACCCATCAGCACCTCTATTGAAGAGTCAGTGCCCGACGACGCTAGCAGGAATTGCGTGAATGAAGAACGTACTATATCGAGAGGCAGTCAGCTCTCTCATGTATGCAGTGATGGGAACTCGACCTGATATCACATTTGCGACCTCAACTGTGGTGCAATACATGAATAACCCAGGCTGGGAGCACTGGGAAGCAGTGAAGAGGATCTTTCGGTATCTGAAGGGAACGAAGTACATGAAGTTGGTATATGGAGACAGGAAGACGAACCTGGAAGGTTTTGTGGACACAGATGGAGCTTCGCAGGATCACCAACGAGCCATATCAGGCTACATTTTTATGGTGGATGGAGGAGCCGTGTCATGGTCATCAAAGAAGCAGGAGTTGGTCACCTTATCAACAACAGAGGCCGAGTATGTGGCGGCGACGCACGCTGCAAAGGAAGCAGTATGGTTGTGCCAATTAAGTGGAGAAATGTTCTCACCACCCAAGGAACCCACCACTCTGCATGGCGACAACAAGTTGGCGATCGCACTTGCCCATGGTGGTCAGTACCACGCAAGGACGAAACATATCGATATTCGATACCACTATATCTGGTACATTATCGAAGCTGAAGCGATCAAGTTAATCTACTGCCCCACAGGAGAACAAACCGCAGACATACTCACCAAGGCATTGCCTAGCACAAAGGCTAAGCATTTTGCGATAGCGATGGGACTTCATACGGTTTGAGGGGGAGTGTTGAATATTGCAAACCACTGCCGCAATCAGCACAGAGTAACCGTGGGACAGCTCTACTCAAAACCTCCATCAGTTGGTAATTCAGTTCCCATGCTTATTTATAGTATATAGCAGACTAGACGTGTCGTGCCACCTCAGTTCTTTCTACGAGTACTGAGTTATCTATTTCAATACACCTCTGAGCCGCCACTGCTTCTGACCTGCCTCCCGCTAGTGCTGCGCTGGCATGCCATGTGATTCAGTACCTTACATGTACTTACATGTATTTACCAATTTCGGTTTTATTTATTATATCCGTGACTCTGTATATTAGCCCATACCTGCAGGAGGATCCTTATCCTTTCCTCTTCGGATCCCCTGCTAGGTATGTATCATGTTTAGATTAGTATTACATGATAATCTAAACATCTTTGGATCCCCTGCTAGTACTGCATTCTGCTCCGCATCCCACTCTGCATCCCACCTGACCGCAGTAGCCCTTACAACAACCACATAAGCCTTGTAGATATACTGATCCTGTAATCAGTTATCTTCAGAATTATCAAGCAACTTTCTATCTAAGGACCCGCATCCTGATTATCTGCATCTACATCTTATCTGTGTTTGTGTTACCCAATGAACAACTGGAATAGCCTGAACAAAGACACTTCCGGTGAAACCCAGGTGAAAAATAATTTCATGTTGACAGTGTCCCAGTCAGTGGTCCAGAAGTTGTAGTTGGGGGAGGTTGTGATGTGGCTCTGTGGGAGGAAGATGTGAGTGGCTATTGGAAGGTGGTCAGTACAAGCAGGGCAATGTGTGGGATCTATGTCGCAGCTGACAATATGTTTCCAGAAGCTAGCTGTGCAAAAGAGATTGTCAGGACATCACATAGGTAAGCCACAATGTATAGTCTTGACCAGCCACCAAACAGTCACAGTGTAGCTGTTCTGAACCATTTGGTAGACCCCCACTGAACACCTATATGGTAGGGGGGATATACAGTGTGCTGTTCCAACCCATTCTGGCAAACATGTGATTACTGACCCATTTATCCAGGTCAGCGTGCACTGAACTGGGGGGGGGTGGGGTGGGGTGGGGAGATTAATTAGGTGTACCAACTCCCAAGTCAGAAAGTTTTGTGATATTCCTCAATGCAAAATACATCATACAGTCTCCCAAGTTGCCATATAGTTAAAAAACAGAATGTCTGAGTTGGACAATTTCATACCCTTAGACATAATACAATGTATCCACTTGAGTGGTTCTGGCAAAATGGACAGTGTATCAGTCAAAACAGGTTGGACAAAAGGACACACCGACTCCTGAGTCACAATGCAGTTGGAAAACATGATGTCCAAGTCAGACAACTTCATACTCTCTTGGATAGAATACAGTGTATCAGTCAAAACAGATCAGGCAAAAGGATGCACTGGCCCCCAACTTGAAGTCAGAATGTGACATATGGATCCAAGTCAGACCAATTTTATATAGCTGGAGATGTAGTGTGCAGTTCTGGTGAAATTCTTGTTCTCTCAGTAAGGGATGTGAAAATGGGTCTTGGGATCATAGAACTATTGATGACATTGACCTGATTTCCACACTTTCCAATGCCCATGAGGAAGTTGTCAGGTTTGATATTGTGATGAATGAAGTTTCTCAAGTGGATATATTTGATGGTGTTGGAGGTCAGGAGTATCTGGCAGGTGGTAAAATGACTTGGGCCTGATTTGGTGAGTAATAAAAATAATAAAAAAAGTATGCCCTCTTTTTACTGACAACCATTTCAATCCAGATACAACTGTTGGGCCTTCATTCAAAGGGAACCCCAGAACAAGTCACTGTGTTTCCACAGCGCTTGTTTCTCTTCCAATTTGTTCATGCTTGAAACAAACATCAGGCCAACCCAAACTTCCTCTACCAACAACTCAAGGAAATGGAGCAGTTCAATGCATTGCAGACTGCCACTCCCCCAATCCCCATTTCCAGATCAACTTCAACACCTGCTCCTCCCTCACCTACACAACCTCCTGCTCCTCAACCCAAACCATCCCATCCAGCCCCCTCACACCCTCCCCCAGTTCGTATTGTGAAGCCTCTGACTCAGGGTGACAGCCTTGCCCCTGTGACTTGGCCACAAATCACACCCACATGTCTGGAATGAGATGACCCTCAACCAGTTTGGGTGAAACCCTGAAAGATTGAGGTGGTCATTCCACCCTTGCCCAAATTCTGGACGATCAAGGAAAGTGACAAGTACCAGCCATCGTCATCCCCAGCAGCTCCAAGGCAGGCCAAACCAAGCAAGTTGTATGGTCAGGTCATCAAGATCCTCAGTGTCTCAGCTTGTGAGAGGTGCAAGTGGGGAAAAGGGATTGCATGGTGGATGAGTTGGAGGCATTGTGCATGGGCTGCAAAGCCCACAAATATGGATGTAGCGACATGGGGAAGAAGGATCTCCAGATGATGATGGTAGTGAGACCCATTGATGACTCGGAGGGGGAGGAGGAGAAAGAGGAGGAAGTGGTCAAGGAGAAGGGGGAAAAGCGAGTGGCCAAGCCTCCTGCTCAGTCTAAGAAGGTGGTGAAGGCCAAGGAGGTGAAGGAGGAGAAGCCAAAGCCGAGGCCAGAGCTGACTGAGAAAAAGAGCAAGGCAAAGCAGCAGAGCAGTGACAAGGAGGAGGAGGAGGATGCCATGCAGATGGACTATGATGAGAGCAACGAGGGGGAGCAGAAGCAGAAGTGGCCTTGTCTGATACATGGTGAGCATCAGCATAAAAATGAATTAACATTTTCTTTAAAATTTTATTTAGATTTCAAGTACGAGCACATGGAGCAGGACAAGCAGATTGTGGTTCTTGAAGCATGGGTCAAGGCTTTTGACAAGGTCACCGAGGAATCAACTTGGACCATCCCAGCAGCTGGACAGCATGGAACAGGTCAGTTAGTGGCACCTTCCCAATATAGTTGGATCACCTGAGGGTGACAATGTCATGACAACATCAGACCAGCGGACTTGGCCTGATATGGACAAACATCACAAAAATATCAGTCAGGCCCAAATAGGTATCATATCACTATATTCTCGATCCAGCCAAACTCAGGTGGCAGCTGTCAGAATCCGACAGATGACCACCACCTCAGTGGGAAATCTCCATTGCCTCTAATCATTGCCACATAACTACTGCTTTATTACATTGTATTTACTATTAGTATAGTATTACATATATACTGTCTATAAAATAGAGAAATACTGAATGGATGTAATTGAAATTACCTTGAAGCATAGGTGATCCCTCAAAAATTGTCAAAATGTTGGAGTCTGCTTTTGTCACTTTCTGGCATATAGCAATTGTGGATCAAATTCTCAAAATGTTGGAGTCTGCTTTTTTCACTTTCTGGCATTTGGCATTGTGAATCAAATTCTCAAAACATTGGAGGTCCGCTTTCTTCACTTTCTGGCATCTGGCCATTGTGAATCAAATTCTCAACATATCAGATATAGCAATTGTCTGAATAAAAATTATTCTCAAGATATGTAGCAATTATCTGAATAAAAATTGTTCTCAAAATGTCAGGTGTCTGCTTTTTTCAGATTCTGGCATCTGGCCATTGTGAATCAAATTCTCAAAATATCAGAGGTCCGCTTTTTTCACTTTCTGGCATTTAGTAATTGTCTGAATAAAATTGTTCTCAAAACATTGGAGTCTGCTTTTGTCACTTTCTGGTATGTAGCAATTGTCTGAATAAAAATTATTTTCAAATCATCGGAGTCCTCTTTTTTCAGTTTTTGACATCTGGCTATTGTGAATCAAATTCTCAAAACATTGGAGGTCCGCTTTTTTCACTTTCTGGCATGTAGCAATTGTCTGAATAAAAATTATTCTCAAATCATTGAAGTCCGCTTTTTTTAGTTTCTGGCATCTGGCTATTGTGAATCAAATTCTCAAAACATCAGAGGTCCACTTTTTTCACTTTCTGGCATGTAGCAATTGTCTAAATAAAAATTATTTTCAAATTATCGGAGTCCGCTTTTATCAGTTTCTGGCCTCTGGCCATTTTGAACCAAATTCTCAAAACATCAGAGGTCCGCTTTTTTCACTTTCTGACATATAGAAATCATCTGTATTATAATTCTCAATATGTCAGAGGTCTGCTTTTTTCCCTTTCTGGTATGCAGCAATTGTCTGAATAAAAATTCTCAAAACATTGGAGTCCGCTTTTTTAACTTCTGACCACTGTAATAATTTTCTACAAGTCAAATAACATATGTAAAGTGATAGAACAGATTATAATAAAGGACTACACAATGTGGAATTAATTACAAACAGCTGTTTTGTGTGGTTTATCTATGGTGTGGAAATTGTCAGAAAGTTGGGTGATGTCTGCTGGGGTTTCCACTTTTGATGTGTCAGGCCTCCCACCACATGTCCGCTTTGATGGAAAATTCCCACAGTACAGAAGTAACAGAAATGTCAAAAAGTGGACTTGAATTCCTGTTTATACAGCTATATTATGTCCAGGGTGAGTAGGTGGCTGGATAGATAAACATTCTATTTATGTTTTAGACAGATTTCAGGTGAATCCATTAAGTTTCTGTGGGATTATTCCATAAATATTGCCAAAAAGGGTAAAGAGTGCACTGAAATATCCATTCATATACTTCAATTCTGGTCTGGATAAGCTGTTATGTATATTACTACTAGTGTTGACTTCCTACCAATTTGTAGAAAGTTCCCTAGGGTTTCTGTTCTAAACAGTTGATGTACAGACAAAATAGACAAAAAAGTGCACTCAAATGCCTATCTAGGGACACTATATCTTTCCAGAATGAGTGGTTAGAAACACTATATACTACCAAGAGCTACTGTTTGAATACTTATATAAAATGAGACACAATATTCCAGACAAAAATGTGAATATATGATCAAAATCAGTGATTGAATACTGTTTTTAGATGTTCACCCCATTTCTGGTTCTGTAAGGGTTTTACCCCCCCCTACAGGGTGAGACTCACTTCTTGTGTCACTCCCAAGTGCGTATGACCAGGTATATAGGTTCTGGCTACACAAACGTAGGGATGTAG
>Ga0307508_10004095_pt1 | contig 14383 bp, 16 predicted proteins | sample 9_EM_MG_FD_203089 | JGI IMG/M metagenome (GOLD analysis project Ga0307508, IMG submission 203089) | Populus trichocarpa ectomycorrhiza microbial communities from riparian zone in the Pacific Northwest, United States - 9_EM | ecosystem: Host-associated > Plants > Roots > Unclassified | place... | reverse complement strand
GATGGACCGTTAACCGGACCGCGGTCTTCGGTCTTCATCAGTCCTTACTATTTCCGGTTTTCATCGGTTACGGTCCGGTTCGGTTACGGTCTTTTTCCGGTTTCGTAACCGGACTTCCAAACACTACTGCCCTCCATCTCGCGTTTCAAGCGACGGAGGGCTCTGTTCATGCCCAGCACGCCCAGCACGCCCTCCCTTGCCCAAAACGCGAGTCGGGAGGGTCTGTTCTGGCCCCCACCTGCCCTCTGTCTCGCGTTTTGAGCGACGGAGGGCTCTGTTCATGCCCAACACGCCCTGCCTTGCTCGAAATGCGAGTTGGCGGGTCCGTTCTGCCCCCACCTGCCCTCCATCTCGCATTTCGAGTGGAGGGCTTTGTTCACTCCCACCAAGCCCTCCCTCGCTTGAAACACGAGTTGGAGGGTCCATTCTGCCCCCACCTGCCTCCGTCTCGCATTTTGAGCGACGGAGGTCTTGTTCTCCCACACCTGCGCTCCGTTCATTAATTACAGTAGAATAAAATAGATTATATAGTTAATAATATATCATTTTACTCCTAAAAGACCGGTTTGAACCGGTCTGAGACTGGTTCAGACCGTAACCGGTTATGACTGGTCTTGTAACCACAAAAAACCGATGTGGACCAGTCCACATCAGTTCGGTCCGGTCTTTTTGAGAATCCAAAAAAGGAAGGACCGGTTACGGTTACGGTCTATGGCCCTTGGGGTCAAAAGACCAGACCGGACCGGACTTCCAAACACTAGGCATCCAGAGGGAATAAAAAGAGCATACCCCGGATTCTGAATACATGTCCAAGGGATTGCTCCGGCTGTCGCAGCATCCGTTATAAGATCCCTTCCAAGGTAGTAAGTTGCCCTTGATATGGGGCCACCCAAATCACAGTCAGAGAGAGGGGCGTTATTGTCAAGAAGCCTTGCTAACAACGGAATGCTTGAATGCGGCCAAATATCCCACCGGGAGCCGCATCTTACTTTGGACGTGATGGCCTGGGAATGAAGGAGAACGTTGACCATCCCTGTGAGGCTCACTTGTAGAAATTGTGAGCCAGTCGACATAGAATCCTTCTCCGAGATTCTAAGGAATGGCCCTGAAATGATTCAATATGACTTGTGGAATCTGAGCGGGCATTCTTACCTAGCTTAGGGGCGATGTGATTCTTGGGCAGGTAAGAAGTCAAGTTCAGAGGGCCTTGTGACGAAAAATATTGAGGGGACACCCTTTGCAGAAAACGCTCAAATTTTTCAGCAACTTCTGGATTTGGGTTTGGATAAATCTGAAACACCGAAATAGTATATTTGGAAATTGAAAAGCAAAAATATGATTTACCTTGAGATGACGAGGCCATGCATGTTCTTGTAGCCACTCCTGAAAGTAAGCTCCGATGGTGGTCTTTGTGTTGTGCCAGAGAAAGCCGTCAAAATGTTCAAATGTGCATTCATCGTTCTTGGCCAGGTCAAAAAGTTGACTGGAAGTGGTAGAAAGTTCGGCAGTCTCGCTGACAATAAATGGGGCATGTTCATTCTATAAGCGAACGAAAATTTCCTCTGTTAGCTCGCTCGATTTGTATCGAGGGATGACATGGTGTCGATTACCAATATCCTTGTCTTCCTCGGATGGAGATTGTACATGGTCAGGGATTGCATGGCTAGAAGAAATAGGCATTGTTATCGTGCGCATGGTTTCCTTCAAGTCAACCGGAATGCCCTGAATCTGCTGCTCTGTGAAGTACGATACCGGGAATACCCAGGTCTGAGCGTGTGCCTTAGGGCATGGGGAAAGCGACCTTGATCTCTCCTGAGCTGGTACCATTGCCGAATAGCACGGAGTGCAGACTTCGAATCCGCAATAACTGCGATACCAAACTCCAAAAAAGAGTGCCATGTAACAGATATCTGTAATGACGGCTGTCAACTGAGTCCTTGTTAGGATGGCCGCACCTACCACATGTAGAATAGACATCTGAAGACAGGTTGCGAATATGCAGGTGATTTTGTTGTATGTGCCGAAGTTCGGATTCAAAATTTGATTGTAGGTAATTTGCTACTGCCCCCTATCAAATATCGAGTCAAGTTGTTGACAAAAAAGAAGCACAAATAGATTGACCTTCACGACAGCACAATGTTTTTCATTTTGGATTGGTAGCCAGGGGTTGTATTCCAAGAGTTCATACCATGCCCTTCCTGTAGAAAGTGTCACCGGTATATCTCTGAAACACTCCGGTGCACAAGGATTCGAGGGTTGGAAAAGCCTGAAATTGACAAATCTACAACCTTCCATAGACGGTGTTCTACCAGGATTTATCAAAGCATCTTGGAGATACGTCAAACAGGAACGGTGCATCGGGTTCTTCTGACATGCGGAGATCTGAATATTTGGCTCAATACAGACATCCCAACTTCTTATCGCCCATGTCCGTGAGCGGAGTCCAGGTCTCAAAGCAGCAAAGATGCAGATGTTCGAGGTTGGGTGGTCAAGCGCCAACTAGGAAATGTCACAGAATTAGAGTAAATACCTTGAAGCTGTGAAAAAGCGTACAACAACTGAGAATAAATGTGCTTTATGCAACTGTTAGCATTTGTAAAGACTAAACGAAAATCTCTTACCGCAGGGAACATTGACGCTGTACAACAGTTTGCCGTCCCATGTATCATGCAAAAATAAAGACTCTGTCAAATGTTACTCCAGCATCAACCAAAAAAATAACTCGTAACCTACGGTTTTGCGTCACAATTGCAAAGCGGCCAGTCTCACAGAAGCCGACGTAGACTGGCGTAAGTGGGTCTGGAGCCTCTTGATAAATATCGATTCCGGGAATGCCCACCAGCGACAGAGAGGATGCTTTGAAAAAGTGCGTTCCGACGAGTGGATCGTTAATAAGTAGGAGGTCGGCGCCTTGTGAGTATGATATGTAACACCTATGGATCTATTCAAGGACTTGCAGATGCGAAATTGGTCTGACTAACGGATGATAATCCAGAGTAATTGACTGGACGAGGCCCTCCACAACAATGTCTACTACAAATCTTCCGATAGAATTGATTAGGAAGCAGTAGTTGATGTAAGAAATACTTACATCGTCTTCAGTCTGGAGCTTGCAACAATTAACCGGGTTCGCGACACCAGCTGAAGCGCGGTGATGTTTCTATCAGTCAACTCCTTTCTGAAAAACTTGCTAGAATTGATATAAGAGGGCCCTGCTTGAAAAGAGTTATTGTATATTTTTGTGGAAAATCTATGATCAACACCCAACCTTGATTGGCGATGTCCCGCACATAAATACCCGTGCCAACAGACGAGGCAACTACGTTGTCCAGAGCAGTAAGAACGCCATGCTTCTGATCATTTTCTAGACCAGGGTGGGCTAGAACTTCGTAATTACCGTCTCTACTCAAATTATCTTCGGAGCTGCATCGAAAAAAGTGGTGCATGCCATTAACTGCAAGGATGACCAGGTAGGGCTTCCCTCCTATCTGAAGGCTTTCTAACTCGAGCATCGAAGAAGGAAGTGGTACGATATTGAACCTTGTCTTAGTTTCAATGTCCCACATTGAGATAGTTTCTTTCTCTATCATGATGCTCGCTTAGGTCACCATCGCCATTGTAGTAACAAGGAGCTTACCAGCAACAATGAGACTATTAGAGCTCATGGCCAGTGCAGAATTCTTCTAACTTTTCCAAGAAATTCGGCTTCAGCTGGCATTTGTGTCACGCAAGTCGATGCAGGTGCTTATGTTATGCAGCCGCATCGGATGTGAGCGTTTTTGCTGATCCGGGCCGCTCCAAATTTCTCGGTTGGCATCAAGCAGGACGAGGTAAATGAGATCAACAAGAACCTCCATGTAACCGTCCAAGATTTCAATCGTCTTGGGTTTCAGGAAATATCACAGTTGAAAGTGTCAAATGCATTTATTGTGTGGAGAAACGCATCCAGGAGTTGTTGATTACCCGTCGGATCTGAATCGGCCTACAACAATGTGTAGACATGCCCTTCTGATATCTGAAAACATGTCGTAGATGTACCAGATCGAATCAGTACCTTATTCTCCCAATGACCGGCTGAGATTCAGATATGAAATTCTAGTACCAGCCACATGCCATGTAGGTACCCGAAGCTATCCGTCTTACTCGACCTAGTAACTCGTTCGCTTCACTCCGAATTCAGCTTGCCAGTGAGACATACAAATAAATACGTGGCCGATTCGGATCCAAATATCAGAAAACCAGGCACATTCATGATTATTCTGGCAACCGTGGACGTGTACGTGTACAGCACGTACGGGTATGTGCCATTTACATACCCCAACAAGGAGGACCCCAATATCTAAAATAAACTGAGTCCGATGTTCTAATCCGTTTCTGGAGACGAGTGACAGCTGAGAGTGTTCAGTAAGAGGGGACTAAAGGCTTTGTACCGTAGATAGGTGCCGGGGAAACTGGAAATCCATGGTAAATAGAATTGACTATGGAAATCTGCCAGTGCCTTGCTTTATCCACTGTTGTATAACTAAACATACACAAGTGCACAGAATTGGGAACAACAACATTCTATTTTTTCGAAGCGGATGTCGATAGCCACGCCCTTGCTGGAGTAAATCCATAAATAGTCACAGTACACAGTAATACATAATTACGCTGGAAAATTGAAAGGTCTGAGAAGCTACCTGAGTATGGGATGTGCTGAAATTTGTTGTGGTAAGGGGTATTCCAAGCAGAGAACGATTGTGAAAGAGGGAGTCATTGGCAACAATCAGGTACAGGACTGGTCACTCAGTGTCTAGGAAATTGGAGGGCGTGACACATTCTAACTTCTTGGGGACACGAAAAGAGAACAATGCCATGTCCCTTGCAAAAACAAGAGACATGGTGGGTTCCAGAACTTAGGGCCGTGAAAATCGGATAGTATCATGAGGACACTTTGTTCTGATGACTGTTTGGAAAGTATGATGGCTGGTGGCCTCCGCGTTAAACCAAAAACGATGACAACGGTGTGAATACAAATATCACCGAGCCTCGATGTGATATTGTGAAATGGTAGGTTCCACACCTTACATATATGGATAACGATTTCTTACTCCCAGTTCGCAATCATAAATGGCGGACATAATGTTGTGCTCCGGTACAACTCTGACTCAAAAAAATGCCCACTGCCTGTTATCCTGAAATTTTTGGCAGGACCATTTACGGTATTTCTATGTTGATCTTGATCATTACTGTGCAGCGTCGTTTAATACCAGTCATAGATCCAATTCCAACCAGCAATGTTCTTGATATTAGTCATGCCCCAATTCCATCGCGCACAGAGGCCTTCCCAGAACCAAGCTCCTATGTTCACCCTAGCACCCCGTATTTGCCACTTTCCCAGAGTGGGCCCAAACCGGGGATCGCAAAGAAACACTACGCTCGACGAGAACCCGGTCGGGTTCGGTGCCCTCCGAATGCCTTCATTCTATTTCGTTCATCCTATATCAAAAATTGGATGTCCTCTGGTGACTTTCTTGAGAGGTCGCATATGATCGAGACACAAAATCGTGGGCGCGGCCTGGCCCAGAAATATCAAATTGGATTGAGCAAGCATGTCGCAGCTATCTGGCGCAGTATGTCGGAAGAAGAGAAGGAGCCTTACAGGCAGAGGGCAATTGTAGCCCAGCACTTGCATAAGTTAGCCTACCCTGACTACCGCTACTGCCCGAGGAAACCGAAAAGGGAGGCGATTTCGATGCCGTCTCTTTTAGGGGGTCTACCGTCTCCTTTAGCTCTCTGTGAAGCAACAGTTGGCACATCTGATTCTATTTCCACATCAACGAATGGTACTTCAGAGGTATGATCGTCCACCGCTCCTCTGGTTACTCCGTAGACTTTATGATCAGGATCGCCTTGTGTTACCCCCACAGGAGTTCATTGTCGGAGAGCCGCTGGACTTCAATGTTGTCACCTTCTCAGAGGTCTGATTCTCCACCGCTTTCTCGTTCTACTATTGACTTTGTTATCAGGATGTCCCTGCCTCATTTCCGCAGGAATTCTCTAGTGCTGTAGTAGAGCCGCTGGACGTTCACATTCTTAATTCCCCGTACATCGTAACCCAGCAAAATTATCTTGCTGCCCCTGATACCCTTTCGATGTCATTTCCACTTATGCCGACAAATCCTTTTATGTCCCCTGGTCAGGGTGCCATTTCATTTCCGGATTTAAAACTGACTTCCTCCATTGATGATCTTTTCTTCTCACTTGATTGGAATCTGCATTGTGCTTAATAACATCGTTAGTTTATTTCATTGTTCGGAGTCTCAGTGGCAATAACTTTCATGTCGTTCATTTCTTGTCCTTTATCATACTGAATGTTCGAAATAATGCTTTATTTGGCTGCCGCCGTCTCTACATGTGATATGTCCGAGAAATGCCAATGACTCACTACCAGTAACGCCAGCCGAATTGAAACACACCTGACAATGGACATATGGATCGCGATGCTTTCACTTAGGTGTTAATTCCGCTATGGCGCTGTTTAAAGTCTGTATTGAAGGCAGTCAACTCTGCTTTAGAACGCTAAAATATATATTTTCCTTTTCGCTGATACTACCCGGTGCCTCAAATATGTAGATAGGGCTGTTCGTGTCTATTAGTCCTGTTCCAAGAGGGCTTGGCCACGAACAAGCACTTCGCGATCAATCTTAGTCGCTATAGCTACATTGAGGTGGATTGTGACGCCTTGTCTGTTCTTGTGTGATTTGAGAAAGGCGACGTGTTTGTTTTCACGAATTGATCAGTGGAGTTACACTAAGACAACAGACCCAGTCAAACATTTTCCACCATAAATGTCGAAGAAATTTTCAGCTGTCTAGGACCCTCCCTTCGGAATACTCAGCTATGTCTTTTCAGTATTTTTGGAACCAACCTCACGCTCAGGGACACCCTGCTGACGATGGGTGTATTTCCCCCACATGTCTCTTGAACGTGGAAAATAGAACAGACGACCATTCGACAAAAACAGTGAGTCTTACTGTATAACCTGGCCCTAGGTGAAAATATTTAATGGTGATTTACTTCACAAGTACGACATCGGAAATCTCAAGCCTGGGTATCGGCAGGAATTATTCTACAACCTTCTCCCAACCCCTCAGTCAATAATTGATGGGACCTACACTGAAGCACTCAAGGAATTTCGCTGCTATCGAGATGTCGTCCTCATCGTTCCACGGTTACCTAAGTATCTTGATGAACCGTCTTTGCCAAGTATCACCTTCAGCCATGATGGCAGACCGGGGCCTTACATAACAGATTTGGTGCAGGCGAAAGTAAAGTTGGACCAGGCATCTGACTCAGTTTTCCTGGATCAGGGTTGGAGGCAGATGAGTCTAACTATCGACGTAAGTTCTTTTGCATTGGCATCGAAGAAAACTCACCATTGCATGGTAGTGGCCCTGCAAGCACTTATATACAACTTACATCTCTTGTGTAGACAAGGATGGACACCATTGTACGCGTAAAGATGTTGCCAGGTTTGTTTCATTGAACATGTTGGAACTTGCCAAAGATGGAAAACATGGGAGGCCTTGTGTACATCTTCTCTGAGTCTCCTCCATGCTAATATTAATACACCGATGTGCAGAAATGGGGACAACAAGTTATCAAAGATCTCCAGATGCAGCGCTGGGACTTGGAGAAGGTTGATTGCCGCACAATCCGACTGATGGCAATAAACTACTATAGAATGACCTGGGTTGCGGTCCTCGCTGTGGATGATACCTTCCTGCCAGTCTGATGCTTTCTCCTCTTGTTTATAGCACCTCTCCTCCCTTAACACTTCAAAGTAAAACTCTCACTCGTATGTAAGCACCTCCTGGACCTCCCACGTATCTCCACATGTTTTCGGGTCCTGGTGATTTGTAGATGGTGTGCGACTCTATTTATGGTAACCGGCACAGGCACCCGAAAGTTAAAACAGACATCATGACATGTGTGATTCATGAATCAATGTGTTAGGCAGTGGCACTTTTCAGTATTTGAACCGGCCCCACGCTCTGCCAATGATTGCACCCAAATGTATGGATCATACGCAATTATTACACTCACAGGACTCGGTTTGCACCCTCGATCTCGAGCTTGCTTTCGTGAGAAGCTGAATAGGACGGAAGTCTTCATTGGCCCTATGGTTCCGCGTGTACCTACACCTCACGGCACCGTGGAGGCTTATCTGTAATTATGTAATTTAAGTTCTGAATCTGAGATCAACGAAGCGGCGATCGGGAGTTGACGAACAAATGTGATTAACAAATGTTCACCTCAATTGTAGACAAACAATTGTTCCCCTTCTGGTGGACCCATTCACAATGCACTGATGTAGGGCATTCCACGATGTTAACGCTTCGGCACTTGTCGTGGATAGAGGATCATAGTAACTCAGGCGAGTTAGTCTCCTCGCCATTTATGCCAAGATAACTAAAATTAATTTGTCATGTACTAGAGACAGCTCAGGTATAGGTCTAGCACTCACTTGATGGGTGGACTGGATGTGTGTGTTGAGGGAGTCTTACATAACACTCTATACTTATAAACCCAGGCATGGCTGGGAGCCGCAGTAATACTAATCTCTCGGCAGCTGGTAGTACAAGTTCGACTGCTGGGCAGCTTGGACTTAGAGCTCGTAGCGGTCCAGGCGTGGTCGGTAGTACAAGTTCGACTGCTGGAAAGCTTGGACTTAGGGCTCGTAAGGGTGGCTCGGGCATGGTTGGTAGCAGCACCAATTTCTCGGCCGGTAGCACAAGTTCAACTACTGGCCGACTTGGGATTGGAGCCCGTAAAAGTGTATCCTTTGCCCTACCTGATGAAGGTTCAGGGGAAATCCCCACCTTTCCAGATTCTCTAGACGACTCTGCAGGCGAGGTCGATGGAGTTAAGGTCAGTGGACTGTATTGTGCAGGATAAGGTGGAACTGATGGCTTATATACTGTATGTGTCACCTCGCCAGGAGCGTAAATGCAGGAGTAGAGCTGACTGCGTGTCGTGGTTTGAAGCCAAAGGATTCAAGATTCTGCAGAGTCCTCAACTACCTGACGACCATGCAGCAGAACTTCGTAGTGGCGATCTCTATCTTAATTGGGTCGATCGTGAGATGATGGTCTGTCAGGTCTGGATGTTTGTTGGAAAACGATCTGGAGAAGGCTGGAAGACTATGCAATGGGGTTCGAAGAAGGCCGATTGCCATCACAGATTAATCATCACGGCCAAGGGCTTTCCCTCTTTTGTAGCTGAGTTGATGTGGAAAAAGAAGTACAAGCTGTCGAAGCCACGAATAAGGGCATAATCGACCAGAGCCAATGCGTAGATACTAGATGTAACTATGCTGTCCAAACCCTCCAAACCTCTTCACAGCAGCTGTATGCTGGACTTTTGCAGCTAAAAATAATAACATCTGTTGGTTTATCTGACTGGTCTGGGAAAATAAAATTTCCTACAGTAACATGAAAGTAAATATGTTCTATCATAAGTCGTTGGGTCTGATAAACACCAGGCTGGTCGTGAAGTGAAAACAAAAAATGGGGGAAGGCTACGGACTCGGAACTGCAACTGATTCAACACCTTGACATCCGACATGATTAAGATGAGGTTATATGCAATCACTTAGGGGTACGTAAGTCGCATGTACCACGTACGAAGCAGCGCAAATAGTCGCGGGATTTACACGAAGGTAATTGCTATGGATGAGAGCACACCTTCTCATACTTATTTGACAACATGGTACTACATTTAAGAGGCTACTGAATTTGAGCATCTCTTTTGAAGCGGAATGATTATGCTGAGTCTCCAAAAAGGCGTTTGGTGCTCGTGTAGTTATGAATTCTGTGGATTCGACCAGCTGTCTGAAGGGGACATAGATCTGCGTAGATGGGAAATAAAACATTTAATTATGTACTCGGCGAGGATACAAAATGGAATGACTGACCTCACCAATATTCTCCAAGTCCTTCACGTACACCATTTCACCTATTTGATCAACTCAAAAATGGCCCTATTTGAAGCCCACATTTCTGCCTCCAGGCGTCTCCTCTACCTGAAATATTCGCAGTTGTGCGACGCCCTGCAAATTCCCAATGCTTCGATGGTGACGGGTTCTCCAGTTGCTGCCTCAGACATTGCTATGCCCCAATGCCAGCTGTTAGGTCTCTGGTATCTCCGAAAAACTGTCTGAGTCCTATATTTGATTCCAGCTCTTCTTTCAATCTCTTTTCTGACACAAGAAGATGCCCAGCGTACGTCGGATAGGCATATCAGAACAAGTCGCCTAGGGCCCGTTGGATGATCGATCCTTCCTCATTGGACATACATAACCTCAAGCAAGCGAAGATTGGTCTCCCAGAGATCAAGAATATATCGTCGCTGAGGTCGTCAACCTGGTGGGAGATTGGTGTGCGGTATTGTACTTGGTGAGGATGATCCTGAGGTGAATGGTAAGCACTTGGATAATTGATATTCGAAGATAGATTCACGCCTGAGAAGGTACCAAAAGAGTGACGACAGGGCTTCGAGAAGGTCAGAGTATTAGCAGATATGGATCAGGGAAGGAGACCTAGCAGGTGCAAAAGTGCTGGATAAACGGGTGAGATCGTGGTGTGCCATTTTCTGAGAAACCTTCTTTGAGGGAACATTAGACTTAAACCGAAGAAAATGGACGTACTCCCTGGGCCCCTCTTCTTGGTTATACCCAACGCCGGTTGTGTAGGAGAACAAGGTGCGGGCCATATAGCGAACGACTCCAAAGAATTATAATATATGGACCGTTAATTATAGAGATATGGGCGTTGGAAGTTGCACCTTCGCAAGGTGCGCATTTTGATGAAATTCGCACGAGTGCCAACTTTGATGCAAACAGCTTCCGTTTGGCATAAGCATTTATGTAACATCCCTTCATGTCACTTATTCGAGTTACCCACACTGAGTATGCCTGCATTTCATTCTCCTCATTGAGGATCTCGTTCTCAATGCTATCTATGGCAGCTTTCTTATTCATAACTTTTGCTTTGCTTATCTACGAGAAGTCGACAATCCCTACAGACCTCACTTGGACCATTCCCCTGCCGCTGGTCTCGCGGACGCAGGCAAACATCCACATTTGGTGGAATCTTAGTGAAGATGAACAAGATCGTCCGCTTGGATTTCCAGGAGCTCAGTTGAAGCACACACCACTATAGTACTATCATGGGAGGACGATCAGGTGGCCTAGGTCTTCGCGTCAATGCTAAACGTGTATCGACATGTCAACTCTTGTCAGGAAACAGAAATTAACGATGTGAAGCAATCCATGCCAGGATAAAACTGGAGGAATCTGAAAAGGAAGGGTCTCCAGAACCCACCGTCAAAGTGCAACCAACTGCACCAGAGGAAGCTCCCATGACGAAAGTTGTGCAGTTCATCCCAAAATTCAAAGGAGCTGCGGAGATGGAGAATTTAAAGAGTCGCATGGCTGCCAGGACCCCTCGTCCTGTTTGGCAGCCACAAGATCTGAGTATCAACACATCGGAGGAGGAGCTCAACGATCCCGTTGCCAGTGAGGTTTCACCAGAAGAAGACTACGTTGCTTCAACTTAGATGAAGGGGATGGATTTGATCCGTATGTATGCTGAATATCTGTATATCCATTGTCTACAATTTGTCTGCAGCATTTTTGCCACAACACGCACCGTCAACACTTCTAATAGTGCTTCGGATGGTGCATCTGCTTCTCGGCTGGCACGAACTCCATTCCCACTTTGTCTGGTATCTATCAAGCCCCGTCCACGGCTGAGTCCAGTCTTAGAGCATGCTGGTCCACAACATCACCGTCGTCAAGTAAGCAGGGCAGCGAACATCATGGTGCATGCAAAGGACTTCTCGACGGTGCATCTCGGTCTCGGAGTACTTCAAATACAAGCTCAGAATCCACTCACGCCCCTTCTCCTGATAATCCGTTCACGAGGAAAAGTACAAGTTTAAAATCGAGTCTAACCGCAATGCTGGCCTCCTCCGGTACATCCAAATCATTTTCTGATTCGTATGCTGCGATTTCTGGCTGGGGAGAAACCACCTCGACGAGTGTACTCGTATACTTCCCTCATGCACAGCAACCCCGTGGCAAACCAATAAATCTCGGCGTTCATCATGGTGTCAACGAAGAACGATGGGTCCTTTGTTTGTTATTGGGCAGACAACGAAGATGAGGCCCCACGGACTTACCTTTCTGATGGGACAATGCTAAATATTCGAAGTGGGAGTTGACAACTGGGTGAACATGGCACACATCCCCGATTTATGCAAATAAAGTCAATCCTTATGGCATTCTTTAATGGAGACGAAATCGAATCCATTTCTTCCTGGTACAGAACGATGATCAACATCCTGTCTACCCCCGTGATCACACCAGTGACGGCCATGGCCATGATGGCCACCATGATCACGCGTCAGCATTACGAACATATGCTCTCAAGCTTCTCGCCGCTGGAACACGTTGTATCCCATGCATTATGCTTGTGCCAAGTACTTCACTTGACCTCACGATGCAATGAAATCTCCCCGATGCCGAGTTACAGACGGATGTTGGAGGAAAGAAGGTGAAGAATCAGGGAGTCAATGAAATGGGTGATTTGAGCCAAGTCTGACCCCACATGAGCGAGTTATGCGCTCAAAGTTCTAATGTCCTATTTGTAGTCACAAATTTTATCGGGGTCACGGTGCATTAATCCTACTCGTAGCATGACAAAAGCAAATGATGAATCAAAGGATAAACGCGATGGACAGATATTTGCGACAGAACAAAGGAATGAAACAACATTCATTTTAGAGTGTGACCCATATAGTATCTCTATCCCCGAATGTTGTTTTATGGGGACTTTGTCTCTTTCTCTCCTGTATTCATGCATCTACCTGTAACGTACCGTTACATCATCGCTCCGGCCCGTGACTCAAACCGCTCCCAGGGTATCCATAGCCTGCTCTGTGGGCCAATCTCTCGGTACGCTTCCCTGCTTCCCGTTATGTTATTGTTCTGTTCTTTCCCATTGTCATTACATGTTCCATTATGTCACTGTTCCCATCCGTTCCATTATCCCGCGCTTCTATTGTACACGGTCCCATTGTATTTAGTTAGTTAAATACTGCCGCACCCTGAAGTGGGTCGGCAGTCAGAATATCAAGTTAATCTTCTTGCTTCCATCTCCCGTCGGTTAAGCTCTCCCATGCTTAACTCCCGATCCCGGTCAGGACTGCGATTCTCGCGGGCCAAGTGTAATACCTTGGCAGTAAGTCCTCTCTTCCGTTTTAGTTCTCTTCCGAACTCCCGTCCCGTCTCGTATCCCGATCCCGTCCCGCGCCGCGGCATCCGGTCCCGCGGCCCTTGGCACGTATCTTACAGTATATTCTGACTTCTACCGCGAAATCGCATTTTAACAATATGTCTCACCACCTCACGCAAGGACCTGGCCGTCCTACACGAAACTCTCAGCAAGCCGGCATTGCTGAAAGAATTCTGGACTTTGCCCGACACAGATCTCCGCCGCCCGCAGAGATCCCGACGGTCGTACAGACTCCGGCATCCCCGGTGCCTTCAATCGACTCCGAAGGGAAATTCCTGCGCACGCCAAACACGTTCCACTCGGAAGAAGACCAGGATTTCTCTACCACAATTCAGGGGCCAGTGTTCCAAACGCCAGGCCCCGAAACCCTCAAATTACCGGCCGAATCGGCTGGCGAACCTACTACCGAGTCTTCAGTTACCGAAGACTACGTGCATTACCAATACCAGACCCATTTGGCGGACACGCTCCGCGCCATGACCGACCGTCTGGCCGCGCTTTCCATCCCCCCGCCTCCCGCACCCCCGGCACCCGTCGAACCCAAGTCCCGTGTCAAGCCAAGGAGCCCTGACACATTCGACGGGTCCGACCCGGGAAAGCTCGATGCTTTCGTATTTCAGTGCTCCATGTACATTGTACTCTGTGGGCAGGATTTCCCAGACGAGGCCTCTAAGGTGGCATTTATGCTCTCTTACATCAAGGGCTCCACGCTCGATTGGTTCCAGACCGCGGCCACCCACGGCTCATCTGGCCTTGGCCTTATGTCCACGGCTTGGTTATCCTCGACCCCGGTGTTCATCGACGAACTCTGTCGCCTCTTTGGCCCTCGTGACCCCGTCAACGAAGCCACCATCCGCATCGAGAACCTTAGGTACAAGGATGCGGGCAAGGCTGTGAAGTACACCCTCGACTTCAACCGAGACGCGCCGCGCACCGGCTGGAACGACAAGGCCCTCTACCGGCAGTTCTATAAGGGGCTGCCGGATCGACTCAAGGACGAGCTCACCCGGATTGGGAAAGCCGACACATTGATTCCCCTCCAA
>Ga0307508_10004094_pt1 | contig 14389 bp, 23 predicted proteins | sample 9_EM_MG_FD_203089 | JGI IMG/M metagenome (GOLD analysis project Ga0307508, IMG submission 203089) | Populus trichocarpa ectomycorrhiza microbial communities from riparian zone in the Pacific Northwest, United States - 9_EM | ecosystem: Host-associated > Plants > Roots > Unclassified | place... | reverse complement strand
AATTGACGCCGATGTTCCTGTTGACTTGATCTTTGCGGGGTGTTTTGTTACGATAGTGCTCAGCTCAGCCATTCTCACGAGCTTCAGCCTCCCAACCTCCTAATTAGGTGACGTTGTATAGCCGCCCCACGCTAACCCGAAGCGCACTAGCGCGAGTTACGCCGCGCTAAACCTATTTCAAAAAGAGGACTCTTATCCGAGATAATACGGTAGATCATAGGTGAGGTCGCCTTATACTCTACATACTTGAATGAAAAACTGCTATAAAAGTGTGTTAGAGTAAAATACGGAGGGAACCAGTTGCAGTCAAGTTGCGATGGTTTTTTTTTTAAAAAAAAAAAAAAAAAAATTGGTGGGGACCCACTCTAGGTTAGCACGCGATCGAAAATACACGCTAGTATCCCCGTTTGGGAAGGTATTAAAGAGATTACTACCAGTTAGGCTAAGTAAATATGCAGTCAGTCACACTAGTACGGGTATTATTTTTTTCTTTTTTTCTTTCTCCAGATATACTGCCGCATTTGGAAATGATTAAACCAATTGTTTTCCTCCAAACCAATGTCCACCCTGGTCCGTCTACAGATGATCCCAATGCGTGCACCACATACTTACATATACTCTACATGCTCTGGAGGGCGGGAGCGAGCGAAGGCTATCTAGAGTAGATATCTACATATGTACATACATACATACCTCAAGGCTCCAGCACACCTGCTTCCTGCTTCCTGCTTCGTGCCGCCTGCGTCCTGCGTCCTGCAGGCGGGTGTGTGATGCGTGCGATGGGACCTCCAGTGCGCGTCTTATGCAGCCGCCGCCCCAACTCGGTGGCAGGTCCGAAACCACTGTGGTACATACGTACTCTACATAACTACCCCAATGTCTTGTCGCTGCTGTTTATAGATAGCTCTTGCATGGTGGGGTTGCGATACATACATCATACACCGAGACAGCGGTCGTTTTCTTTGCCGACGTATGTATAGATAATAGATAGGGCGGTTACATACTCCCGAGGGGGGGCTTGCATGCGGGCATGCGCGTGCGATGGAAAAGCCGCGGGGATCGGATGTCGTGCACGCGCGCGCGGCAAAAAAAGCGAAAGATCCACGGGGATCGCGATTGGGGGGCCGTCCACAACGGGAGTGAGGCGCTTCGACGACCTTCCAGCTGCGGTCGCCCAGCACCTTTCTCACAGTGGCCGGCGCCTTTCGGCTTCAGCGGACTCGACTCGGACAACCCGTAGAACGCCACGGAAGCCCGCTCCAACATGAGCCGCGAACAGACCGGTCCTCTGGATACAAAAGGGGCGGGCATTCCGCTGCCAACCCCCCGCCGTCCCGGGCCTCTGCATAGCTAGAAGCCAACCGGAAGGAGAAGGAGAAGGAGAAGAAGAAGAAGAAGAAGAAGGGAAAAAAAAGAAAAAGGATCACCTCCAGAGAAAGACTCAAGAATGCGCGCTCCGCCAGACGACAGGCGCCCAGCCTCCACCCCGGTCGAGACGGACAGGGCGTATGTTCGGCCTTCACGGGAGCCCACAGACGCCGGCCGCGGGATGCTGTCCGGTAGCGGGCCGTCTCCAGCGCGACGTCGCGGGGATAGCGACATATCCACGCCGCCGCCGGCGGGGATGGTCAGGGAGGGCGGAAGGGTGCGCCCGCTGAGGCCCGGTATGGAGAGGGGCCCCACGGAACTCGTCGGACTTCCCAGAGACGTGACCAGACACACGTCCTCGCCGACTAGATATCCGGGAATGTACCACCATCCCATGCTGGGGGCATACAGGCCGTTCCCATCCGAGGTGCCGATACCGCGGGAGGCGGACGAGGCTGCTGCCGCCGTGGAGGAGGATGAGGAGGAGGAGGGGCAGCAGCAGCAGCAGCAGCAGCAGCAGCAGCGGGAAGAGGCGCCGAAGCGCGGACGTCGCGTCCGCGCGTACTGGGACAGCTTTCGAGGCCTGTTCGTGTTCGCGGGCGGAGAGCAGCCAAAGACGAAGCCCGCTCTGGTGATCTCGCGGCCGACGGACTTCAGGAAGACTACTTGAAGGGTGAGTGGTATCTGCCTGCTTGCACGTTCCTTGCGCGCTCCCCCGCTGGATGAAGCCAAACACACGACATCACCCCCTCGCACGCTGCGTACGTACTGTCTGTCTTGTCTTGTCTTGTCTGTCGTATCACCCCATTCCGTCAGCAACCCTTGCCCTCCCCGTCGCGCCTATCTATCTACATAGATAGATAGATATGAGGTAGATATGCACACTGGTCTGCGCCGCGCCGCAAACTGCACTCCGGAAGTCGTCCGAAGTACGAAGCCGCAAAAGCCAAAAAGAAAAAAAAAACGAAAAACGAAAAAGAAAAATCACCTGACACGGGGGGGAGGGGAGCATATCTACATTAGATCATAGATATACATATACATACATCATATGTACATAAGTAGAGACGAATGCACTTCCGTGGGGAGAGGGGCAGACTAGACTAGTAGTTAACTTCGCGCAGAGAGCTGGAGTCTGGATTCTGGATTCTGGAATATGACATTCTCCCCTTTCTTTTTTCTTTTCTTTTTTTTTTTTTTTTTTTGAGTTTCGAACAACGCACTCGCAAAAGCCAGCCCAACGTGCTGTGCTCCCTCGTGTGCGGTCTAGTCCCACATTCTCGAACCCTTCTCCAAACGTTCGCGATGGCCCACAAGAACTATCCACCTATCCATCTATCCATCCATCCATCATACCCACGTACATGGTTACCGTCTACGCACGCCTCCCAGCAACCTCCAAATAGTAGAGTTTCGCGCCTGGACGTCGCGCGGTCGGGTGCGTGTGCTCTACCATATGTACATACTCCGCTCCTCGCGGGAAAGCTCGGCATTCAGTGCAAAGCAGGTATGTATCTACATACTTAGGTTTTCCGCTCCAAGTTCCGCGACGGGGCCGGGCGGGCGGCGAGGGAAACGTTAGGGGTATGCACTCTCCTCCGCCCAGCCCTGCATATCATACATACATACATAGCTGCCTTCGCGATCGGCACGACGGGGTATGTAGACTACATAGATAGCTAGAGTAGAGTGCAAGGTAGAGTATGTATGTATATTGTAAGTATATGTACATCAGCGGCGAGGGGAGGGGGGGGGGCTCTGTCGGACCACGCGGAAGCCGCGAATATCCGTCATCCATCCGACGCATGCGAGCCGACAGCCAAAGGTGGAAAGGGGAGTGTTTCCGGTCCCCACTTTGTTTCACCCGCTGGATTACATATACTACCCTGCAGACACCACCCGAGAGACGTTGGCGCGTTGAGGTAGAGTACATATAAGTAGCGATAGAGTATGTATCTATCTAGAGTACCTCCGAGTTCGCATAACTAAGTATGTAGGTACTTACCTAAGTAGGTAGATAGACTGGAGTAGATATCGCCATAGACTATCGTAGGCTAGTCAAGTCATACGTGCCCAAAAATCGGCCAAAGCAGGCGACGCAAAGAAGAAGAAGAAAAAGAAAAAGGAAAGCGAACGACGATGACGTGCGTGCCCAGCCACAGCCAGCCAGCCAGCCGGCGTGCGTGTACCAGCCACACGTCCGCCTTTCGTTCCAGTCCGACCAGCCGCCACACGGGCGAGCGAAGGGCGAAACGGCAGGAGAGGCAGAAGATCAGAAGATCAGCCGATCGCGATCGCGAGGAAGGAGATGCGGTGCACGCATTTTCCGGACCAGCGGCCGCGGGCTCTGCTATGAAACAGAACGTACAGAGCACGTATGTATGATGTATGTATGTAGTTATATGTACTTATGTATCTACGTTGCTTGCATCTGTCCCGTACGGAAAATCGGAACCACAGCCGACCGAGATGGAGGCCAATTTCCGTCCGCGCGCGCGTGCGGAGGATTTTGGTCCTGGGCGTTTCCGCGGGCTCGTCCGCAAGTCTTGGCATCCGGCAGGGTTTGAAGTGGCCCCCCCCCCTGTGTGGCGTGCTAACGAGACTTCTATCTATGTATCTGGATATCTACAGATATCTATATGTAAATAGACTACATGTGTACTAGTACATACTCTACATACATAGATTCTTGCATACATATCTAGCAGTTCGTGCGCTGCATCTTCCCGGTCCGGTCCGGTCGTCAACATGCCGTATGGCTGTAGATAGAGTACAGTTCCGCACATTGCACTGGCCACGGCCGTATGCATGCATGCATGTACATATGTACGCGGGCTCCGTGCAGACGGCGGCCGGAGGGTTAGGGGTTGTGCTGTGCTGCGCTCCCCTCCCCTTCCAGGGAGGCTGCAGATGGGTATCATACATACATATGTACGTATCTAGAGTAGAGGAAAAAAAAGCAAGCAGCCGACGGAAGGAGAACGTGCGCTTCTCCACCGCCGCCGCCGACCGAATGTAACAGCACAACACACGCACTCACGCACTAACCCCCCCAGTTAGTTGCTCACCACCACCACCACCTCCTCCTCTCCTCCACGCACCACGCACCACCCACCGTGCACCACCCACCACCCACCACACACCACCATACACACACACACACACACACACACACACCTCTCTCTCTCTCACACACACAACCTACTGCTGGCACAAAGGGGCGGAGAGAGAGAGAGAGAGAGAGAGAGAGAACGGGGAGGGGAAGTGCAGAAGTGATATCCATAGTGCCCTCGCGGAGACAATAGCGGTACGGAGGATTCCACCACCGCACACCACACACACCACACGTCGGCAGCGCCCGGTATGTATAGTACATAGCCTATTGACTTTCGCGGGCGGAGCGATATCTACACATCGGGGCAGTTCTTGCGGCGCGGGCAGGCGACGTGCACGGCCGAGTCGAATCGCAGCACTCCAGGCGATGGTGCTGCCGTCACGCTATGTATGTACTCCGCATGCCTTGTGCGAGGGAGTGCGTGGGGAGAAGGGTATGTAGAGTAAAGTGAGCGAGCGGGCAAGGGAAAAAAAAGGAAAAAAAAAAGGAAAAAAAAAGCATGCAAGCACATATGTATATGTATATATACGCGAGTTGTAGTGGGGCGGGGGGTTGCGCTGCGATCGCCTGGCAGGCGCGCGGGGCCGATCGGACTGCTCGATGTCCACGGCGCCTGGATCGATGCGAGGAGGAGAACAAGTTCGTGTTTATGTAGCCGTTACATACTTACGTCTTCTGAATTGCATGCGGTGTACATACATGCATACATACACACGCACATACTCGACACGAGACGACGTCTCCGTACGGACGCATGTAGGTGCATGCCGGCGTGCGTGGGGATGATGCGGCGCGGGCGGGCGGGCGACATGAATATTTGTTTTTCTGGGATTTGCCGGTTGTTGGGCTGACGGTGATATATATATGTATGTAGACTATGTGTGCATGATATGTATGTATATATGTATGTATAATGCACATGCAGGTGGTCGCGCTGGTGCGGGTGCAGGTCAGGGTTGCGGCGGATTGGGTGGGTGGGGAAAGGTGTGGTGGCTGTCCCGCGTTTCTTTTTTCTTTCCTGTCGGTGCGGTGGGACAGGGTGGGCTGCAGGCAGGAAGGCGGGTCTGCGGGGCTTGGCAGCGCTAGTCGCGAAGGGGGCGTGGACGGTGCAGCGACGTGCCTGCCGGGATCGCTCCACGCATCCCCGACTCCGTGTGGCGTCGAAACATTTCCGGACAGCGCGCACCCGCGCGGGGAGGGGGTGCTGGGGCCCGGCATGCCGGAGCGGGGCGACGAAGAGCAGGGCTCGGCCCGACGCCGTCCTCCGACGATTCAGCGTCGGCCTGCGCGCGTTAAGGCCCGTAGTGGGTGGAAGATCGCCGCTCTCGTCCGACATGGGTGGGCCGGGGTACGTAAGTAGATATCGGCTCGTCGCTTAGCGTCTCCAGAGAAGCGCGGTTCGGCTGCATCCGGAACGGAGAGAGAAAGAAAGAGAGAGAGAGAGAGAGAGCGAGAGAGAAAGAAAGAAAGCGAGACGGAAAGAGAGCGAGACGGAGGGAAAGCAAGAAGGAAGAAAATGAGAAAGAAAGAAAGAAAGAGAAAGAAAGAACGAACGAACGAACGAACGAACGAAAGAAAGGGAAATAAAGAAAAGAGGGGAGCTGCAGCTGTCGGTGCGCACATTCCTCATGGCACCGCGCGCAGTCGGGCATCGGTCGTCAGATCGGTTCGCCGCAGTGGCGCACGGACCAAGCGACGTTATCAGGCCCGGATCCGCCAGTCGCTTTCGGGGAAGATCACCCGCGGCTTCCGGGATGGCCCTCACGCCGCGGGATTTTCGAAGCAGCGGTGAGGACGGAGGATGCCGGACGGAAGCCGCGTCCGCATCGCGTGCATGGATAGATACATACCCGACCGGCCCGGCCTGAGGCTCAAAGTCAGGTGCCACCCGTGGGGGGGGGCGTGGGGGCGTCGAATCGATCGGCACGGGATCTAAATTTGAGACTCCGCGCGGGCGAACACACGCCTGCCTGCCTGCCTGCCTGCCTCTGCCTGCGTCTCCGCGAACACAACCGGCGTGGCCACCGCGGGAAGGCCTTCCGCACCGGGCGGCGGGGCGTTCTCTCGACTGCTCCGCGAGAAGCCAGCCACCGCACAAACCTGAGAAACCAGCGGTCCGGCTTGCGCGCTTGACGGGCAGGCATCCCCTCCCTCTTGCTCCAATTAATCCCCGGAGATTCCACCAGCCAAGAGAATCCGAGCCCACCCCTTCCCCTAGCCCGCCAAGAGCCTTCGCACACTGCCTCGGCCAGTCCCACCCCCGGCCCGGCAGCAAGAAAGAGACGGAGCGAGCGCGCCAGCCACCGCCACAAATCTGGAACATGCATGTGCCCCGTCGATTTGCTGCGGACGCTTGGTCGATGGGCCCACACCGCCGCCCCCTCTCTCTCCGGTGAGCGGAAGAGGCGAGCGGAAAACGGAGACGGGAAACGGACGGGAAACGGAGACGAGAAACCCGCAGGCTGCGGAGAGCGCAGATGACGAGAAGCCTCCCTCCTCCGCCGAGTCCGCACGGACTGGCTGCCTCTCGGACCTCGACCGCCACGGGATCGCACGCACGTCCCCGCCACGAGCAGAAGACAGACAGGATGGGGGCGGCCAACGGGAAGCCAAGCGAATCGCTCAAGTGCGGAACAGAGAGCCATCTATGTCGCCCATGCTGCCTGCCTGGCTGCCTCCGCCTGCCTTGCGATACACTCCTGGAGCCAGAGCACATTGACTTCCCTGCGTGAACGTCCGGCCGGCCACTGGAGCCCGCATTCACGCTAGGTGCCAGCTGCCCGTCATCCATCCACCCATCAATCATTTCTCGGCGCCCCACGCCATGCGCTGCACCATCGCCACTCCCACCACCAGCACCCACCACCCCCCCATCGTCATCCTCTCATTCGAACCTCTGCACTAACTCCGCCGCCACACCACCACCACGCACACCCCTGCGGGTCGTCGTCTTCTCGCCTCACCCACTTATGTACTCCGTCTGTGCTCTCTTCCCACGAACCCTTCCCTCCAACCCGCTACACTTGACACTTTGTGCAATCACCCCCCCCCCCGCCACCCCTCCGTCCGCCCCGTAATCCAAACAACCCCCCCCCACATTCCTCATGCCACTCCCTGTTGCACCCCCGACTAAGCACTTACTTAAGGGCTTCTTCCGTCTTGTGTCTCGTTCTCCCGCTCTGCTTACCGTAACCCCTACCGCAGCTGCGCACTAGCAACTGTCCGTTCGTGTAACCCCTGCCAGCTCGCGCACGAGTAGATAGAGTACCGTACATCCTCGACACCCCCCCATACCTACCGCTTTAGATACACTTCCTCCTCACACCCCTTCCCCCATCTTTTCCTTTCCTTTTCCATCTTGCTTCCTTCTCCCACTCGCTTCCCTCTCCCGAATCATCCACCACCCCTAACACCCTTCATCAATCACCACCTTCTCCGCCACCCCAAACCCGCCCTTCCTCCTCCCACCAAATCCTCCACCACCATCCTCCACCACCACCACCACCATCACCACCACCACTACTACCACCACCACTACTACCACCACCACCACCACCACCACCACCACCACCACCACCGCCACCACTATCACCTCCACTTCCATCACCACTGCCGTCCGCCGCCAAATCCCACTACTTCCCTCCCGAATCGATTCTCCTGGAGGAGCCGCCCCCTTCCCCTCTCCCCCGTCCTGCCGTCGCGGTTGTCCGGTTCTTCGTTCTGGACGCTATTGGCCCGCGACGCGAAGTACTGTACTGTGCGTGCGGTGCAGTGTGTTCTCTAGGAGCAGAAAAGGCAAACCGCCGCCCCATCACTCCAACTTTCCGTCCGAACTGAGTATATCTCACCTTCACGCTCTCGACTGGCCCTTGTAGTTGGAGCCTAAGCTTCTTTGCCGAAAGGGATTATTTTTATTTATTTTTTAAAAAAAAGAGCCTAGACGGTCAATTCAGCCATCATAACCGATCACGCGAAAAAGCGAGAGAAAAAAAAAGCGAAAAAAAAAGAGAGTCAGTGTTCTCCGCTGGTTCCAGCGGCTCTCTAGCGATCGAGCTTGTGCACAGGGTCCCGATCCAAAGCTTCGACGCCAGAACCACAGCCACGCGACAGATCAGGTCCGTCCTTCTTGCGAAGGTTATATCGCCGGTAACTTGGCTTGCTCGCTCCAGCTACCCCGTAATAGGAGTTGAAGGCGACCTTGATTACGGAGCGCGCGCGTGCCCGCATGGCCTCTGTCCAGCACACATCTTCTCCTGGCCACGGCCAGTCACAAGCCCTCATCCACCAACAAGGCCCCCCGATCGGGCATACCAACGGTCATCCTGGGCCTCCGATGTCACAACAGCAGCAAGGAAAGCCCTCTATTTTTCAGCAGTTGACGGCGATCAATGAGGTGACATGGCTGCAAATCGGTGAGTGCCCCACCCCATCTCCGCCGGACACACATACAGCCGTATCCTCCGCTTCATCTTACCGTAGCAATACCCGACTGACGACGCTGTGCAATTCCAGGCAGCCTCACCGAATTGATGGGCGATCTCGACCGAGCCACGCAGGCATACGAGGCGGCGCTTCGGATGAATCCGTATTCGATTCCTGCCATGAACTCGATCTCGTGTATCCTGCGAACGAAAGAGCAATTCCCCAAGGCTGCCGAGTACCTGCAGAGCATCTTGAACATGGACAGCACCAATGGGGAGATTTGGGGGTCATTAGGACACTGTTATCTCATGATGGACGACCTCCAGAAAGCTTATTCAGCCTACCAGCAAGCGCTGTACCACCTCCGCGATCCCAAGGTATGAATGATCTCCGCTCGGGCGATCACTTTCCTCCGGCGTGCCAGTATGGCTGAAGATGGCTTTATAGGAACCCAAATTGTGGTACGGAATCGGCATTCTCTACGATCGGTATGGTTCGCTGGAGCACGCCGAGGAGGCATTCTCTCAAGTGATGCGGATGGAACCGACCTTCGAGAAGGCCAATGAAATCTACTTCAGACTGGGTATAATATACAAACAGCAACAGAAGTACCAGCAGAGCTTGGAGGTACGTCTTTTCTCATCCGCCGTGATCGGCGGAGAAGCGCGCGACCGTTGCTAATGCGCCCATTTAGTGCTTCCGTTATATCGTCTCCGATCCCCCTGGGCCCTTGACCGAAGAAGACATCTGGTTCCAGATCGGACATGTGTACGAACAGCAGAAAGACGTACGTACGATCCGGGGTCTCGTCGCTCCAATATTCTCGGTTGAGGGGCTGACATTTTGACCTGCGTAGTATAATGCCGCCAAGGAGGCGTACATGAGGGTGCTCGAATCGGATCCGAACCATGCCAAAGTGTTACAGCAGCTTGGCTGGCTTCACCACCAGCAAAACGGCGGTTTCGAGAGCCAAGAGCTTGCGATCGAATACCTTGAGAAGTCTGTTAGCGCTGGTAGGTTGCCGATCCCGTCCCCTCCGAGTTGGCACACTTGACTGACGCGCACAAAAAGACAATACCGACGCCCAGAGTTGGTATCTCCTGGGACGTTGTTACATGTCTCAGCAAAAGTATCCCAAGGCGTATGAAGCCTATCAGCAGGCAGTCTACCGTGATGGCCGAAACCCCACATTTTGGTGCTCCATCGGTGTTCTCTACTACCAGATCAACCAGTACCGTGATGCGTTGGACGCGTATTCCCGTGCGATCCGCCTCAACCCTTACATCTCGGAGGTGTGGTACGACCTTGGAACATTGGTAAGCTACCGACCGTTGCTCGAGCGAAGTGCCGGTGCGGAGTTACTGACAAGTTTTTTTGTTTTTTTTAGTATGAATCGTGCAACAACCAGACCAACGATGCTCTCGATGCCTATCAACGTGCCGTCGAGTTGGATCCCGAGAACCAACACATCAAATCGCGACTACAACTCCTTCGGAGTGGTCAGAGCTCCGGCGTGCAGCTTCAGGCATCGGCGCCTCCTCCACAAGATGTTCACCCTCAGGCGTATCAGGCTGCTACGGTGACTGGGCCCCCTGGACCGCAATGGGGTTCGCAAGCACCTCAGTCGGCACCGCCCGTGCGATCACATGCGACGCCAACACTTCCCCACCTCCCGCCCCAGCAACCCAACCAGGGCCCCTACAGGGTTGGCGATCATCAGTCTCTGCCTCCGCAGAGACACATGAGCCCCGACCACATGAGGCGACAAGCGGAAGAAGTCAACAGGCACACTCCCATCCGACGAGGCCATTCTCCATCTCCCAAATTCCTCAACCACTCCCCTCAGTCTCAGTACCCTCCTCTGTTGCAGACACAGCAGCCGCCCCCTCCTCCAAATCGCATCCTCAACCCTCATCACAATCCATCTCCTCAGCACGTATTGCCGCCCGCTGCCAACGGTAACAACATCACGCTACCTCCGTACCAAGGTGGTGTGGGACGCGTCAGTCCGCCACCCGAGGTCAAGCCAAACGTGGAAGACCTGCCGTCACCCGAGTCGGCTGGATACCCCCATGCTCGCATTGCCGCCCAACGGCAACAGCAGATGCAACAGCCACAGAGCGGTGGGATCGCCGGAGGTGCTCTTCCTCCGGTGTCTGCCACAATGGCCGCCGAGGCCGCACAGCGGGACAGGGATGAGAAGACCCAGCACGTGCCCATCAAGAGGCAGAGGGAATGGGAAGATGATGAAGGTATTGTCAAGAAGCCTGCTTCGGAGGAGAACCGAGCAAGAATGGACGACGTTAACCACCACCGCGCCTCTCCGCCTCCCCAGCACCGAGGGCGGGGCGACTCCGTCGAACGCGAACGTGACCGCGAGCGTGACCGCGAGCGTGATCGTGAGCGTGACCGCAGCGGCAGGGACGAGTACCACCACGGCCCCCAGCCACCATCATCTCAATCGCTTCCTCCACCCAATCATCCGCAGGTACCGCCAATGACGGACACGCCACGGATGTCTGATCAGCGGAGAGAAGACACAAAAGAGGTTGTTGAGCCCGCAGCTCGCAAAGTTGAAGAAGATGACGAGTACGACGAAGAGGAGGATGTAAAACGAAGCTCCGATAACCCACGACACAAAGAGAATAGCAGTCCAAATTCCAAGGGCACAAACGGCATTTCGAGCGGACCTAGCGGCGAGAAATAGATGCGACAGACGTGAGGCTACGCCATGGCCGCAGCCGTTCCCAGGGAGTCAGATTTTTTTTTGTGCGCGGGTGTCCAACAAACCACGAATGCTGGTGGGTTCTCTGTTCGCGGAATATATCTCGGTGGGATGGATAGGCGTGGAGATTCGAAGATAGCTCTGGGGGAATGGACCATGTGTGTTGTGTTTTTTGTGCGAATCTGCTCGGTCAAGTTCAGACGGTTGTCCATTACGCCTTCGCTTCCTTCTCTCTTTTCTTCCGTCTTTTTTTCTTTCTTTTTCTTCTTTTTCTTTTCCTCTTGTTTCTTGACTTTGTCTCGTCCAAAGGCGACGAGGGAATTTCTTTTCCCTTTTTCTCGGTTCACAAGTTAATGTAGTGTTCCTGTGCTTTTCCATCATCTCTCTACTTCCTATTCTTTTAACGACTTGTGTTTATGGAGGGCTCCTATGTAGCCGTTGGATTGGGAGACCGAGGAAAAGGAACGTGGAGGAAAGTAAGTACTTAGCTATACTCTACGAATGAAGAGATGACGGTTTATCAGCGAAAAAAAAAGGAGAAAGAGAGAGTCTATACAATTATGCTGAAAGGAGTTTACTGGTTTTTGATTCGGTTCGGTTCGGTTCGGTCTGGTCCGGTCTGGTCTTGTTTTTTTTTTCCTTTCCTTTTCTTTTTGGTTTTTTTTCTTGTTTTTTTTTCTTGTTTTTTTTTTGCCTTGGATTGCTTTCGGGTTTCAAAACTGTGGTACCTAGATAAGTACCTAGATACTTTCCTAAGTATGTACTTACCTCTTACCATCATCTTACTTACTTACCTACCTACCTACCTACCTACTTTCTCGTGCTTTGGTGTGCGTACTTACGTACTCTATCTATCCATCCAAGAAAGAGAGAAGAAGAAAAGAAAGAAAGAAAGAAAGAGAAAAAAAACACCTATATAGTCTACATTGTACCTGCCCGGAAGACCCGACCGACTGGGCGGCTAGACGTTGATATATGGTACCTATGTATGTATGTAGATACATACTCGTACCGTTGTTGGCGGCTGATCCCCGTCCATCGGGACAACCCGACTCTGGATACTCTATGTACTACATATGTAGGTAGGTATATGTAGAGTAGGTTTACAAGGGACGACGGAACGAAACGACGAAACGTATCTATGTACAGTATCTACATATGCGGTTCTGATCGAGCGCCCTCGGCAGGGAGCTGGGAGCTGGGGCTGGGCTTGACTAGGTCAATGGATCGGGCTGGCTACATACATACACGGATAATCTACTTGGGGGGGGGGACACGGACCATCGGCCACCAGATGTCGCTCGCGGGGGAACGGCCAATTGGGCGGGCATGCGTACGTATCATAGCTGGGAGTGGGAGGGCTTGGGGGTTGCGGTTTTACTACTCGTACACGGAACGGAGGGAGGTGGTGATGCGAGGCGGAACGTCTCGCAGATATAATGTAGCTAGGCCAGGTCGTCCCCCTCCGGTCGATTGTTGGGTTCGACACCTACGATTGTGAGGGCAGTTCGTTTGGTTTGATTTTACAAAGCAGCAGCAGCAGGAGGAGGAGACGCAATTATCCCCCTCCCCACAATCCCCCCAACAGAAGAAAAAAAAAACCCCCCCGTATTCACCCCTCCCTGAAGGACGAATCGCCTCCTTCTGGCAACTCCTTCGGCTTCAACGACGAAAGCACAAAGTTCTCCCACCTCTGCCTGACCCACAGGAAACTCCTGTACTCCATTCCTTTCTCGTCGTTCTTGTCGCCCAGCAGCACCTCCGTGTATAGCCAGACGAAGCTGATGGACGCCCCCGCGGCGGCGATCGGGATCGCGACGAGCGGCGAGAGGACGTGCACGCGGACCAGTCCGGTGGCGCCGACCTCGTCGGGCGAGGGGACCGGATGGCGACGCCGGTAGAGAAAGCGCATATGCAGCTTCAGCGCCGGGAGGAGGCGCGAGACGACCGTGGTGGAGAAAGGAGGACAGGCGGACGATGTCAGGTTTTGGACGGGGTAGCTGATGATCAGTAGGAGGAGGGTGTAGAGGGTGTAGAGGGCGCACAACACGCTGAGGAAGGGCGCGAGCAAGGTCAGATAGCACTGCGCACGTGGGAGTCAGCAGAGTTCGGGCGGGGAGGTGGGGCTGCGGAGGGTATATATATACCAGGACTCGCCAGACGTAGGAGGACTTGTGGCGGTGGCCGATTTCCGCACTACCTTCCGCTTGTTCCACATCCACAACCGGCCGGTCATCACCGCAGAAGGCGTCGCTATTTGTGCGTCGCGATTGTCGAATACGGCTATTGTGGTGGTGGTGGTGGTGGTGGTGTTGTCGCTGCTGCGGTTGTTCACACTCTTCGGCGCCATCTTCTTTCTCGCTGAGGTCCGGCGTTGTAGTTGGTATGTCATGGGTACTTCGCGGCGGCGGCTGTTGTGTCGCATGGTTGTTGATGCTTACTGTGGATTCCTCCAAGCCCACTTCCAACTTCCGCTTCTCGGGGTCCCGCGGCGAGCAGCTTTCCGATCCAATAACAGCACCCATTCCTCTGTTTCCCTCTCTTCCTCCTTCTCTTCTTCCTCCTCCACCCGCCGCTCCCCGCAGTTGTACTGTCGTTGTCGTTTGCTGCGGTTCAAGATGTTCAGCCCCGTCACTACCACTGTCACTGTCGGTCCCGCTCCCATCAAGCGACGACATATCTCGGGATGTCCACGGGGGGGGGGGGGGGGGGGGGGGGGGGGGGGGGGGGGGGGGGGGGGGTGGTTGGGGTTTTTTTGT
>Ga0307508_10004093_pt1 | contig 14393 bp, 17 predicted proteins | sample 9_EM_MG_FD_203089 | JGI IMG/M metagenome (GOLD analysis project Ga0307508, IMG submission 203089) | Populus trichocarpa ectomycorrhiza microbial communities from riparian zone in the Pacific Northwest, United States - 9_EM | ecosystem: Host-associated > Plants > Roots > Unclassified | place... | reverse complement strand
GAGGGCTCATAACCTGTCAATGGGAGTGATGTGGAGATGTGATGGTTGTCTTCATGTGACGGTGACGCCACTGCCTATATCTATAGCAGTGGTCACGAGGACAGACTAAGCATACACTACAACAAGATGGTGGGTTCGATGATGGTCTCCTGCCAGGCGGCAGAGACATCTCTGAATACATGCTCGTCTCCGACTTCCTCCGTGCCCAGTTTCACTGCCACTTCTGCGTCGGGTGCCCTCGCAGGATCGAGACCACATCTGCATGGACGCCACCCTCTTATGCATTGGTGTTCCGCATAAACACCGCCACTATGCGTCGACGGCGTCGCCTCATGTTCTCATCTTGACATTTTCTGACTCGCGCCAATAAGTGCCTAGAATGACACGAGGTAAGGCAGCAATGAGCAGAAAGTATAAGCGAACCGAGCAGAGAGTTGTAGATATGGCAAGGTGCAAAACGTGACATAGTTATTGCCGAACGCGTCGGGTTCGCAGTGGAAACCGCGTCGGACTCCTCGGTATCGCGTCGCGCTTGCAGTGGATGTCGCGCTGGCAACCATCCACCGAACCGGTCTCGCAGCAATACGCACGAGTAGCAGGGCGCATACGAGGAGTCCTGCAATCATACGAGCATAGGTCAATGAGTATTCATAGTAGGCCGGTATGCATACAGGCGGTTGGCCTACGACGCGTATGTATGGGCTACCGAGCAGTCCCCTTTGTTCGGGTGAGAGGAAAAAGTTGCGAGGATGTGTGCCCAGTAGTTACTTGGAGTGACAAAATACCTACCGAGAAAGAGCGATGGCAGTTCAAGCGCGAGTCTTGATAAGCAGGAGGACACGGAGGTCCCGATAGTGTACAGTACATACATGAAGCTTCTTGACAGATTCCCACCTGAATGTTTCTACAAGCCTTGACATCGATATCAGTCCGTTGCTCGGTAAAAGTGAAGCCCGTCAGTGTGTACCTTGTCTTGCGATGCGGATTACCATTGCAAGATAGCAATGGCATTAATACCTGCATCTTCGAATTCATCCTATCTATCTCATCTCTCGGTAAAGACCGGGAGAGCTTCAATACTCCGAGCTGATGTTAAAGTTTCTGGTGATTGTTGATACAAACTAGATACTCTTGCAGCTTATATAGACATCTAGTCAATTTAGAGCAGCTTGGTACTAACCGCTTCGGGACGGGCACAAGTGACCACCCCGAAATTTTCTGTGAGCGGCATCAATTCACTTCACTTCGCCGACACAACTTCAACCTCCAGTAAACCACCACCTTCAAACTCCAACTACAAGAGCCATGGAGATTGACAAGCCAGAACAGCGGGCGCAAAGTCAGGTGCAAGTCAAATTTGTCACGCGGGACACCGATATCTCCGTCCCCACTGCTCCGATCCTAGTTCCATCCAAGTGAGTGAGTTCTCACCTCCGCCGGCGGCACTTTACCACTCTAACAGCAGTCCACCGCAGCCTCAAGCGTCTCGGTCTGTCGCAAGTGGTGAACCACCTGCTCAACTCCTCGACTCCAATCCCGCTCGACTTCCTCGTCGATGGCGCATATCTCCGCACCACCATCGACGCCTATATCTCCGAGAACGGCCTTTCTTCCGAATCCGTGCTCACCCTTGAATATGTTCGCGCCACGGTCCCACCAAAGTTCTTGACATCTTTTCAGCATGACGACTGGGTATCCTCCGTTGCCACCTCCACTGCGACGAATAAGCGGCGGGAGCCCGTGGTGTTGACCGGATCCTACGATGGAATCGCCCGCGTCTGGAACACCAGCGGACAAGTCCTCTGTGAAGCGGGTGGCCATCAGTCGGCGATCAAGTCGGTGAAGTGGATTGATGGAGACTCGTTCGTTACGTCGAGCATGGATCGCACGTTGCGCATCTGGCGGTACACAGCTGATTCCACGGTCGAGGCGGGCGTAAAGCTGGTTGCTGAATACGTCGGACATCGATCAACCGTCGAGTCCCTCGCCGTCGATGCCGCTGCGAAGCGGACCCTCTCTGCCTGTGCGGACGGAACTGTCGGTTTCTGGAGCTCTGTTCCTAAAGAGTCGCCTGCCGCCCCCGAGATGGAACTTCCCGCGAGAACGAAGAAGCGGAAGCTAGCACAGACAGGGCCCAGGGCCGCGCAGTACGGCGCGTTGCAGATGCTGCAGGGACATACGGCGCCTGTGTCGGGAGTTGCGTTTGCGCCGCAAGATTCGACAGTGGCGTACTCGGTTTCCTGGGATCACACCATAAAGACGTGGGATCTGACGACGATGATGATGGTTGACTCCAAGACTACTCAGCACCCCATCCTCAGTCTCTGCGCTATGCAGTCGTTAAATATCCTTGCGTGTGGCTCGTCCGCGAGACACATCATCCTCCACGATCCGAGGGAGTCGGCGCAGGGTGTCAGCGCGGCTACCTTGAGAGGCCACTTGAATGCGGTCGTTGGGCTCAGCGCGAACCCGGAGGATGAGTGGCAGTTGGCTTCGGCGGGTCACGATGGCACCGTGAGAGTGTGGGATGTCAGAGCTTCAAGCAGTGGCAACCTGTTCACCATCAACAGAGAGGGCGAAGGTTTGAGCGGGAATGAGAAGGTGTTTGATGTCGAATGGAGCCCGGTGGGCATTGTCAGTGGAGGAGAGGACAAACGCGTGCAGATCAATGCTACACCAAGGGGACAGGATGTACCGGCGAATAAGCCGTAAATAGAGAGGGATAAAATACTGGCGCCCAAAAGTATCCTTTAGAAAACATAACGAGTGGAGCACAACTCTAATACCAGAGCAAACGCCGTCGGCTTGTCGCCATCCGCAACATCACCGACATCTACATGTGCAAGAACTAGAAACAGATGAATCCCACTACCAAATTCACAACCGCACAAAACCCGTAGCGCCATTCACTCTTTACAGCTTCTCAAACACAGCCTGCATCCAACGTCTGTACATCTTGAGCTTCCTGGTACGATTGACCAGCATCCGCTTGTCCGTGGCCAAACTCTCGACCCTGAAGCCGCCGTAGCCATCCGCCGACTCTTTCTCGGGTAGGTCCGAGTCCTCGCGAAAATCGCCCGAGAAGATCTCGCCTAGCTGTGCTTCCTCGAAGAAATACACTCTCGTGCCGTCGCCGCGGATGTAGAAGTTCTCATCGAGGTATCTCCCACCTTTGAACCGCACCTGCGCCAGGTCGTGGCGGCCGTAGTCGCGGAACAACACCTTCCCGCCCGGCTTCAGCATCCTGCGCACATTCCGCAGCGCGGGGATCCACTGCGCGGGCGCCAAGGCCGAGAACACAAACACCATGATCACGATGTCAACCGTGTTCTCCTCGACTCCCTCCGGCAGCGTGTCCTCGGCGGAGAGATCGTACACACTGGCGGCCACGTTCCCCTTGGGCTCGTGTTCGACGTACAGCTCTTGCGCCTTGACCACAGCCACCGCATTCGCCGAGAAATCGCAGCCGTGGATGCGAAACTGCGGGTTCTTGTTCTGCTGGAGCACCGGAAACAGCGTGTTCCCGGCCCCACAGCCCAACTCGACGACCACGCACGACCCGTACCCCTCCGCGGTCGCAGCGCTCAGGATCGGAAACTCCTGCTGCAGCCACTTGCGGTCCTTGAAGAAGTTCTCGCGGTTGTTCTTGTAGAATATGTCCCACCACTTGGCCGGGTTGCCGTTGAACCGCGCCTTGTCGTGGTCGCTCACGGGCTTTGCACGCTGGGCTGCAAGCTGCTCCTGCGCGAACGCCTTGTACTCGTCGTCGATCTCGACGTGGTCCCAGGCGTTGAAGGAGAATGGGTCGTCTTCCGGGAGGAGGAGCCTTATTCCCCCCCCCCACAAGTCAGTGCGATGAGGCGGGGTGTGGATGTTGCGAAGAGCGTTTACCTCGAGCCGAACTGGAAGGGGTCCGACTGCCTGGGGCCATCGGGCTTTGTGTTGGCGGACACGTGGTTCTGCTTCGTCGCATCGACACGATCCTCATCCGCTGCGGTGAGAGTCGACAGCTCGGGCAGACCGAGCCTCGAGTCCTTTGTGGCCATGCGCGCAGGCTGAACTTCTCCATCCGCCGCCGTCATGCTGGCCGTCTTTTTCCGTCCGTGTGCGTGGGTGACGGAGAGGTGCAGACAAGACAAATCCCGCGCCTATGTATGTAGATAGATTAGATATGTAAAATACAATGTATCTATGTACTATGTAGCACAATGTATGTACCATGCAGCTGCAGACGCAGATAAGCCCCGCCATCTTTTTGTCCCACCAGGCAGAGCCTCGCTAACTACATATGTAGATGTGTAACTATGTACCTACCCCAACTACATATATCAAGTAGATATGTACTTTAAGAGCGCTGCGACCAGATGATGCGGCGGCGGTCGATCGTACTCTATCTGCACATATGCGGAGACACAGCCTTTCCTTGTTTTTTAGAGCGTAGATAGTGGAGGCAGTATTAAGGTACATACCAAAGTGTGAAGCACTCACCATCCCACATTCGTCATGCAATTCACCCAGGCTGGCATGGATTCTGGAGAAAGAGGAAGCCCGCCAGCCATCGCCATTTCGGTGTCCAATTCGCAGGAAAACGGAGAAGCGGTTTGTCGTGGAAATCCAGGGGTCGGTGGAAATCTGTTCTGCGTTAATTAATTGAAAGTGGTTCCCTTGCTTGCGGAGCAGAGTGTTCTGTCCACCCAACTACACTACCCCACTCCCCCCCCCCCGCAGAGAAGAAGCCTCAGCCGCCGTGGCCAGCTATGGGCAAAAAGGGGTCGATGGATCAAAACGGAGAGTAAAAAAAAACGGATATCTAATAAACGATTGGGGGCCGATTTGGGGGGGCACGGGGGGGTGCGTCTGACATGGCCTAGCCTTGCACCTTGCTTCTTTCTTTTCTGCGTTTTGCCGAATTAAATATCAGATCCAACCACACCGTCATCTACCACCACCCACCATCCAAGCATCCCCGCAGTCTGTCCTTCCGATTTCACATGTGGGTGCAAAGGCCATTTTGCCGTCACCGTGACCGCTGCGTTTGGATGCCTGCTTCAGGATGCCTGCCCGCCGCTGTCTGCGTTGATGCCACCCTCCATCCTGCTTGTTTCCGTTCTGCCTCCCGCCCCCTCCTTATCCTTCAGATGTCCCCGCGATCTCAGCAGCTCGGTTGGTCAGTGCTCTGATTCTTCGACTACTACGATATTTTGGTCTCCGACATCGGAACCGACGGAACATGGGATCGCATCACTCGGCACCAGTCCTGGTCGACGGCGGCGTTAGTGGCGGCAGGGGGAACGAGAAACCAAAGCGGAAGCCTGGCGATCGCCGCGGGAAACTTACGAAGCCTCGGACGAATACAAACACAGAGCCGGGACAGTGCCTACCGTTTGCGTCGAAGCTGGGGGTCCTGGGGGCGCTCTCCTCACGGCGGCCCGCAACAGCACCAGGATCCATGGCGGCCCAGATGGATTTTCTTCCTCTTCCGCTTCCGATCCCACCGACTCCTCCCCCGCGAGAGGCATATCGGGCGGGACGACCGCGGCCGCTCAGCCAAGGACTGTACCGGAAAGAGTCCCTGCAGGAAGTCGACGATGTCCTGCAGGGAGCGGTGCCGGCCCTCAGCGCGCCTCTGCGTCGCCGCTCCACGCTGCGGGCCGCGCCGCCAGCAACTATCTCCCGGAAGCCGCACGTTCCCGCGCCAGCGCCAGTGATCAAGATTGACGAAACGCCGTCGCAGGAGCAGCCGCCGACGACACTACAAGCGTTGGATCTTTCTCCGGCAGTTAACGCTGTGGATCCTCGTAGCGGCACGCCCTCCGGTTACTCGGTCCTTGGCAATTTCAAGCGTGGCTCGCTGCGCATCACGAACGGGAGTGCGTCGCCAGCGCCAAGCTCTATGCCGAACTCGCCGATGTTAGCAGCTCAATTCCAGACCGAGGACGCGCCATCGCCCTCGGCGCTGCTGGCGGAGTATATCAACCCAGAGGATAGCACCCGGTTCGTCTCGCCGTCGCCGAGCTTGTATCCTGGCTGCAAGCGCCTCAGCTTCGAGGAGAGTCCGTCGCCGGAGTGGGCGGGCGAGTACGATCACATCGAGCCATTGGCCTTGCCCAAGCCCACGCCACCAAACACAGCAATAACACCTCTCGAGCGATCCGCCGTTACGGCGGCATCGCAAAGTCCTACGTTCCACCAAAACCGGAGTCCCTACGACTCTGGCTACAGCTCGACCGAATCGACCGCCTCATGGTGCACAGCCTACGAATCCGCGGCCAACGGCTCCAGGCGAAGCTTCGCGGTAGCCCCACTCGAGGGAGGCCTCTTCGGATCCTCCACGATGCTCCAAGAATCCCGATTCTTCCCCTCGCCAGCGCCATCGTCCCCCCAACGACAACGCGGCAAATCGACGGAAGAATGCATCGACGGATACATCGACGTATACCCCGGTGTTTCCTGTACCAGCTCATGCTCCGCCGCTGCACCGGACGCTCTGGAGAGGATCACGGGACAGGAATATTACCAGCGGTTTTCGAGAAGAAGGAATGGCCCACTGGTGGTTTAAATCCACTTTTCATTCCCCCCCCCATATCTATTGTTGCATATTTGGTTTTTGTTTTTTGCGGCGTTGTGTAGGCGTTGATATTGGACCGTAATTGTTTTATTGTCATGGGTTTTACTTGCCCGGGGGGTTGAAGGGGGGGGAGGACCTTTTCTTCTGGATATGGACGGATACACGGCCAGTGTTGGATGGTGATGCGGACTGACGTCAATGGATGCGATCTGTATATGCACGATGATGATGATTTACCATTGTACCTATCTACTGCGACCGTAGATACATACTACTCTATCAACACACTCACAGCCGAGATTTGTGATGCTTGGGGCTCCCATGTGCTACATGCCAGTGCGCTCTGCTGGTTTGGCTGCGGCATGGCGGGATGACGAAGGGGATGGAGAATCATTACTTTCTTGGTTTGAATGTGATGGCGGGGGAGGAGATGGCGGGGCGACGGAGGAGTACGGACGATCACAGATGTCGCACGATCGCTGGGCCCGGCGGGATCGAGCATGCGCCCTTCATCATACACATCGAAGCTGCTTAGCGTCCGGTGCCGGCCTCGGAACCGGGAGGATCTGCGGGTTTCTTTCTCCCTTCCTGTAGGAGGGAGGCTCCCTGTGCACCGCCGCAGGGAGTGGAGCCTTGGTCGTATCGGATGGTGCGGGGCGGGCAAAAGAGACGAGGTATATAGTGTTGGCCCGTCGGGATCGTGATTACATGCTGACTGAGAAGAAGAAGTGACACGATGGCACCAAGTACATACACACAGGCGGATCTGGCCAGCAGTTAGTGATGTGTGGGGGCGAACCAGTCAAGCTCCTATGGGGCGCGAGCTGTCGTAGGCAAGGCTGACGTGCTTGCTCAGCCGGAGCAGGGCAGGTATCTCGTGATATGTATGTCGAGTATCTAGGTATCTTGCGCAAGACGCTTGGGCGAGCCATGGAAGGTTCCAACTGCGTCTGCGGGCATCATTTTTTTCAGTTGCTCTTGATTGTTGATCGCTGGAGGCCGACGCAAATCTAAGGCCTGCGCACTAGCCGCCTGGCGGTGGCAACTAAGTAAGTAACTTGCAGAATCCAATTATTATTATTATTATTATTATTGATTCATTACCAGTTTTTGATCATGGCGAGCGTGGAAGAAGATCCAGGAGTGAAGAGGAGAAACTCCAAGCACACTGACCGAAGCGGAGGGCCTGGGAAGCCATAAAAACTCACAAAACAGAAAAATAGCGATGAAACTTACTCAGACCAGTGCAACACGATGGCCAGACTCAAGGCTCAAAACTCCTCTAGATAGCAGTTTGCAGCAGCAGAATCCAAAACAAGTGCAACCAAACATGTATGGCCCGGTACGATTTGTCCGGTCTTTGTTGCCACGGCCGGTCAGAAATTCCGTGAAGCCAGCAGTGGATCCGACGGGTGATCCGCTGCCAGCGTTCGAAGAGCTCATCGATGGTGGGGGATCATACTCCATCACTCGACAACGGCTGAGTTTTCGGCGCTCGGGTCCCGCCAAGCCACTAACTATCTGCAGCGCCAGCACCTAAGCAGGGTATCCAGAGCTATGTGTACTCTAGTGGGGACGTCCCGTTTGCATCACTCTGCCGTGTCCAGTCCGAGCTCAATGGCAGTCCGCATCCTCTACAACGACCACCCGCACCGATCCGTCGCGCTCGCCGGTCCGTCGTATGTACTTGTCTTCCACCATTCCAGCGGAAACACCAAAACCTCGGCTCCAAAATGCACCGTCGAGTTCTCCGCGACGGAGAACGTCGACCTGGCCGACTACAACATCCTCTCGAACCAACCGTGTCTGGGATGTCTCGGTCTCATCAACATCGAGCGGGACGCGTTCCTGTGCACCATCTCGCTGTCGCGGGAGGTCGCCCAGGTTCGTCCAGGGGAGATGGTGTATAGGATTCTGGGCATCGAATTCCGTATGTGATTTCTTGGCGGATAGGGAGGGACGGCCGAGAGCGTGAGGTGCTGAACGTATGATGGACAGACTGTCTCAACCGCAGTGACTACGATGACTTCCTCGAGAACGAGATCAATCCGTTCCCCGTCGAGAGTGACGGCTGGGACCAAGGACGATCACAGCAGCCGATAGGCGTCGAGCACCCGTGTCTCGCCTTGAAGAAGCTTCTCAGCGACGGGACATTTTACTACTCCGGGGACTTCGACCTGACGAGCCGGTTGCAGGACCGCTCGATCTCGCTCGACGACTTCGATATCGACTCGTTCGATCCGGGATTCATGTGGAATTCGCACATGATCGGGTCGCTGCTGCAGCTTCGTTCGCACATGGGTGATGAGGAGAGGGGCAGGCTAGACCATGCCGGCTTTCTGACGTATGTGATTAGAGGGTTCGTTGAAAGTCTTACCATCCAACGGCCGACGACTAGGATGGAAGGTAGGAGCCGAGCCGTCGGGCTGCCGGCAAGGTTGACGTTGATTTCGAGACTGAGTTGTCGAAGAGCCGGCACGAGATTCAATTCGCGCGGCATCGACGACGACGGGAATGTGGCCAATTTCGTCGAGACCGAGACGGTGATATGGAATCCGTCTTCCGGCTGCCCCGCACGGGCCGTCGCGTTCAGCTACTGCCAGATTCGCGGGAGTATCCCGATATTCTGGGAACAGCAGACGGGAATCTTGCCGAACCAGCAGAAGATACACATCACTCGGTCACCGGAGGCAACGCAGCCGGCGTTTGACAAGCACATCGAGGGGGTGATCCTGAAGTATGGCGCCGCGCATATCGTAGATCTCCTTTCGGAGACCAAGTCTGGCGAGGTCGAACTGTCGACTAGATATAGACACCATATTCAACACGTGTGCGGCCGTGGGAATGACAAAAACACACAGGAACTGCTTCGTAGCACTGAGTATGACTTCCACGCGCAGACCAAGGGTCCGGCCGGGTACGAATCGGCCAGCCAGATCCGAAGGATCGTGGAGGACTCCTCGGATGCGTTTGGGTACTTCCTGATGGAGGGTGCTTCGGGGGGAGAGGATGATCCGAAGGGGAGCTTTGTCGTCGTGCTCGAGCAGGAAGGTGTCTTCAGAACCAATTGCCTTGACTGCCTAGACCGCACAAATCTGGTTCAGGGAATCCTGAGCAAGGCGGCCGTGGAGTCGTTCTTGCAGCAGCGCGCGGAGGTTGTGGGCCATGACTTTTGGATTCAGCATTCGACGCTGTGGGCGGATAATGGTGATGTTGGTTTCCTCCACTCCCTCCTCCTCGCAGCGGAAGTTGATGGGAGCGAATACGAAAGGCGCTCTCCAAGATCTACGCCGGCACCGGCGCCCTCAAGTCGAGTTTCACCAGGACCGGGAAGATGAGTCTTGCAGGGGCTATTGCGGATGCTCGGAAAAGTGCCACGCGCGTGTATATCAATAATTTTGCGGACAAAGATAGACAGAATACCATTGACGTTCTACTGGTATGGGGCCCACAGGCAATGAGATCCGAAAAACGTATGATTCTTTGTTTGCTTACTCTTTGGTCTTGGTTCGGTTGTGCAGGGGAGACTTGTGGGCCAGGAACCGGTGTCTCTGTATGATCCGGCGAATGACTATGTCACTGCGGAGTTGAATAAGAGGTTGAGCCTTCCTCGTCGCACTCTGGGACGTATCTGACATGGACGAAACAGATCCTTTGAATTCACCACCGAGATGCCAATCCACATCTACGCCGGGACCTTCAACGTCAACGGAAAGACCGCCGGCATAGACCATGACCTGACAGAATGGATCCGTCCGGCCTTCTTCAGCGACGCCGAAAAGAAGCCGGAGCTGGTCGTCGTTGGCTTCCAGGAAATTGTTGAGCTGAGCCCGCAGCAGATCATGGCTACTGATCCTACCAGAAGGAAGCTGTGGGAGAATGCCCTGCTCAAATGTCTTAACCGGGGCACCGATGATCCGTATATCCTGCTACGAGGCGGTCAGCTGGTCGGGGCAGCGCTGCTGATTTTCGTGCGCTCGTCGGTTATAGGGGAAATCAAGAATGTGGAGGGGAGCTTGAAGAAGGTGCGCATCTTGTCGTGAGGAGGGCAACGATGAGTGCTGACGGATGTGAAGACCGGCATGTCCGGCAATGCGGGCAACAAAGGCGCCGTCGCGATCCGGATGGAATACGCCAGCACTCGCCTCTGCTTCGTAACCGCGCATCTCGCCGCTGGCTTTTCCAATTACGATGAGCGGAACAGAGACTACGCTACGATCGCCAACGGGCTCCGCTTCCAGCGGGGCCGCACGATCGAGGACCACGACGACGTCATCTGGCTAGGCGACTTTAACTACCGCATTGGGCTTTCCGATGAGAAAGTCCGGAAGCTTGTCGAGAGAGGTGATCTGCAGACGCTCTACGACAATGATCAACTACAGAATGCGATGGTTGCGGGAATGACATTTCCGTACTACACGGAGAGCAGAATCAACTTCGACCCAACCTACAGATACGACATCGGCAGCGATGATTATGATACCTCGTTTGTTGCCCCCGCCCAGCACTCCCGTAACCACTAGCTGATAGCCTCACTAGTGAGAAACACCGCATCCCAGCCTGGTGCGACCGCGTCCTGTGGAAAGGGAAAGGGCTGCAACAGTTGACGTACGGCTGCGCCTCAACAATAAAATTCTCCGACCACCGCCCCGTCTATGCAACGTTCAAGTGCATGGTATCGGTCGTCAACGAGGTTGTCCGGACGCAGCGGAGCAGGGAGTTGTATCTGAAGTTCAAAGCAGGCAAAAGGAATGGTAGTGTCGAGGCGGAGGACGCGCTGCTAGACGATGAAGAGGGTGATCTCCTCTACTTTCAGCCGTTGACACCTGGGTGTATGCCATCTCTCTCTCCTCTTCCTTAGTCGGTGTTAGCTGAAAGATGCGCCCGCAGTACCCCCGCCGAGCTCGGAAAAACAAAAGTGGTGGCTCAGCAACGGCCTCCCAGCGAAATCCCCCATAGCTCCACCCCCAGGAACGGTCCCCAATCCGCAACGCCCGCCCAACCCTTTCACGGAGACCACGGAGCCGGACTGGGTCAAGACCGACTCCGCCCCTATCAAGAAGTCCGTCACTCCCCTTCCCCCGCCCACGAGAAAATTCCCCCCACCTTACAGCCCCTCCTCGCTCCCCGCCCTCGGTGGTGGTGGGACGGGAGGGCATGCATCCAACTCCTCCGTCTCCAGCATGGCGAGTGCGGGCAAACCATCGAAACCGCCGATCCCGCAAAAGCCGGCGGTGTTGAGGCGGAACAGCTTCGAGGGGAAGATTGATAGCTTTGATGGTGGAAGGGGAGCTGCGGAGAGAGATATCTACCCGCCGCCGCCGAGGAGGGTCACGGCCATTAGTACAGAACCAGCGCCAAGCGTAAAGAGGAAGCCCCTGCCGCCACCCAGGCTCCCGCCGAGGCAGGATGTGGATCTAATGGGCGGGGAGGATCCACTGCTGGGAGGATGGGAGCCTCTGAAACCGTCTTGAGGCGAGAGTTAGTATGTAGTCGATTGTGAGATGTCATCGGTTGTTTTCGAGAGCGGAAGATGCATTGTAGGGTGTTGCAGTTGCAGGTGGTAGATAGCTAGGCCTGCAAAGTTTTGATGAGTTGCATACATGGGTTTCATCCGGGTGCGTTCAACTGCGGGGAGTTGAAAGGTCGAGATGCTCCTGTCCGTTTGCTTCGCTGTAGCGGGAGTCCGTATCATACCTCCGTCCATTGCCTGGTACCTGGTTGCCCAACTGAGGGCGCCTCCGCAGAACATCCAATAGCTCCGATGCAGACGACCCGAGATTCAGTGGGCGCCACCTTCGACCGGGGAGGGAGGAGTCTAGGCCCTGTGGTAAAAACAACGTAGTCCCTATACGACGGCAATATCGACGGCTCCAGTGCCAGCAACAAAGCCATCTTTTTTTCGCAAAGCAAAGAAATCAAAAATTATGACGCCGAACAGTCCGAAGACCCTTTGCAGAGACTCGATCTTCGCTGTGCAATGGAGATCTTATCGCTGGAGCCCTGCTGCTTGGTGAGCCGGCTGAGTCGCATCAAGGTAAGTATGAGGAGAAAAGAAAAGAGGAGGGAGGGTGGGAGGGAGGGTGGTGGGCGGCTTTTATGGGCGCGACGAGGGAGGGTAAGTGTTGCAAGGCATGGTGGATCACTCGGTAAGGTCGGCAAAAAAATCACGTGCACGGCCGTCTGGAGCCTTCTGCGAGATAATGATCGAGCAGATAGCGTGGCCGGAAGCTGCCGACGCGGCAGTATCTCCAGTGCCCGACCACTCGGCGGGAGGGGGGGGGGGGAATTCGGTGGCCATCTCGGATGGATCCCAACACTGAGTCCACCCGGAAGACACGGTGTACGATCAAACGGCATATACATATTACTAGGCTGGTAAGCCTCAACCTCTGCAAGTAGAGAGTGTTAGTAGTCCAGCGTCAGCAACGGTAGGTACTCCAAAGTCGGAGTTGGAGGGGGGTTGAAGACGGCTCACCGGCACCCGTACTTACACATGCGGATGACTTCCTTCGATACTTCGGCCTCCTCATCGAAGCACCCAGGCGATCAACGGAAATCGGAAAATCAAAAATTAAGACGCCGAAAGGATCCGAAAACCCTTTCGCCGAGACTCGATCTCCGCTGTGCAATGAAGATCTTATCTCGGGAGCTCTGCTGCTTGGTGAGCCGGCAGAGTCGCATCAAGGTAAGTATGAGGCGAAAAGAAAAGAGGAGAGAGGGAGGGCGGACGGGCGGCTTTTTATGGGCGCGCTGAGGGAGGGTAAGTGCAGCAGAGGCGTTGAGTCACTCGACTAGTGGGTCCCAACGACAAACGTCTAATATATATGCCATGGTTTTTGACCATAAAGTCTAAAATGCCATAGCTTTTCCAGGCGGGTCGCCAATCGGTCGGCAAGTGGTCAACAGCTCCAATCCCCTAGAGACACACAAAACCATCACCACTCAACCCCTCCCACTCATCCCACCTTTGGAACCGCTGTATGGGTCAACGCTACGCTAATTCTCAAGACGCCGTTCGGAAGCTTGCTGTTTTCGCCGCAAGATATACCAATCTCGCCCCGCAGCTCCTCACAGAATCCATGAATCACAGCCAGCGCAGAGCTGAGGCTGCTAGTAAAACACGAAGGGTATCGCATTCGGACAAACAATATGTGGCGGATCTCGAAGCAAGAACCTACACCTGCGGTAGGTTCGAGACCAACGACGCCCCTTGCGGCGACGCTGTTACTCTGACTTTACATGCGTCTTTGTGAACAACCACGGCCTGTAACTTTACCCAAGACTTTTACCTTGGAAGCCTATAGGTGGACCTGCATGAAGGACATGCACCCGGCTGATATCCAGTATCGTCAGACACTCCAGAGAAGACAAGCGCCACCCCCTCCCCCCCGTTTAGGCGCACACATGGAGGCCCAAGGAGAGGAGGATCAGAAAAAGTGAGAAAAAAGCGAGGGGGTTTGCAGAATGGTGTGCAAGTGGCCGGTGCGCTGGAAGGTTCCGGACAATGCTCTCAGCGCTGTACCCGGTGTGGCAATGTGGGTTACAGCAAAACCACTTGCGATGAAGTCTGTCAACTTCCAATTGTATACCAAGTAGAACCAGAGGGCAATTTCAAATGGATTGATTCACTCCCAGTCGGCTGCTGTCCATTTTCCTATTGTGACTGAGTTGAATTAAGCAAAATAGCGACCCACCGGGAAAGCCATGGTATTTTAGACTTTACGGTCAAAAACTATGGCATATTGCGTTTGCCGTAAAAAAAAAAGAAAGCCACGGAACCACTGCAGCGGGCGAGGCGGACCCGTTCGGAATGGAATGATCC
>Ga0307508_10004092_pt1 | contig 14396 bp, 9 predicted proteins | sample 9_EM_MG_FD_203089 | JGI IMG/M metagenome (GOLD analysis project Ga0307508, IMG submission 203089) | Populus trichocarpa ectomycorrhiza microbial communities from riparian zone in the Pacific Northwest, United States - 9_EM | ecosystem: Host-associated > Plants > Roots > Unclassified | place... | reverse complement strand
CGGCTCCAGCTTCGCCCACTGCGCATTCGTCAGATCATGCCGTCCCACGAAGTCGATCTTGACACATCAAGATCCACTTCTGAAACGCACCCTAGGGGCGCGGGCCTTACGGTACGGGCGTTCCGCGTTGCCAGGAGTCGATGACGATCAGCGTCTTCGTCTGCAGCACACCGGCCCCCTTGCGCCGCAGACGATTGACCACTTTCTGCAGGTCGTCGACGCTGTCGACATGCAACCGGACGAGTGCGTCCACATCGCCGGTGAGCGTCAGCACCTCGTCGACCTCCGGCAGCGTCGACGCGAACTCCACGATGTCGTGGATATCCGTGTCGCCCGTGAACCGCAGCTCGGTGACCGCCTGCAGGCCCTGGCCGAGCTTGGCCTGATCCGTGGTGATCGTATAGCCGGTGATGACCCCCGACTCCTCGAGGCGGGCGATGCGCCGCCGGACCGGCGCCGGTGAGAGCTGCACCAGGCGTGCGATGTCGCGAACGGTGCGCCGTCCGTCGGCCCGCAACAGCTCCAGGATCTGCAGATCGACCGAGTCGAGATGTACGGGTGCCGACATGCCGCAAGTGTAAGCACCGCTTCCCACAACGCTCACTCTGCGCGGGGTGGACTTTCCGGAAGGAGCGTGTGGCGCATCGCCGTGCGCACTTTTGTTGTGCGTGGACCGGACCCTTGAAAGCGTGTCCTCATGCCAGCCGCAACATCATCAGCGCCATGTGCCGCCCCTGCCGAAACCATGAATCCCGTGCTGCGAATCGATGTCGTCGCCATGCCGCTCGCGGTCGCCCGGATCGCGTTGATCCTGGCGCATCGCCAGTTCGACGTGCGCACCATGGATGTCGCCGCGCCTGTCGACGGGTTGCGGAGGATCACCATCGAGGTGGACACGGCGGACGAGATCAGGGTGCGGCAGCTCCTCGCGTTCCTGAACCGGTCACCCGACGTCGTCAGGGTCGTCCGGGGGCGGTGACGAGCGCACACGAGATGGCGCGGCCCGGACCGGTGGGTCCGGGCCGCACACGTGGCGGGGGCGTGGGTCAGCGGCCGTCGAGGGTGAAGCGGTAGAGCTTGTTGTTGTGGCCGCTGAGGCCTTCGCCCACATTGGAGATGTAGTAGCCGGAGCCCCAGTACAGGCTGCCGTCGACCACGGCGGGCCCGCCGAAGACGGAACCGCCGCTGGCGAAGTCCCACCGGATCTTCCCGGTCTCGGCGTCCAGGGCGTACATGTTGGTGCCGTCGGGCGCGGATGAGCCCGCGTACATGACGCCGTTGGCGCTGGTCACGAAGGAGTCGTCCAGCCACTGACCGGCTCTGCCCTGCGGGTCGGCGGTCTGCCACTCGATCTCGCCGGTGGCGGCGTCGAGCGACACGTAGAAGCCACTGTTGATGGTGGTCTTGGTGCCGTCGGCCGCGGTGATGGTGTACGGGAGGTGGTCACCGTTGCCGATACCGGCGAAGATGTGTTTCCCGTCGGTGGCGGTGCCCCACAGAATGCCGCCGAGCGGACCGCCGGGCCCGGCCTGTGTCTCCCACACGACCTTGCCGGTGGCCGGTTCGAGGGCGTAGTAGACACCGCTCTTCTGCCCCACGCCGAGCAGGTTGGTCCGCTTGCCGCCGACCTTGGTGGTGTAGAGGTTCGGAGCGGAGCCGAAGTCGAAGTCCGGGGCCTGGTTGGGCTGGTACATCATCCAGGTGTCGGCGGTCAGGGTGTGGTGAGCCCACTTGAGCTTGCCGGTCTTCAGATCGAGGGCGAGGACGCTGTCGAAGTGGTCGTCCTCGGCCGGTGGGGTGCAGTCGGTCTGCTTGGGGTTGAGGCAGACACCGGGCGGAGAGGTGTAGTTGTTGCCGGTGCCCACGTAGAGCAGCCCGGTCTTGTGGTCGACCACGGGCTGGCTGCCCCACACCGAGGCCCCGGTGTAGCCCTTGGGGATGGTGTAGGTCTTCCACAGGATCTTGCCGGTGCGCGCGTCGATCGCCAGGACCGAGCCGCGGAACTTCGGCTCGTCGTGCAGGGTCGAGGCCTTGGACGAGGTGCCCACGTAGATGATGCCGTTGTCCACGGTGGGGGAGGAGGTGATGACGGTCGTCGGGTCGTCGTCGACCTTGGTCTTCCAGCGCTTCTCGCCCGTCTTGGCGTCGATGGAGATGAGGTAGGCGCTCTTCGACTCGGGCGTCATCAGCGTACCGGTGCCGATGAACAGATTGCCCTTCCAGTACGCGGGGCTGGTCCGGGAGATGTCGCCGGTGATGCCGTCGTAGCCGGTGATGGTCTTCGACCAGACCTCTTTGCCGCTGCCGGCGTCGACGGCCCAGAGCTTGCCGCCCCAGTCGGGCACGTACACGGTGCCGTTCACGACGGTGGGGGTGGCGGAGACGTCGCCCGCGGTGGTGAACGTCCACTTCGGTGCCAGTCTGCCCACGTTCCCCGGGCCGATGGTGCGCTCGGTGGCGGCGTGGTGGGTGTTGTGGTTGTTCTGCCCCGCGCTGCGCCATTCGGACCGCACGGGGACACTTCTGGACTGGGCGGGCTCGGCGCTGTTCGCGGCGGGGGCGCCGGTCGCCAGGGTGAGGGCGGCGCAGGTGGCCGCCGCGACGGCCAGCCGCCGCCACAGCTTCCGGCCCTGCCCGGGCCGTCGGCTCGTACCGGGTTTCATGGAGTGTTTCCCTCGTTCCCTCTGTAAACCTTGTATGGCGTGTCCGGCTGGTCGCCGGCCACGTGTGGTGGGGGCTGCCCGGCTACCGCCCGGACACTTCCGCGCAGGCGTCGGCCCATTCGGCGGTCCGTACGTCGACCACGCCCGCGGCGTCATCGGCGCCGATGACCCGGCCGGAGAGCTGCTGGAGGAAGTGGCGTGCGGGCGCGTTGCGCCGGGTGGGCCGGTAGGGCAGACGCAGGGTGCGGCAGCCGATCGCACGGGCCTGGGCGCTCAGCAGCCGCAGCATCCGCGTCTCCACCCGGCGGTTGAGGACCCGGCAGCTGAGCAGGAACACCGGAACGTTCAGGGTGTCGCCGCCGGCCTCGGCCACCACGAGCCCGACCGTGCCGTAGTCGCCGAAGACATCACGCACCCGCACCATCCAGCCATGGCCGCCGTCGTCGAGCAGCTGCCGCAGCCCCGGCACGGTGAAGGGAGTGCCCGCGAGGGTGAACTGCGTGGTGCGGGTGGTCAGTTGGGCCGCCCGCTCCAGCAGGGCGTCCGACAGCCGCTCCATCGTGACCTCGATGGCGCAGCGGGTCAGGAACTCCTCGTAGTCGGCGGCGGACCGCTCCAGGGCCCGGCGCTCCGGCTCGGCCCCGTACCAGTCGGCGCGCAGCCGGTCCTCGTCCGTCACCGTGAGCTGGTCGAAGGCCGTCTCGCGGGCCAGCTGACCCGGCGCGGCGTCCGCGTCCCGGGCCAGTTCCACCACGGCGACTTCGGGCAGCTGCGCGCGCACCGACGCGCACTCCACCGCGTCGTCGTCCACGAAGACGAAGGAGTTCAGCGCGAGCCCCAGCTCCTCGGAGAGCTCGGACAGATACCGGGCCTTGGGGCCCCAGCCGATCCGGTGGGAGGTGATGTCCCGCATCGTGAGGACCATGTCCGGGTGTTCGGCGAACACGGCCCGCACATCGGCCCCTTCGTTGCGGCTGCACAGGCACAGCAGCTTGCCCTGGGCGCGCTGGTCCCTCATGAACTCCTGGACCGCGCGCCGCCCCGGGCCGATCTCCACCCCGCGCGGTCCGTCCTCGCCGCACACTCCGGCCCACAGGGTGTTGTCGCAGTCGAGTACCACGACCTTGCGGGGTCGGTGCCATGTCGTGGCGGCCATCCGCACCAGCCGGTCGGCCAGCGCGTCGAAGTACTCGTCGGTGTACGGCAGATGGGCGATGCGGTCGGCGTACTCGTCGTGGGTCTCCGGCACGTCGTAGCGGTCTGCGAGGTCGTCCAGCGAGATGAGGTGTACGCCGGGCAGCGGGCCGACGGCGTCGGTGATCCGCCGTGTGGCGGTGTCGATCCACCGCGCCGCAACGGGCTCGGCCAGGGCGCCCGGCGACGGCGGGGTCAGGGCCACCAGCCAGGTCGTTGCGGAGAGGGTGGGCGCGGTGGACAGCGCCGACAGCAGCTCGTCCAGGAGCCCGTCGTCACCCCAGGGGTCCGCGGCGCCCCGGACCAGGTCCTCGACGCGCAGCAGCACGACGTTCACCCCGGCGTGGGTCAGCAGCACACCGCCCGGATCGAGCAGCGGCTCCACGACCTGGCCGTACGGCGCGGCCAGAACCTCGCGGCCCGTCCCCTTCAGCAGGCGGGCCATGGCGGCCCCGAGCCCGTCCGAGGTGAAGGTCGCGGCGAGGACGATTCCCGGATTCCTCGCGCCGCTCATCCCGCCCGGCCGTCCAGATGGGCGCCCACGGCCTCGGCGAGTTCCGCGGCGGTGGTGTCCTTGCCGAGCGCGTGCACCGGCAGTTCCACGCCCAGCTCCCGCCACAGGCGCGACAGCACGCGCACCGCCCGCATCGAGTCCCCGCCGAGTGCGGCGAAGGGAACGTCCGGGGCGGCCGCCTCCAGGCCCAGTACGCTGCGGAACGCCTGCAGCACCGTGTCCACTTCGTTCGTTTCCCTCACGAGAACACCCTCGTTCCGGCCACGATCGGCCAACGCGTATGGCGGAAAGGTGAAGCATCCCGGGCTGCCGTCACCCGACGGCCGGATCTGGAGCGTAAGGACCGTTTACCGGACGCCGCAACTGCGCTCAGGGCGGCAGCCGTTCATGTGAGGCGGCCATCACCTCGGATACAATCCACCGCCTGCCGCCATGGCGCCTGGCGATCCACCGGTGCCGATCGAACCGAATAAGAAGAAGGAACCATGCGCAAAAACGGGTTGGCCAGCCTCATCCCCTTTTACTTCATCATCCTGATCGACAACCTGAGTGTCAGTCTCATCATTCCGGTGCTGATTCCGATCTCCTATGACGCCCATTCCGGCATCATGAGCAGCGGCGGAACCAGCACCCGTGACCTGTTCTACGGAGTCGCCATCGGCAGCTATTCCTTAGCGATGTTCCTCGGCGCACCGCTGCTCGGCTCTCTCTCGGACCACTTCCGCCGCAAGAAAACCCTGGCGCTGTGTCTGATGGGGCTGGCGCTGGGCTACGCGCTGACCATCTGGGCCATGCTGCGCCGGGACGCCTACCTGTTCGTCGCCGGACGGGTGATCGGCGGCCTCTTCTCCGGCAGCCTGCCGGTCGCTCAGGCGGCCATCCTCGACGTCACGCCGAAGGAACGCCGGGTGAACTCCATCGGGCTGATCATGTTCTGCGTCTCGACCGGGTACGTGGTGGGCCCGCTCATCGGCGGCTACCTCAGCGACTCCACCCTGGTCTCCTGGTTCACCCTCAAGACCCCGTTCATCTTCGTCGCCGGTGCCACCCTGCTGAACCTGCTCATCCTGCTCGTCGCCTACCGCGAGGCCCCGGCGTCCAGGCCCGCGGGGCGTATGGCCTTCCCGAACCCCGTGAAGCATCTGATGGAGTCGTTCACCTTCCCCGGGGTCAGGCTGCTCTCCGCCGTCCTGCTCCTGATGTCGCTGGGCTGGACGGCCTTCTTCCAGTTCATCGGCCTGTACCTGACGGCGAACGAGGGCTTCGACCAGCGCGCGGTCACCAACCTGATCTCGGTGGTCGGCGTCGGCCTCGCGGCCGCCTTCCTCTCCCTGGTGCCGCTGTCGATGAAGTACCTCAAGCCCCATGTCGCGGTGACCGGTGCGCTGGCCGGGATGGCCGTCTGTATCGCCGGTACCGCGCTCACCGGCTCGTCGGCCGCGCTCTACGCCCTGTGCCTGGTGGGCGCGGTCACCTACGGCATCTCCTACAGCGGTCTGGTGGGCATGATGTCGGCGGCCGTGGCCGACAGCCACCAGGGCTCCGTCATGGGCACGGCCGGTGCCATCGCGGCCATCTCCGCCGGTCTGTCCGGTGTCGTCTTCGGCATCATCGACGGGTCGAGCGCGGTTCCCATCTTCTCCGCGGCGGCCTTCGTCGTCCTCGCCTTCGCGCTCATCGCCGTGCGGGGGATGGGCGGCACCGGCTCCCAAGGGGAACCGGAGAGCGCGAGCACGACCTCCATGGTCTGACCCCATGATCTGACCGTGTCACCGGCCCACCGGGACCGCGTTGAGGGCGTCCTCGCCGACGATCTGCGGGACCGCACCGGCGGGCGTGGCCTCCAGCATGCGCCGCACGAGCGCCGCCGCCACCGGCTCCACCGGCCCGGCCGTCTCCCGGGCGCCGGGCGTGTTCGTCGCTTCGGTCCACAGCATCCCCGGCCGCGCGAGGAGGAACGCCACGCCGGGGTGGTGCCGGGCCGCCCAGTGGACCAGGCCCTCGACGGCGGACTTGGCCGCGATGTAGTGCGGCCAGCCGTGGGGCGGTTCGCACAGAGCCGCTGAGGAGATCACCAGAGCGGTGCCCCGACCGGCCTCCAGGAGGTCCAGCAGCCCCGCCATGGGCGCGCTGACCAGCCGCAGCGAACCGGTCAGGAACGCGTCCATCCGTTCCAGATCGGTGGGCGCCAGGCCCAGGGTGTGCAGAGGCGGGGCCGCGCCGCACACCAGGTAGTCGAGCCGGCCGTGGGCGCGCTCGACGCGGGCGCGCACCTCGCCGCTCCAGCGCGGGTCCGCGGCGTCGCCGGGTACGGAGTGCAAGCGGCCCGGCAGCCGTTCGCCGTCGGCCCGCAGGGAGTCCGGGAGAGCGCCGCCCCGGTGCCCGACGTAGACCTCGCACCCCTGCGACGCCAGAGCCAGGGACAGGGCCGCGCCCAGCCCGCGGCTGCCGCCGACGACCACGGCCGAGGTGCCGCGCATCCGGGCGGACGGACTCAGGTATGTGCCCAGCGTGGCCGACGTGGCCAGGGGAGCGGGCGTACGCACCATCGCCTCGATCTCGGCCTCGGCGACGACCTCGCCGTCCGCCGTGATCTCCCCGGTGATCGACACCAGCCCGAACCGGTGGTCGGTATGGATCACGCGGGCGGTGTACGACAGCCGCGCGGGGCCGGACGCGGTGACGGGAGGGAACCGCAGCGCCACCCGTCCGAGGAGGCAGTTCGCGCCCGGCAGCCGCATCCCCGCCAGATGGCTCGACCACAGCAGACAGGCCAGTGGCGTCCGCCCGAGCAGCCGGGAGGCGGCCGGGAACCGCTCGCACAGCGCGTCGATCCCGTCCGGGCCGTACGCACCGGACACCGTGGTGCCCGGCGGCAGATCCGCGATCGTGTGCGGGGCCGCCGACCGCGCGGGCGGCGCGGGAAGCGGTTCCAGATCCGGCGGGGAGCCGGGGCGGACCCGCACCGTCAGGCAGGTCCGGTCCCCGTCGAGCAGCCGGTATCCGGCGCCGCTCCGGGCACCGTCGAGCGCGCCGGAGCGGTATCGCACCCCGGGGAACACGGGGTTGCCGAAGTCGGCCTCGACGGCCGCCACCCCCGCCGTGTCCGGCGCCCGTTCGCCGGGTGTCTGTTCGTCCGGCGCCTGTTCGTCCAGCGTCGCCAGGACCGCGAGGACACCGTGCGCGACGGTTCGGCCGAACGGCGTGCGCCGGGCGTATTCGGGGCAGCGGTGCAGCGCGTTCCGGTCGCCGCTGACCCGGGCGAACAGCGCCACGTCGTCGTCCGAAAGCAGCACGTGAATACCTCCGATGAGCGTCGTCGGGCGGACGCCGCGGAACGGTGTGAGTATCGCGGACGCCGGGGAGTTCAACTGCGGCACGGCAGCAGTTGAACACCTGACAGGCACGACGGCGACGGTGCACGGTGGTGACAAATGATCGCCGCACGGCATCATGGGCGCGACGGGAATCCAAAAGCCTGGGCGGGCGAAAGGTCTGTACGCATGACGCAACGTCAGGCGAGCCCCTACGAAAGCTTTCAGTGGCACCGGCACCACCAGAATCCCGATGACCCGGGACTCACCATCGGTTATGTGTACGCGTTGACCGGAGATGTCGACACCGGCCGTCTCGACGATGCGTTACGAGAGGTGATTTCGGCCGTCTTTCCGCGGCTCCTGTGCTATTTCACGGAAGTCGGCGGAACGCTGATGGCACGAAGCCGTCCGGCGCCCCGGCACGTGCTGCGGCGATGCGAGCGGCAGGACGAACTCCTCGACCCCGGCGGCATCGACCCCACCGGCCAGGAACTCTTCCGGTTCCGGTACTGGCAGGCGGGCCCGGAAGAGCTGTGGCTGCGCCTGGATTTCAGCCATGTCGTGTTCGACGGCGGCTGCTACGCCCCGTTCCTCGCCGCCCTCGGCGCCTGCTGGCAGGGCGGCACACCGGTGCGGGAGCGGTCCTTCGGCGCGGTGAGGCAGACCGGTGCCGACGAGGACGAGGCGTACTGGCGGCCGATGCTCGCGGGCCGCCGACTGCACCAGCCGCTGCCCTTCTCCTCCGTGGCACCCCACCGGACCGGCCGTGGCATCGCGGTCAAGGAGACACTCACCGGCGATCAGGCCGACGTGATCCACCGGTTCCTCCGCCACCACGAGCTGAGCCTGCTCCAGTTCGTGGTGGGCGTCACCGGAGCCCTTGTCCACGCTTACGGCGACGGCGACGACCAGAGCGTCGTCGTCGCGCACACCGTGGACACCCGGGCGTACGGAGCCCCCTACGGCTGCCACACCAACCTGCTGCCGCTCTGGCTGGACGTCTCGGCGGAGCGGCCCGCGCTGTCGGTGTTCGAGCAGGTGCGCACCCGGCGCGAGGAGCTGAGGGACCACCAGGGCTTCCCGACACTCGACCTGCTTGCCCTCGCCACCGGCGACCGGGGCGCGCCGGTGGACCAGGGACACAGCGTTCTCAACCTCGTGGTGAACGCCTCCTCCGCCATGCTGCCGACCGCCCTGCCGCAGCTGCGGGGGCTGGAGATCTCCTGGATTCGCAAGCCCGAGACCGGCAGTTCGAGCGAGCTGAGCGTCAACTTCAGCTCCGACGAGCAGGGCATCCACCTCTCCTTCGACTCCTCCACGCGTGTGATGTCGCCACCGGCCCTGTCGGCGCTGGCGACCAACTTCCTGCGCATGGCCCGGTTCATGGCCACCGAACCGCACCGCCCGCCGTCGCGGTGCGACCTGTCGCGCCCGTGGGAACCGGTGGCCGAGGGATCATCCGTACGGACCGCCCCGGACCCCCAGGGCCTGGGCGAGGCCCTGCTCGCCACCGCGGGGCAGGAACCGGACCGGGTGGCCGTGGTGGACGACCACCGGTCACTCACCTACGGCGAACTGCTCGGCGCCACACGGTGGCTCGGCAGCGCACTGGCCTCCGAAGGCGCGGGTTCCGGGGAGGAGCCGGTCGGCATCTTCCTGGAGAGGTCGGCGGCGATCCCGGTCGCCTGTCTGGCCGCGCTGGCGCTGCGGCGTACGTTCGTGCCGCTGGACCCCCGACTGCCGGACGACAGGCTCGCGTACATGGCGAAGACCGCGCGCCTGGGCGTGGTCCTGGTGGACGCGGCCACCCGGGACCGGGCGGCGCGGCTGTTCCCCCACCTGCGGACGCAGGACGTGGACGGAGCGCTGCGGCCCCCGCCACCCGGCCCGGAGCCGTACGACCTCCGGCCGCCGGTCCCCGTGGACGGGGATCGCACCGCCTACGTGATGTTCACCTCGGGATCGACCGGCACCCCCAAGGGCGTGGCGGTGAGCGAGCGCAGCCTCGTCAACTTCCTGCACTCCGTGCGGGAGGACCCCGGCATGGGCCCGGACGACCGCATCGTGGCCCTGACCCCGATCGGCTTCGACATCTCGCTGCTGGAGATCCTGCTGCCGCTGCTGTGCGGCGCGAGCGTCCAGGTGGTATCCGAGGAGGCCAGGACCAGCGGAACCCTGCTCGCCGAGCGCATCGACGGCAGCGGGGCCACCGTGGTCCAGGCCACGCCGTCCACCTGGCGCATCCTGAAGACCGCCGGATGGCGGGCCCGCCGTCCCATGACCCTGCTGTGCGGCGGGGAGGCCCTCGACCGCGACCTTGCGGAGTATCTGCTGAGCCAGGGCGCTGCCGTCCACCACATGTACGGCCCGACCGAGGCGACCATCTGGGCCAGCTGGCAGCGCGTCACGGACGCCCGCCACATCCACCTGGGCGAGCCCGCGCACCACACCCGGTACTACGTGGTGGACGCCGACGGGCGGTCTGTCGCCCCGGGCATGCGCGGCGAGCTGATGATCGCGGGCGACTGCGTGGCCCAGGGGTATCTCAACGCCCCGTCGACGGCCTTCGGCGTGCTGCCCGACGGCACGCCGTCCTACCGGACCGGCGACCTGGTCCACTACGAGGGGCCGTCGCACCTCGTCTACGTCTCCCGCGACGACGGCCAGCGCAAGGTCAACGGCCACCGGATCGAACTCGGTGAAGTGGCCGCCGCGGTGGCCGCCCAGATGCCGTCCGCGACCGTCGTCGCCGTCGTCCGGCCGGAGCCCGAACCGCATCTGCGCTGCTTCGTGTGGCTGCCCGCCACCGAGGACTTCGACGTCACGGTGGCGCGGGAGCGGTGCCGGGACACGCTGCCGTACTACATGATGCCGCAGGCGGTGCACCGGCTCCGCGAGCTCCCGCTGACGGCCAACGGCAAGACCGACGTCAAGAAGCTGGCACACGAGCCCCTGCCCTCGCTGGACCTGTATCCGCAGGACGAGGCGTCAACACCCGCGACCGGCGGCGAGCGGGCCGGACACGCGACCGGCGGGACGGACCCGGGCGACATCCTCTCCGAACTGCGGCAGCTCATCGCCACCGAACTGGGCCTCGCGCCACCGGACGCCGACCGGCCCCTGGGCTACCAGGGCGTCACCTCGCTCGGCTACAACATCCTCGCCGCCAAGATCAGCGAACGGTACGGCATCGTCGTCCACGCGCATGACTTCTACCGCCTGAACACCCTGCGCCATCTCGCCGACACCGTCATCCGCATGTCCGGTGGCCGACGCCCCGGCCAGGGGGAGGGCACCAGGCCGACGGCCGCGCCACGCCCCGGGGCGGTCCCGGCCGCACCCGGCGCCGACGACCGCCTGGCCATCGTCGGACTCTCGGCGGTCCTGCCCGGCGGGCCGGACCCCGACGCGTTCTGGCGGACCCTGGTCGACGGCAGGGACTGCGTCGCACCGGCCGGTGCCGAACGCGGCCTGCCCGGCGAGGTCGCCGGATTCCTGCCCGGGGTCAAAGGGTTCGACGCCCGGTTCTTCTCCATCTCGCCGCTGGAGGCCGGCTGGATGGACCCACGGCAGCGGCTGCTGCTGCAGTCCGTCTGGCACACGCTCGAAGACGCCGGATACGCCCCCTCCGAGCTGAGCGGAACACGTACCGGCTGCTATATGGCGGCCACCGGCAACGACTACGCGCTGCTCCAGGCCAGGGCGGACGCCCGGCAGATGCCGTACTCGCTGGTGGGGCACTCCATGAGCCTCATCGCCAACCGCGTCTCCTCCTGGTTCGACTGGCACGGCCCCTCGACGACCCTCGACACCGCCTGCTCCGGCTCCCTGGTGGCGCTGGTCAAGGCGTGCCGCGACGTGCGGGCCGGGGTCTGTGACGCGGCGGTGGTGGGCGGGGTGAACCTCATCCTCGACACCCAGATCAACGAAGGGCTCCAGGCGGCCCGGTTCCTCTCGCCCGACCACCGCTGCGCCGCCTTCGACGCCTCGGCCAACGGCTACGTCCGCGGTGAGGGGTATGGAACCTTCCTGGTCAAGCGGCTGACGGACGCCCTCGCGGACGGTGATGACATCCGCGCGGTGGTCGAGAGCGTGGCGGAGAACCACGGCGGCCGCGCCAACTCGCTCACCGCCCCCAACCCCAACGCCCAGTACCACCTGCTGCTGGACGCCTACACGCCCGAACTCGCCGCCCGCACCGGTCACATCGAGACCCACGGGACCGGGACGGTGCTGGGCGACGCGATCGAGATCGACGCGCTCAAGCGGGCGTGGGAGCACCTGGTGCCGGAGCCCGCGGGGCGCCGCGTCCTGCTTGGCGCGGTCAAGTCCCACATCGGGCATCTGGAACCCGCCGCGGGCGTCGCCTCCGTGACCAAGGTGATCAAGGCCTTCGAGCACCGGACCCTGCCGGGCAATCTGCACGTCCAGGACCTCAACCCGGGCATCGCCCTGGAGGACACCCCCTTCGAGGTGCTGCGGAAGACGGTGCCGTGGGACGACGACGGTGGCCCGCTCATCGCCGGTATCAGCAGCTTCGGCTTCGGCGGCACCAACGCCCACGTCGTCCTCTCCTCGCCGCCGACCCCTCCCGCCCGGCGCACCACCCGGGCGCAGACCCGGCTGGTGCCGCTGTCGGCGCGCACCCCACAGGCACTGCGCAGGCTCACGGCCACGCTGCTCGACCACATCGAGCGGGCCGGGCGGCTGTCGGACGAGGACCTGCTCGACGTGTCGTACACCCTCTGCCGCCGTGAGCCCCTGGCCTACCGCCAGGCCTGGTGCGTCTCCTCCGCCGAGGAGCTGACGCACGCGCTGCGCACGGCGCGCGAGCCGGTCCACGCGCCACCGGCCGAGCCGGAACCCGTCCCGCAGCGGCCGACTCCTGACCTGGCCCGCCAGGGGTATCTGGCCGGTCGGCCGGTCCACTGGCAGGGCCTCTTCGCGGGGCACGAGCCACGCAGGCTGCGGCTCCCCGGCTATCCGTTCGACGAAAGGGATCTCTGGTTCACGGACGGGGGACGCACGCCATGAGGACCGAAGACGACGCGGTCGACCGCGACGGGGTGGCCGACCATGGCGCGGCGGCCGACCGCGACGTGGTGGAGCCGGTGCCCCTGCTCGCAACCGGGGAACCCGGCGGCTTCCGGGCACGCATCGGCCCTGGCCACACCTACCTCCGCGAGCACCTGGTGCGCGGCCGCCGCGTCCTGCCCGGTGTCGTCAGCCTGGAGATGGCGCTGCACGGCGCCGCCCGGCTCCACCCCGGACGGCGGACGTTCGCCATCAGGGACGCCGCCTGGCTGCGGCCGATCCCCGGTGACGAACCACTCGACGAACTCTCCCTGGCCTTTCGCTCCGCGCCCGACGGAAAGGCCGTGGACTACACCGTCACCAATGGCGCCGCGCCCTGCGGCATGGGCACCCTCGAATTCGAGAGACAAGACCGGGCGCCCGCGGTGGGCCTGGACGTACGGGACGCGATCTGTGCGAACACCCGGTCCCACCTCACTCGGCGGGAAATATACGAAGAGTTCTCACACATGGGCATCGACTACGGCCCCTACTTCCGCCGTATCACCTATGTGCAGCGTCACGGACAGTCGTCGCTGGCCTGGCTGTCCCACAACGACGGTACGCGGATCGGGCTGGTCAACCTCCTGGACTGCTCCTTCCAGTCCGGCATGGCGATCTCCATCGGAGAGCATCGGGAGAGCTTGATGCCTTTCTCCATGGGGCATATGGTCTTTCACGCTCCGCCACCGTTTTCTGTCGCTTCGGCCTTCGTTCTGACGGAGAAACTCTCGCCCTTCAGAACGAATTTCACGGTATTCGACGAGGATTACGAGCCGCTTCTCTCGGTCTTCGACCTCGGTGTGAAACCCGCTCTCTGACATCCCACTGTGAATCCTAGGCATGGGGGACTTTGTTGAGTCACAATGAACGGCGAAGCGGGAACGCCGTGTCCGGCAGTGCGCTCCCCGATGTCTCGCTGGTCCGTCATGCCTCCGTGGACCGGATGGTGTTCGCCCCGCGGTGGACACACGGCCGTCTGGACCCGCCGCGGACCGCCGAGGGGGCCCTGAGGACGTTCCTGACGCCGCCCGGGCAGCACGGTCTGCACCGCGAACTGACGGAGGAGTTCCCGCACAGCAGGGTTCTGCGGCTCGACGGCGCCACGCTGGCCGACCTCGCTGCCGACCCGGCACCCACCGACCCGGCACCCGCCGACGAACACCTGGTGTTCGTCAGCCGCACCTCATGGGCCGACGGGACGCGGGACGACGATGTCACGGCCTTCCTGAAGCTCGTCCACGTCCTCGACCGGCGGCCGCGGGTCCGGCTCGACGTGTTCACCGAAAAGGCGGTGCCCAGCCCCCTGTTCACCGCCGCCACGCATCCCGTGGACGGGGTGTACGTCGGCCTGTCCCAGGCCCTCGCCAAGGAGCGGCCCGAGTGGGCGGTGCGCACGTTCTGCCTCGCCGACCTCACCGCGTCGTCGCTGTCCGGGGCCCTGGACCGGCCCCTGCCGACCGTGCCGGGCAAGCCCGTCTGCGTCCGTGGCGACGAGTACGCCGTCGCCACGATGGAGCCCGCGCCCCTCGGCGGCCCCCCGGCCCGCACGGCGTTCCGGACGCACGGCACCTACGTCATCCTGGGCGGCACCGGAGGACTCGGCGGCCTGCTCGCCGAATACCTCGCGGTCGC
>Ga0307508_10004091_pt1 | contig 14397 bp, 12 predicted proteins | sample 9_EM_MG_FD_203089 | JGI IMG/M metagenome (GOLD analysis project Ga0307508, IMG submission 203089) | Populus trichocarpa ectomycorrhiza microbial communities from riparian zone in the Pacific Northwest, United States - 9_EM | ecosystem: Host-associated > Plants > Roots > Unclassified | place... | reverse complement strand
AGGCGCAGGACGCCTCACTCGCCGGCTCGGCGACGCTCACCCCGCTGTCGCTGGCCACGGACGGCACGGCGATCACCGGGATCGGCGGCGACCCGGGCAACGGCAACACGGCGACGTTCAAGGTCGGCGCGGACAAGGCGGGCCTGTACGCGCTGCGCGTGCGCTACTCCAACCCCGAGCAGTCCGAGGCCACCCACTACAACCCGGACCCGCTCGCCCGGCACGCGGACATCTCCGTCAACGGCGGCGCGACACAGCGGGTCGGCTTCCCGCACACCTTCCACCAGAACGACTTCTGGGAACTGACCGTCCCGGTCCAGCTCAAGAAGGGACAGAACACGATCGCCTTCCGCTCCGAGGAACTGCCGAACTTCGACGGCACCACCTACGCCTCGGACACGTTCCCGGGCGTGCTGCTGCGCTCCCGCTACGCCCCGCTGATCGACCGGATCGCCGTGGCACCGTACGCGCGCGAGGTGCGCTGAGTCAGGCGCCGACCGCTCACACCGCCGGTCCGGGTCCGTCATGGTCGACGGGCCCGGACCGGCCGTACGAGCTAGGAAACCGGGACCGAGTCGGACGACTTCGTCGCGTCCTCGGCCGCCGCGAGGGCGTTGTTGCGGCGTACCGAGGACCAGAAGGACCAGCCGATCAGGATGACCCCGACGAGGCCGGTGATGATCTCGTTGATCTGGTACTGGATGGTGACCATGAGGATCACGGCGAGCGCGCCGATCGCGTAGTGCGCGCCGTGCTCCAGGTACACGTAGTCGTCCAAGGTGCCCTGGCGGACCAGGTACACCGTCAGGGACCGCACGTACATCGCGCCGATGCCCAGGCCCAGCGCCATCAGCACGATGTCGTTGGTGATGGCGAATGCGCCGATCACACCGTCGAAGGAGAACGACGCGTCCAGCACCTCCAGGTACAGGAACATGAAGAACGCGGCCTTGCCCGCCATCAGCACCGCCGACTTGGACTCCTCCTCCTCGTCGAGCCTGCCCTCGAAGTAGCCGGAGAGACCGCCCACCACCATGTAGGTGATCAGACCCGCGATCCCGGAGATCAGCACCGTCTGCGCCTTGTCGACATGCGTCCCGCCGTGCTGGTGCGCATGGGTCGCGAAGGTGAACGCCGTGATCAGCAGCACCACCAGCGCGATGCACACCGACAGCATGTCCACCTTGCCGAGCTTGGCCAACGGCCGCTCGATCCAGCGCAGCCACTGGATGTCCCGGTCCTCGAAAATGAAGTCCAGGAAGATCATCAACAGGAACATCCCACCGAACGCGGCGATCGCCGGATGCGCGTCGGTCACCAGCTCCTGGTACTGGTCCTTGTCGGTCACGGCCAGGTGGACCGCGTCGTACGGATTGAGCTTCGCGGTGATCGCGACGATCACGACGGGGAAGACCAGGCGCATACCGAACACGGCGATCAGGACGCCGACCGTGAGGAAGATCTTCTGCCAGAAGGCGTTCATCTTCTTCAGGATTCCGGCGTTGACCACCGCGTTGTCGAACGACAGCGAGATCTCCAGTACGGCCAGGATCGCCACGATGCCGAACGCCGCCCAGCCGTCGTACAGCACTCCAGCGGCCAGGCCCAGCGCGGTGACCGCGAACGCCCAGCGGAAGGTCTTCAGAATCACTTGCACCAAGTCCTGTTGTCGGATGGGTCATGCGCGGGTGGGGACTCGTACGGCGAGAAGGGCGACGTCGTCGTCGTTGTCGACGGACCGGACCCGGCGCAGCAGTTGGTCGGTGAAGGAGGTCAGCGGGCGGTGGGCGAGGGCGGCGGCGTGCCGGCGCAGCCGGTGCAGGCCCTCGTCGAGGGTATGACCGGGCGCCTCGATCAGGCCGTCGGTGTACAGCAACAGGGTGGATCCGGGCGGCAGCGGGGTGGCCGCGTCCGTGCGGGGGGTCCGGACTCCGGTCCCCAGCAGGATGCCGTGGCCGTCGGTCAGGTACTCGGCGAGGCCGTCGTGGCTGATCAGCAGGGGCGGCGGATGGCCCGCGTTGGTCCAGGAGAGTTCCCAGTGACCGTCGTCCGACTCCTCGACCCTGGCGAGGATCATCGTGGCCATGGTGACGTCGGTGATGTGCATGATGGCCTCGTCGAGCCGGGCGACGATCCGGCTCGGGGGCTCCCGGTGGGCCCAGGCGTAGGCGCGGAGCATGTTGCGCAGCTGGGCCATGCCGGCCGCGGCCTCCAGGTCGTGGCCGACGACGTCCCCGACCGCCAGTGCGGTGGCGCCGTCGGAGAGGGTGAACGCGTCGTACCAGTCGCCGCCGACCTGTGAGGCGTCGGGAGCGGGCAGATAGCGGGCCGTCATCTCGAGCCCCGGCACGCGCGGCATCTGGGGCAGCAGATGGTTCTGCATGGTCTCGGCGACCTTGCGCTGACGCTGGTAGAGCCTGGCGTTGTCCAGGGCCAGTCCGGCGCGGCGGGCGATGTCCTCGATCAGGGGCAGGTCGTCGGTGGTGAAGTCCGCCGGCTCCTTGGCGCGGCCCAGGGTCAGGGCGCCCAGGACCGCGCGCGTGCTGCGGATGGGCGCGATGACGGCGGAGCGGATGCCGGTGGCGTCGAACAGACGGCGCTGTTCGACCGCGATGCCGGAATCCGGTTCCCGCTGGTAGGTCTGCGGCCCCGCCAGGTTGGAGGCGACTCCGCGCAGGGCCCTGGACAGGGGCATCGGGGAGTCCTCGGGGACCGGCGGCATCGGTCCCTGGAGGTCGTCGTGGCGCACCAGGGTGTCACCGTCCGCGTGGACGACGACCGTACGCCATACCTCGTCCCGTTCGGTGATCAGGTCGACGATGGCCCAGTCCGCCAGTCGGGGGACCACCAGGGCCACCAGTCGGCGCAGGGCCTCCTCGACATCGAGCGTGGACGTCAGCCGGGTGGTGGTCTCGGCCAGCAGCGTGAGCCGTTCGAGTTCCGACAGCCGGCCGGCCGTCCGCTCCGGTTGACGGCCGGTCTCCTGTGGCTGCCGGGCGTGCAAGAGGACGAGCGTGCCGGCTTCGTGGCCGTCGACGCCGTACGGGGTGATCAGCCACGAGACCGGCACCAGGGAGCCGTCCCCGCACTCGAAGTACTCCCCCTCGCCCTGGGCGGTGCGCCCGGCGTGGAAGGCCTGGCGCATGCTGCACCGGCTCCTCGGCAGGGGGTGGCCGTGGGCGTCCCGGTGCAGCAGGTCGTGCGCGTCGCGGCCGAGGAGCTCCTCGGCGGGCCGGGCCAGCAAGCCTTCGGCATGGGTGTTGACGGCTACGACGCGGCCCTCCTCGTCCACGACGTACGCCGCCGTCCCGATGGCTTCCAACGCCCTGGTGAGCGCCCCGGTGGGCGCTGCCAGGGAACGTCTCCCGAGGGTCTCCGGGTCCTCCGGCCCTGCCATGTCCTTCTCTCCTCGCTGGTCGGCCGCCCCTGCTGTCCGGCGGCAATGTCTCTTCGGCGGTACTGCCCTTCTCGGATGCCCTGGCGCCGGTGAATCCAGCCTGGCCCTCGAACGCGTCGGCGAAACCGGCTCTTCGGAGCCGGACGCATAACGTCCACGGCCGCGAAGGGAAGGAGTGTGCGCGCCCCCGGACGCTTCCGTGCGCCGGGGGCGTTTGGCCGAATTCCCCCTGTTTTCACGGCACTTGGCTGCGCACTGGGTATCCCTGAAGGCACGGGTGGAGGCAGGCGGCATGGGGAGGGCTGGGGCTGTGGCACGCCTATCGTGGACGTCCGGCCCCTTGCCGTCCAGCCGATCCCGGAAGCGGCACCTCGTGCGCCGTCTGCGGGACCAGGGGCTCTACGGTCCCAGGTTCCGCGATGTGCTGCCCGCCTTCGCCGGTGTGACGGCAGCCGTGTGCTCGGTGGTCGTCGTACTCGCCGTGGGATACCGCGCCGCCGGGATCGTCGTCCCGGTCGGCGGTGCCGTGTTCCTGGCCCTGGTCGTGATGGCCGTCGTCCGGCGCGGGCGCCCCGGCGCTCGTCGTCGGCTCGGCTACTACACCCCGGACGAGCTGTTCGAACTGGACACTCAGGGCCTCGCGTTGGCGGTGGCGCGGATGCTGCGCCGGGACGGGTGGCGGGTGCGGTTGCTGTCCGCGCCGGACCGGCCGCGTCTGTGCGCGAGGGACGCGGCCGGCCGGCAGCTCGACGTGGCCTTCCGGCCGGTGGCGGAGCCCCTCCCCGACGAGGATCTACCGCATCCCCGTCTGCACCGCGGAGACAGGGAACCGTATCTGCGGCTGGTCGTGCATCGCGGTGTCTTCACCGCCCGCGACCTCCGATGGGCCCGGCGGGAGGAGACGATCCGCCTGCTCGACGGCTCGGCCCTGCGGCGCTGGGCGGCGGGTACGCGCCTCAACGACCTGCTGTCCCAGGGCCGGTGACACACGATCGGTGCGTGCGCCTCCGGGTCGTCGTCAGAGCCGCCCGCCGGTCATGCGGGTGAGCGGACCCTGGGTGTGGCGTCCCGCGCGGCGACCCACCGCGTACGACGTCGCGCTCAGGGCTGTCAGGCCCGCGCCCACGCCCGCGGCGACGAGCTTCCGCTGGGCTATCACCGTCCAGGTCGTCTTGGCGACGGCCGCCGCCTGTCCCGAGGCGGCGATGACGGTCTGACGGCCGGCCTCGACGCTCTTGGCCGCGGTGTGCGCGGCCCCGCTGACCGTCCTGGCCGTGCGCTCCGCCGTGTCCTTGCCCGCTGACGCGACGTCGTCCGTCTTCTCGGCGACCGTGTTCGCCGCCTCGGACACCGGGGCGGTGGCCTGCGCCGCGGTGTGCCGGGCCTTGGACGCAGCGGCCTGCGCGGATCCGGAATCTTGGTTCGTCTGTTCGTTCGAGTCAGTCATCTACATCGCGTTACCGCTCGCTCCGACGGCAAACACGCTCCGTGGAGAGCGTTTCCGCGTGACGACCCGGTGTCACAGCGCACCGGGCCGTCGTCGGTTCCTCGTCAGCCGATGTGGTAACTGTCCCCGTAGACCTTCCAGTCGAGCGGCGGGTTCAGGTCGAGGTTGCCCTGGCGCAGGAAGACCCGTTGTGCCGTGTCGACCCGGCTGGTGTCACTGTGTGCCTCCTCCTGTTTCATCGCCCAGACGCGCGCGTCGAGGAAGGCGTCGAGGTACGTCGTCTCGTCGCCGCCCTGCCCCGGGGGCCTGGCCTGACGCAGGGCACGCCGGCGGATGCTGCCGAAGCCGGTCGCGTCGCCGCCGTTGCCGTGCATGACGAGGGCGTCGTAGTAGGCGAACTGGCCGAGGGCGCGCAGGCCGTCCGTCCTGCCCTGCCGGACGGCGGGGTCGAAGTAGACACGGTCGCGTTCGTCGTTCTGCGCCTGTTGGAAGGCCGCGTCCCGGGCGGCCCTGCGCCAGTCCTCGGTGAAGTGCGGGTCGAGACCGTCGTGCGAGTCGGTGCCGTCGACGCGGCGCAGGGCCGGAAGGTACCCGGCGAGGACGTTGCCGGGCCTGCGGTCGGTGTACAGCTCGACGAGATCGAGCATGTCGCCGGTGCCGGAACAGAAGCCGATGATTCCGGCGGTGTAGCCGCGGCCGTCACCGATGTCCTCGATGTACTGGTACTGCGCCTTCCAGTCGAGCGTGGAGTTCTCCGCGCTCGACACCAGCTTCATGGCGATCTCCTTCTTCGCGGGGTCGTCGAGACCCGCCGCGGCCGCGGGCACGGCCGCGGCGCGCGGAGGGCTGACCGACATACCGGCGCAGGTCACCGCACCCATCAGGGCGAGGACGGTGCGACGGGAGGGACGGGCGGACGGGGCCGCTGTCTCAGGTTCCACGGAGACTCCAAGCGGGAGTGGGGGGTAGGGAGTTAGTCCAGACCTGACTGTCAGGAAGGTTTCCTACCAGTGCGCGACGCGATCAGTAACCCACTGCGCGAGAAGTTCGTAGATTCGAACGAATGCGGTTTGGCGGAGCCTGAGTTCGATTCGGCCGGGCGTGCCCGGTCAGCCGCCGTGGCGCGGCAGACGGACCACCTGGACGAAGAAGTCGTCGATCTGGCGGACCGCGGCGATGAACTGGTCCAGGTCGACCGGCTTGGTCACATAGGCGTTGGCGTGCAGCTTGTAGCTGCGCAGGATGTCCTCCTCGGCCGCGGAGGTGGTGAGGACGACGACGGGAATGTGGGCCAGGTCGGGGTCGGACTTGATCTTCTCCAGGACCTGACGGCCGTCGTACTTGGGCAGGTTCAGGTCGAGCAGGATCAGGTCCGGCTGCGGCGCTTCGGTGTGGTCGCCGCGCCGGTAGAGGAAGTCCAGCGCTTCCTCGCCGTCCCTGACCACGTGAAGGGTGTTGCCGATCTTGTTGTCCTCGAACGCCTCACGGGTCATCAGCTCGTCGCCGGGGTCGTCCTCGACGAGGAGCACGTCGATGGGGCTGGCGGCTGGGATGATCATGTCAGGGCCTTTTCGTCGGTGCCGGTGCCGGGCGTCTCCGGGCTCTCGGTGAGGGACGGGAGGGTGAAGCAGAGGCGGGTGCCGTCCGTGTGATCGGGGTCGATCCGGATGCTGCCGCCGTGCTGCTCCACGATCTTCTTGCACAGGGCGAGACCGATGCCGGTACCGCCGTAGGCATCCCGGCTGTGCAGCCGCTGGAAGATGATGAAGACCTTCTCGGCGAACTGCTCGGGGATGCCGATGCCGTTGTCCGTGACGGACACGAGCGTGTTCGCGGGATCGTCCGGATCCGTGCCGCAGGTGATGGTCACGTGCGGAGCGCGTTCGGGGTGGCGGAACTTGAGGGCGTTGCCGACCAGGTTCTGCCAGAGCATGGCCAGCAGGGTGGGGTCCCCGACGACCTCGGGCAGGTGCTCCGGGCGGTCGACGCGGGCGCCGGACTCCTCGACGGCCGTCCCCAGGTTGGCCAGTGCCTTGTCCAGCGTCTGGTCGAGACCGACCGGCACCCGGGTGTCGTTGACGCGCCCGACCCGGGAGAAGGTCAGCAGGTCGTTGATGAGGACCTGCATGCGCCGGGCACCGTCGACGGCGAAGTCGACGTACTGCCGGCCGCGGTCGTCGAGCGTGTCGCCGTAGCGCTTCTCCAGGAGCTGGCAGAACGAGGCGACCTTGCGCAGCGGCTCCTGGAGATCGTGGGAGGCCACGTAGGCGAACTGCTCCAGTTCGGCGTTGGACCGGCGCAGTTCCTCGGCCTGGGCGTCCAGGTCGGCGGCCTGCCTGCTCAGCTCCTGCTCCTGTTCACGGGAGGCCTCGAGTTCGGCCACGACATGCCAGCGCATGCCCTCGACGGCGTTGGCCACCGCGATCAGATCGGCCGGGCCGCCGCCGGTGATGACGTAGGCGAAGTCGCCGTCCGCCACCCGCCTCGACGCCGTGCCCAGTGCCTCCAGGGGCCGCGTCACCAGGACCCGGACCAGGACGGCGCAGGCGATGCCGACCAGCAGGAAGGCCGCCACCATGCCGCCCAGGACCCAGTCGCGCACGGCCCGTTCATGGGCGAGGTGGGACCGGCCCTGCCGCACCGCCTGCGCCAGGTCGGCGTTCTGCTGGTTCCACAGGGTGCGCAGCCGGTCGAACTCCTGCTTGCCCTGCTCGGCCGTCCGCCCGTCCGGCGGTTTCGGGCTGCCGGGGGTGACCGAGGCCGCGAGGGGTTCCGCGAAGGTGCGGCGCCAGTCGGCCGCCTGCCGTTCGATCTCCTCCAGGTCGGCCAGCAGTTCGGGCCGGTCGCCGATGGACGCGCGCAGCCGTACGGCCGACTGTGCCTCGTCCCGTACGCCCTCAGTGTACGGGGTGAGGAACTGCCGGTCGGCGCTGATCGCGTAGCCGCGGATGCCCGTCTCCTGGTCGACCAGCGCCGCCTGCATCCGGTACGCCTCGGTCTGGGCGGGTTGGACGCGCTGTAGGAGCCGGTCGCTCACCTGCGCCGTGCGGCCCAGGAGGCTCGCGCCGATCACGCTCCCGATCACCACCAGCAGCGTCATGACCGCCAGGACCAGATAGAACCAGCCCTGCACGGTCAGTCGGCGTCCGACCTGTCTCATCATGTGTTCCGACACCACTCACTCAGTTCCAGTTCAGATGGACGACGGCCACGTCGTCGGCCAGACCGCCCCGTGCCTCGGCCAGGCTCTCGGCCTTGGCGATCAGCCGGTCCACGAAGGCCTCCGCGTCCAGACCGGCTCCCTCGCGGGCGAGAGCCAGCAGCCCCTCCTCGCCGAGGCGTTCCGGGCCACGGCTCACGTGCCCCTCGAACAGGCCGTCCGTGAAGAGCACCACCGACGTTCCCGTCGGCACCGAAAGCTCCGCTCTCGGCCATCGCGCGCCGCCGGGGACCAGGCCCAGGGCCGGTCCGCCGGGCACCTCCACCCACTCCACGTCCGTTCCGGTCCGCCGGATCAGGCCGTGGTGGCCGGCCCGTACGACGCGGGCCCGTTGCTCTCCCGGGACGGCGGCCAGGCTCACGAGGGTGGCGAAGACCTCGTCGCGGGCGCGTTCGGCCATCAGCAGCTCTTCGAGGCGGCCCATCTGCTGCGCGCCGGTGATGCCGCTGAGGACGAGGGTGCGCCAGGCGATCCGCAGGGCGACGCCCAGGGCCGCCTCGTCCGGTCCGTGGCCGGAGACGTCGCCGACGAGTGCGTGGACGGTGCCGTCGGCGCTCTGGACGATGTCGTAGAAGTCGCCGCCCAGCAGTGTCTGCGCGCGCCCGGGGCGGTAGCGGGCCACGACGTGGACGCCCTCGGCACGCAGCAGGGGGCGGGGCAGGAGTCCCCGTTCCAGGCGGGCGTTCTCCTGTGCCTGGAGCGCGCCGGCCTGGAGGGCCACCGCCGCCTGCTCGGTCTGCTTGCGCTGGATCGCGTAGCGCACCGCCCGTCCGAACAGCTCGGGCTCCACCCGGCCCTTGACCAGGTAGTCCTGTGCGCCGGCCGCGACCGCGGCGAGGCCGGTCTCCTCCTCCGCGAGCCCGGTGAGGACCACTACGGCGACCTGTTCGGCCAGTTCCTGGACCCGGGAGACCGCCTCGAGGCCGTGGGCGTCGGGCAGGTGCAGGTCGAGCAGGACGCAGTCGGGCACCTCGGTGGCGAGCGCCTCGGTGGCCTCGGTCATCGACCGGACCCAGCGCAGCCGCATCTTCAGGGTGCCGTCGGCGACCAGTTCCTCCACGAGCAGCGCGTCGCCGGGGTCGTCCTCCACCAGGAGCACCGACGGCGCCCAGTGCTCCCACGCCGTCTCGGCACCGGCCTCCGTCGTGGAGACCAGTGCGGCAGCCCCCGTCCCCGACATCACCATGGCCCCGCCCTTCCCGCCCCGTACCTGTCGCTCGCTGCCGGACGTCGCCGATGGCATCGGTGGTGCATGGCGCGCGCGACGATCCGGTCTTCGCCCGTCGCCCGCCACGAGGGAGTCGGTGTCCCCGCGTGGGGCGTCGGTTCTCGGCCGGGTCATACGGTCGCGGCGCCACACGGGTTCGGCCGTGGAGCCCTCACACCAGCGTCGACAGGCCCGCGGCCACGGGCCGGTAACCCGGTGCCGCCCTCGTCCGGTACGGCCGACCGCGCCAGGCACCTCCACGTCGGGTCCCCGGCCTCCCGCACCGTCCGTACGGGGTTGTGCACCGTCACCGGCCTCGTCATCGTCCGCCCATCCTCGGTCTCGATCGTTCTGGCCGCGATTACCCCCGCGCCTCATGATCATGCGCGTCGGGCGGGGACCCGCGCGATCTTCGGACCGCACCGCTGAGTGCCTCCTGACCGGGTACGCGTTCATGAACAGTGGAAAGGAGTGCCCGTGTCCACGTACGTCATCACCGTTCCCGGCACCTTTGTCCGAGGTGCCTCCGAGAGCGTCTGCTCGGACGTCGGGCGAAGGCTGCGGCCGCGGGATCCCAGGAACACGGATCTCGGCGAGAGTGAGGAGTTGAGTCTGCTGACGGTGGACGAGGACGGCATGTTCGCCGCCCGGGTCGAGGTCGAGGCGGCCGACCGGTCCGGGGCCGAGGCCGAGGCGGTACGGCTGGTCTCCCAGGCCCTGCGGGACAGTGGACTGGGCGAGGAGGACGCTCCGTTGGGCGCGGCGATCGTGACGGGTATCGACAGCGAGTTCTGACGCGCTCGGCCCGTCCTGGGGATGGCGCCCAGCGGGCCCGCGGGCGAGGATGTTTGTTCGGCCGCTGAGCCCGAAGGAGCCTCGGGATGGGTTCACACGCAGCTCCGCACCGCAACAAGCGCGCTCTGGTGATGTCCGCGAGCCTGCTGCTCATGGTCGGCGGGCTCCTGGGCCTCCCCCGGGCCGACGGCGCGCCCGCCGCGGCCGATGCCTGCCGCACCACGAGCACGCATCTGCCCCGCGGTGACTGCGGGCCCTTCTGGCAGGTCCTCGCCGAGGACTTCAACGGCGACCGGGTGCCGCTGGGCTCGTTCAGCGACTGCGCGCACCATGTCGACACGTCCGCCGCCTACTGCGGGGGCCTGAAGGGCAAGTTCCGCGACAACTGGTGGGCCTACCCGACCGGTTGGCCCGACACGGCCCAGAGCAGGGGCCGGGACGTCGTGGGTGTCTACCATCCCGAGGACACGGTGAGCGTCGGTCCCGCGCCGAACGGCGACGGGAGAATGTCCGTCCGGATGTGGCGGCCCGCCGACGGAGGTCCCGTGCATGCCGCGGCGCTGGTGCCGCGTGCGGTGATGCAGATGAAGTACGGCAAGTACAGCGCCCGGATCAAGGTGACGAAGCTGGCTCCGGGATACAAGTCCGCGTGGCTGCACTACGGCGGGGGCTGCGAGATGGACCATCCCGAGGGCGAGTGGACCGGGGACCTCACCGCCTTCCACCATCCCTGCGGCGGCGGTGAGCAGGGCTACTTCCCGGGCAGCGACGACTGGACCGAGTGGCACACCGTGTCCACCGAGTGGACGCCGGGGCACGTACGGTTCTTCGTCGACGGCCGGCAGACCGGGCACGACACCCGTGACGTGCCGGATCGGCCACTGTCCTGGGTCCTTCAGAACGAGAGCGCCCTGGAAGGTCCCGGAGCCGCGCCGGGCAGCAGCGCACAGCTCGACATCACCTGGGTCGCGGCGTACGCCTACGACTGGAAGTGAGCGCCCGGGGCGAGCTCCTGGAGGACCGCATGAGCGGCCGCACGGTGCTCGGCGGCCCCGGCCGGGTCCGTCCCGGCGAGCAGGGTCGCGATGCCTTCGTGGGCCAGCGCCTCCGCGTGCCGGTTCCCCAGTCTCGGGGCCAGCTCCAGGGCCTGCCGGTGCAGCCGCAGTGCCTCCTCGGGGAGGCCCGCGAGCCGGCAGGTCTCGGCATAGCCGTCGAGGAAGTGGATCTTCCAGTGTTCCTCGAACAACTCGTCGAGCAGCGCGAACGCCTCCCGGTGGCAGGCCAGCGCCTCCTCGTGGCGGCCCGTCTGCCGTAGGGCGACACCGAGGCAGTTCAGGCACCACGCCTCGTTGTGGAGGTGCCCGTCGTCGCGGGCCAGCGCCAGCGCCCGGTGCAGGTGGTCCACCGCCTCGTCGGGTTCCTCGTGGGCGATGGCCACGCCGAGCGTGATGCGGGCCGCCAGCGCGGGCGGCCAGGCGGGGTCGGTGTGCGGGATGTCCAGCACCTCCCGGGCCCGCTGCGCCGCCTCCTGACGGTGTCCCAGCTGGAGCATCGCCCAGGCCTGGGACGCGGTCGCGTGGGCCGCGCCCGTCGGACAGCCGGCCTGCTCGTACAACTTCCCGGCCAGCCGGAAGAGTTCGAGGGGCTCCTCGACATGTCCCGCGTCCCAGCTCAGATAGCCGCGGCGCAGGGTCAGCTCGGCCTCGGCCCGGATGTCCCCCATCTGGGAGATCCGCACCGCGGCCGCGTCGTACGCGGTGGCCGCCTCGGTCATCCGGCCCGCGTTGTAGCGCGCGAAGCCCAGATCGCTGTGTGCCTCGGCCAGTTGCAGCGGATCGCCCAGGCGCTCGGCGGCGGCGAGCGACCGCTCGAACAGGACGTTGAGATGGGTCGTCCCGCAGCGGCGGGCGAAGTAGGCGCGCAGGAAGCGGGGCAGCTCGCACACGTGTGCGTCGGCCCCGACGGCGGCGGCCGTCTCGAAGACGGCGACGAGGTTGCCGTACTCGGTGACGAGCCAGGCGAAGGCCTCGTTCCTGTCCCCGAACCGCGGCAGCGCGGCCGGGGGCGGGCCCGCGGAGGCCGCCCGGCCGGGGGCCACGAACGGCATAGCGGCGTCGGCGGCGGCCGCCGCGTGCACGTAGTAGTCGAGGACCCGGACCAGGGCCCGCTCCCGTTCGGGCGCCGGGTCCTGCTCGGTGGCGGCCCGGCGGGCGTGCTGGTGCACCAGGTCGTGCAGCCGGTAGCGGCCGGCCGTCGGCTGCTGGACGAGGTGCGCGTCGAGCAGGTCCTCCAGGATCGCCATGGCGTCGGCCAGGGGTACGTCCGCGAGCGCGGCGGCCACGTACGCGTCGAAGGACTCGCCGGGCAGCAGGCCCAGCAGCCGGAACAGGCGGGCCTGGGGCCGGTTCAGCTGTCGGACCGACATGGCGAAGGCCGCGCCGAACGCAGCGTCGACCTCGCTCGCGCCCTGGGCCATCCGCTCGACGAGGATGCCCACGGTCCAGCCCGGGCGGTGCCGCAGTCGGGCTCCGGCGAGCCGCAACGCCAGCGGCAGCCGGCCGCACAGCCGCAGCACCTCGGCGGCGGACTCCGGATCGCGGGCGAGCCTGCTGTCGGCGCCGCCGGTGTCGCCGCTGGCTCGGGCCAGCAGTTGAGCGCTCTCCTCGGGGTTCAGCACGTCGAGGGAGACCGGGGGCACCTCGTCCAGGCCGAGGAGTCGGTTGCGGCTCGTGACCAGGGCGACGGAGGGGCCGGCGCCGGGGAGCAGCGGGCGGACCTGGTCGGCGTCGGCGGCGTTGTCGAGGACCACGACGACCCGTCGGCGGGCCAGTTCCGAGCGCCAGCAGGCGGCCAGTTGCTCGATGCCCTCCTGCGGGACCCGCTCGGAGGGGACGTCGAGCGCGCCGAGGAGCATGCGCAGCGCGGAGTCGGGGTCGAGCGGGGGCCGGCCCTCGGTGAACCCGTGCAGGTCCACATAGAGCTGGGCGTCCGGGAAGTCGGCGGCGAGCCGGTGCGCGGCGTGCACCGCGAGGCAGGTCTTGCCGACGCCCGCCATCCCGTCGACGGAGACCGCCCGGTGGCTGTCGATCGCGGCGAGCACGGCGGCGAGCCGGTCCTCGCGTCCGGTGAAGTCGGGCGCGTCGCGCGGCAGGTCGTTGCGGGGCACCGGCCTAGGCTGGCGGCTGCTCTTCGGGGGCGCCGGCAACGGGTTCGAGGTCCGTTCCCACAGCGGGCGCAGCGGGCGGGGGTCGCGCTTGACGAGGCGGCAGAGGGCGACCACGGCGGGCCAGGGCGGCACGGTCTGCCCGTTGAGGTAGCGGGACAGGGACGAAGAGCTGAGGCCGGTGTCCTTGGCGAGGGCACGCACGCCGAGCCCGGACAGCTCCTGGAGCAGCCGCAGCCGGGCCGCCAGCTCGTTCTGTGGGTCGCCCGTCGCCGTTCGTTCGAGCCCGTCCATCGCTCCCCCGCTCTCCCCGTCCCGCTCTCCTCGTCCCGCCTGGGCAGAAGTTTCCCGAGCCGGGTCGCCGCTGGTCAAGGCTGTTTCAGCTGTCCCATGGTGTCCCATCGCCGTGGTCGGGGCGAGCCGGTGCGGCTGTCATGGAGTCACACCCCCGGAGAACGGGGGCCGACTCGAAGAGGGAGCAACCGACATGCAGTCTCGTATGCAGAACCCCGCCGTCGTCCTGTCCGACGCGATGCAGCCCATCCAGCAGCTCTTCAAGGCCGTGCACTCCGGTGGGGTGGACGGGCAGACGCTGGAGCTGGTGCATCTGCGGGTCAGCCAGATCAACGGGTGCAGCGCCTGTGTCGACGGCGGCGCCAAGACGGCCCGCAAGGCCGGAGTGAGCGACGAGCGGCTGGCCACGGTCGCCGCCTGGCGGGAGGCGCCGTACTTCACCGAGGAGGAGCGGGCGGCACTCGCGCTGGCCGAGGCCGCGACGCGACTGGCCGACCGGCCCGACGCGGTGAGCGACGAGATCTGGGACACCGCCGCCACCTACTACGACGAGAAGCAGCTCGCCGCGATCACCCTGATGATCGGCGTGACCAACCTGTTCAACCGGCTCAACGCCACGACCCGGCAGATCGCCGGCGCGTGGGGGTGAACGGCCCGGCGCCCGTCCGGCGTGAAGATGCCCCCGACCATCCGTAGACCAGGAGGAACCGCCATGAAGGACACGCAGAGGACCGGGACGTTCACGGCCGAGGAGCGCGCGGCGATGAAGGAGCGCGCCAAGGAGGTCAAGGCGTCCGCCCGCCGCGGCTCGCGCGCCGACAAGGCGGCCGAGGACGAGGCCGCCGTACTCGCGAAGATCGCCGAGATGGAGGGC
>Ga0307508_10004090_pt1 | contig 14401 bp, 9 predicted proteins | sample 9_EM_MG_FD_203089 | JGI IMG/M metagenome (GOLD analysis project Ga0307508, IMG submission 203089) | Populus trichocarpa ectomycorrhiza microbial communities from riparian zone in the Pacific Northwest, United States - 9_EM | ecosystem: Host-associated > Plants > Roots > Unclassified | place... | reverse complement strand
GATAATCTGACAGCAGGAGGTGATTCTCTACAATGTTATCTATCATATGTGAGCAATAGTAGAAAACTTAATTGGTTTTGTGTCGCTGGTTGTTGATTGCGATCGGGGTCACGAAATTAGTGTGGTATCGACCGACGACCAAATTTTCTATTTGGACTTTTGTAACTAACAACCGCCGTCCGTGGGCCGTTCTCAACTCGTACTGTTCCATCTCGATTCTCTCTTCATCTCCATCTCTCTTTCTGTCTCCATCACGCTTCTCTCCGCGTCAGTACTCTCTCATCCTGTTGGAAACTCATGATCTCGGCAGCGATCCAGTGAACCTTTTTCATAGGGACCACCTCTTCAAGGCGTGCCCCGAGTGGAAGGTCTAGCAGAAGCTCTTGTGGGTAGAGGTGCTGAAGGAGAGCGGGAGGGGGAAGCACTGGTGGAAGATCCGGGACCTCCTTGCCGATGGGAGGTGCAGCTGGGCGGTGTTAGACTTCCTCTCCACTGTGAATGTGGGAGGGCTGGCCCCGGTCCCCGGCTGAGGGAGACGTGGGAAGTGAGGCGTCGGAGCGGGTGCTCAGGGAGTGAAGAGAGCAGGAAAGGGTGCGGGAAAGGGTGCGGGAAGAGGAGAGGAGGGCGGAAGCCGAGGAGCTGGATGCCAGAGGGGAACTACCACTGTTTCTCCCCACACCCTTCATGGCATCTTAGACAATGAGGCCAGTTTCTCCATAGTCCAGTCCGTCTGTCCTGCCTCAGACGGGACTGGACTGCCTATCTCCCGTCTGTTCATAGCAAGGACGGGACGGACTACTCCGGTCCGTCCGCTCCAGACCTTGGACGGGACTAAATACAATTTACACCATCTGTCCAACCTCTGGACTAGGACCGACGGCGGTCGACTGCCAAGACACCGCAAAAGTGGTGATATTTCCGGAACCCAGCGAGATCTGGGTTATCTCATCAACGAGGTCACCATTTCTAGTGGGAGTTTGGCAGAAGCTGCACTAACTGGCTGTGGTCGGGGTGCAAGCCTTCGCCAGAGTACGATTTAGGGAAATTTCCATTCAACGAGTGCAATTGCGTGGCATATTACATAAAAATACTGCCGTCCGTCCCATAGCGTGGACAAGGACGGATACCGTCTTCCTCACATTACGGACTGGACGGACTACGCCAGTGCCGTCCTCCATACATCACAGACTGGACGGACTATCCCAGTGCAGTCCGTCCAGAGCTTGGACGAGACTGCCAATATCCCGTCCGGACGGCGTGGACGGCCGTCTGGACCGGACTATGGAGAACACTGAAATGAGGAGAAGGGGCGGACACTCTTTTCTTTTCTTCTCTCTTTCGGTCACGGATTTATCTGTCCCTTCTTACGTTCTTTCTCTTGTTTAGACTCCTTTCCTTTGTAATTCACTTGGTGCATAGTACATATTTTCGGTGGCCTGGGTAGAGGGCAAAGGCGAGCTTGCAACGTGCCGCCATCGTGTGGACAGCGGACGTGAAACCTGGATGCTATAGTTACCCGTTAAAAGTGTTCACTCTCGGATAATATGTCCCTCTTACCTGCACCATGTTTATATCTTTTTTTCTTACTTCTTTCTTTTGTGGAGTGAGGAGCGATCGGCAGTTAACTATGGAGTGTATTGGCGACCTGATATTGCCCCGCACTTTAGCGCCGCCAAGCAAATAAGCACGACGGAAAATACCCAAACCACATTAATTTTTTCCGTCGTGCTTATTGGGAAAATAAGCACGACGGAAATACGACGGGTCTGCCAAACCTCGACATGCTCGCATCCAGCCTATAGATATGCAGACTATGGCGGCGCACATTTTATGCAGGTATCCTGCCGCTGTCCGCACGATGACAACACGTTGCGAGCTCCCTTTTGCCCTCCGCCCAGGCCTGTCCCAAGAAGATATGATGCGCACCAAAGAAATCACAAAGCAAAAGAATCCGAGCATAAGAAAGAGCCAAAGAAAGTAGAAAAGAAAGCGTAACCCGCCCTCTGGTCCTTGTCTGCGGATGCCATGAAGGAGGGTGTAGGCAGGCACAGCGGTAGTTCCACGCCGTCCACATCCTTGGCGTTCATCCGCCGGTCCTCTTCCCGCTCTTTACACTCCAGTTCCGGCGCCTTGCCCCTCGCGCCCTTCTCAGTCGGGACCAGCCTTCCCACATCGGCGGCGGAGAGGACATCTCGTACCGCCTGGCTGCGCCTCCCGTCGGTCCTGGATCTTGCGCCGGCTCTTCCTCCTCCAGCTTCCGTTCATTACCTCTGCCCACAGGATCCCCCGCTAGGCCGGTTCTTCGTCCAGTGCAGGTACTGCCACGTGAGGTAGTGACCTGTCTTTAACTGGTAAAACCTCGAGGTGAGCCTCTTGGAGCTACTGTACTGGCAACCGAGCCGTCCGGCTTCTGCCTACCCGGTATCCTGTACTACTTCCCGAAGGTCCGGCTTCTAGCTCATCATCGGGCCTCCACCTACTTGTTCTCTGCGATTTCCCGCTTGGGGTGTGCGAGGGATCTGGGGTGCGGCATCGCGCGCGCTCCCGTCCGGTCCGAATTGCCTAACTATTCCACCGGGAATCCACCCCCGCGGGCTTCTGGCTCCTCCGCCGCAATCGTCGGCCTTCTCGCTTCCTGCGACCCCTTTATGTGCCGGGCACCATCTGATCTCTATGGTGATGTTAGGCCTGGCCCTCTATAGCACTGCGATGTCCCCTTGTGGAGCGCGTACATCTGGCCGGGGTCACGTTCCTCCGAGATCATCCGTCGTACGGCGGCTTGGGCGTCTGTGGAATTCGCGACCCTCTCCGGGGTCTTCACACAACACATTAAACTCGGCCGCGCAATGGCTCGTCACGTATCTACAAGTGGGCAGCGCTGACTGCGTAGTCAGCAGATGGCGATGATATACATACATCTATCCCAGAAGGGCAGGTCGTAAACATCGCCATCGCGTCGAGCTTTTTTATTTTTGTTTAATCCAGACTAGTAAGGTGGTACGGGAGTATATAACTAAGTACATACATACAGTAAATACTTAAACAAAAAAAGAAAAAAGAAAACAAAACCGGTAGATACGAGAAATCTGTGCAGGGGATGTGCTGCGGCTGAGAAGCTCCCCTGTCAACTCTCTCTCCACATCGAGATCATCGTGCGGTGCCTACCCACAAGCACTGCACTGGCCATATCCCCCCCACAGGTTGTCTGCTTTCCGGCTTGCTTTGTTCTCGTATCTCGCATCTCGAGCGGCGACACGAAGACTCGTCACTAAACCCCTACCATACGAGCGAACAGTTGATCAATCTGACCGTGCGAGCATGACGGCGACGACCTCGACAGTGAGTCCCTTGCGACCGGCCGCGGATACGCGCTGACGGACCTCGCGCGCAGTGCACGTCGTCCCGCAGCTGGGCGCTGCAGAGCTGGCCGACGCAGAGCTGGGCGACGCGGCTGTCGCAGACGGCGATGTCGTCGGTGCCCGGCTTCGGCTTCAGCGCGAGCTACGGCTACGACATCTCGATGCTCGGCAATCTGGAGGTGGCGCTGCGGACGTTGCGGCAGCTCAACGTCAAGACCTGCCGTATGGACGAGATCGAGCGGCAGATCGCCATCGACGAGGGCGAGACGTTCACGGTCGAGCGCTGTGTCTACGGCGGCCGCTTGGTCGCCGTTAAGCGCCTCAAGATGGGCCCCAAGGGCGGCCACGCCGATGCGAAGAAACTTGGTAAACGCCTCGCGAACCTGCTCGCCGACCTGCTCATCATGCACCACGCGCCGCTGCGCAACCACGCCAACATCCTCGATCTCGTCGGCTACGGCTGGAACATGGATGACCTCGTCCCGTTTGTCGTCGTCGACTACGCATCGCTGGGCAACTTCCGCGCCTACCTCAAGGACGGCCGCCGGCGGCTGACGTTCAGCGACAAGATCGTCTTCGTCAGCGACGTCGCCGCAGGGCTGACGGCGCTGCACGAGTGTGAGATCGTCCACGGCGACCTCAAGCTCGACAACGTGCTCGTGTTCCAGGCCGACGACCGCGCCGGCAAGGCCATCGCCAAGATCTGCGACTTCGGTCACTCGCTGGTCCTGTCCGAGTACAATGCGAGCCGCACGCGATACACCGGGACGCCCCTGTGAGCACTTGTACCCTATATGCATGCACCGGCGGCGCGAGGTTGGGCTGACACGCAGGAACACAGGTACAACGCACCGGAAGTGCGTCGGCAGGAGACGACGCCGATCGCGGCCGACGACCTGCACAAGTGCGACATCTGGGCGTTCGGGCTGCTGGTGTGGGAGACGCTGAAGGGAGGCGAACACTACTTTGAGAAACGCTGGATGGCCGAGGCATCGTCGTCTGCCTCCGCCATAGCCGCGGCGGACGGCGACGGTGTGTGTGTCAGCAACGACGCCGAGCGCTCGTTCGACAACTTCAACCTGGCGCTGCTGCGCGCGCACGCGCTCAGCTTTGTCGCCGAATCTCCCGAACTGTTCGAGGGCAGCGACGAGTTCGCGAGGGCTGCCCTCAGAGGCCTGTTCCTGAACACGCTCCAGACCGACCCCGTCGCCCGCAGGAGCAACCTGAACGCTTTCCCACTAATGAACGCGTGGAAGTGAGTGTCCCGGCCGAACCGCCCCACCGTGGCCGTGTGTGAGTGAGCTACAGCGCTAACCGGTGAAGTGCGACCGGAAAGGTGGCCCTGCGGCCACAGCTGTCGAAGCCTTCCGGCAGCTCCGAGTTGACGTGCGATGTGACTACCCACCGCCCCGATGTGACTCGGTACGAGTGCTGACGGACACGGACGACCAGATTTTCCGGTACGACTACCTGCTGTGGCACTACCAGGAAGCAATATTCCGGGAGATCCAGAAGGCGTCGCTGGCGGCGGCGCAGGTCGGCGGACGCAATGGCAACATGACGTTTCAGCTGGCGCTATGCCACATGCTCGGCTTCGGCACGCTCGCGCAGCCCGAGAAGGCGGTCGAGATGATCGAGGAGGCGCGGCAGCTGGGCCACCCGGTTGCTGCCATCTTCGGGGAGCAGCTGTGTTCCGGGGTGGCGGGCCAACCTGCAGAGACGTACACGTCGTGCGTGATCGCGGGGCTGCGCGAGGGGATGATGGGATCGCCGCCGGGTAGCCAGCTGCTGCGCGCGCTGTTCCGTGCCGACGTCGCGGCCGCCCACCGGGTGATCGACGCCGGCGTCGACGCACGCGCGGCGACGACGGCCGACTGCTGCTCGCCGCTGCACATGCTGTTCGTGTTCGGCGGCGAGGCGTGGGCGGCCGGCGAGCGCATGCTTGCGCAGCGGAATCCTTACCTACTGTCGAAGGACTCCGTCAACCGCGAGGCGTACAACAGTCTGCTCGACCTGCCGTGCACGGCCGTGCACCGGCTGCACGCGCAGTGGCCGCTCGAGCTGACGGGCACGCCGCTAGCGTTCGCCATTGCCACCGCGAGCGAGCCCGCCGTCCGCGCGCTGCTCGCGCTCGGCGCCGACCCGTGCACTAACATCTACTCGTTCGCTGTCGGCGACAAGCGCAGCTACTGGACGGCGCTGCATCTGGCCGTCAGTCTGCACGCGCCAACGCTCCTGCGACTGCTGCTCAACGCCATGCGCGCCGGCGGCCGCAACACGTCCGGCCTCGCGCTGTTCCCGCTCGGGTGCGCTCTGCCGTTCGCCTCCAAGCTGGAGCGCTACGCCATGTACGGCACGCAGCTCGCGAACCAGCGGTTGCTGGAGACCGTCGAGCTGATCACACTCGCGGGCGCAGCGGGCACCTCGCTGGCCGGCATGACGCCGCTGATGCAGGCGATCGACTTCGCCGACGTCGACGTCGTGACCGCGCTCGTCACACGCTACCCCGAAATCGTGCAGTGGGTGTTCCGCGACCCCGAGAACACTCGCGAGTGGATCCTGCCGGTGCACTTCGCGGCACAATTGGCGGGGAGGTCGAAGGACTTTGACGGCGCAATGGAGATCCTGGCGCTGCTGGTCGGGCTCGACGTCCAGGGCGCGCACTCGACCGACAACTTGGGCCGGACGCCGCTGCACTTCGCCGCGGCGGGGAACTCACCGGTTGCGGCTGAGTGGCTGGTTGGCAGTGGCGGCGCCGACATCAACGTGCGCGACAAGCGCGGCCGGCGCCCACTGCACTTCGTTTCCACTGTGAGCACGGCGGGCTTCCTCATCGCCGCGGGCGCGGTCCTCGACGCGTGCGATGACTACGACTGGACGGTGCTGCACCATGTCTGCGAGCGAGGGTCCATCGACGTCGTCAACTACCTGATCGAGCGCGGCGCGCTGCTGACCGCCGACGCCCACCGCGGCGTGCTGAACGCCTCCATCCTGGGCAGGTCCAACGAGATCGTGTATGCGCTCCTGTTACACGGCGTCAGCGTGCGCGACTCGACGTCGTCGCCGCCGCCGCTCTACGTCGCCGCCACGGTCGCGCGCTTGGACATCGTGCAGACGCTGCTGGACGCGGGTGCGGACGCCACCGCGCGCGGTGAGTGCGGGCGCACGACTCTGCATGCCGCAGCTGAAGTGGGGAACGTGCGGACGTTGCGGCTGTTGCTGGCCGCGGGTCCGTCCGAGTCTGAGGCAGTACATGAGTGGGTGAACGCACGGGATGACTTCGGACAGACGGCACTGCACCTCGCGGCGGGAACGGCGGATGTCACGATCGCGGAGTTGTTGCTCGGGCACGGCGCGGATCAAGTCTTGCAGGATATGTGGGGCCGCACACCGTTGCACGTCGCGGCGAAGGCGGATGCTAGCGGCGTCGTCGGCGGCGTCGACGGGCAGTCGGACGTGTTCGACAAGCTTGCGTTCTGCCAGCTGCTGGTCGAGGAGCGCTGCGACGCGCTGACCATGCGTGACGGCAACCAGCGGCTGCCGTGGCAGGCGACGTGGAGCCCCTTGCCTGCGAAGCGCGACTTCGAGCTGCTGGAGCTGTTCTTCGCGGCGCGCTTCGACCGGGCCGTCCAGCAATTCGCCAGCTCCACGGGCTACCCGACCGTGGCCGACGTCCTAACCGCGGCGATTCGGCATGGCGACGCCCAAGGCCTCGTCACCAGCCTGGTCGCACAAAGGGATGGCTTCGGCACGCATATAACCGGCATGCTGCTGTCACAGGCGGTTTCTCTGCTGCCGGAACGCGCAGACACGCCGCGCGTGGCAGCCGAGCTCGACTCCGACGCGGAGCCGATATGGCGGCGGGACCAGGACGTGTGGGACGCGCCGTGGAGCCTCCCGTTCCTCCCACAGCAGGTGATCGGGTTCGACGGCTTGCACTCCCTGGACGTCCCCAACGACAGCTTGGTCGCCGTGCCAGCGAACCGATGGTGGAGCTCGGTCGACGAAATGCGGCAGCACTCTCTTGACGGCGGCGTGCCCATGCTGCCGCAGCCGCAGCCGGAGGCGGTGCGGCGCCGGGAGTCGCTGAAGCCACTGTCGTGGGTGAAGGAGCGGTCGCCGGGGCGGTTGCGGTTGCTGGTGAAGAAGTGGGTGCCGGGGCGGCTAGAAGCGATACCAGAACCAGCGGGACCAGAGGCGGACACGGTGGAGACCGCCGAACTGGCGGCGAATTTTGCTGTCGAACTCAGCGCGGACCCGCCGTCGCCCAGGATTCGCGGACAGGACGAGGGGGAGAGGGGCGTCGACCACGCGGCGATGGACCTGTCGGTCGTGAGCGCGATAGTCCGTCATTTGGGGGCTATCGAGGAGGACAGGAAGGCCTGCGAGCTGCTCGTCGCGGACTCGGACTCAGCGTCGCCGCCCTCGACACCGCCAGGCGCGCCCGAAGCAGCTGCAGAGGAAGAGGAAGAAGTGGAAGACGAGTCGGGGACGGAGGTGTTCGAGCTCAGCGCGGCACCGCCGTCACCGCCGCCGCCGCAGCTGCGCGACGCGGACGAGGAGCGAGTCGCTGCCAGGCGCGACCTGTTGGTCGCACTCGCCGCAATCCGCCACTTCGACATCATCGAAGAGAACCAGAAAGCACGCGAGTACCTTCCATCGCCGCCACAGTTCGGGTCGGGGGCTGAGCCGGAAGCGACAGCAGAGGAAGCCGCCGAGCGCATCGTCGGGGCCATGTCTGCGTACAGCTGGCGCACCGACGAGCGCGTGTGGGGCGCGACGCGCGAGCGCCTGGAGAAGCTGGAAGCGTACCACCAGGAGCTGCGGGATTTTGTCATCGCGGGGGCTGAGGAGGGCGCCAGCACCAGAACCATCATTGACAGGGGAGAGGCGGAGGCCGACGCGGTGTACGAGCTCAGCGCAGAACCGCCGTCGCCGCGTATGGGCGCGAACGGCTGCCTGAGAGCCAGCGGCCCGATGGCACGGTAGCTGGAAGCTCCAAGAGGCTCGCCTCGCGGTTGTACCAGCTCAAGACGGGGCACTGCCTGTCCGGGCAGTACCTCAACTGGACGAAGAAACGACCCACCCCGCAATGCTGGTGGTGTCGATATCAGACGCAGACCCGGGACCACCTCTTCAAGGAGTGCCCCGAGTGGAGGCCGCAGCAGAAGATCCTGTGGGCGGAGGTGAAGAAGGAGACTGGGAGATGGAAGGGCCGGTGGAAGGTGCGGGACCTCCTAGCCGATGGGAGGTGCAGCCGGGCAGTACTGGATTTCCTCTCCTCCACCGATGTGGGGAGGCGGGTGCCGGCTGAGGCAGAGGATGACGCTGTGAGCGCGGTGTCGGAGCTGGAGGTGCGGGAGTGGCTGGAGGAGCAGGGAGCGGGGACCGAGGAGCCGGACTTTGGGGGGAACCGCCGTTGTTCCTGCCCACACCCGACTTCATGGCGTCCGCAGGAACGGTGTAGGCAGGGCTTGTTTCTTCTTCTTTTCCTTTGTTCTACGCGCTCGCTCTTCTTCTCTTTTGTCCCTTCCTTTTGTAATCTCCTTGGTGCGCACCACACATTCTCGGGACAGGCCTGGGCGGAGGGCAAAAGGGGTGCTTGCAACGAGCCGCCACTGCGCGGACAGCGGACAGGAAACGGACTGTACATATCCTCGCCATGATCTAGATAGGTCGCATGCGAGTAATGAATAAATAAAAAAAAAGTATGGGCGCGAACGACGGCTGCTCCCTCACTGACCGCACGTAGGCGAACACGGTGGCTGCGTGGAAGACGGACCAGCGTGTCTGGGGCGCCACGCGCGAGCGCCTTGAAATGCGGGCGCTCATCGAGACCGGCGTGCTCCTTGGCGCCAGCACGGATGAGGCGCTCGATGTCGCACTAGAGCCCCGCGCGGACACGGAGGAGCTCTTCGAGTACGCCGCGGATCTCCGCGCCAACTCCGTCTACTTCGATCTCTGCGAGAACCGGGAGGAGCGCCGAGATCGCCCTGGACGACCTGCATCGTCTGTTTGCGCAGTTTGAAGCCGAGGACGCCGACGACGCCGAGGAGGATGGTCTCTTCGACGGGAGCAGGACGTCGTTGGAGGACGTGGTCGCGTCCATTACGGACGAGTCGAAGCGGCGGAGGGATTCACTGGTCGAGAGTGCACTGCGCGTGAAGATGGCGACAGGATCCAGTGCCGATGATGCGCAGCCTGTCGCGTCGCCCAGCGAATAGGTCGGGAGCTTGTTCGATGGTCTGGCGCTACTGTTTTGCGAGCCCAGTGCGGCGGATCCGGAGCACGACGCGTCGCGCGAAGGGGAGGTCCGCAATTCTCCAGACGCTGATCTACTGACCGACGGCACTCCGGAGTTAGAGCCATTGGCTGCCGACAACGAGGAGGACGGGTTGGCACCGGGTGACGAAACGGCAGGAGAATCCGAGTCGTCGCAGGATTGAGACTCTCCCCCGCTACACCCGCACGTCGATGCCGATATCCTAAGCCGGCCCTGTTCGTACACAACGACGTGCGTCCCGGTCGTCGCTGCGAGCGGGAGGAACGGAATGTAAGCGGGTGTGGGCGGAAGAGATCACAGGAACGACAAGAGGGAGGCGATCACGATGGGAGATGTGTTGTCTTTCTTGTGAAGAACTGAGCTAGAAAAAGAGAACAAAAACAACCAGAACGAGGAACCGTCACACTAGCTTCCAATCAAACAAGAACCCCGACGGCTAGTGGGCTCACTCCACCGGCACACCTTCCGACACTCCCCCAGGCCAGTAGCCGTCCGATACTCCTCCTCTTACACACCAGAGAGTGTTGTTAGAGTCGCTCCCGCAAGGCCAATCATCCTGCAGAAGTGCTGATGGGCGGGCTTCGGCAGTGGTTTCGTAAAACCATCGGCTAGCATCTCAGCGGTAGGAACGTATGCCACCTCAACTTTTCCTTCCCGGACCTGATCTGCCGCAAGGAAGAACTTGGTGCCGATGTGGGTAGCGCCTTCTGTACCGCGGTATATGCCGTTTCTCAGAGACTTGAGACAGGACTCGTTGTCGCCATACAGTACAGGTGGACTGGTTTCGGCCATTCCCATTTCCTGGAGAAGGTGTGAAACCTCGAGTAGGCGGATGCAGGCGTGTCCAAAGGCGTAGTATTCTGCATCAGTAGTCGACTGGGCAACGGATTTCTGCTTGCGCGAGCGCCAGTCCACAGCACCACCATAGGTGATGACGAAACCGGAAGTTGACTTGAAATCATCCCTACAGCCGGCATAGTCTGCATCGCCATAGACTTTTAGGTGAGATGAGGCTCCCCCAATACAGAGCTTCCAGTCCTTGGTTCCTCTCAAGTAGCGTAAAAGACGGATCATCGCGGCCATATGTTGTTTGGAGGGATCGTGGCCAAACCGGCTAAGGACTCCAACAGCGTAGGAAATATCGGGTCTGGTACCAGTCATCAGATACATGACGCTACCGAGCATGCTCTAATAGAGGGCCTTGTCGCAAGGTTCATCATTGTCTGAGCGTTTGACAAGTCGGATTTTCGGATCCATAGGTGTTGAAACCGGATTTGCTTCGTGCATTTTGAAACGCTCCAACACTGTCTGAACATAGTGTGACTGGCTGAGAAGAATAGAGCGCTTCTCTTGCTCTCACTCGATGCTCATACCCAGGTACAGCGAAGCTTCTCCCAGGTCATGCATCTCAAAACGTTCCTTCATTTCTTCCTTCAGCTGAGCGATGAGCGTATGCGTACCGATGAGAAGAATGTCATCAACATGGATCGAGAGAATGATACGGGTATCAAGTTTCATGTTGGTGAAAATGAAGAATCCACCATCAAGTCTACTCTGACAGAATGATAACGATTCCAAATACTGGCAAAGAGTATGGTACCATTCGTAGGGTGATTGCTTCAATCCGTATAGAGAACGAAGATGCTTCCACACAGGCTTGTGGTCTCCCATTCTCGGTGCAAGCTGTAGCAGCTGCGCATAGCCAGGTGGTGGGTGCATGTAAATGTCTTCACGCAGAACGCTTCCCAGAAATGCAGTACACAAATCCATCTGCTGGATTTCCCAACCGTGCTTTGCAGCCAAAGCCAAGGCAAGGCGTATGTGGCCCATCCGTGCAGTGGGTGCGTAGGTTTCAGCGTAGTCAATTCCTTCATGCTGCTGATCTCCTCTGGCTACAACGCATACCTTGTATCGAATGACTTTTCCTTCAGAATCTCGCTTGACTTTAAAAACCCAGTGCGATCCGATTGCTTTCTCGTTTTCATGGTCAGGAAGGTGAGCGATCTCTTCAAATACCTCCTGCTTGTATATAGCTTCGAGCTCAACAAGCATAGCCTTCTTCCACTTGTCCACTTGTGGAGATTTTACCGCTTCTGTATAGCTGCGAGGCTCCACAATACCATCATGGTAGTCAATCGCATGACTCATGTAGACAGTGGCCAAGGCATACTCTTCATCTTCATTGCTTTCTCTGACTGGCTGCTCTAGGCGGCTACAGGTTCATTGTCCTTCTTCGGTAGTTGGAATTCCATAGGTGAGACCCAAACCACTCTGCAGTTCATTTAGCAACCTTGAACCTTTGCCTTTTGCACGAAGGCGAGCCACTCGGCTAGCATCCGGTAGTGCTTCCATGACATCGGACAGTGATTCTTCCGTTTTCTGTGGTCCAGTTTTCAATAAATCTTCAGAAGGTTGAATCGTCGATGGCATCAACACGGGTATATCGGGTAGGTCTGGCACCACAGTATCGAGTGGAATTGACACAAAATGATCCCCAAGATCAGTTTGATTGCTATTTCGAAGCTGTTGGTAGTGGGACCCTTCTCGGAAGACAACATCTCTGGAAACATGGAGTTTCTTTGCCACAGGGTCATAGATCCGGTACTGCTTAGTTGTAGAATAGCCAATCAAGATACCTGGAATTGACTTGAAATCAAGTTTCTTGCAGCGTTCGTCCAGTACGTGTACAAAGGCAAGGCAACCGAATACTGCATGCAAATGTATCAGTGTCGGTTTCCATCCGTACCATGCCTCATATGGTGTCTTCTTGAGGGCTTTCGTAGGTGAAATATTCTTCAAATATACTGCAGTAGTGACAGCTTCTGCCCAGTATCGGTTCGACAAACAGGCATCATCAAGCATGCAACGTGCTCGCTCCAAGATGGTACGGTTGGCTTATTCGACAAACCTTTTTGACTGTGATGAATATGGTGCAGTCGTTTCCTTCAAAATTCCTTCTTGCTTGAGGAACTTTTCGAATTCCTTGGATGTATACTCTCCTCCACCATCGGTGTGTAGACGCTTTATACGCTTTCCAGTCTGCTTCTCCATATCGGCTTGATATTCCTTGAAACAGTCCAGAACGTCACTCTTACGCTTGATGATATAGACAGAGGTAAACCTTGTTGCATCATCAATGAATAACAACATGTAGGATGCTCCCCCGAAGGAAGCAACTGGCATAGGCCCACAAATATCGGAATGAATGAGCTCCAGTTGCTCAGTGGTACGTTTGTTGATCAACGGTGTAAAAGGCCGTCATGCATGCTTACCCATAATGCATGAATTGCAATCACATTTGCCATTCAGAGTAGGGATTCCATTGACCAGAGAGGGTAAGGCCTTTAAGGAGTCCAAACCCAAATGAGCGATACGGCGGTACCAAAGCTGCAACTGGTTTGCTCCCCCATTTGCCTATCCGGTAACCTTGAAAGTGGATAAGGTAGAGAAAGAAACCATTTCCGATTCAATATTTGGCCATTTGAGGTCAAATGGGAACATTCTTGCCACCTGTGGAGCACAAGCCACCAGGCAGTTATTCTTGTCGTATATGTTAATACCGTAACCATTAACGGCAATGATTCAAAGGCCAAGTTCCATGAGAATTCCTTGAGAAATGAGGTTGACACTTCCAGGAACATAGAGCACATTGTGAATAGTGACGACTTTGCAGGTTTCATTTGGTAGCCGCATGGTGAGCTTGATGTTACCCCAGCCATGAGCATACAAAACTGAACCTTCAAATATTTTGACGGGCTGGACACCCTCAGGAATAGGAGTAAAGTCCACAAACACATCGCGACGACCGGTAACATGTACACTACATGCACAATCGCGGTAGAAATCCCAATCCTTTGGAACACCATCACCAGTGGCTATCCACAGCTGGTCAGTTGCTGTATGTGTATTTGCCGCTGACTTCTCGGATTTGTTGTACTTCTGACCCTTCGTCTGCTTGGATGTCTTTCCATTGGGTAGTTCACCGCACTGCTTCCGAAAGCATTCCGAAATCTCATGTCCATTCCATTCGCAGTACGTACACTTCTTCTTTGTCTTCTCTGAGTTTGAGTTGTACTGTTTTTTGGCATTTGAGCCTTTGTTGTAGAGTAGGGCGTCAGAGGAGATACCCTTATTCTTCCGTAATTCAGCTTCTCGAGCAAGCAGCTTGAGCAGAACATCTTCGGGCTTCTTGTCAAGTAACTTGAATTCGATACGATCATGGAGAAGTAGCAAGGTAACACTCCAGTCTGGACTCGCTACATCGATGCCATTGAGGAGGAAGAATGAATGCTCCCTATTTGACATCTTCTCTGAGTCCTCCTCTGCGGTCAAGTTGAATTGGTCAATTGCTTGCTGAATGCGCTGCGCATAGACTTCAACACTGCCAGAATCTTCAAGGTGAATACTGTAAAGCTCCTTCCGAATCGTAAAGGCATTTTTCTTGATCTTTGTGACATAGTCACTCTTGATCTTTTCCCAGAGTACATGAGGATCTTCAACATCCATGTACTTCTGCTGCATTCGATGCTCCATGGTCAGGAAGATTGTTGACGTTGCAATTTCCTTCTTCTGCGACCAAGAAAGCCATTCTGCCAATGCCGTTGTATTCGGTTCCTTTTCGATGTCAGTCGTAATGGACCAGCACATCTTCTGCTTCAGAAGCAGCCCAACATCAAAGGACCACTCCTTGTAGTTGGTTCCATCCAGTTTTTTGATGGCAGGTATCTGCAGTTGAGAATTCATTGTTGTGTTCGCGGGG
>Ga0307508_10004089_pt1 | contig 14403 bp, 15 predicted proteins | sample 9_EM_MG_FD_203089 | JGI IMG/M metagenome (GOLD analysis project Ga0307508, IMG submission 203089) | Populus trichocarpa ectomycorrhiza microbial communities from riparian zone in the Pacific Northwest, United States - 9_EM | ecosystem: Host-associated > Plants > Roots > Unclassified | place... | reverse complement strand
GCTGCCGACGTGTAAGACCCAGAGAAAAAAACGACGCCATCTGCGAAACGTCGCTGTTCAGGGAAATCCGCGCGCTCGTCTGAGCGTCAGATCCCTATATCTCTCAATATAAGTCCGGATTCGTTCGGAATTCAAAATCTCCAATAGCCGGGCGGCGACGCTCCAGGAGATCGATCCAAAACACTCATCTGCAGTGGCGAGCTGAGATGGATGCGCGATATGTATTTGAGCGAAGTCGCCCTCGCCAAGAGAAGCGCCATTTCCAGGATCGTGGGTGGTTAACGATGGCGGGCCGGGCAGTGAGCGAGAGAGGAAGAGCGATTTGTATTTGCGCCCTCATCTGATCCGTATCGGCGTGACAGAAGCGGGCTTCCGTATTTTTCCCCTCAAACCCAGCAAGCCCGCCTCCGCCGAAGTCCACAAAACCGGCTTTATCCTCTGGGTCTTGACACCAGTAGCAACCAGTCCGCTACACTTGCTTGCTGATTTGGGCCAACAGATCTCCATGAGCAGCGCCGGATTCCTGTCTTTCTTTCCTCGCCCGTAAACTCTTCAAGAGTGAATCGAAAGTTCCCCAAGCAGTGCCGCCGGCCGGTACCTGCTCTCCTACAGCCAATCAATCCCGTAGGGCGCCACTCCGCGAAACCCGCGAATTGCGGAGGATCTACCGGGCTCACGCGGGCAGGGCACCTCTCCCGAACCTAATCGTCCAGCCAGACGTGCAGGAGTCCAGCAACCCTTGGCAAAAGATCGGAGCAAGGCGAGCACCATGATATGCCTGGAGTAGTCGGTGTAAGTAGCGAGGCTATCGCAGGAGGAAGGTAAGCCCTCGTGCTGGCGTGCCAGCAGTTGTTTATGCGGTGTCAGTGATCCGCTCGATGGCCAACCAGACCGGATCCATTGATGAGGTTTCCTCCAGCATCACCACGTCGTCTCGTGGCACAAGCCTAGCTTCAGGTGGCTGGGGCTTCGAGCTCGTTCATACGTGGGTCCTGCAGATGGCAGCGATGCGTGCGTGCTTGTTTCGAATCCACACGTGCGTGAACGAGCCTGTTACAGCTGGACGGCGGACAGGCTACTGATACCCGCCTAATGTACGCTCGAGGAGGTCTTGATGGCGGGCAGAAATAGAAAAGCCCACTCCGCTCGAGAATACCTAGGCCAACACACTGCATGAAGCAGGGACCAATGAGCGCATGAAATCGTGGTCGCGGGGTACTCTATCTCACAGTGTGCAGTCGGTCAGTCTTTGCACAGCATCTTCGGTATCTACACCAGGCCCGATGGCAATTTTCCAATATATGGGACTGAATACCACGACAATACGGCATGCCAGCCCCAACCGGCTGAGCCATGAGGGACCGTTCCGTATCCCCAGATTGGAGTGGGCACTAGCTCGGCGCATTTGCAAGACCATGGGCAAGTGGCGCCTCCCGATGATCGGTATCGTCCTCACACTCATCCAAATTCTCCCAGCGTCAAAGGTTCATCCAGCGCCGAGTTGAACCGAATGCAAATCGCTCACGATCTCCCATCTGCGCGCAAACAACTCGTCGTGAGTTAGATATCCGGCCAATCGCGACGCCCCCACCGACACCATTCGTTCAGCGGCCGAGTAGGGATAGAGCAAAGTCAAGCACCCCGTCGGATGGTCGTGGCGATAGAGTGGGGCGGGTCTCTAAGATATCAGATGGCCCCCTCACTCGGAGCGACGCAATCCAGCGCTTCCCTCTCGGACTTGTCGGCCAGCAGGGATCGAATCCAGGGAGCAAGGGATTTCTGCCTTCCGGTCGAAGAAGGTGGTCCTGCTGTTCTCCAGGCAAAGTTAGGTACCTGCTCTCGTCCAAGCGAGCTGTTGGGGGCCAAGGGCGGACTCGCCGCGCCGGTGACCTTGTATGTACATAGCTATCTCCTCTCTCCTCTCCAGTGCATCTCCTCTCCCCTCTCCAGTGCATCTCCTCTCTCCTCTCAGTGCATCTCCTCTTCGTTTCTGCATAGCCGTCGAGTACTGGCCGCCGCCGTCGCTCTAGGCCAGCACTCCGTATGCAGTTGGAGCTTGTGTAGCACCCATATGTCGCCGCCGTCCGGTTCGCTTTTGCCCGAGTCCACGTCTGCCGTCGCCGTTCGCGTTTCAGCTCGAGAACCGCCGGCTCAGGTCTGAGTCATGCTTTGACGGTTGATCTCACACGCCTCCGAAATCGAGCCGGCAGTTGCAAGCTCCGGAACAGCAGTACCATCTTGGGAACCCGGTGCGTCCAGCTGTTCGCCTGCGCAAGGGACCGCTTTCTGCCTTTGCTCCCGTCCGCTTCCCCTGCCGCAGCTTCGCGTTGCCACGGAGACACCGCCGCCCGCCTCGAACTGTGATGGTCCTCGCGGATTCTCTCGCTTTGTCTGGAAGTTGGCTCGCGTCCAGCTGCCGTCCTTTCGTCTCCTGCTTCCTGCTTCTTGCGTCTACGTTCTGCTATCCAACAGACGTCCGCCGCCACTTGAGCTCCGCTTCTTTCTCCAACTTCCAAAACACCCCAGAAACGTTCCCGCAGCCGCCGCCACTAGCATGCTACCACTGAAAGCCTCTCCCCCTCCCTCCCTTCTCCTTCCTTTCGCTATCCGACCGTGTCCACCGCTCAACGCTCTCTTCCGTCGGTTTTCTATCGATATCCTCACGTCGTTGTCACGGTAGATGGGTACTGCTAGCTCACAGCAAGTGCATTCCAGGTCCTTGTGGAGCAGGGCGGAGTGAGATACGTACTACCCCGCCACCAACCTGCCCTATACGTTCGATTCCGAAAGCCTACCCGGCCACCTTCCCGCAGGGAGTTCGAAGAGGCGGTCATAGCGGTGCGGAAAGACGGGGAAGATTTGAAGATTTTTCTGGGTGTATGTAACTAGTTAAGGGCTGAACCTGCTGAAGGTGGACTGATGCTGCATAGAGGTCTTCTGCAATGTGAACCGTGATAGCGGCGTGTGCGCGTCATAGGAACATCCCGCTGTCGCATCGAAGAGTACGTGCCCCGGGTGCCCGGTCATCATGCTGGCTTACGTGAGGAAACAGACAGTGTATCTATGTAGATAGATAGCCCTCACAGATAAGAAGCCAAGATTACTATGTACCCAGAGGTGGCATGAGCAGGTTACCAAAATCCCTTAGATGATTCATTTTTGATTTTATAGAGCGAATTTGAGACAATATACGTTTCACTCGGTGTCTTGATTGGCACGGGTGACCGTCGTCACGATCATAAATTGCCATCCTAATGCTGAGAAAGCACATTCGTGTGTACAAAATTGGTGTTCCAAGACCTCATTTCATTTATTTATTTATTATTCATACAGCTTAGAGCCCGTAAGCTATCTAGATACATACCTAGTATAGACGGAAAAAGACAACAACGAAGCAGCAAAACAGGTGTATGGAATCATGCAAACGCGCAAGCCTGACAAAGGAAATCCCCACCGGGCCGCCGCCGCTTGCCCCGCTCCACCCGCGCTCATTTGTACTACAAGAGGTCGTAGGTCGTGGTGTTGTCCCTCTCAGGGCATCGTCATCGGTGCAGCATTCTCTGTGTCTTCGTGGTCCTGGCCGGCCTCTGGAGTTCACCCTAAGTTCCTCCCCCTCTGTCGCGCTCGAACGCCGTTGCCTGCACTATCGCTCCCTTCCGTTCCTCTATATCCCCATTCCCTGTCCCCTCCCCTTTGTCCCCTGACTTCTCGCTGGAGCCATCGTGATGTTCGTCTTGAGGCTGGTTAAGTGTGCCCTACCCGATGCCACTATCCGAGTTTCCACCTTTAGTCGCGATCTTAGTCGTCTCCAGGTATTTAGCAGGTGCTTCCGCTTCCATGTTGGTGTAAAATAAAAGATCGAGGCGCAGCTTGGGATTCTGGGTGTCTCCTCTCGCATTACCATCCGTGCATTAGCAAGTTACAAAGGCCTCAAACTAGATTTGATTGGAAAGCTCATATATCATTATTAGGGACATGGGATATGTCTGGTTGGCTGGTGTAGTGGTTATCACACTCGTCTCACACTTGGTGTGCACGAGAGGTCCCAGGTTCGATCCCTGGGCTAATCAAAAAAATTGGTTCTCTTCTTCAGAAGATATGACATTAGTTTTTGCCTCGGCCGGCTACATATCGGCGGTGCTTCTATAGCTTGGCACATAACAGGTACAGACGGGTTACTTGCACCAAAACTCGCGAGATACCGGCGACACGCAGAGCACCATCCCTTCACAGAAGCGGTTGAGATGTGAACGGGGGGTTTACATTTCTTGAAACTTGAACGCGTATCTACCTACATACCCGTACAACACGTGCATAAGACTGCCTACAAGGATTCGTGCACAGCTGCACAGTGAAAAGTGGACAAGTTCCTCCTCCTCCTCCTCCCCCCCCTTCTAGCCCGTCGGTTTTTCGTTTGTTCCTCCACACTCCTCTTGCTTCCACGGCCTCGGCGCCAATGCCGTTCAACACCCTCACCGTAGCGCTGTCGACAGCGCCGACCATAATCTCCACGCTCCTCTCGTATCCGCTCTCCCGTCAGCGAACGAACTATGGGCTCTCGTACGCGGAGGGGATCGCGCTGATAAGAAGGTTCCTCGTCCACGCGAGCCACCACACCGTCGAGGAGCTGCAGGCGTTCACGGCGATGTATGTGCCGCGTCCCGCATGGGTGTGCTGTGAGCCCATCGGGATAGCAAGCGAGCACTGTGATCGCTCAGCGGCAGTTCTGGTGGCACAACTGGGCGATGAAGGAGTGGAAAGGGTTGGCGGTGAGCAGTGGTGGCGGTGGAGGGAGGGAGAGTTGGTGGGGGAGTGGGTGTGGGTTAGGCAGAAGTGGTGGCCTGGAGCACAGGAGGAGGAGGAGGACAAGGCTCCCCAGAGGAAGTCGGTGCTGTATGTTCATGGTGGTGCATATTACTTCGGGAGTGTTGATGAGCACCGTTACCAACTGCAACGACACGCGAGAAAAATCGGTGCGCGTGTTTTTGCGCGTGAGTTCCAGACGTCCCCCTAGTCCTTGCCCATAGTTGACAACCTGCAGCTCGCTACCGATTAGCACCGCAGTTTCCATTCCCATGTGCGCTCTATGACGTCCTCGCATGCTACTTCCACCTCCTCTCGCAGCAGCCGGCGGAATCCATTATCTTTGCAGGCGACTCTGCCGGCGGCGGCCTTCTCCTTTCGCTCCTTTGCGTCCTCCGTGACCAGGGCATTCCCCTCCCCGCCGGCGCAGTCTTGATCTCGCCCTGGGTGGACCTCTGCCACAGTTTTGCCTCCGTGGTTGCTGACAGTAGTGCGGACTACATCCCCGCGCACGGCTTCCATCACCGTCCATCGGCAGCATGGCCGCCCCGCCGACCGACCAAGGATCCGGTTACGCGAGTCTACTCCGGTATCGACAATGACCGTGTGCTGAAGGTCGAAATCGACGGTGCGATAGTCTATATCCCAGACCAGATTCAGCTGTACACTACGAACGATATGTTACGGCACCCGCTCGTCTCCCCAGTCAACCAGCCCACGCTCGCTGGCCTCTGTCCGTTGCTGGTCCTCGTTGGCGGCGGTGAGGTCCTGAGAGACGAGCAGGTGTACATCGCACACAGGGCCGCTTTCCCAGAGTTGTTTTGCCCCGCGGGCGCGAAAGCCGTCGCCGCTGGAGGTGCCGCCGGGGACACTGCTACGGATACTCCAACCACCAATCGCGACCTGCCACGCACCAAAGTCCACCTGCAAATATTTCCCAACGCCTGCCACGTCCTGCCAACCCTCGCCTGGACTCAGCCCGCAAAGCGCATGTGCGCCTCCGTAGCCACCTTTGCGGCCGCCGTATTCTCCGACCCATCAGCGTTCCCCGACTTCACGCACGAGGCCATCAACGCGACGACGGCGACGGCGCTGCCGCCCATGAAGCCCGAGGATTTTCCGAGTCCCGAGTGCATCGGCGTAATCACGGCCGAGCCGGTGAAACGGTGGCTTATGGCGAGGAGGAAGTGGGAGACGAAATACCCCGCTGCCGCATCAGCGGATGGAAAAGAGACGCCCACAGCGTGGGGGGATGAGAGGCCCCCGCCCAGTGCTGCGGTGCTCAGAAAGGGCGCGAACGCGAAGGGCAAGAAGGGCGAGAAGGTTAGCGAGGGCGAGGTGAGGCAGGTGAAGGGGTGGGGCATGAGTTTGTGGGCTGGATGGGGCGCGAAGAGCGATGGTCGCAGGATCCTGGAGAAGGATCACCGAGAGCAGCTACACGAGGAGGAGGAAAGAGTGAAGAAAGACGAAATAAGGGCGAGGAGCGTGTAAGCGCATGGCGTCCGTCGCATCTAGGACATACTGATTGTTTGTTTCGCTATATTACATCTTGCACCTGGATGCTTGGGAGTTGCATAATCATCATATATACCCGGTGTATCTGCCCGTTTTCTTTGCTTTATACATACATAACTATTATACTTTAGTATTACTTACGTATAGAATTAATTTTATTTCCTTTCCACTCGCTCTTGACAAGCGAGTGTGCTGCTACGCCCCAGTTTGACTGAAGTGAACACTACCAACCCCACCAGCGCAGATTCGGATGTGGACATTTTCTGACAAAAAAGTTGAACCGCACAGACGTGTAACCGTTCGGTGTCATCCTGAGCGGGTCTCAGACAATGCCGGTGGGAATACTTTTGACGAGTTCCAGAATTCCCAGCTTCATTCGGGTCAGGGCTTGTTGTCCTCCATCGCAGACAACACACAATATCGCTCGTACAAATGCTCTTTCCCAATTTTGCAGATGGCGATCGAATGGATTACAACACGAGCATGGCACAACGCACACAGCACTTACGAAAGATGCGGGCGAAGTAGGTAAACATCGTGACCAAGGCAACCGAGTGATAATTTCTGTCTGGTGAGTCGTAGCACCTTCATGAATGTCTGGTTCTGGGACATCCACCTCCCAGCGTTAACGGTGAAGGGTGCTGCTCAGAAAGCATCACGCAACGGAACACACTGCCACAAAGATCACTGCTCATGCACATAATTCTTCAGCGAAGGATCCAGCAGAAGATAAAGCCCAACCTCGTGTAAGAATGGTACCGCATTGGAAGACAGGCACCCGTATCGTGTGCGCACCCTTCTCGGAGCTCGAGACACCACCTGATTTTCATCGTAAAAATCTTATATCCACCGATAAACAGCCAACTGCACAAGAAAACACAGATTAAATTAAAGACAATACACGCGATCACAATGCCAACATCCGTCCACCTATTGTAGAGCTTAAGGAACGTTCCCATCTTTGTATTGGCACTCTCCCTGACCAATCTTGCTGAAGTAACCACCTGCTTGTTGGACGAATGGCATGAAGTACTGTTAACAGGTTGCTCCTTAGAAGCGCGCATATTCGCTATCGTTGCAGCGGACGGGAACGTCCTTGGGGAGGATGTCAAGAAGGTCTTCAAGCATTTATGTGAACGGTGATGCCCAGTGCATCCATTTTTCTCCAGAACGCTGGTATACTAGCATAGGGGGACCACGATCCCACAAAACGAGACGCAAAGAAGAACACCGGTAGAAAAATAGTGTAGCGAGCGATTCGTTTAAAAAGAAAGCCGCAATCATCTAGCTGAACCCAAGGTATGATAGTGGAGCTGGAAGAGCATCGCCACAAGCCACGCATATCCGACACGGGCTATGTCGCGAGGAAATCCGATTGGGGAGAAATCGTGCTACGAAGTAGGCGGTACTAGCAACGAATCGATAGGGAATCTCGACAATGATCGCGGAAATGACGAAGGCGCTCTAGCGATCTTGGAATTGTTCTCGTGGGCCATGAAAAGGTCCCTTAGTTGAATGAACTTCGGCTGCATCAAGGGGACTGGTGGTCAGCAGCATAAACACGAACAACCGACTGTGCATGTCGATAGCCGAATTACCAAGCTGGTGAAACGTGAAGGAATTAGACAGCCTGGTGAATGCATGGAATGCGAATATGCATATAGTGTATTCAGGAAGTCTCTAATGCGAATGAACTGTCCGCTTGGTGACGGTGGCCACTGCGTGGTCCATGGCAATGATGGCATGGCGAATTGTCGATCACCCACTAACTGCGAAGTATCCACTTACACGCGGTGTAGAATGAAGCCTTGGGTCTCCTCCCCCATCCTCTGATGGCATTCGCCACTTTGTATCCAGACTTTTCCCCAATCCTTTTTATGGCGGTTTGGATCACTGGCGCCGATTTCTTCCAGCACGTATTCCGCCGGGTTCATATGCTGTAGACATTTGGATGCGCCGTTTTTCTCGAAGTATTGGATCATGGTCTGTGAATCTTTTCCAAGGGGCCCGCAATAAACGGTTTCTCCTCCACTCTTGAGCAGTATGAGTTCATCGAAGTTCTCGAAAAGAACAGCACTAGGCTGATGAACTGAACGTAGACTGAAACCACCATTAGAAACATGTAATACCAACAAGTATATTTTAAAAGAGAACTCACATTGCCTGTCTGGCATTAGCTAATTTTCTCAAAAACCGGACCACGTTGAACGCGGCAGCAGGCAGCAGAATCCAGTCCACTCGTGGGTTCGTCCAGAAACATTAAAAGCTCCATATAGCTTGCTGGCTAGTCCGACAGCGATGGTCAATCTCTTCCGCTACTCCCGATTAAGTACTTGTCCTGGGAACCCGACAGCTGCTCCAGCAATATCTTCCACTTCCAGTAGTTGGAGAATGGACTCAACATACGCAAACTTCTCAGGCTCTGGAATCTCCTTGGGTTGGCGGAGTAGTGCTGAGATTCCTCAGGGCCTCTCGGGCAGTTGTATTGGGCTTGTGAACGTCCATCTGCTCTGCAAATCCGGTGGCACATTAAAACAAAAGAGACAGCGGCTTTCCGTTAACAAGAAATGTACCAGTCACTTTGCCAAAGTTGGTATGTTGCGCAAGGGCGTTCAGAAGCGTCGTCTTTCCGGCTCCAGACTGCCGTCAGTTTTCCGAGGCGGGTATCCGGAGACATTGTTGAGCAGTGTCTTCTCGCCAGCCTCGCTGGGTATTTTGTATGTGACATTCTGCCACGTGAAGATAGTATCGCTTTTTGCATCCCGATCGATAGACGATCGTCCTCCGAGGCCTCCGCAGCAGTGACGGCAGTTGCAGAGGCCATATCAACCACCTCTTCGTCCACGGGCGGGAGCGCGCCAGCATCTAGAGTCTTCTCAAGGTACTCCGGAGTTTGACCCCGCTTGAACTCTGTAATGACCGCACCGTCTCGGTAAGGCTTCTGAAACTCCAGACCAACAGCTGTAAGTGCCGCAAAGAGGATCCAGAATCCGGTAACAATACCGGCATTTCTCCACAGATGGGCACGGATATAGGTGTATTGTTCGAAAATAAAATCGGCTCCTTGGACTATAGTCGAACCGTGCCGGTTCCCCCTAAGGAGGCAGCCTTGATTCTCACGCATCATTCCAGGACTCCGGCAGGGGCCAGGAAGGGCGGCACACATCGCACGTCAAGGCCATCAAACTCGTTGGCCATCAAAGCCTCAAAAGAATATTGAACTGGATCAACCCAACGAATCCACGAGAACCACGGATGCATAGAAACCGGCGGAACTAGGTAACCAGTGCACACGATCGACGCTTGGATAGCGACTCCGGTTACTTTGGTTGCAGAATCTAGACTGTTGGTAAAGGCAGCGATCATTCGGAAGAACGCAAACATCGATAACGACATTATGAAAGCCACGAGCACGAAGGTGAAGAAATGTTACGCCATACGTCGTAAGTCTTCCCACCATCAGCCAACAATTAATCAATCTGTGCAACGGTGACTGACTGGACATGATTTTGTTTTTTCTTGTTAATCATACTCAAATTCAGCCTATATAGACTTAGAGACGTAAATTTTGACCGGTTCCCGTCTGTCGTCCGCGCGACGGCGGCACGTTACAAGCTTCCCAATACCCTCCGCCCAAGCCTGTCCCATGAGGATATTATGCGCACTAAAGAAATCACAAAGGAAAAGAGTCAGAACAAAGGAAAGAAAAAAGGAAAACGTGACCCGCCCCATAATCCTCATGCGCGGACGCCATGAAGGAGGGTGGGGAGAAACAGAGGTTGTTCCTCCCTCGGCACCCAGCTCCTCGGCATCCACCCTCCGCTCCTCTTCTCGTTCCCTGCGCTCTCTGAGCTCGCACTCTGACACCTCGCTCCCCGCGTCTTCCTCAGCCGGGACCAGCCTTCCCACATCTGTGGTAGAAAGGAAATCTAGTACCGCCTGGCTGCATCTCCCGTCGGCGAGGAGGCCCCGAATTTTGAACTAGCTCTTCCCCCCTCCGCTTTCCTTCCACACCTCTGCCCACACTGGGCCTTTCACTCGGGGCACACCTTGAAGAAGTGGTCCTGGGTCTGCGTCCTGCACGAGCACCACCAGTACTGAGCGGTGGGTCAGCGCTTCGTCTCACCGGACATGAAATATGTAATGCTCCCCCAAATCAGTACTTGTATTAAACATAGCAGGGTATTCGCTATGGCCCGTGCAATGGCGTGCGCGGAAGGCCTGTGAAACGAGAAGGCCTTGTGCTTTAAAAGAATTGGGCGAGATTAAAAAATTGTTCCCAATGAACAAGGTGTCTAATAGCAGCATAAAGAACGGAATCTTACCACAGGGGCAAATTCCGTGAGCATTGGCAGGAAGGTGGTAGAAAAGACTCCCAATGATAGCGCTCTGGCCGGTGATGGTGAGCCATCCCGGCCCATTTCACACTCCAACTAAGTCTTTCCCTGAACATTATCTTTAATTGCCGTGAGGTGCATGCCAGCACCCGCGCCCGGAAAGAGACTATGGTTCTTTCTCCTCGTGCTCGCTCGACCAGGGAGCTCTCAAAACTGGCAATGTCCTCCAGATTCTTCATGTGAGCAGTGCCGGATAGAAACACCCGTCCAAATTCGTCGGCCGTCCTAGGCATTCGGGATTCCCATCCGTGCTCCATATGGCGCTCATGGCGGTCTGTGACCGAAGTAAGGAAGTCAGCGGTCGTCCACCGTGACAGACACACGAAGCCAAGGCCCTCGAAGTATCGATTCGCATCTTTACAATCATCTTATCAGCACATAGTTCGCCGATCCACAGAAGAGCATCACTTATACAAAACGCCCTTGGTCGATAACTATAACTATAACCTCATCGAACAGCTGGCACAGACTCTCGCCTGATTGGCACAAAGCAACAAGAGTCAATGTGCGTTCCATGTCGGTCAAGCTTTTAAGGGAGGAGACGTAGGTATATCATTATGGCACTTGAATCCAGGCCTTTTGTTGAGTTATCCCAACATTGGCAACTGGCCTTCGTTACCAGTGCCTCGGCGATGGATACTCTCTTCTTCTCGCCCCCTGGAATGCCACGGAAGATGGCGTTGCCGATGGGAGACTGGGGTGTTCAACATGTGTTCTATCCAGAACAACGTTGCAACAGCGCTCAGAAGTCCGCCATGTACGCACTACGGGTCTTCCCAGTAGAGTTTTTGCCTAACTTTCTATTGGCCGAACCGGAGACTTCTTTAACTACTGTCAATATTGGGTAGTGAAGGCCCTAGTTGTATAGAATCTTTTCGCGGAAGTTCATTCTCATCTCCGCCGCATCCGTTCCACTGCAAGTGACTCCTCCCGTGACAGATTCGAACCCGTTCCCAGTGTTCTACATAGTCCGGTCCGGGCGGTATATTGGCAGTCTCGTCCAAGGTCTGGACGGACCGCACTGGGATAGTCCGTCCAGTCCGTGGTGTGGGGAGGACGGGGTCCGTCCTCGTCCACGCTATGCGATGGACGGCAGTAGTATTGTTATGTAATATATGACGCAATTGCACTCGGTGAATGAAAATTTCCCTAAATCTTGCTCTGGCGAAGGCTTGGACCCCGACCAACCAGTTAGTGCAGCTTCTGCCAAACTCCGGCTAGAAATGGTGGCCTCGTTGATGAGATAACTCAAATCTCGCTGGTTCTGGAAATATCACCATTTTTTGCAGCGTCTTGGCAGTCGACCGCCGTCGGTCCCAGCCCAGAGGTTGGACGGACGGTGTAAATTGTATTTAGTCCCGTCCTAGCTATTAACAGACGGGGGATAGGCAGTCCAGTCCCGTCCGAGGGCCCGGGACGGACGGACTGGACTAGGGAGAACACTGTCCATTCCTCAGATTTCCGATAACCTTCAGGAAAGCAGAACAGCCAGAACCCGGCCTTCCGAGGACGAGTAGCATTCACTGGGTCTGACGCATCCTGAAAACGAACCGATGATAGTCTTGACAGTGATCTTCCTGAAGAGTTTCCCGGTGACAAAAGCCTTAATTCCCCTAGTAGGAGCAACGGGAATAACAGAGATGGTGGGAAGAAGGGATGCTCCGAGGCCCTCACCTTTGATGGCCAAATCTTTGAAAACAACCCCGGCATGACGCGTCTTTTCCTCTTCTGAGACTGTCTGCTCTGTCCAAAAATCCTGGACTCACCCGATTCTTTTCCTCCACTGCGCTGAGGCTGACTAAGAGTAGAATGGGCATCTACCTGTAATTTGCTGCGTACGGAAAGGGCTTGAACAGCTGTTGTTCAAACGAATTGGCGGAGGTGATGGCATCTTCAATAGGTGCCGAGGTTGTAGCTTCATTATTAGGATGAATCTCGTCTAAGGAAGGGTAAGAAGAAGCCTGAGAGCCAGTCGCCGAAGAAAGGTAGGGAGACGAAGACTAAGAACACGAGGCCAGAGAAAGTCTACTCGGCATAGGAATGTTTGAGAACTCTTTGCGCTCGCCATGATCTACCTAGGTCGCATGCGAGTAATGATTAAACAAAAAAACAATGCTTGAGGAGGCGGAAATTAAACGCATGATAGCAGAGCAGCTATCCCCTAGTCCGTAACTATTTTCCGTGCCAAATGGCCCGCAAAACCTTACCCCCCTGGGGGCTCTGGACGGGGGCATTCAGCTCAATAAGACTATCAGATGATGCGTTTAGTTGATAGGCTTCAAGAGTTCTTTTTAATTGTACAATAAAGATTTCTACAACCTCAATTTGCAACTTTTCTTTGGATGGGTGGTTGTCGAGCGCCATTTCGGGGCGACTACCCCCCCCCCACCCCCGTGCCCACAATTCCACCACCACACCAGACCAAATTATCTAAGACACATGCAGTTCAAGAAAGCAGTTTCGATCTTCAAAAAGACACAAGGGCAAGTCACACCTCCCACATGACCACCGAGTTTTGGGTGCGTCTTTGGAACCCTTTCCATCACCACGTCGTTTCCAGCGACACAACCAGCAAGCAAGCTTCTTACCCGGTGGTAGATGGATAGGCATATGGCCAGGTCCAGAGCGATCGAGGGGGAGTGCAGTATCAGACTTAATATAGACCTTCTTGGCTGGCTTTGGTGCAGCATCTTGAGAACGGGTCCTCGTTTGCGAGGAAGGTTCAGCGAGGATGAGACCCCATGCACACTGCAGTCTAAACTCCTTATGACTGATCGGTGGAAGATCTTCTATATCGGAATATATGAGGTACGCGTTTGTGGCCATCGTGTCTAGCCCCCAGAACATCATAGGCCACCAGTTTCGGAACGAAGTGAGCTGTGTGTCGTAGTAACTACGCAGCTGATCTGCAATGTCGACTCCGCCCATGTGGTGGTTGTAGTCGTCGAAGCATACTGGGATTGGCATTTCTTTTTGCTGATCCTCGCCAAATGCTTCTCTTGCTCGCTTCGCATTTGTACTCTTCTTTCCTGGGCGCTTTCGGTTGCGTAGAACTTCAGCATCGAGTCGATGAACGGTAGTCATTATCGTCACAGGGGCGTTGTCGAACCACAACAGGACACCCACTTGCTGGTTGAATATCGGATCGGTTACAACTCTAGCCTTCGAGGAATGGTACTCAAACTTTGCTATATTTTGCTTTGGGATCTTGAGGTCGGCAGGAAAGCCAGCAGAGCTAGGACGAGCGGTACAACAACCTCTAATCCGATAGTCATGGCGTAACCTTCCGAGCAAAGGGATCGTCGTGTAAAAGTTGTCAAGGTATGCAACCCAGTACATGGGTTGCGGGAGTTGTCCTAGTAGGTGATAAACTATCTCGCCGGTCGGTGTAATACCTTCGATTGAGGGTACGGGGTCGGGGGCGGCCTGGTTCGACGTCGGAAGAAAGTCCCAGATGTAACCATGGTCAGCAAGGCAGTGGAACTTAAAAACTTGCTCGATGGGCTTGCTAGGCATCTTGTAGGTATCCTGAGACCATCGGATCATTGCCTCATCCGCGGCAACATTGGTTGATGGCATCCGGTATGCTTTTGAACTTTTCCTCAAGAACTGGATTAACTTTCGCATGCCATAGTCGCCGTCCAGTTGGAGTGACAAGCTCAAGCTTTGGTGAGGAGACATGAAAGTA
>Ga0307508_10004088_pt1 | contig 14403 bp, 18 predicted proteins | sample 9_EM_MG_FD_203089 | JGI IMG/M metagenome (GOLD analysis project Ga0307508, IMG submission 203089) | Populus trichocarpa ectomycorrhiza microbial communities from riparian zone in the Pacific Northwest, United States - 9_EM | ecosystem: Host-associated > Plants > Roots > Unclassified | place... | reverse complement strand
AGCCGCAGGTTCTTCTTCTTCTCCGTTGACGATCGCATAAGCACCCATCGCCTGCAGAATGACAGTCACATCGCCTTTCCAGATAGCGTAGTTTGTATTGCTTAGCTTCTTGATAGACCCAAACTTCAACGTGTAGTAGGTCTTTGACGACTGGTCATTGTGGGAAGACATTTTGGGTGACGTTGTGTAATACGGGTAGGTAAATCGGCGAATCGGCAGAAAAGTATGAAGATGAGATTTTTCAACCGAGCGTGAGGATAATAATCAATCGATTAAATGGATATGAATTCGAGAGTGGTATTGCGCTGACCCGGGCTCATAACCTGTCAAGATTATGATGGAAGTTTGATGGAACGATGAAGTCTTGTGTGTATTGTCTTGTCTTAGAGAGAAAGGCAGGAAAAGTGAAAAGTCTGAATACACGTATATGACGTGATTCTACACGTGACAAAGCTGAACGAGTGAGATATTGCAACAAACAACAAACGAGCTCGAGATCAGGATGACTGCTACCATTGTGCAGAAGAAGGGCATATGAAGAATGACTGCCCGGCTAGAAGAAAGGGACAAGCCGCACGAAACAACCGAGGAAACAGACGTGACCGTGGAGGAAACGGAGGCGACGGAAGCGGCGTAAATGGACCCGAAGGAAACGGACGTGACGGAAATGGACGCGACGGAAACGGACGCGACGGAAACGGACGCGACGGAAACGGACGCGACGGAAACAGACGCGACGGACATGACGGAAACGGACGTTCTCACAATACATCTGGTAACCAGCAATGACTTACGGGATCTACCTCCCTCAGCTCGGAGGTAATGGTGGCGTCACATCGATCGGCAATAACAACAAGGACCTGGGTAATTGATTCAGGAGCATCTCACAATTACGGCAACAACCTTCGAGACTTCCGGAAGAACTCAGTTAAGGAAACGAATATGATCATCAAGTTGGGAGATGATCACCAAATACAAGCAAAGAAGAAAGGAAGTGTACGTCTGGGAGGAGTAGATATTGAGGTGTTCTTCGTTCCGGAATTTCGAATATCTCTCCTATCAGTAGGTCAACTCGTCACATAAGGATACACAAAGACATTCCGATCAGGGATATGCGCGATTGCCGATGCAAAAGGACAGAAGGTTCTTGGGGCCAATCTTGAAGATGGCCTATACACACTATCAACAGATGGATCAGCACATATTTCCGAAATCAGGATGCTGCGAACAGCTCCAAATTCACACACAGTGAACATGTGGCATCGACGCCTTGCACACCTTAATCATCAGGACTTGAGATGACTATTGGAATCCTCGGGCGAGCGTATTACGGATCCTATGGACGTCGAGTCAATGATGGATCCCATGGACATCAAGCCTGTAACGGACCCAATGGATGTCGAGCCGCCGATCGTGGACAAGCCGGAGAAGCCTCGCTGGGAAACACCGCGATTGTGTCCGACCTGCATTCATACGAAACAACAACAACATGTCATACGCACCAAGGCATCGTGGACATCAACGCCGTTCGAGCTTGTACACTCAGATCTCTGTGCGCCTATGAAGCACAGTATCGGAGGCGCCCAGTATTACATCATCTATATTGATGACTGTACGAGATATACTCAGGTGTACTTTCTGATCACAAAGACCGTAGAAGAAATATCGGCCAAATTTCAACATTATCAAGCCTGGGTGGAAACACAGGGATTCCACATCAAACGATTCCGTAGCGACAATGGATCCAGAGAATACAGCAATTCGGTATTCCTAGGCCTATTGGGAGAAAAAGGAATCACGTTTGAACCCTCCCCCCCGTACACCCAACACAAGAACGGAACAGCCGAACGGATGATCCGGACTCTGAATGCGAAGGCACGAAGCATGATGTTGGATGCAAACGTGCCAATAATATTTTGGCCGGAAGCCATCATGAAGGCATGCTACCTGCATCGAAGGTCACCTACATTGAGTCTGGCAGATAACCGGTCACCATACGAAGCATTGTATGGCACCGTTCCGAAAATCGGACACTTCAGACGATTCGGATGCCCAGTATACAAACATATTCCACATGTTCAGAGAATGGAGAAGAAATTCGGAAATCGTTCCAGTATGTGCATAATGTTGGGATATGTCCATAACACCACGAAAATCTGGAGAATTTGGGACTTCAAATCGGGAAGAACCGGGCGAGCGGTGGAATGCTCAAGTGTGATGTTTGACGAAGAAGAAAACGCACATACAGAAGAGCAGACGGAAGGCATCGAATTTTCCGACACTACCAATGAAGCACAGATTGAAGAAGCGCAGACAGACAGAGCACCGCAGGACGAGATCCATAAAATAAATGATACACAGGGTTTAGAGAATATCAGTAAGTAACGAATATCCGATTTCTTTTCGTCATGCAGTGAAATCGCTCTATGAGCGGCTGGGCGATATCTGTTATACCTGCCGAATTCAGCAAATTCTGGGTAGATGACTGCTGAATTCAGCGAATGCTGGGCAGTGTGCCGAATTCAGTGAATATGCTGGGCAGATACATGCTGAATTCAGCGAATGCTGGGCAGAAGAAGTCAAGAATATCTTGCGAAAGCGATAACTGGTGACTTGTATGCGAATTCAGTGAATATGCTGGGCAGAAACCTGCTGAATTCAGCAAAATGCTGGGCAGATGACTGCTGAATTCAACGAATGCTGGGCAGTGTGCCGAATTCAGCGAATATGCTGAGCAGATACCTGCTAAATTCAGCAAATAAGCTGCGCAGTCCATCAACATTATCGGGTATACCGACTCCGACTGGGCGGGAAACTCTACGACTCGAAAATCGGTTGGAGGATGTGTGTTCAGTCTGGGGCACACCAACGCCAGCAAAGAACTCATCATGGCCGGACTGATTCATTGGCAAGCCAAGTCTCAGAGCGTTGTAGCACTGTCAACGCTTGAAGCAGAATATATCGCCTGTTCGCATGCAACTCGGGAGAGCCTCTGGCTACAGCGAATGATGAAGGAGGCAGCGGAAGGAATGACAGTAATGATATCTGATGGACCAGTGCCGATTGGATGCGACAACCAAGGTGCAATCAAATTGATTGCCTCCGGAGTTGTGCGGCAAAAATCGAAGCATATTGATGTGAAATATCATCATGTTCACGACGAACAGACGAAAGGCTCAGTTAAGTTTCAATATGTCACATCTGCATCCAATCCTGCCGATCTGCAGACCAAACCTCTTGCGACTCCCCGACACCAGCAGCTGCTGCAACTCACTGGACTTGCTTAATCAACACACGTATCGAACCCGAATACGGCGAATGAAGACCAACCACGAAAAGGAAAAGAGGTGTAATTCTCTGGCGAAGAAATGGGGGTGTTAGTGACAAGAAGTTGGAAAGGAGATAAAAGTTCTTGCTATTGAGCGTGTTCTTGCATCCTGTCGGCAAGGGTGAGTCGGCACTCTTTTTCCTACTAGCAGGTGTTTTTCCCACGTAGTTTTCACTGCAGAGGTTTTAATGAGGTCGACGAGGTTTTAATGGGATTGTTTTGATTTGGTGGATTTCTGTTGATACGGAGCGTGAGAAGAGGGGGTGTGTTGGAATTGCTCCTCGCCGCTCCGGTGTGGCGCTCCGGCGTGGCGCTCTGGCGTGGCGCTACTGCGTGGCGCTCCAGCGTAGTGCACCGGCGGAAGCGACATAGTGGCAATGGCGGGGGAACCCTGGTAACGGCGGCTTGGCATTCTTATAGCAGCGTCTTTTGCATACTTTCTTCTGTACACTTAAAATACTTTGACATAGCAGAGAATTAGACCGGACGCGTCTGTCCGAGCTGTTTTCATCACACGTTAACGATCAAACCATCTCATTCTGTCTTCTTCTTTTCTCTCTCTCTCTTTCTACTTGTGAACGTACAAGGGACAGTGATCGGGCAATCTTTAACAACTTCCTCCCCGCGGTTTCCCGCTTGAGGTTGGCGACGGACCGTGGGAGGGGCATAGCCCACACTTCCGTCCGATCGGAGTGCTTCAGCTATTCTACCCCGAGGGTGTCTGGATCCTCCGCCGCAATCTTCGCCTACTCGTCGGACTTCTCGTTGCCGGCGATACCTTTGTGTGCTGGGCACCACCGGATCTCGATGATGATGCCAGGCCGCCCTACTCAGCAATGCGATATGCTTCCGCCCCTGCGTACTGCTGCCCAGGGCCAGGTTCGTCCGATGCCATCGGTCTGATGGCCACCTGCGCATCCGTGAAGATTGTGACCCATTCGGGGACAGTGTTTCTTCTCGAATCGGATTCCAGTTCGCGGGCAAGTGCGGCGCACTCCGCATCATAGACCTCCTGGTTGTACCCCATGTGGGTTTTGATGCCTGCCCAGGATTCGCCCTTCCTCCAAACCACTGCGTAGCCAGCAGCCATCCTCCATCCGTGACCCATCCGTGGGCATGGTGAGTCCCGGTCGAGCCGTCTCCGCTTAGTGGTGGGCGGGTGCGCTGCGGCGTTTCCGTCGACCGAAGTAGTCGCTGCTGGCACAATGATCTTCAGTACGGGCCGTGCGGATCGTGTAGCAGACATATTCGCAGCGTCCTATCGCTGGCGGGCGCGTTGCGGCGGAGATAAAATGGCGGGCGATGATGGATGAACGATGGCTGGGAGTCAGGATGGAGTGGTGAGAGGAGCCTCCTCCGCCTGGATCAGCCCAGTGTCAAGGGTTTCAGGTTCCTCTAGCAGAACTCTGCTCTTCGTGCTCCCCAGCGTAGGTAAGGGCATTCGCGAGCCACTGACCGATCGGCGTCGGCGCCCCGACGACACTCCACGCCTGATCTCCCAGCGACAGGCCGAGCAACCGCAGCCCGAACCGCTGCTGTCTGTTTTCCAGCTGCGCCGCCGCCGCTCTGAGTCCCGATGCCATTGACAGGCTCCGAGGTTGGTTGCCCGTAAGCAACCTGTTGTCGCTCTTGCCTCCTAGTTAACAAAAGCTGCAGTTCGTTTGCTTGCGTTATGTGTTAAAGTTTGCCCGATCACCGTTCTTTGAGAATCTTCACACGTAGAGAGGGAGAGAGAAAGACAGAGGCAAGACGAGATGAGTTTATCGTTGAAGTTTGATGGAACGGCTCAGATAAGTGCGTTTGGCCATTTTTTCTATGCTAAATATAAAGAAGTATGTAAGAGTGTGGAAGAAAGAATGCGAAAGACGCAGCTATGGAAGAATGCCAAGCCGTCGTCACCAGGGTCCTCCCTGCTGTTGCTTCCTACAGCGTTGCTGCCGTCGCCGTTGCTGCGGTGTTGCTTCCGTCGGCGCGCCACGCCGGAGCGGCGAGAAGCAATTCAACATTATGGAGCCCCGTGTGTGGCCTCCCTTCCACCACAGCTCCCGTCCGGACGTGGCCACTGACTGAGCGCATGCCGCCATGACCTTGCGGCAATTTGCCGGTGACAGTCCCATCCGCCCTGCAACCCGGGGGTAGCCTGGCCATCGCCCTCTTTCCATCCTTTAGCCTGATGTCGTGGTGGTCCCTCAGTGTAAGCTGAGAGTCCAGCCAGATGCCCAACCACCGTGCTGCCTCCTTGTTGAAGGGAACGGTGTTGGCGCCGCCCTTCACTGTCGGCATTGGGGCAGTCTTTCTCGGTCGGAAGATGGCCGCCTCCGTTTTCCCTTGGTCGAACGGGACTCCATTGTTCGCCGCCCAGTCAATGGATGCTGCCGCAGCCTCCGATAGTTTGGCGGCCATCGCCTCGTCGTCGGCTCCATCCACCCACTATCCAATGTCGTCAACAAAGGATAGTCCCGGGATGCGCAGTACCGCCACTTCTACCTCGTCAAAGATCCCTGACGGTACGAGACAAAGAGGATTGGTACTGCCAGCGACCCCTGCGGGATGCCTGCGTCCACTGGGCGCGCCTCGCCAATCTTGCCGTCCAGTACAAATTTCGCCTTGCGGTCGGACATGAAGCTGCCCGTCACCTAATGAGTTCCGGCTCTACTTCCAGTGCCTCCATGAAGAAACCCTGGGTGCGGCATCGCAAGTGCCTCGTTACGCTCTGAGTAGCACAACTGTTCAACGCGGCGGGCGTCTGGCTACCCCACCGCAGACTTCGCCAATCCGTCGCCCTTTTCATTGCCAGTGACTCCCTTATTGGCCGGGCACCACGGAATCTCGATGATGATAGCTGGCCTAGCCTTGGGCAGTACGGCGATGTGCTTCCTAGCGTGGAGCGCGTACTGTTGGGGCGGCAGGGCTCCTCTGAAGCCATCAGTCTGATGGCGGCTTGGGTGTGGGCAATAATGAGGTGGAGCGGGAGATGGTAGCGGTGGCAGTATTGGTGAACCACTGGGTCGACCCCAAAGGAGGCCTGAGGTTGTGGTTGACGAAGCGGGGGAGGGATAACCAGGCCGGTACCCATGTCGTGGCGGTGAATTACGAGGTGGAGAGGGCGGTGGCGCCGGTGATGTTAGCTGGGAGCCACGCCTGTAAGCGCCTAGGAAGTGTGAGCTAGTGGGTCCCGTAGCGGGGGGCTTGTTAGGCAAACCGATGCCGATGCAGTTTCGGGCAACCTCTGAGATGTCGAGGGAGATGCAGGTGATGGTGTTGGTTTAGGTGACGGTAGTAGAGTGAGATCAAGCCGGCAAGCGCTCAGTAAGTGTCAAATAGTGGACCTCAGCGTAGAAGCAGATAACCAACCCGATTCTGCTGCAGTAGTGGTCATCCGGTAGTAGGGGAGGTAGGTGGTAGTCGAAGAAGTAGGAGCAAACATGCCGTCGACCGCGGAGAAGGAGACATGAGGTGGCGGGTACCGTAGCCTAGGGATAGATAGGCAAACCAGTGCCGATGCCGAGGTGGGCAATCATCAGAGGTTACGGAACATGAAGGTGTTGGTGTTGGTGTTGATGACGGTAGTAGCGTGGGATCAAGACCGTACACGAAGCACCAATAACGGTTTCTGTCGCCGGGGTTCGGATAAATACACCCGATGCCGCATTGGGACTCACAAGGTGGTGAGCGAGGTGGTGGTGGTGGGGGTTATTATGAGGAACAACAACCTCGACAGATGGGGGGGCGTTTGAGGTATCGGGCGCCGTAGCTGGAATAAAGCAAATGCCGACGCCGCCGCGGCCAGCCGTGGAGTGGAAACGGAGGTGATTGTGGTGGTAGCAGTGACGAACAAAGCCCGCAACTGCTGAGGAATTATCAGGTAGCTAGACCGTGGAAGGAGACAGAGGTAGCCAAATCGATGGCGATGGAGAAGCGGGCAACCAGGAGGCGCAGACGGAGGTGGCGGTAGCGAGGAACGACGTCCGCGACCGCGTGGCGAAAGTAGATAGCGGCTGCCACAGGAGAAGGGACCGGATAGTCAAGCCGTTGCTGACACTGTCACGGGTAATCATGAGGAGGGTTGTGGCAGCAGCGGTATCGGTACTAATAAAAAGCGTGAGATCAAGCGGGTAGATATTCATCGTGGAGGTGTGAGATAGTGGAGTGACATAGCAGTGGAACCTTGACACCAACATGAGGTGGAGAATGAGGTGGTAGTGATGGTAGTTGTGAGGGACCAAGTCCTCGATCGCCGAGCAAGCGCGAGGTGGTAATCCTATGTGCCGTAGCGGGGGCGCAGGCCACCAAGCCGGTGCCGGTGTTGTGCTGGGAAATCGTGGGGTGGGGTGGGAAATGGTATGTAGTGGAGGTAGAAGCGAGGAGCTTTGCCCATAAGCGTCTAGGAAGAGTGAGGTATTTTCAGGTGCAAACTCTCGTCTCCCCTGATGTCCCCTCCGACTGCCCGATATTAATGAAATATTACTAGTTTGTGAGAGATTTCCGGAAACTCGAGCTGCCCTTTAATCTAGAGACTCGGCGGACGAATCCTCCTATCCACAGGCATCAATTACGCAATGGTACAAAATATTTCTGTGTCGTATGCGGAGGACCTCCATAGTGAGCCGGTTATTCGTGCTCGGCGGAAGGTGCGCAGCAATTTTTCCAGTCATCTCTGACGCGTCATAGGTGGTCTGCCGTGCTTGGTGCTCTGGTATTAGGCGATTGGGCCTACGGCAAGAAGCTACTGGGCTAAGGAACGGTGGAGGGTGGGAGTAGTCCATCGTAGGCGTGATGGTGGGTTGGCTGGAGGAGGACACGCCGGCATGTTCGCACTAAGGCCCTGTTTGGGAGGGCGCGTCCGTTTTGGTTTTTTGGTAGGAGATGTCCGCTCGCTTCCGTTTACATGACTAGCGTCCGTTCCCAAAAAAAAAGGAGTGTCTGGACAATCGCAGTCCGTCTTCCGTTTCCGTTCCTCTACACCAAAAAGTCTTCCGTTCCAAAATTGACCTCGCGAGGTCTTTTTTGCTTCCGTTCGTACAACAACCCGCCCCGTGCCTCCCAATAGCAAAATTTCACCCGATAGGACACGTCGTAAGAAACAGCGCCCACACTACATTTGTCTTATTCTGATATTCTATAATCAACGATCTCTATTGCGAAATCATAAATATTTGCACTTCCATGCTTTCTATGCATCATCGGTCACAACAGAGTAACCGTGAAGCTCAAGAGCACTTCTAAAACAGTGCGGAAACGATCTCTCGACATTTCCAATCAGTCCTCCGTGGAATGTGAAAAAATATTTCCTGTACAAACTTTTCCGCATAACTTAAGACCCTGAAGCGAGGTCTCTGGAATTTAACTCTGATATATGTGTTCAGTCGCAATGCGTTGAACTTACTTTTTTGATGGGGTGATGGGGATCTTTGCGTGGCAACAACGGATGGTGTGTGCCAAACAGTGCCGATGCTTTTGTCCGTTCGAGTGTGCCGTCCGTTCGCGGCTTGCGAACGGACACTCCTAGGGAACGGAACGACGGACGTCCGTTTCACCCAAACAAGGCCTAAGCCGCGCCCGGACAAGTCGTGCCAGAACCATCCGCTAGATACAAAAAATCTAACCCGACAGAGAGCCACGGACCTGTCGAACCTGGATCCACAGCCATATCCTGAGCCGCCCGGTAGCCCCTACAGCAACACTGGAATTCTGCACTCGGAGATAAACATGCATCCCCCGAAGCATGATGTCAAACATACATATAAGCAACGAGCCTATTAGCTGCAGATGAGTTTATAAAACCATATATTATCCCGACAGGACGCTCTGCTTCGAGTATTTGAAATGCGCCGCCTTCGACGGAACCTACGCCAGTGGTGGTTTGACTACTGCACTGTGTGCTAAACTTTATTGCCTAGAGAGGATGTTACTGCATTCCTTAATCCTGCTGTCGGTGAGATTGTCTATAGGCAGCTACCCGAATAAATCGACCGCTTGTCAGAATCGATTGTGGCCTCCTCAATTATGCGTAACATAGGCTTCCTGCGCACGAATTAGGTAATTTATGGAATCAGGATAATGCGGAGTTCGAACGCCGGACGTCCCTCGCGCAGCTCACAATCCCACCCAGATACAAGTTTCGAACGATATGAAGATGCCGATGACGCCGATGATGCCCAAGACGCCCAAGCGAATCAAGCTGTACCGCTTGATGCGACGCTTAGCCAATACCTTATCAGGCGGTACAAGATGAATACGACGACCGATACAGAAGACGAATTCCTTGATTTTTCGGAAGCAACTCGAGAAGCCCAAGGGGCCTGTGTTCCTACGTCGAGACGTTCATACCGTGGTTCTGTTTATTCATTACGACTGGAATGGCGGGTTGAGTACTGCGGTAACCAGCGACGAAGCCAAGAATATCGACATGCACACCGAATATTCTCGCTACCTAAAGCTACCGCCGTCACCAAACCCACCGAGATCGATACTCTCGAGAAACTCGGTGACGCCGCGGTGAAGACACTTCCGTCGGAGAAGCATCAGTATCTTACCTACAGCATCGGTCTACGCTCACCTCGATGAACGGTTCGTACGGAACCTGGCTACGCGAAAAATGGCTCTCCCTGATAAATGGTTCTGCAATTGATGCCGCTGTAAAGATTCTCTATGGGGTTTATTGAATTGACGTTTACTGCTCTACGTCTTTTATCATTTCCCCGGTCACTTTCCTGCGGCGGGTTTCTCGCGCAGGGTTTACTGGGGTTTAACGCGGTCAGTGAGATTTGATGTTTTTCATTTTCGTTTTCACCCTTGATGGAATACCTTCATTGCACTCTCTCTTGCTTTCTAGTACGGGGTGCAGTAGGTGAGGAGGTATTTCAAAATCCCACTCGTTCTGCTATGTCATGTCTAGAATCACGTCTTATGGGTATTCTGAATTTCACTTTTTCACCCTTTATTTCCTAGACAATACAATACATAGAAGAAATCATCGTTCCGACAAACGTCTATCACAATCTTGACACCCTTTCTTGGGTATGAGGCCGATTGTGTTGACATACTAGTCTCCAATAAAATAGCCACGGAGACTGATATAATGGGGCATTCCGCGCCGGAACGTTCGCTTTATCCCTAAACCCATCTACGCTCCTTGACTGTCATCAGCAGTAGTCTGTGTCATTGTTCACATGTTGTCCGGCAGTATTCCATGGCGGAACCCATAGATCTGTCGACAAACCAACTACAGATTTTGATGTACTGGATATAGTTGTTTTGTTGGAATCTAGGGATCGATCGAGATGAAGATAGTGAATTTATTAAGTGGTACGGCGTCAGAGGGGGGGCGCTCTTTGTTAATACTACCGGCCTGGAGGACTCGCTAGGGGGTAAGCACGAAAGCCTGTCTCCCGAGCTGGTGCTCGGGGACTCGGGTGGCTGTCATCGCCGGACGTGCCATCTCGGGTCCGTCATCTGCGGGTGCCCGAATTTCTGACATTTTTCAGTTCAGACGACCAATTGAGTGACGTCGGACTAAGCCTAGAGGAAGCGTCGGCAGCCTTCCAACTCGAAGCTCCGCATTCTTTCTCCGTCCATCTCGTCCACTCTCCAGTGTATATATATGTACATTAAAGGCCTCACCTCTTGCATCTCATCCCTGTCCGATATCCTGTGCACTTTCATCGCCGTCCTATATACAACATTTCGAGCAGCCACGCGGGCGACCTGACCTGCCCGGCGGTTGGGAATCACCAAACTTCCAAAGCCTCTGCATCAAATCACTGACAACCGTCCCGGCAGTGGTTTCCGCAACCATCAATTGTCCAACATCACCTGTTCACAATTCAGTATTCACTCGCATCTCAGTTCTAACAAAACAAACACCCACCAGCCGTTCTACTGATCACTGACTGGACAATGGTGGACCGGCTAACCTGTAACTGCAAGAATGTCAGCATGCGCTGTGCCGCGTTCCGTCGTACGGGGGACCTCGGTAACTTTGACGATGGCGAGTTGATGTTTCCGTGCTTACACTGGATCTCCGGGCGGTGCTGTGCCAAATGGGCGCGCAAGGTTAGAAAGCGGGGCGATAGCACGCCGGTAAAGCCATGCGGCTGTGCGGATACATGCCCTGTCCTTTCCGTTTGGTTATGGCAGTGTTTCGGTTATCTCATCGATCATTCGCTCTCCAAGCCGACGGACGCTGAGCGGCAGAAATACATCGACAGGCCCTGGTAGGTTAGCACAAGAGGTGGACACAAACGGAATGTGGACTTCGGTTTGAAAGCGTGGGAGATCTCTCGGCTGGTGGTGGAGTTTCGGTTTATGCTTTGAGGTTGTGCGGCAATTTAAATCTCCTGACTATAAACTACTACTAAACCCGCAATCCGGGTCTTTGGTTTCGTCACTAAATTACTTCTCCTACCTCGCTTCCACAGTGTATCCTCCGGACACTACTATGCAGCTAAGAACGCCATCTCGTGCTCCATGCCGATTTTAGCCACCCTGTAGACCCGTACATCGATTTGTATAGTAATTTCCCGTTTGTATGCTATCCGATCAGTCTTCTTCTCCATCATCCGGGAAAATACCCAGTGGTCGTTAGTCGATATTAGGGAGTTTCCGCATTTCGTCCAGAGGCGCGGATCAGGCTGCGACCCGAATTTCTTCGCGATGTAGACCCTGATATTTGTACTACCGTATTATCTTACGTAAGAGACGCCCCAATAAACACCACTACTATCCCTCTACTTTTCCGGTGCAATTTCATTGGTGCACAACTCAACTTCGCGGGACAGGCCTAGGTGGACGGCAAAGGGATCTTGAGACGTGCCGCCGGTGTGCGGACAGCAGGTAGGAAATGGACTATGGGTAATCTCGCCACGATGTAGATAGGTCAAATGCGAATAATGAATAAACAAAAAAAAAACCCCTTCATTTCTTTTCCGAGATTTCAAGTTGTCAAAAAACTTGGCAATGGGCATCATTCACCTCGCATCCTAGCCAGTGACCCTCCATTCGATCCGACGCTGGTCCGGTACCGCTCATTTCCTGCCATTGCTTCATTAGCCTAGATTATGGTGATTAAAACAGAGTAATCTGTGGTAATCACGTGAAGTAGTGACAATCGTTGAATTATCTCACTCGTTGCTTAGTCATGGTGGCAGGCAAGGACCTACCCCCTTTCTCTCGAGGCTTCAGCCTTACTTAGACGATACACACGTTCATCACTTTCAACAGGTTATGAGCCCGGACCAGCTCTTTATCCAAAACCACTGCAAAGATAACCTCACAGCGCGAATAACCTCGATCCTCTATTACTTTCCGCAACAACTTTGCCTAATGCCCAACATGGTTGAAATGTACAAATCGAGGTACGGACCCATCGAGAAACTCTCCTCGGACAACTATGACACCTGGAAACCGTGCATTTCGACAATTCTCTCAGCAATGCTTGCCCTCAAGATTGTCACAGGCGAAGAAGTCGAAGATGATCTCCCTATCGGAAACCCCCCCGCAAACATTGCAAAACGCGAAAGCTACGAGAAGCGACAAGCTCTAGCCACCACCGCAATCCTGCTTTCCTGCACCCGCGAGGTCAGAATCCACCGATCCGGCATCACCGATGTGAAAGCAATGTGGGATACGCTCGCGGAGCAACTAAGCAGCTGATCCTGATTTGGCCGGCGAGTCACAATCGGCAAACCAATGCCCGTCCAAAGGCCGGCGAGAGTATCGTAGTATATCTCTCACGTCTGAACGACATGCGACTTCAACTTGCTGGGATGGAAGGAGCTATACCTGACGAGAGGTTTTAGTACCACATCTACCTTACAGCTTCGGAGGAGTAGCAACCAATGCTCAGTGACAAGGACACGATGCCGCAGTCGAACGTGAGGTTCTATTGAGGGAGCGAGGAGTTTGCGACAGGAAGAAATCACGGTGAAGTTGGGATGAAGAAACGTGTATTGCGACAAGCTCGTGTAATGTAAGTGTAAAGAAGCAAACTACCCCGCAGAACGAACAGCATAGAGTACACTCCTTGGCACCCCGCTAATCACCATTGGGCTCTCTGGTAAAAAGAGAGAGAGTCGCCGTCCAGGGCGGGAAGTTCCTCCAACACACCCCCTCTTCTCGTCCTGAGACCCGACTGTTGAACGACCAAATTCAACACACAAAACATGTGAAAAGAAAAGGAATCAACCATCAACCCCAGTGTCCTCGCCGAGCTCATTAAAACCTCTTGTAGCGAAAACCCTGTGGGAAAAAACGCTTATGGTGCATGCGGTCAAGAAGGGCCAACTTTTTGAAAGTCCCATAAGTCACTTAATAGTAGCCGGCAAGAGAAAAGAAAAGCGGAGAATGAAAGACGTTCGGAAAATGTTCCACGCTCCGAATTTTGATTAGCAGTCCGGTGTTGTTGGAAAGTTCTCCTGTAGAATGAAATGATGCATTTTGTATGGGAATCGTCAGGAAATTAAGCTCGAGTGCACCAAACTCAAAGATTGTCCGCTCCACGGAGTTTGAGTTCAGCCCGAAAACGCGGAACTTTAAGTGAAGAGCCGTTATCCGAGTCCGAAACTTACCCCGCTGTACATACTGGCTACATACAGTCTTCAATATCGGCCCCATGGCGCCCCGGTCGAAAGCCCACAAGCAGCGTCTGAATGCTCTTGCTCAAGTCAAAAAACCCGGAAGAAAGAAAGCGCAATCTCACCCCGATTCATCCGGTCAGCTACCGATTATTGGCACTGAGCGTTGTTCACGGTTATCATCGCAAAGAGAAAGCTGAGCGGCGATTATTGGCGCATGAAAAGGACTGGATTTCCAAGGGCGCGATCCCAGAGAGCAAGCAAGGACGACACGCTAAAGTTCTTTGCATGCTTGAGGACCCAGGGACCCGTGAGGCCATGCAGGTATATATCAATTCCACGGGTAGAACCGTCAGTACTGCCGGTCTTACGGGTTGAAATTGTTGAAAGGGAAGCGCTTGCGACCAGACTCGATCTTTGGGGATCAGCCGGGCTTCGGTCCGGTGACCTCGCCATTGGTTGGGCCAGCATCGGTTCCGGCGGTGGGATAAAATGAGGTGG
>Ga0307508_10004087_pt1 | contig 14404 bp, 9 predicted proteins | sample 9_EM_MG_FD_203089 | JGI IMG/M metagenome (GOLD analysis project Ga0307508, IMG submission 203089) | Populus trichocarpa ectomycorrhiza microbial communities from riparian zone in the Pacific Northwest, United States - 9_EM | ecosystem: Host-associated > Plants > Roots > Unclassified | place... | reverse complement strand
ATAGAGAACTAACACTCTAAGCATAGCAATCTCTCTCACCTAAATAGGGATTTATAAGTTCATGTGGATTACCATTTGAAGCCGAACAAGTAGATGACTTGTGATTTGTGACAATCCAGCTTTTAAATAATTATTCAAAGTCAAATAAGATCAAATCTTTAAATAATAAAAATAATAAATAAAAATTGAATAAAAGATAATGTCCATATTACTGTTCTAATGTTTATTTATTTTTTCTATTCCACAAGAGAATTGCCTTTAACTAGGCAACTAGACTCCATTCAACAAGAGAATTGTCTAAAATGGGGTTTTGACCAAAAAAATCAACCACATACAGAGCGTCGTCTATCTTTTCTTTTCTTCAAAAAATAAGGGTGGATAACCTGTCATCCGCCCCTTATAAAAAAAAAAAGGTCTAGACGCGCGAGTCTGAGCTTCTTTTTTAAGGTCGAGGCCATGTCCACGCACTCAGCCTCTTTTTTATTTTTTTTTGTCCTTCAATTTTTTTTCTTCCAATTACATCCTTCAAGTTTTTTTAAAAAAAGTTCCTCTATTTTTGTTAATATATATTTAGCTAAAAAATAAATTTTAAAAACAAAATTATTAAATCCAATGAGGTCCATGATCCAGGTCACGGGTTTAAGAATTATGCCACGAAACCTGGGTTAATTTAATATATTTTCATCTCTTTTTTTCATTTATTTTTTTATTCCAAATTCATCTTTTAACTCTCTAAAAAAATTTATTTTTCTAAATTTTTGTTATCATATATTCAAGTAAAAGAATAATTTTTTTAAAAAAAATTATTTAACTCAATGGAATTCATGATCCAAATCACAAGTTTGACGAGTTAAGCTATAAAATAAAAGTCCATCTAATATGTTGTCATCTCAATATGTTTTTTTAAAATAAATGGTATGACTTGAAACATATAGTTTTAAACTCTAAAAAACTAGATGCGAGGATAAAAAATAAAAATCAGAGTTTATATAATATAATAAAAGAGATGGGAAGATTTATGGTGCTTTGTTGTTCATATTATGTATTAAAAAATGAGAAAACTTATGATGCTTCAGTGTTCATATAAACATTAAAACACCTGAACTTTTTTTCCTTTCAATTGAATCATTTTCTAGCATAACTAGATGAATATCAATTTGCAACTATGGTAAAAATATAAAATCAAAAGATTAAAAACTAAATTATAAAACACAAAGAAAATACATGGCTAATCTCTCATTCGCTACAATTTTCATTTTGATTCAAAAGTTTATTTTGTTTATTAAGAGATGTGAGAGAAAGTCATAAAAAACAGCAAAAGAAAGAGAAAGTTGTTGGTTGTCATGATTTCAGTAACCAAAATAACCAAGTTTAATGTCAAAGGATTTTATTCGAAGAGAGAAGTTCGATGGTGGTAGTTTTTGACCTTCATCCTACCTGAAAAATTAGATTGGGCTTGAGAGAGATTTTTTTCCGGTTTAATTTTGTAGTTTTTGACCAATTTATGAGAGTTTTGAGTTGAGAGATTAGTTATATTGAGGTTTACAAGGTGTTTTTTGATTTTTTTCTTTCAAATATATATTTTTATTCTAATTCTTTTTGTTTTTTTTATCAAATAAAGAATCCATGGAAAAAAAATATATTAATAAGAAAAGCAGGAATTATACTAGATTTTTTTTCAATGGAGTTTAAATTATTTATGTTCTAAAAAAAAAAGTGAAGAGCTCTCGTAATATGAGATCAGATATCTTAATATATATCTTTATCTCAGCTTTTTGACTTAATCTTTTGTTGGAATCAATAAATTTTTTATCATTTATTAGCACACATAATTATCGATTCATTTTATTGAACGCATGTATTAAATTTTTAATTACAATTAAGATTTTTCTTGATCGTAGAAAAAAACATTAACAATGTTTGCGTCTTTTTTACGTTAAACAAAATTCCTCCATCCTGCAACGCAACACAAAGAATCAAATTAGTATTTTACTATTTGTTAATACCAGAACCATATTAATTTATTTGAAGAAATGGACTATGTCATGGCATGCATGGTGTCGAGTGGAGGGTTATCCTCCTGGATCGAGGGGTTTTTTGGATTTGTTGGGATAAATCATAAAATTATGATTTGAAAGGTTCAGGAGGCGTCACCTAGTATTATGGTCACTAAAAAACCCAATGGTTTACGAGAGTCTAGGTAAGAGAATTAGTTGTGCATGGAGAAAATGCATCACTCTTAGTGCACCCTACCTATGAAAAGTTACATTGTCGATTGATTGTTTTTCTCTAACTCTTGTTTTTATTTGTTAGTCCATCTAAGGTTCAAGAAAGGTCCTTCTCGGTAAGGAGGTCCCTATCTTATCAGGCTAAAATCTAACCATTCTAAAGTTTAAATCTTAACGGTGTATTTTTATTTTTATTTTTATATTGTAACTTTAATACCTGAAGATATACTTTATAGTGTAATTTTATACCCCTAAATATCAAAGTCTACAATTAATTCCTAATATTTTATTCTTGTCAATTCATTTAATTTAATACGAGAGTATGGATTACATTGTAAAATTCATGTCCCAAATATTGATTAAACAAATTAATTTTTATGGTATTTTTGAAGTTTTGGTCAAATCCTAATGGATAATCATAAATTGGTTATGATACCCATTGACTGATTTTTTTTGTATTTAAGTATGATAAAAATGTGATTTTTATTTTTTATAAAATACGTATGATTTTTTTTATAGAATTTGGTTGTATGCATATGAATAAAAACATATTTTTGTATTTGTTTAAACAAGGAATTTTTGTGATTTTTATAAAAATCTTGAAGAAAAGCAGGTATTTTTAATACAAAGTAAGTATTTTACAATGTAAGTCTACAATCCCAATATTAAGTGAAATGGTTGGAAAAACATGCGAAGAACTCACAAATAATTCTAAAATGATCCCTAAATCTTTTTTCTAAGATTTTGAAAATCATATGGGGTTTGTTTGGAAAAATAAAATAATGTGTTTTAAATCAAACAAGATACCAATTCAAAGCAATCTATTCTTTCATCATGCACCAACTTAATAACCCAACAAACAAACAATCAAACATAAAATCTTGTTAATTTCACAAATTATATTCAAATCATATACTAATTCACAAACCTAAACATAATTAATGCATCAATATTTAATGTTCAAATATCAATCACAACCCTAAAAATGAACTCACTAATCAACACAAATTACCAAATCATTTCAAATAAAAAACACACATAAATCCAAACCAATAATGTCCAAACAATTCAAAAACATACATAACAATGAGCAATTTATCCTAAAAGTCATAACATTTTAGCAATTTATCAGAAAAATAATTTGAGGTTATGAATCGACCTTCTAGGATGTTTGACGTATCCAAGAATTACTGGAATCATGCTAAAAAGGCTGCTCGAATAACGGTGGCACATGTACCATGCAACAACGTCGCTACCGATACATGGAATCATGCTTTGTCACTACTGGAGGAGGATCACCATGTGAATCTAAAACTCCTCTATCTACTCTTTGATTCCTCACTGACGGTGCAACAAACAAACACTTGTAGAGGGAGCTCTTCCCTATTAATTTTCAGGCTTCTTTCTATTTTTCAGTCCAGGTCTATCTTTTCTTCATACTGCCAAGTGTTATTTCTACTGCTTTTAGGAAAAACTCTTACTAGTTTTGAAATAATACATCCTCTCTTTGATTCCTCACCAGTTGAGCTACGGAGATATCTCTTTAGAGGGGGATCTGCTACGTTGAAGTTTAATGTTTGCTCCTATTTTTAAGCCCATGTCTGTCTCTTCTCCCCACTATTGCGTTTTGATGTTGTTACTGGTGAGAGAGAATTTTACAAGGTCTGAAACTATAACATCTTCTCTTGAATTCCCTACTTGCAGTGCCACAAAAAGATCTTTATAGAGAGAGCTCTGCTACGTTGAAGTTCGATGTTTGTTTCTATTTTTCAACTCAAGTTTGTCTCTTCTCCCTATTGCTTTGTTTTAATGTTGCTACTGGTGGGAGAAGATTTTATAAGGTCTGAAACTACTACATACCCTCTTGGATTCCTCACTAGTAGTGTCGCGAACAAATCTCTTTAAATGGGGATCTACTATGTTGAAGTTTAACGTTTGCTCATGTTTTTCAACCCAGGTTTGTCTCTTTACTGCTATGTTTTAATGCTGCTATTGGTGGGAGAAAATTTTATTAGGTCTAAAACTACTACATCCCCTCTTGGATTCCCTACTAGTAGTGCCATAAACAATTATTTGTATAGGGAGCTCTACTACATTGAAGTTCGATGTTTACTCTTGTTTTTTCTTTAGAGTTGGTTACTATTACCACAACTTGTAAGGGCTGTTTTGTGATGATTTGAGGGTTGTTTTGGGGTGACTTGGAAATGGAATTTTCTGGTATGGAAAATGGTTGTTTGGAAGGTGTTTTAGTGGTTAAAGCTTTATATGATTTGAGGTCTATTTCAAGGTGTTTTAGTTATAGTTTTCATAGCTGTTGCAGTCTTGGTTGGGAGGCAATATTCATGTCAGTGTTCCTCCTCCTCCAAGCTTTTTGGTTTAGGGTTTTGTGGGAGAAACAAGGAGATTATAGGGCCTATAAGTTGATGTAATCTTAACTTTTGATGTTGAAGAATAGATCTCTGTCATTCTTTGAAGATAAAGATAAAAGTTTGTCCAGCTCTGCAAGCAAATGAAGGACACAATGTTGTTCTTACAGGTGGAGGAGTGTTGAGTAGCTTTTTTGGGAGAGAATCTGTAAATGGTTTTGGTGCAATTAGAGTTGGAATTTTAGTTTAGAGTTAAATACAAATACTAAGGTGTAAGTTGACATAAGATTTGTGTGATGTGGTGAAGAGGCGAGGAAAAAATTAGGGCTAAAAGATGTGTATTTGGGCATATTTTTCTTTTCTTTTAATGGGAAGAAGACAATGAATAATGAAATTATAGTATTTTTCAATTTGATCCCTAAACCTTTGGAACTTTGCAATAGAACCCTCAATCTGCCCTAATCTTTTGAATTCCTTGCCATGTCACCCTTATCCTTCTTTAATTGGATCCTTAATTTTTTGTACTTTTTACAAAGTGGTCATTGTTCTCAAAATTCTTCAATTTGACCATCAATTAACCTTCAATCTTCAAATTTCTTTCAACTAAACCCCTAATTGCACCAATTTGGCCCTTCCAAGTTTCAATTGTGTCCATAATCTTTTAATTTTTGTGAATTAATTTGAATTAGGCCTTCAAACTTAATATTTTTCAATTAAGTCCTTGATTAAATCAGTTAAACCTATTAAAAGTTTTTAAGTCCTTGAATTTAATTAATTCTTCTAATTTTAGTTAAATTAACTTTCTAACTTAATTTTTATTTTGATTAAGCCCATGATTAAATCAATTAGGCTTATCAAAAGTCTAATTATGTCTTTGAACTTAATTATTTTACAAGTTTGCCCCTATCTTCAATATCTTTTTTTAATTTGATCCCAAATTCTCATTGTTTTCTTCAATTAAACCCTCATTTGTTGCAAATGGACTCCCAACCTTAGCCACTCAATTCAATTGAGTCATTTAATCTTTAATTAACTCCCTCTTGTCAATTTTTTTCATTTTTTTTGGATAATTTTAGAAAACCCAAAATTTAATTATGACAGACCATATAATAATTAAAAGTGCTCAAAAAAGGTTTCTTGATCAAGCTAAATCATTTGATTACTTCAGGATTAGAATAACAAAAATTTAAAGCATTCAAATAATTCGAATTAAATGACAAGGACTCAAATTAAGAAAAAACAATTGAGAACTCTGAAAAAAAATGAAGGGGTTATTTTTAAATATGTAAAGAGAAAAAGGATGGAGGTGCAAAACCTCACATGCTATTTATTGAAAGCAAGAGAACCAGCGAAACTACAAGAAATGGATGCAAAAGAAATCGAACCGAAGCAAACAACGACAACAACATGGAACACAGAAACAATCCCAAAAGTAATGAAAATTGTCAGCACAAAACTCCCTCAAAGAGACCTCATTTCTCTTTTACTTGTCAGCCCCTGGCTTTACAGGACACTCACTTCCTTCCCACCTCTCTGGATGGTATGTTCTTTTCTTTTCTCTCTCTCTTTGTGGATCAATTTTTAATCTTATGGCTTGATATTGGTTTTTATGATCTGGGATCTTGTTAAAGGCTCTTGATTTTCGTGAGATGAATAAAGCTGGAGATAGACTCATTGCTGCTACTTCACTGGTAATAAATAATAAGCTCTGGTTTCTACATCCATGTGAAAACATTTGTTCGGTTTCATCCAAAAAAAATATTTGTTCTGTTCTGCTTTGTATTTTTTGATAAAAGGTAGTTTGTGTGTGTGTGTGTTGTATGTGAAAAGTGATGGCTTTGTGTTATTTGAAGTGGGGCGGAACTGAGAGAAAGTAGAGCATGTAATTGTTAAGCTTAGTGGAAAAAGTTTCAAAAGCTATGATGCCGTTGCTGGATGGAGATGGAGAGATTTGTATTATATAGTGAGTTAATTGATTAGATTCATGCATTAATTTTGTGCTACTTCCTTCATTGTATTCTTTCCTTGAATTATGGGATACCAAAAAGGTAGTAAATTGAGTTGTTTTATCGAAAAGATAATCATTTTTAGGATATCCAGTAACTAATTATACGACAAATTTAAAACTCAAAATACAGTTTCCATTAAGCTAGATTATTATCTCTCCTAAATATAAAAATTAACTTCAACATAAAATATATACTACAATGGACTTGGGCCAGAACTAGTTGTGTATATATTTGGGAGCATTTTAAAGATGGCATTTTTGTGCTATGGTGATAGACTGATATTGAGGTGTTGGACATGTTATGTTTCTATAGCCAAGATATCAGCACGTGAAGGAGATAAACCTTGAATTTGCACAAGATATCGAAGACGAACATCTAGAAGTCCTGCAAAGCAAGGTATGTATTATTTGATTATGGCAACAAATGATATTGCGGCATACTTTCTATCTTAACTGCTAGAAGTCTACAAATGTGGGATGTTTTAGCACATGTATGCACTAGTTCTCGAGGATCAATTTCATATAATATGTATTCTATAATTGACAGATAAGGTTGAGAGATAAACTTAAAATGTCAAGCATGATGAAGGGACAGGACTGACTCTAGGCGATAGGCTAATCAGAAGCTTTTGATTAGCTAATTTAGCTTAGTAGTTCATAGACTTGAACATGGAGAGGCATGATTGTTATTAGTAGATTTAAATCTGAGAAGGCAATGTTTTAAGCAGTGATATCCCTGTTACAAAATTTTGGACCATTCATGCAAGCAATACAATTCTCCACAATATTAACATGCTGATAAAAGGGCCTGCAAACTCTCAGATATTGTAGTTTTTCATGTAAGCAGGTTGAAAAGGAAAGCAAATTCACTTCAGGTCTGAGAATTTATTAATTATAATTAAAAGGAGATTTTGAGGACCCAGGTTACTGCTAAATCACAGATCTAGTGGAAGTAATTTGTCTTTGAGAATTGAATCTGAAAATTGCTAGAAATGAAGTTTTTATAATTTTAAATTGTTTTTAAATGATTTGGCCTTCTTTGAACATTTTACTGAGAATTCTTAGTACCTCAGTGTTTTGTTTCTCTTCAAAAACTGGAGTCTTTAAACCTGAATGGCTGCCAGAAGATATCTGACAAAGGAATAGAAGCAATAACCAGTACTTGTTCTAAACTAAAGGTCTTCTCTATTTATTGGAATGTCAGGTATGTAAAGATCATTTTCAGATCATTTGCTCTTCAAATAGATCCTTAAATGCAATTTTTTTCAGTACTAAGTAGTCTGGCTTATAAATTGAGCTTCAGGGTAACAGACATTGGTATAAAGCACGTGGTGGAAAATTGCAAGCAAATTGTTGATTTGAACTTGAGTGGGTGTAAGGTACTTGATTCGCAAATTGAATGTTACCTTTTTTCTTATATGATGCACATCATACTTGTTGTGATTAAAAACAAGAGACATGTAATTGTGTTATACTTCAATGGCTTTGTAGAAATGTGCTGCACCTTATGTTTACTTTCTTTCTTCTTCTATTTTACCGGAAAAAAAGCAACTTTTTTACGCTGTCTTAACTTCACTGTAGGGGTTTCTTCACAAACTTTAGTTTTATGTTTGCCCAAATGTGCAGAACTGTTGAAGACTTGTTCTAATCCTGTGCAGTTGTTTATGATTGTTGCTTGTGCTTAAATCTGACTGTTTAAATTCAACACAATTAACTCAAAGTATAGATTTTGGGACCGGTTTGGGTTAACACACAGAACAAGTCAAACACGTTTATTATTAGTATAGCTTGTACTTAATTTTCAACTGTTCATGTTGAATATGCATTATCTCAATGTAATCCATGACTAGAGTAGTTTGATGTTTTGTTTGCAGAATATATCTGACAAAGCCTTGCAATTAATTGCTGAAAATTATCAAGAATTGGAGTCATTGAACCTGACTAGGTATGTAACTGATCGATGTTGGTTGTTATTATCATCGATTTTTGGGGATGAAAACTGAATAGATTAATATAAGGGAATGAGCGAAAAGATTACAATTAAACGTCATCAAATGAAATAGGAAGTGCCATAAATTTAGTTCACTGTGTTATGAGGGATGAATTAAAATTGCAAAAAGAAGTGCTTAAGTTTAAATAAGATCAAGAATAATTTTGCACTAATCCATGTTATGCAACTTAAAGCATCCTCTAGAAGGATATACTTATAAGGTTATGAATTTGATTGTTATTGGTACAAAACTATACTTTCCTGCTATGGTGTCCTTGCTATAAACTTACAATCATCTCGGGATTTCTAGGTGCATCAAGCTAACAGATGGTGGCTTGCAACAAATATTATCCAAGTGCTCCTCTCTACAGAGTTTAAATCTTTATGCTCTTTCCAGGTATCTCTAGATAGTTGTTAATTGTAATTTTAGGTGTTGCAGTTCCAAATAATAAAACCTGTCCTGCTTCACTGTCAGTTTCACAGACAAAGCCTATAAGAAGATATCAAGTCTACCCCTTCTAAAATTTTTAGATCTATGTGGTGCGCAGGTAAAACTCTTTTTTCGCTGGACATGCTTTTTACATTCCAAAATTTATCTTAGGTTTTGTAATACCTCGATTTGACTTTCAGAATCTATCTGATGAAGGACTCTCTTGTATAGCTAAATGCAAGAATATTGTCTCTCTCAATTTGACATGGTGAGTAAAATATAAGATAATTCCTGGAAAAATAAGAGAAAATTAGCTCAAAAGCTTCTGTTATTTTTGTATCAGGTGTGTTCGTGTCACTGATGTGGGGGCTGTAGCTATTGCTGAAGGTTGCACCTCTCTTGAATTTCTCAGGTAAATTCCTAGCTTAAGCTAGAGAAAGCTGATAATACATGTTTCTGGCAGTTAACACCGCCATAAGGAATGCACTCTCTGATTGCTGGTCTTTTCTTTTGTTCTCGGCAATAATGTGAAAATGCATCCCTACCCTGTCCCAATAAAGAATGAATGACAAAGCATGTAAACACTTGATTTTGCAGCCATCCTTAACTGACTGCTTTTCTGGTGCATTTTAAAGATCATATTATTGATTTTAGTCAAGCCTAGCTGGAAGAGTTTGTTGAACATATTGTTCTTTAGTTCTGGTACTATTTGACAGCTTTGTCAAGCTTGAACTTTGCTCACGGGGAACTGTGCCAGACAAATGTGCCCTTGCCTTGGTCATTCCGCTGCTCCCAGTTTGCCAGTTTTTCAGAAATGGAGGATGATGTTCTGGATGTTGGTATAAGTTTTACATAACACAAACTACAGGCTAGGATATCCTAAACACAATAGACAACTGGAAATTTCTTCATATGTATAGTTAATTTAATATGTTTCATGACAGATGTTGCCATCTGCCTAATAGAATGACAATCAAATTAATGCCTATAAATTTGGTTAAAATTGACGAGCATGATGTCCATTCTGTATTGTTACTCTGATAAAACTCAATCAGCATGCAGTGACCTTGCAGTTATTGCAATTTCTCATGCTATACTCTTGTTTCTGATGTCATGTTAAAAAATGATGCAGCTTGTTTGGAATAGTTGGTGTGACAGATAAGTGCCTGGAGGTCCTTTCAAGGTTCTGCTCAAACACAGTTACAACCCTTGATGTAAATGGATGCATTGGCATAAAGGTATTGGTTGTTTGTTACTGCGAACAGCCTCAGAGTTTCTCTTGAAGTTTGTGTATTTATAAATTAATAGTCAGAATAATTACCAATGAGCTTGTACCTCACCGATGCTATTGCATAAGCAGGAGGGGGGGCTTGTCAAAAACTATAACAAAATTGGAACACACTCATCAAATAAAAAAAAAAAAAAAGGGAAGTCAGCAGCATTGCCGTGATACATCTTTCAGATTAAAACTGGAAAATATGTGGCAGACTCCTCCGCCTCCTGTCTTATCCCAAATCTATAAACAAGATAAACAACATGAATATTGGTAGTCTCTTTGAAATAGCCAATTCTTGTTTTCTTGCAATTCACAACAAATGCAATAAGAAAAGACGATCTATCTGGCTTGGATCCCATAATATTCCATTACATCCATTATATTCTTGCAATTTGTGCCCTATACTTCTATCCAACACTGATGTAGCTCTAAGTATCTAGCAATTTATTGCAGAACACAAAATCCTTCCAGTTTTGAATAGCTAGTCCTGTTATATATTACCCAAAGCTTAATTTGGATTTTTACATACATGCATCATCTATTGGTGCCGGATGATTTGGTACCTATTGTCAGTGGCAAATGGGCCACTTTAGTCACCATTGCTATTACTTGACTGTTAAAAAATCGTGCAATATGAAGAACAAAGAGATACACCCTATCATGTGGTGAGACTAGGTAGGTCATGTTGGGGGAATATGAGAAAAGCATCAATAAGGTTTAATTGAAATTTTGATGTGAATGCTCAAAGCTGGAGGTGCGTGACTGCACATTCAGGTTATGCATCACAACAATGTGCTGAGATAGATTTTCATGTGTGAAGGAGCAAACCTGTTTTTTTTTTGTTTTTTTTTTAATTCCCTTGATGTTTCTTTTATTTTTATTTTCACAAGCATGCTAATTTTCTTGCAGAGACGAAGCCGTGATGAATTGCTTCAATTGTTTCCTCGTTTGAGGTGTTTTAAAGTGCACAGCTGATGTGGTGTTAAGTGGATAGCTTACTATCATCCCTTCTCATCAAGTTGAGTGTCCCACATTGTTGGCCATTTTGTTTACTTTAATAAAGTTTGCTGATGACAAAGATTAGGATTAGCATATCCATACTGATAAACAGCACATATATATCTCTATGACATTGAACCATGCACTTGTCAGTTCGCTACTACTTTCATGTATTTAATAGTCTTGCTCGGATCCTATCAATTTCTATAATTTTCCAGGGCATGACTATACAGCGGGTCACAGCAAGGTCATTCCAGATAATGGTGAAAAGGCCAGGATACGTTATGAAAAATTACAGATGCTTTCAGGACACATTGAACACTGAAGTCTTCGAATCTTACATGTATTGCTAAGAAACAGTTTAGAGCCTGAACACCTCTTACAAATCTGAGTTGGTTTAAAATAGCTGTGCTAGATGAAATTTTTTTATCAGATATATCTTACTGTAATATCACCTTATTGTTTTTTATCATTTGATATTTCTTTTTGGTCAGAGGATGTTGCATGTTCGCTTGCAGTGGAGTTTGAGTTAGTATCTATTTGATCAGTGGTATTAGTTGCCGCAAAATTTGGGGTGTGATCAAGTGACAAGCAATAGGGCTTGCAGATTGGTCGATAGTGGAAAGAGTGATGGAATTACAATACGTGGAGTAATTTCTTAACATGAGCATTACACATTTAATCGACAAGGATTGTATCAAGTGTTATGTTCTTAACCCGCAATGGTGAGAGCTGATGTGATAACAGCAACCATGCTCACTTCAATGATAACAGCAACCATGCTCACTTCAAGCCATTTCATTTCCTTCATTGTATTGCTTGAACTGGTTTGAACGCCTGTGATGGGGAAGTTAGTCAGTACAAAAGCTAGGTGTGCTAAAAAGAAATGCCATCCACTTTAACACACATTCACGTGATATGATGAAGGTTGACATTAGGTCATTACCAGCAACAACTGCGTTACTCTTATTGCTTGCTGCAAAATCCTCGAAAACTTGAGCATCTGTTGAATTGGGAGCCAGATGTAGCATTTCTGTCAAGAAGGAAAACAATGATACAAAGGAATGATAAACCAAGCAGATCTCGGTCTCAAATTAGCTTGAAACATATATGTAAGCGTTAAAAAATCATTTGTTTTAGAGGTACCAGGGCATGCAGAAACATTAGCAGGAGCGTGACAAATTGAAGGGAGGCTCAATGCAAGAGTGGCATTGATCTTGAAGCCAAGGTCGGGTTCATTGCGATCCTTAACTAGGATGCATAGACACTTCTCTGTCTTGCTAATTTCTTGTCTTAATCCGCTGCAACATGTTGGAGTAGGAACTTTTGTGTCGCCGCCAACAAAAGGTAGGCATGCTGAGAGGCTAGCCAACTGCTCATTACACTCTCGTTTATCCGCAGCCAAATCTGAGAAGACAAAATTAAACATCATCAAGACTACAATGCTTGAGACCATGGCATGAACGACCTCAGAACACATTGTTTTTGCCATGAGAAGGAAGAACTGTGTCTGATTTTAAGCTTAGCTGAACTCAATGTGATAAAAGTAGTGTTTTCACTGCGAGGTTTTTCGTGTGTAGAATTGTTGACCTTTATGGACTTGTACATTTATAAAAAATACTCTTTCTTACCATTGGATGAAAGTTTATTTATATATCGAGGATGGTAAGCATATAACATCAGAGGCAACCAAGCATTGAGATATATTATTTGTTTAAGTGAAACTCTTTTCGCACGCCCTCTTATTATAAATAAATTCAGTGAGCAAATAAATTAAGTGAGCCAGTATTGGAGTATTTGCCAGTGTCGTTGTAGTTGCTTTTCAAATAACTTTTTATGCTGAAATGCATGTCAATGATATTTTTTTATTTTTTAAAAATTATTTTTGACATCAGCACATCAAAACGATCTAAAACATACAAAACATATTAAATTTTAGCAAAAAAAAATTAATTTTTTTGAAAACACGGTTTGCACCGTGTTCCCAAACGTATTTCAAATATAAAATATCTGGCTACCATAGTATATAAAATAAATATATATGTGACCTAATAAATGCATATAATATACATGCCACTCATGAATTAATAAATATATTTTTGTCACTTGACTATCGCATGCCATCATTTGCTAGTAATAGACTAGTTAGGGTGTGTTTGTTTTTATATTTATAGAGTGTTTTTTAAAATTTTTATTTTTATTTTTTAAAATTTTTATTTTTATGATTTTGAATAGTTTTGATGTACTGATATCAAAAATAAATTTTAAAATATAATAATAATAAAATATTATTTTAATATATTAAAAAAATACTTTTAAAAACAATTACTACTATAATTTTAAGTTTTGTGAAGCAAATAATAATATCATCATCTTGGGAAGCATAAGCTACCAATAGAAAACAAAAGAAAAGGTAAAAAAAAAAGGAGGCTATCCAAGATAAAAATATTGAAAAGTTTCAATATTACAAATCCTTACAAAAAGATTCAGATCATATTTAAGAGTCACACTGCCGAGATTATCAATACATTGTGATATTTTACAAAGAGTTGGTTTGATAATATCCTCAATTAAATTATTATTATTATATTTATTGATTTATTTATTTGCATGAAAAATAGAAGCTTAAAATATCTAAAGATAAAAACATTCCACGAAAGTTAATTCTTTGTTAAGTTTTATAATGAGTTTTGGCGCATACATTTCAGACTCAAAAAATTTAAATTTAATATTATCTAAATTCAAAAAAACTTGGGTTGAATAAATATACTAGATCTAAAAAACTTGAACTTAGCAGTCAGCTAAGCCTAAGAAAATGTTGGTCTAACAAACATGACAGACCCAAAAAACCTAAACATTACTAAGAGTGTGTTTGGTATTGTGGTTGCTGTTGTGATTGTGGTTTGAAAAAAGTTATTTTATAAAAAATACTTTTAGTTGAGGTTGGTTTGAAAAAATATATGTTTGGTTAAAACTGTGGTTGAAATTGAGGTTGAACAAAAAGTAGTTTAACGTGTTTGGTTAAAAAAAAATGTTTTTCAAATTGAGGTTATAAAATAACTATATATATATATATTAATATTAATGATTTTTAATTTAAATATTGT
>Ga0307508_10004086_pt1 | contig 14409 bp, 13 predicted proteins | sample 9_EM_MG_FD_203089 | JGI IMG/M metagenome (GOLD analysis project Ga0307508, IMG submission 203089) | Populus trichocarpa ectomycorrhiza microbial communities from riparian zone in the Pacific Northwest, United States - 9_EM | ecosystem: Host-associated > Plants > Roots > Unclassified | place... | reverse complement strand
CTGTTCAGCTGGGCCACGCGCAACGGCGCGCGAGTGGCCGGCGCCAGCCCCGCCGATCAAGAGCGGCTGAGCGGTTTCGGGGAGCGTCTCGGCATTGCGTTTCAACTCGTCGACGACGTGCTCGACTACTCGGGTGAGCACAGCGGCAAATCGCTGCTGGCAGATCTGCGCGAGGGAAAGTTGACGCTACCGCTGGTGTTGGCAGTGGCGCGCCGCCCGGAGCTGGCCCACTCACTGCGACGGATTTACGCCGGCGATCGTGAACCGGTGCAATTCGTCAGCCAAGCCGTGATCGAGACCGGCGCCTGCGAGGAAGTCCGGCGTCGTGCCGGTCAGTACACTCAAACCGCGGTCGAAGCGTTGAGCTCGCTGGTGCCGGGTCCAGCGCGTGTGCTGCTCGAAAACGTGGCATCCGAGCTTGCTCGCCGCGCGGCCTGAATCAAGTCGTGCACGAAGCGTAGGTTTTCTTTCACCGGCGGCGCGATCGCGAAAGGGTAGGCATCGGGCAGGCCCATGCTGCGGTTCAGTGCGTTGAGCACGACCGTCAAGCGGAACCACTGAGCTGCCAGACGTTCGAAGGCGTCCGGCGTGGATGCTGCATCGGCGACCTGCGTCGCGCTAGTTCAACGTGCCCGGAGACGACGAATCGGTGCGCTGCGACTCGATGAACGTGGCGGTGATTTCGCGCTCCAGGGCGCCGCGGATCTCTGCCTCGATCTGCTCGATCGACGCGGCCAATCGCTCGACGTTCCGTTGATAGACGAACACACGCGCGCTCACCGAGCTGGGCTGGCCCTCGTTGCCGACGGCGTCGATCAGCAAAAGCGCCCGAGGGTCGACGCCATCGACCACGACTTCGACGCCGGGGGCGTCGGCCGCGTACACCTCTTGCTCGCGGACGTAGGCGCGCAGCATCGGCGAAAGCGCGGCCAGCGCGCGTTTGGCGGTCAGCTCGAATGTCTCGCGCGAGAGCACCGGCGGCGCCGAGGGTTGCGTCATATCCAAGTCCCGCGAACGCAAAAAGGCTTCCGTGGCGGCCTGCGTTTCGCCGCGCTCGTCGCGCACGAGGCCCAGGTAGTACCAGGCCTCGGCGTTCTTCGGCGAACGCTTCACTGACTCTTCGATCAGCGGCGAAGCGTTTTCCAAGTTGCCGACCTCGTACAACGCGCGACCCACCAAGAAGGTGTGCTGCGGGTTGTCGAAGGGCCCCGCGGGGAAGCGATGCGAGAGCTCCGTGGCGCGGTCGACTTCGCCCTTGCCGAGCAGGGCGTCGAACATGAGCAGCAAGGCGTCGACGACTTCGTCGTCGGTTTCGGCGAGCTCGAGCGAAAGCTCACACAGCCGAATGGCCTCGTCGAAGTCGGCTAGCGGGTGCACGTAGACTTCGGCAGCGTTGAGCATGGCCTCGAGGTAGGTGTCGTCGAGGGCGATGGCTTGGCGGTAGTGCTCGACCGCTTCCTCGAACTCACCCTTCAATGCTGCGACGTAGCCCAGCAAGTTGTAGGCCTCGGGCGACTGCGCGTCGATCTCGAGCGCGCGCCGGGCGGACAGCTCCGCACCGCGCGGGTCGCCGCGCTGCACGAGATCCCAACCGCGGTCGAGGTGGGCCGAGAATTGGTCCATGTTCTGGCCCAGCTATTGACGTGCCCGGGCCGCACGGTCAACCGAAAACTCGCGTTTTGGCTCAGCCTTGGATGGCCTGTCTCTGGGCGTTTGGGGCCCGGACCGCTGTCTCGTGACGTTTGGGGCCCCAACCGCTGTCTTGGGGCGTTGGGGCCCTCCCCAAACACCTACGCGCACGTCGAGTCGCGTCTTAATCGTGGATAACCACGCGCGTGCCGGCCGCGGTTTCGCTCGCCCACACGCCGTGGAAACCTTCTGGCAGATTCGGGCCCGTGAAGAAAAACAGCCACTTGGCGTCGAGCGGGGAGAGGTTCACACAGCCGTGGCTCATCTGCACCCCGAAATTGGAATGCCAAAACGCGGCGTGCAGCGCGAACGACCGGAAATAGTACTGCACGAACGGCACGTCTTCGATGCTGTATGGCAGGTCCCCGGCCGCCGTGCCGTCGCCGTCCATGGTCGTCGTGATGTGCTTTTCGCGGATCCGCCACTCACCCGTGGGGGTGCTGTGATCCTTGTCTTTGATCTTCGAGAACTTGCCGCTCGAGATGAGCGTCGCGTAGACCGGGCGCGCACCCTCGAACGCGACCAGGGTCTGTGAGCTCAGGTCGACGTCGATGTAGCGCTCGTTTTCGGCCAGGCCCTGCGGCGGCGGCCCCGGCTCAGTGATGCGCACCTGTGATTTCTTGATGAAGGTGCCGTCGCTGAGCTCAGCGTACTCCTTGCCCTGAAACTCCAGCGTCTTGCCAGTCAGCGGAATGGGCACGAAGCGGTCGATCGATTTCGCGTTCTTGATCGTGTTGGCGCCGCTATCGATGGTGAAAGTGCCAGCGCTCTTGTTGCCGCCGTAGACCCAGGCCATCGGCAATTTCAAGGTGGTGCCATCGAGCTCGGCGCCCTTGAAGCTCGAGCCAGACGTCTGCCACATGCGGTCGGACGGGGTGACCAGGCCTTTGGTGGTCTTGTACCAACTGCGCCCGTTCCAGCGGAAAGTCTTGTCGATCGCGACGTAGAAGCCCGAAACCATGCGCTTGGCGAGAATGTCGTCCGAATCTTTGCTCAGCTCGTCTAGCTTGAATTCGTGCAGGTGGTCTTTGATGTCCTCTTGCTGCCACCAAGGTTTGTCGGGCTCGGGATCTTGCACGGCGGGCGCGGGCAAGAGCGTCGTGCCAGCGTCGGTGGCCGCGACCGGCACCGCGGTCTCCGTCTTGTCGGCGACGGGGCGATCGATCGGCGCTTTGGCGGAGGCTTCTTTTTCCTTTTCCTTGTCGCCGTCCTTTTCTTTCAGGTACGGCTCATAACGCTCCATCTGCTCGCGCGACGGTACGGTCTTGTAGAGCGGGGTGCCGTTCTTGGCGTTGCGCGCATAAGGATAGGGAAGAATCTCTTTCAGGTTCGGCTGCGAGGTCGCAAATTTCACGTCGGGGTTCGATAGATCGGTCGTGCCGTAGTTGCCGCACACGAAGCCGCCGCTTCGCACCTTGTACCAGCCGCCGCTGCAGTTCTTTTTCTCGAGCTTGTCCGGGTCGACCGGGGTGCGGCCGCCGCTGCGCATGAAGCCAATCTTCTTGTTTCGCTCGAACGAGGTGTCGCTGTAGACGCCTGCCGCTGGCGAGGTGACCGCAAACCACGGGCCCGCGTACGGTCCGTCGGGGGCGACGGGCGTGGCGACTGCCGAGGGCGCGCTCGTGGGGCGGCGCGCGCTCGGCGTGGCCGGTGCGAGCTCACGAGGCAAGACCGGCGTGCCGGCGCGCGGCGCTTCCGAGCGTTCGGGTGCCTCAGCCTCGTCGTGGGCGCCGGGCGGCGGCTGTTTCTCACAGGCGAGCGCGCTAAGGACCAGTGCCAGGCTGCTGCCGGTGAGGAATCGGGCGGTCGAAACGTTCACTTGAATCCGTGTCTTTCCACAGTCAGGCCGCGCGAGCCAATTCTCGGCGCGAGCATGGCATGGCCGTGCCTGCGACTGGCGTGCCAAGGGCCAAAGGGCCGAATTCGCGCGGGTCTTCGCGAGAGGCTATGGTCTGTAGCGTGGAACGAAGGACGCGCCGGCGCGTGCAACTCGACACGACGCCTGGGCGGCTGGGTCGCTTTTTCGCCTTGGCTGTGGTGCTCCACACACCACTCACGCCAATCATGGGGTTTCTGGGGTTAGTGCGCTTCTTGAACACGGAGCCAGAAGTGGCCAACGCGCCGCCGATCACGGAGATCCCGGTTGACATACTGGATGACGACAGCTCCTCGGCCAGCAAACCCGCCGAGCCACCCACTGGTAAGGAGCCGGAGGCCGCGGGCGACGCCGAGGCGGCTCTGCCCAAAGAGCCGGACGCGCCGCTCGAGAAACCTAAACCCAAGCCGAAGCCCAAGCCGAAGCCCAAGCCGGACGCTGGCCCCGACGCGGAGGCGGCCGACGCCGGTGCACCCGACGCCTCGAAGTCGGGCGACGCGGGCGCTGAGGACGCCGGCCCCGGCGATGCTGGTCCCACGCATCGCCCAGGCGAAGGCATCGGCGACCCCGTGGCCGCCATCGGCGATAAGAAGGTCGTAGACCCGAACGCCAACGTGAGGGTCGTCATCTTCAACGAGCGAGTGCGGCAGCATCCGCTTGGCGCTCGGGTCGGCCCGCTGCTGCGAAGCGTCTATCAATGGCGCGATTTCTTCGGGCCCACCGCGATCGACCCGGTACGCGATATCGATCGCATGATGCTGGTGGGGTCGCAACTGCGGGATTCGCGTGGCGTCGTGGCGCTGCTGCAGTTCAACATTCCGCAGGAACGTGTGCGCGCCGCCATCGATGCTCTGGTGGCGCGGGATCCCGAGGGCAGCTGGGACGAGGGCTCGATCCCGGTCGCTCACGCGCACGCCGATCGCGGTGAGCGGGCTTTCGTCCTGCGTTCGTCCAAGCTCCTGATCGTGACGCCGCCGGAATCGCTTGAAGCCGCCAAGAAGTTCAAACGCCTCACTCTGCCCGGACCCAAAGACGACGAGATCGCCGTCGCCTACCTGGCGACGCCGTGGCGCGCCTTCTTGGGCCTGCCGGTCGCGATCCCCAAGTCGATCAAGTCCGCGTCGCTCCGGCTCTCGCCCATGCCCGATGGCGGCGTCAGTATCGACATTTTGGCGCAGGACGAAAGCGAACCGCTGGCATCGAGCGACGCGCAAGCACTCAGCGCCGCCCTCACGGCCGCGACCTCGGTCGACCTCGGCATGCTGGGGTCGATCATGTTCGGCTCGAGTCAAAAGAAGTTCATTCAGAAGGGTAGCTTTGAGGCGGATCATAGCGATATCCGTGGTGAAATTGTGCTCACCCGCGCCCAGACCGAAACGCTGCTCGATCTGGCGGGAAGCTTCGTAGGCGGTCGCCCGCCGCGCCCTCGTTCGCCGGCTGCCGCGCCCTCGACCACGTCGAGCTCCCCGACGCCGGCTCCGGCCGCGTTGCCGTGAGGGCTACGCGCGGGCGGCTTCGGCGATTGTCGCCAGCATGGCGTCGGCGCGGGCGGGATCAAGCGAGCCGAGACACAAGGTGCGGCCCCGCTGCGGCACCACCAGCATTCTGCACTTGCCGCGCACCGTATCGGCCGCGTTGGAGAACGTGAAGTCGAGCATCAAGCCGAGCACCATCATCAAGATGGCCAGGCCGAACAGCGACGCCGATCCGCCCGGCACGCGCACGGCGTCGACGAACAGCCCCATGCCGAAGTACGAGCCCAGCACCAACGCCGTGAGACCGACGTACATGCCCAGGCGCGCGTAACGCGTTTCACGAGTCACGCGGACCAGGCTGCCGAGCGGCACCACGATCGAGCGCTCGCGAAGCACCTTGCCCAAAAGCTCGGTACGTTGGGAAAGCTCCAGGCCGTTCGGACCGATGCTGATCGACGCCGGCCGTTTGAAGGCCAAAACCAAGCGCAAAAGCACGCGCGCGAGCTGAAATACGAACAGCACCAGCGTCAGCATCAACAGCGTCGTCACCACCGGGCTGAACGGTGGGAGCGACATTTCGCCCTCGAGTCTCTCGGCGTTGGCGGTCACCGCGCCGGCGGCTAGCGCGCGCACCGCGCTGTCCGTCGCGGCGTGACTCAAGTGCAGGCGCGCCCGGTGCGCGATCTCGCTCTTGCTAGCCGCGATCGCAGCCGCGGCAATCAGGCCTTCAGCGCGTCCGAACTCGGGGGCCACGGCTTCGGGGTCGCGAGCGACGTGCGCCACCGCTTCCCACATGGCCGCCGCCTGCTCTAGCAGCGCGGCATCCAAGAAGCCGAGGGCGTCGATACTCGTGTGCGTGGCCAGCCAGACCAGATCGGCCGCCAGTGCGTCCCGCTCGCCCTCGAGCTCGGGCAGCGTCTTGGAGACGCCGATGGCCAAGAGCGCGCCGAGCAGCTGCCGCTCTGCTGGCCCTTCGGGGCCATGCTCCAGCGCGTTCAGCGCGTTGCCGAACGCGGTCTGGGCTTGCTCGGTCGCTATGCCGGAGCCCTGGATTGCGGCCAACGATTCGGCCGCGGGGGCGTGGAACTTGGAGGCCAAATCCGGCCGCCGCAGCACGGCGGAGGCGAGAGCCACGCGCGTCACCAGGCTCGACAGCGCCGCGGTGTCCGACGCTGCGCGGAGCTTGTCCACGACCTCGGACTCGCTATCGACCTCCATCTGCACGGCCGTCTTATCCGAAAACGCCCGAAACTGCCAAAGCTACCGCAGCCAAGGCTATGAGACGATGCGCAGCGAGTTGAGCACGGGGCCGGGCAGCTCTTCGGAAACGTCGTCGGTTTGTCGATTCTGCGCGTCTACTCGCACCACGACGGGGTGATGCCGGCGCGCTTCTTCGCGGGTCATTTCCGCGAACGTCGCCAGAATTATCATGTCGCCCGGCTTGTTGAGGTGGGCCGCAGCGCCGTTGACGCAGATGGCGCCCGAGCCGCGGGGCCCGGGCAGAGCGTAGGTCATGAGCCGAGAGCCACGCGTGACGTTCCAGATGTGGACCGCTTCGTAGGGCAGAATTTCGGCCGCATCGAGCAAATCGCTGTCGACGGTGACGCTGCCTTCGTACTCCAAGTCGGCGTGCGTAACCGTGGCACGGTGGATCTTGGACTTGAACACGTTGAGCCGCATGGGAGCTCCTAATGCGTCGCGTCATGCCGGCCCGAATTGGGTCCAGCTGGCGGACTTGAAAAGAGCATAAGCGGGCGGCCGGGGTCAGACAAGGTCGGCGAGCTCGGTTTTCGACCGGAACAGTTGCTTTTGCACCGCCAAACTTGGCCCGGTCGGCCCCGGTCGAATACCGAATAGGGCCATGGCGACGCAGACCAAAACCGAGCTGCTCGAGACTCTCAGGGGCATGGTGCGCGACATGCTGCGGCTACGCCGCGAAGGCGGCGCCTACGCCAAGCTGGCGCGAGCCCACGGCTACGTCGACGGCTACATGCGCGTCTTACTCGAGTCGGGCATGGCCGACCACAAAGCGCTGCTCGCGCTGGTCGCCGACGAACGCCAAAAATTCGAGGGCCCCAGCACCCGCGAGCTCACCGTCGACGAAGGCGTCGGCGACGCCGACGCCGACGCCACGGTACGCATCGTAGCCGCCTGAGTCGGGCTGCCAAGGCGTTCGCTTAGGGCCCGCGAATGGCCAAGTCGGTCGATGATCGCTGCCGAGGCGCCCGGATGGCGAGGCGCGACGAAGGCGCATACTGCAGTATGTAACTGAGAAGCAACGAAGCCAGCCGGGACGCATCGGCCGCGAGAGCGATCGACTTGGCCTTTCGCGGGCCCTTAGCCTCGTCTATTCGAAGAGAGCTGGATCGCAAGGCTGGGTCTTTGACTCGGGGTAGTACGGAGCGCCTGCGCTGGTGCCGGCGGCACCGCCCTCGGCGTCCGACGACGGCTGGTCATTGCCATCGACCAGGCAATACGTGCAGCTGGTGGCGGGATCCTCACCCCCGATCGTTACGCTTCCGAACGAGAAGTGTTCCTCGAAGCCGCAGGCGTCGGGCACGACGCCGTTGTAGCCGCCCAAGTAGTCGTGCACCATCCGCCCGGTTGAATCATAGGTTCGGCGCCCTCCTTGCTCCGTTGCTTCCTCGAAGCTGAGAGTGCGGTAGCCGGACGCACAGGTACCCAAGAGCACGTAGTACGGCAAGCTGAAGTACAGGCCGCTTCGATACGTAGCCAAGTCCTGCTGAAAGGTCGGGCACAACCCTGCCGCGCAAGCGCAATCGAGTGGGATCGTCGCTTCATTGACATTGCTGCCGCAATCACAGCTCAACTTTCCCGCTGCGCCGGCTGCGCCGGCTGCGCCCGCTGCGCCGGCTGCGCCCGCTGCGCCCGCCCCGCCACCGCCGGGCATCGGGCCGCCGCCCGCGCCGCCCGCGGCGCGACCAGCCGTGCCAGTCACGCTCGCGTTGCCACCGCCTGCGCGCACGACGTCATCGTCGTCCCTGCAGCCCACAATTCCGCCTGCGCCCAACGCTGCCGCTCCGACCAGCAGTACACCGCTCCCCCAGCTCAATGACCTCGACATTGCCGCAATGCGAAGCAAAGGGCGGGCCAAGCTCCGCGCCGACGTGAGCGCGCTCGGATACCTGAAAAATAGGTCAAGGGAGCTCGCACGATGATCGATGCCTTGGCACCCACTGCTAAGAATGGCTCAGCTTGTGCCACCCCGCCGTCGCTTCGCTCAAATCGCGTAGTCGTCGACGAAGACTTTGGACGACGTGACGTCGACGACGACGCGATCGCCGATGCTGATGCCGAGCTTGTCGAGCTCGAGCTTGGAGACTTGGACGCTCATGGCGTCGCCGCTAGGCAGGCTGACGGTGAGCTTCACGTTGCCGCCGATGCGCGCCAGGCGGTCGACGGTGCCGAGCTCGAGATCGCTGCTGCTGGCGAGGGGTTTCGCCAAGCGCACGTCGTGCGGGCGCACGAACGTGGATACTTCACGACCGTCTTGGGCGCGGCTCCGCGTCACGTTCGCGCCCCCCAAGAACGAGGCTACGAAGGGGCTGGCTGGGTGATCATAAAGCTCGTGCGGGGCACCTGCTTGGGCGACCAAGCCGCCGTTCAGGAGCACGACGTGTTGTGACAGCTCGAGAGCCTCTTCTTGGTCGTGGGTGACGAGCAAAGTGGTGACGCGCGTTCTTTCGTGAAAGCGACCTAGCCACTCGCGCAGCTCGACCCGCACCTGAGCGTCGAGCGCGCCGAACGGTTCATCGAGCAAGAGCACCTTGGGTTCGGTCGCGAGCGCGCGTGCCAGCGCGACCCGCTGGCGTTGGCCGCCGGACAGCTGCGCTGGGAAGCGCTCTTCGTAGCCTGACAGTTGAATCAGCGAGAGCAGCTCCTTCACGCGCTCCGCGATAGCAGCCTTTGGCGCGTTGCGGATTTCCATGCCGAACGCGATATTCTCGCGCACGGTCATGTGTCGGAAAAGCGCGTAGCTTTGAAACACGAAGCCGACTTCGCGGCGCTTTACCGGCACGCTCGTGACGTCGTTGCCCGCGATGCGGATCGAGCCGGAATCTGGCTCTTCGAGGCCTGCGATCAAGCGCAAGAGCGTCGACTTGCCGGAGCCGGACGGCCCGAGCAGCGACGTGATTTTTCCCTCCGGCGCCGTGAACGAGACGCCTCCGACAGCCGCGACGTCGCTGCCAGATGCGAAGGTCTTGACGAGCAGTGTGGCCTCTACGCTCATGCTAGCGACCGCATTTTGAGGCTGGGGGGAGCGAGTGAAGCGCGGCCGTCTCGCTCCGCCTTACGTGATAGACGCCGTGCCCGCAAGGCCACGCCAAGCTCGATGCTCTTCTTGACGACGAGGGTCACGAGCGCCAACGACGCGAGCAACGCCGCGACAGAAAACGCGCCGACGAAATTGTACTCGTTGTAGAGGATCTCGACGTGCAGCGGCATGGTGTTGGTTTGCCCGCGAATGTGGCCAGAAACTACCGAAACTGCGCCGAATTCGCCCATCGCGCGCGCGTTGCACAAGATGACCCCGTAGATGACGCCCCAGCGGATCTTAGGCAGCGTGATGCGCGTCAAAATTCGAAATCCGCCCGCGCCGAGCGTGAGCGCGGCTTCTTCTTCGTCGTTGCCCTGCGCTTGCATGACCGCCAGCACCTCGCGCGCGACCAACGGAAAAGTCACGAAGGTGGTCGCGATCACGATGCCCGGCACCGCAAAGATGATCTTGATGTCGTGAGCCGACAGCCAGCGTCCCCAAAAGCCCTGCGCCCCGAACAGCAGCACGAAGACCAGACCCGAAATGACGGGCGAGACGCTGAATGGCAAGTCGATGAGCGTGACGAGCGCGCTCTTGCCCCAAAAGTCGTAGCGCGACACGAGCCACGCTGCCGCAATGCCGAACACGGCGTTGAGCGGTACCGCGATCGCGGCAGTCAACAAGGTGAGCCCGATAGCCGACACCGCGTCCGGCTCGCTCAAGGCCGCCCAAAAGGCTTCAAAGCCCTTGGAGAATGCCGAGCTGAATACCACCGAGAGCGGCAGCACCACCGCCACTCCCAAGAACAGCACCGTGATGCCGATCAGGCTGGCGCGTACCCAATCGGCTTCGGCAGCGACGCGACTCTGGCGCTTGCCGGAGCCGTTCCAGCGCGTGGCGACGCCGCCGCTCACGCTTCGGCCCTCCGCGCCCAGCGCTGCAGCAGGTTGATCCCGAACAAGAGCAGGAACGAAGCGCCGAGCATTACCGTCGCGATGGCCGTCGCGCCCGCGTAGTCGTACTGCTCGAGCTTGGTCACGATCAAGAGCGGCGTGATTTCGGTTTTCATCGGCATGTTGCCGGAGATGAAAACGACCGAGCCGTATTCGCCGAGCGCGCGCGCGAAGGCGAGGGCGAAGCCGGTCAAGATCGCTGGGAACAAACTGGGCAGGATCACGCGCCGAAAGGTGGCGAGCCTGCCGGCGCCCAAGAGCGCGGCCGCCTCTTCTACGTCGGGATCGAGCTCTTCGAGCACCGGCTGCACCGTGCGCACGACGAACGGAATGCCGATGAAGGTGAGGGCGACGATGATACCGAGCTGCGTGAACGCGACTTTCACGCCCAGGCTGAGCAGCTTGCTGCCGACCCAGGCATTTTCGCTGTAAACCGCGGTGAGCGCGATGCCGGCCACCGCTGTCGGCAGGGCGAACGGCAGATCGACCAGCGCGTCGAGCAAGCTCTTGCCGGGAAACGTGTAGCGCGACAGCACCCAGGCCACGACGACGCCGAACACCGCGTTGATGCTCGCGCCCGCCAGGGCGGTGGTGAAGCTCAGCCAATAGGCCGCCAGCGCCCGCTGGTCACTGATAGTGTGGATGAAGGCGCCGAAGCCCTGCGTGCTGGCCTTGAGCACGAGCGCGAACAGCGGCAAGAGCACGAGTAGCCCGACGTAGAACACCGTGTAGCCCAGCGTGAGCCCAAAGCCGGGCAATACGCCGCGTCGTCGCAGCGTGAGCGGGCGTCGGCGCTTGGGGGGAGGAATCGTGCTCATTCGTCGCTCTACTTGGTGGGCTGATAGATTTTGTCGAACAAGCCGCCGTCGTTGAAGTGGGTCGGCTGCGCCTTCGCCCAGCCACCGAATAGCTCGTCGACGGTAAAGAGCGTGATCGCCGGAAACTGATCCTTGTACTTGGCGAGCACCTCGGCATTGCGCGGTCGGTAGTAGTTTTTGGCGGCGATTTCCTGGCCTTCCGGGCTGTAAAGCTCCTTCAAGTAGGCTTCTGCCACGGCGCGGGTACCGCGCTTGTCGACGACCTTGTCCACGACGGTCACCGGGGGCTCGGTCAAGATACTGAGCGAGGGCATGACGATCTCGAGCTTGTTCTTGCCGAGCTCGTTCACGCTCAGCAACGCCTCGTTCTCCCAAGTGATGAGCACGTCGCCGATGCCGCGTTCGACGAAGGTCGTGGTCGATCCACGCGCGCCGGAGTCGAGCACGGGCACGTTTTTGTAGATCTTCTCGACGAAGGCTTGTGCCTTGGCATCGTCGCCTCCTGGTTGCTTGAGGGCGTAACCCCACGCTGCCAAATAGTTCCAGCGAGCGCCACCCGAGGTCTTGGGATTGGGGGTGATGACCTTGACGCCCGCGCGCGCCAGATCGTTCCAGTCTTTGATGTGCTGGGGGTTGCCGGCGCGCACCACGAACACGATGGTCGAGGTATACGGCGCGCTGTTCTGCTCCAGTCGCGACTGCCAGTTCTCGGGCACCAGCTGCGCTTTGGCGTGGAGTTGGCTCACGTCGTATGCGAGCGCCAGGGTAGCCACGTCCGCTTCGAGGCCGTCGATGATGGCGCGCGCTTGTTTTCCGCTACCGCCGTGGGATTGGTTGATGGTCACCTGCTGGTGATGCTCGGCCTGCCACTTCTTGGCGAAATGGGCGTTGAAGTCGGTGTACAGCTCGCGCGTCGGGTCGTACGAGACATTCAAGAGCGTGACGGGCGCGGCAGTTGCGGGCCCCTGGCTCGAGCCAGTAGGGGCGGCTTCGCTCGACTTGTTGCAACGGGTGAGGCCGCCGAGGAGCGCAACTAGCAAGAGCGCGCGACGCCCTAGGCTGGAGGAATAGCGGGGGTAAGAGGTAGTGCTTGTCATTGGTTCGAGGCTTCCAGTTCTGGCATCATCAGATCGGCAAGGGTCATGCTTTGCAGGACGCGCTGCGAAGCGACGCCCATTTGGTTGAGCACCACTTGCGCGGCACACGGACCTTGTCCCGGACATTCTCGGCAGCGCGTGGGGCGCTGTGGATCGAGACAGGCGAACTGTGAAGCGTGCCCGTCCACGATGTCGATCACGTGAGCGACCTTGAGCTGGCTCGGGCTGCGACGCAGCGAGTAGCCGCCGCCACGACCGCGCTTCACCTCCAAGACGCCGTGCCGCGCGAGCTCGCGTAGGATGGCTTCGAGGAAGCGCTGCGGAATGCCCTCGTCCTCCGCGATGCGCGAGGTGAGCGTGATCTCGCCTTCGCGCGCCGCGAGGTGGGTGAGCGCCCGAAGCGCGTAGGTGGTCTTGCGGGTGATAATCACTCTAGCTACTCGATAGGGAATATTCGCTAAGGCGTCGCCCTGTCAACCGATTGCTTTCAAGATGCTGTAACTACAAGGTAAAAATGTGTAGGGAAGGGGCCGCGCTCCCGCCGCAACCCCTCTCCGCAGGTGCTTCAAGAGCGAAACCTACGCCGCTTGAGTAGACCAAGCGCGAGGCCCGCCAACAGCCAGGCCGAGCGCGAGACGGAGCCGCGCGCCCGGGCGGCGCCGGTTACGGAGCATCCCGAATCATCGGACTTCTCTCTGGCTGTCTTGCCGCCGCCGGCGCCGCTCTTTCCGCCGGCGCTAGCGCCGCCGGTTGCCGCGCCAGCCTCCGTCGTGGTCGCGTCTCCAGCTTCGGCAGGCGCTGAGCTCGTCGTCCCTGCGTTGCTCGGCGTGCCTGCCGTGCCGCCAAGCGCGGTGCCACCCGTCCCGGCGACGCTTGAGCTGCCGCCGCTCGGCAGATCGGGTGCGCCCGCCGTGCTGTTGCCTCCCGCTCCTTCGCCGCCCGCGCCGCCCGCGCCGCCCGATTCCGGACTCGCCGTGAGCTGGTGCGCCAGCACGTAGTCGGCGACTTTTTCACCGAGCTCGAGGCCAGCCTCGTTGCTGAAGCGGTAGTGGATGCCGCCGTAGATGCGGCTGTCGGCGTTTTCCTGGGCGGCGTCGCTGAAGCGCGTGAACGAGCGAGTATAGGCGGCGCCGACCAGCGTTTCGGACGTGACGGAGAACGCGTTGTCGTCGCCGAACCAATGGGCCAACACCGCGGCACCTGCGGCGCCGGTCGCGCTATGCCCGCTCACGTATTCAGGGTGATTTGGCGTCTCGAGTAGCGGAGTCCAGTCGCCTTCTGGGTCGGGCGTGGTGTCCGGGTTGCTGTCGTCGAGGCTGCTGTTGATCGAGGTGACGGGTCGCCAAAGACCATACTCGTACTTCGCGTTCCAGACCGCGATGCGCGCGTCGGCCAGCGCCACGCTGAGCTGTCCGAAAAAACGGGCGTTCTCGTCGAGGCTTAACCCGCGCGCCTTGGAGAAGGTGCGCGCGACCAGGAAGACCGGTAGTTGCGTTTGCTGCGCCCAGAACTGGGCAATGTTGGTTTGGTCGGCGCTGCGGGCGGAGCCGGTTTTGGAGCCGTAGACCTTAGTCTCGAGCAAGTCGGCGGCGTAACGGCCGCTGCTCAAGGCCGGCGGCGGGCCCGGATCGAATTGGTTGGGCGCGCTGAGCGCAAACGGCTTGAGCGTGGCCCACTCGGGTGTGTTGGCGGGCAGGTTGCCAGCCGGCGTCGGTCGCCATTTGCCGAGCGCCTCTTCGCCAGGGTAGGCGACCGGTGTCTCTGCGCCGTCGTTCGTGCGAGCAGCGATGATGGCCGCCGCCGCAGCGACTCCCACCGCGATGCCGTTGGTCTTCGCGGGGCCGTCGGCTAGCTTGGCGAGGGCTTTTTCGGCGGCTTTGTCGAGGTCGCCCTGCTTGGCCGGGACCGCGAATGCCAGCGCGTCGTGAAAGGCCTGAATAGCGGCGGCGTCGACCGACGCGGGTGCCGTCACCGGGATGGTCCCCGGCAGGTACGGCTCGCCGCTTTTGTCGATCGCCGTCACGGCGTCGTACGCGGCAAGCTGGCCAATGGCGATGGCGCGTGTGGCCGGATTGGGGTTGGCGAAGACGCGCGCGGCATCGATCGCGATGATGTTCCAGTCCGTAATGACGTCGGCTGAAGCGTGGAGGGAGAGGGTTACTGCCAGGCTGAGGGCGGCGAATGAGTAATGAAGACGCATGACGAGCTCCTGGCCGCGGGGG
>Ga0307508_10004084_pt1 | contig 14413 bp, 13 predicted proteins | sample 9_EM_MG_FD_203089 | JGI IMG/M metagenome (GOLD analysis project Ga0307508, IMG submission 203089) | Populus trichocarpa ectomycorrhiza microbial communities from riparian zone in the Pacific Northwest, United States - 9_EM | ecosystem: Host-associated > Plants > Roots > Unclassified | place... | reverse complement strand
TGCAGCGCCTCGGTGAACGCGGCCTCGTCGGTGACGGTCTGGTCGGCCGGGCTGACGACGAGCACCGGGTCGGCGCCCGAGTCGAGCGCATGCAGCGCCGCCAGGGTCATCGCCGGAGCGGTGTTGCGCCCCATCGGTTCGAGCAGCGCGGTGGCCGCCGGCAGGCCTTTCAGCTCGCGCAACTGGTCGAGCACCAGGAAGCGATGCTCCTCATTGCCGACGATGGTCGGTGCGGCGATCTGGATGTCCGGCGCGGCGAGCGCCGACAAGCGCGCCGCCGCCTGCTGGAACAGGCTGCGGTTGCCCTGCAGCACGAGAAACTGCTTCGGATGCTGGGCGCGCGACAGCGGCCACAGCCGCGTGCCGCTGCCGCCGGCCATGATGACGGGGTGAACGTGGATTGTTGAAGTCATGGTGATTGGATTCTCAGACGCCGCCGGGCCGCCCCAAGGCGGCTGAGCGCCCCCTTGGGGGGCAGGAGCGAAGTGACGTGGGGGTCGTCATTCGGCGAGGCCGTTGGGGTTCATGCTTTGCCAGCGCCAGCTGTCGACGCACATCGCATCGAGATCGCGCGTGGCGTGCCAGCCGAGCGCCGTGGTGGCCAGCGAGGCGTCGGCGTAAGTCGCGTCCACGTCGCCGGGGCGGCGCGCGACGATGTCCAGCGGGACTGGCCTGCCGCTCGCACGCTCAAACGCGCGGACCACCTCGAGCACGCTGTGGCCCCGGCCGGTGCCCAGGTTCGCGGTGATCGAGCGCTTCTCGCGCAGCAGATAGCGCAGCGCATCGGCGTGGCCGTTGGCGAGGTCCATGACGTGGATGTAGTCGCGCACCCCGGTGCCGTCGACGGTGTCGTAGTCCTGGCCGAAGACCTGCAGGCGCTCGCGCTTGCCGACGGCCACCTGTGTGACGAAGGGCATCAGGTTGTTCGGGATGCCGCGCGGGTCTTCGCCGATCAGACCGCTTTCATGCGCCCCGACCGGGTTGAAATAGCGCAGCAGCGCGATCGCCCAATCGGGGTCGGCGCGCTCCACGTCGCGCAGGATGTTCTCGCCCATCAGCTTGGTCGCCCCGTACGGATTGGTGGCCGACAGCGGCGCGTCTTCGCGAATCGGCAGGCTCTCTGGCCGGCCGTAGACGGTGGCACTGGAACTGAACACCAAGGTCTTGCATCCGTGCCGCGCCATCGCCTGGGTCAGCGTCAGCAGCCCGCCGATGTTGTTGGCGTAGTAGGCCAGCGGCTTGGCCGTGCTTTCGCCGACGGCCTTGAAGGCGGCGAAGTGCACGACGGCATCGATCCGTTCGCGCGTGAACACGCTGTCCAGCATGGCGGCATCGCACACGTTGCCGCGGACGAAGTCGGGGGTGGCGCCGCTGAGCTTCTCGATGCGCTTCAGCACCTCGGGCGAACTGTTCGAGAAGTCGTCGAGGCCGACCACGCGAAAGCCCGCGCTGAGCAGCGCGAGCCAGGTGTGCGAGCCGATGAAGCCAGTCGCCCCCGTCAGAAGGACCAAGGGAGACTGACTCATCGCAGGGTCAGCTGGGCCGTGCAGCCTACGCGATTCTCGGTGTAGGAAAAGCTGCCATTGCCCGACACACTGCGCGACGAATGATCGAACGTGCAGCCCAGCGACCAGTTCCGGGCGATGGCGTAGTCCACACCGAGGCCGACGCTGCGAATGTCGTCGTTGGCGTCGGTGAGCGTACTGCCTGTGTCATAGACGATCTTCGCGCGGCGGTACCTTCCATCGAGGTCCACCGAGATCTTCGCCGTGGCGGCGTATTTGACACCGAGCGCGAAGGTGTCGGTCGTCTGGCTGTTGTGGGTCAGGTTGGTTCCCGAACTCTGTGGTGTGCCGGCCGGCGACGCTGCCGGATTGTTGAAGAACGTCGCGTTGCTGCCCACATCGCGGCTCAGCGATGCTGTCAGGGTGGTCTTCCCTGTCACCGCATATCGGGCCCCGATCCGGCCGGTCAGGCCAGAGAAATCGAGCGCGGACAAGTTGGCATTGGAATTGGTCAACCGCGTCCAGCTGAGCCGGGTGTCGAGGCCGGTCAATGCGGTCACGCGCCAGTCCGCCGTCAGGTCGAGGTTGCGGATATTGGCTGTGTTCGGCTCGTATGCCTGCGGGTTGGTGCCGGGCACTGAGTATCCATTGGGCGACTCCGTCCGCACATATCGCGCCGCCGCGCCCAGGCGAAGCTCCGGTCCGACGCGGTAGTGAAACCCGGCGCTTGCCGAGTCGGCCGACGACTCCAGCCCGACATAGGACGGTGCCGAGTAGCTGACGCGACTGTGCGCGTAGGCGGCATCCAGATTCAGGGCGCGGGCACCACCCCACATGATGCTGGCGTTCACCTGATCCGTCTTGAGCAGGTTCTTCTCGCTGGTGTTCTGCACCCCTGCCGTGGTGTCGAGGTTGGCCAGGTGCTGGTTGGCGTTGGCGCCCAGCGTGCCGGACAGCTCGTTGATCGTCGCCCAATCCCAGCCGGCGGCGACGCCGTAGCTGGTGTTGTCGAGGGCGGACTCCTGCCGATACTTGTTGTATCGGACGTTGGCATTCGCATACAGGCGCTGGCGACCGATGGTCTGGTCCAGGCCGGCTTTGAGACCGGTGCTGGAATACGTGTCACTGATCTGATTCGTGCTCGACCCATAGATATTCGTGTCGTGCGTGAACCCCTGCGTGACGCCGATGTAGTACGGGCTGGGTTCTTCTTGCGCCCAGGCGCCGACCGCGAATACCGAGCCGAGACCCAGGACCAGCGGCCGCACGAAAGCGCCGCGAGATGCTTGCAACTGATGAATTTGCATTCTGTTTCTCCATTCGCGCACATGGTGCGGCGCGTCAACACTATCAATAAGCGTGCCGGTCGAAGAAGACCAGCCGGATGGTGCGCACAATGATCTGCAGATCCAGCCCCAGAGACCAGTTGCGCAGGTACTCCAGATCGTATTCGACCCGCGCCTGCATTTTCTCGATCGTGTCGGTCTCGCCACGGTGGCCGTTCACCTGCGCCCAGCCGGTGATGCCGGGCTTGACCTTGTGGCGCACCATGTAGGCCTTGATCAGCTGGCGGTACAGCTCGTTGTGCGCCACGGCATGCGGTCGCGGGCCCACGATGCTCATGTGGCCCTGCAACACGTTGATGAATTGCGGCAGTTCGTCCAGCGAGGTGCGCCGGATGAACGCGCCGAACGGCGTCACCCGCGGGTCGCGCTTGACCGCCTGGGCGACGTGGGAGCCGTTGTCCTGCGTGGTCATCGAGCGGAACTTGTAGACGATGATCTCGCCGCCATCCAGCCCGTTGCGGCGCTGCCTGAAGAGGATAGGCCCGGGAGAGCTCAGCTTCACGCCGATCGCGATCGCGATCAGCACCGGCGAGATCAGGATCAGGATGATCGTGCCCAGCACGATGTCGCTGACGCGCTTGACGAGTTCGTTCGTGCCGGTGAACGGGGTTTCGCAGATGCCGACCACCGGGACGCCGTTCATGTCCTGCAGGCGGCCCTGGATGATGCTGATGCCGAACACGTCCGGCACGAAGAACAGCGATGCCGTGGTGCCTTGCAATTGTTCGAGAAGCTCGACGATGCGCGGCTGCGAGCCCAGCGGCAGCGTGATGTAGACCTCGCGAATGCCCTGCTCGGTACAGTAGGCCGCGACGTCCTTCAGGCCGCCCAGGCGCTGGGCGGTCGCCAGGTGGTGCAGCCGGTCGTCGGTGCGGTCGTCGAAGTAGCCGACGAAATCGAGGCCCTGCTCCGATCCTTCGGACAGCGCGACGGCGACCTTCACGCCCAAGGCCCCGCCGCCGACCACGACCGCGGTGCGGCGCGCCTCGGGCTGCTTCGACCGGTGCCGCACGATCAGCGAACCGATCCACACGGCGAGCCATTGCAGCACCGGCGTGATCAGCAACCAGGCGATCAGCACGTCGTTCTCGAAGAAGACCAGGCTGCGCGTCGCGTACCCGCACAAAGCGAGGATGGCCACCAGGGTGACCCACGACGACACGATGTCCACGCCCGCGGCGATCAGGTTCTCGCGGAAGCGGTTGCGGCCGGGAAAGGTGAGTGCGAAGACCAGCAGGCACAGGGTCAGCGCCGGGCGATCGACGACTTCGCCCCAGGCGACCGTCGTGATCAGCAGGGTCAGCACCGTGATGCTGGGTTCAAGGAACGCCGCCACGAGCGACGTCACGGACTGCGGCGCGCTGTAAAACGTTCTCTTGTAGGTGCGGTCTTCAAACATGGGTTCGTGGTGTCACCGCGCCGTGTCTCGTCGGCGACGACGAGGCCGGCTCACGCCCCGTCGCCCGTCGCCGGCCGGCCGGAGCGGCAAGGTGACGGCGGATTCTCCATCAAAAGCGGACCCGGCCCGCCCCTTGAGTATGGGGGCGCCACGGGGGCGCGTGCCTACAATCCGTGCATGCTTCACAGTCTCAACTCCCTCTTCGGCCAGGCCGTGATCGAACGCCTGACGCTGCTGGTGAACCACGTGCTGGCCGCCGAGCCGGTCGCCACCCAGCGCCTGGGGACGCACGCGGGACGCAGCATCCAGTTGAACTTCAACGGCTGGCCGACACTGCTGCCGGCGCTGCCCGCGACCGCATTTCGCGTCACGAAGGCCGGTCTGCTCGAGTGGTGCGCGAGCGAGGTGCCGGTCGATCCTGATCTGCGCGTCATTGTCGACGCGTCCAACCCTGCGCTGACGATGGCGCAGGCGCTCGTCGGTACGCGCCCGCAAGTCGACGTGGCCGGCGATGCGGCGTTCGCGGCCGATCTCAACTGGCTGTTCGACAACCTGCGCTGGGATGTGCAGGACGACCTCGCCCGCATCGTCGGACAGGCGCCGGCGCGCGAGATCGCGCGCGTCGCGGGCGGGGTCGCGGCCGGCATGCGCGAGGCGGCGAGGGCGGTGAGCGGGCTGGTCGCGCGTCGATGAGGCATCTGGCGCGGCTCATCTTCATCTGCGTCACGGTTCTGCGCTACGGCCTGGACGAGCTCGCGCTCTCCAGTTTCCGCCAGCGCTGGGTGCGGGCGCTGGTGCGCGTGATGACGATCGGCCGCACGCTCGATGCGCCGCGCGGCGTGCGCCTGCGCATGGGGCTGGAGCGGCTCGGCCCGATCTTCGTCAAGTTCGGCCAGGTATTGTCGACGCGCCGCGATCTGCTGCCGGCCGATCTGGCCGACGAACTGGCGCAGCTGCAGGACAACGTGCCGCCGTTCCCGGCCGAACACGCGCGCCGCCTCGTCGAGCAGGCCTTCGGCCGCTCGATCGATTCGATCTTCGCGAGCTTCGAGGCCGAGCCGATCGCGAGCGCGTCGATCGCCCAGGTGCACTTCGCGACGCTGAAAGACGGCCGCGAGGTCGCCGTGAAGGTGCTGCGCCCGGGCATGCTCGAGGTCATCGACGACGACCTGTCGCTGCTGCGCACGCTGGCACGCTGGGTCGAACGCCTCAGCGCCGACGGCAAGCGCCTGAAGCCGCGCGAGGTCGTCGCCGAGTTCGACAACTACCTGCACGACGAGCTCGACCTCGTGCGCGAGGCCGCCAACGCCGCGCAGCTGCGCCGCAACATGCAGGCGCTGGACCTGATCATGCTGCCCGAGATGGTCTGGGACCTGTGCACCCAGGGAGTGATCGTGATGGAGCGCATGAACGGCGTGCCGATCGGCCAGGTGCAACGCCTGCGCAACGCCGGTGTCGACATCCCGAAACTGGCGCGCGACGGCGTGACGATCTTCTTCACCCAGGTGTTTCGCGACGGCTTCTTCCACGCCGACATGCACCCCGGCAACATCCAGGTCAGCCTCGCGCCGGCCACGTTCGGGCGCTACATCGCGCTCGACTTCGGCATCGTCGGCACGCTGACCGAGTTCGACAAGGATTACCTCGCGCAGAACTTCATCGCGTTCTTCCGGCGCGACTACAAGCGCGTCGCCGAGCTGCATGTCGAGAGCGGCTGGGTGCCGCCGCACACGCGGGTCGACGAGCTCGAGGGCGCGATCCGCGCGGTGTGCGAGCCGCACTTCGACCGGCCGCTGAAAGACATCTCGCTCGGCCAGGTGCTGCTGCGCCTGTTCCAGACCTCGCGGCGCTTCAACGTCGAGATCCAACCGCAGCTGGTGCTGCTGCAGAAGACGCTGCTCAACGTCGAGGGCCTGGGCCGCCAGCTCGACCCCGAGCTCGACCTGTGGAACACCGCCAAGCCTTTTCTCGAGGACTGGATGAACAAGCAGGTCGGCTGGGCCGGTCTGGTCGAACGCATGAAGAACGAGGCGCCGCGCTACGTGCAACTGCTGCCCGAGTTGCCACGGCTGCTGCATCAGGCCTTGCAGCCGCGCAACGGCTCGCAGGAGCGCGCGCTCGAGGCGCTGCTGGCCGAGCAGCGCCACACCAACGGGCTGTTGCGTTTGATGATCGCCGGGGCGCTGGGCGTGTTGCTGGGCCTGGGCGCCGCGCTGATGTTCCTGCGCTGGCACTGAGAGGCGCCGTATAATTCGAGGTTTTCCTTTTCGAATCAAGAACTTAGAAGGTTCAGACCAAGATGCCAATCTACGCTTACCGCTGCGCGACCTGCGGGCACGCGAAAGATGTGCTGCAAAAGATGTCCGACCCCTTGCTGACGGTCTGCCCGGCTTGCGGCGCCGCCACGTTCGTCAAGCAGCTGACCGCGGCGGGCTTCCAGCTCAAGGGCTCGGGCTGGTACGTGACCGATTTCAAGGGCGACTCGTCGGCCAAGCCGGTCAATGGCGATGCCAACAAGGACGCTGCGGCCAAGCCCGACGCTGCCAAGCCCGATGCGTCCACCCCGGCGGCGTCCGCCGCACCAGTGACGAAGAGCGAGGTGGCGCCGGCCGCGGCGCCCGCGGCGTCGCCGCCCGCGCCCGGTGGCAAGTGAGTCGATGATGAGTTCACGAGTGCACGCATCTTGAAAAAGTACCTCATCGCCGGCCTGCTCGTCTGGCTCCCGCTGGCCATCACCATCTGGGTGCTGCAGGCCGCGCTCGGGCTGCTCGACGGCGTGTTCGGCTGGTTCCTGAATGCCGGCAAGGCGATCCTGCCGTCCGGCGCGGCACCGCTGATCGACATGCTGGCGCAGATCCCCGGCCTCGGCGTGATCGTGATGGTGCTGACGCTGCTGCTCACCGGCGTGTTCGCGACCAACATCGTCGGCCAATGGTGGTTGCGGCAGGGTAGCCGCGTGCTGAGCCAGATCCCGATCGTCAAGTCGATCTACAACTCGGTGAAGCAGGTGTCGGACACGCTGTTCTCGAGCAATGGCAACGCGTTCCGCGAAGCGGTGCTGGTGCAGTACCCGCGTGACGGAGCATGGACGATCGCGTTCGTCACCGGCCGGCCCGGCGGCGAAGCTGCGCATCACCTGAACGGCGACTACCTGAGCGTGTACGTGCCGACCACGCCGAACCCGACCTCGGGATTCTTCCTGATGGTGCCGCGCGCCGACGTGATCGTGCTGCAGATGAGCGTGGACGAAGCGCTGAAGTACGTGATCTCGATGGGCGTGGTCGCGCCGCCTGTGCACGTTGCCGCCATCGAAGCCGAGACCGCACCGGCGCGAAACTGACCGGGCTGGGCGGTCCGGCACCCGCTCAGCCCCGAGACGTTGACACCCCAGCGCGCAGCGCCATCATCCCCGGGCAAACCAATCTGCACTCAGCAGTGGAGTGATTTCATGAGAACAACATATTGCGGCCTCGTCTCCGAGGCATTGATGGGCCAGACCGTGACACTGATGGGCTGGGCGCACCGCCGCCGCGACCACGGCGGCGTGATCTTCATCGACCTGCGCGACCGCGAGGGCATCGTCCAGGTCGTCTGCGACCCGGACCGCGCCGAGATGTTCAAGGTCGCCGAAGACGTGCGCAACGAGTTCTGCCTGAAGATCGTCGGCAAGGTGCGTGCGCGTCCCGAGGGCACCGTCAACGCCAACATCACGAGCGGCAAGATCGAGGTGCTGTGCCTGGAGATCGAGGTGCTGAACCCCAGCATCACGCCGCCGTTCCAGCTCGACGACGACAACCTGTCCGAGACCACGCGCCTGACCCACCGCGTGCTCGACCTGCGCCGCCCGGCGATGCAGCGCAACATGATGCTGCGCTACCGCGTCGCGATGGAGGTGCGCAAGTTCCTCGACGCGAACGGCTTCATCGACATCGAGACGCCGATGCTCACGAAGAGCACGCCCGAAGGCGCGCGCGACTACCTCGTGCCCAGCCGCGTGCACGACGGCATGTTCTTCGCGCTGCCGCAATCGCCCCAGCTCTTCAAGCAGTTGCTGATGGTGGCCGGCTTCGACCGCTACTACCAGATCACCAAGTGCTTCCGCGACGAAGACCTGCGCGCCGATCGCCAGCCCGAGTTCACGCAGATCGACATCGAGACCTCGTTCCTGACCGAGGAAGAGATCCGCACGATGTTCGAGGGCATGATCCGCAGCACCTTCCAGCACGCGATCGGCGTCGAGCTGCCGGCGTTCCCGGTGATGAAGTACGCCGATGCGATGCACCGTTTCGGCTCCGACAAGCCCGACCTGCGCGTCAAGCTCGAGTTCACCGAGCTCACCGACGTGATGAAGGACGTCGACTTCAAGGTCTTCTCGGCCCCGGCGCTGATGGAGGGCGGCCGTGTCGTCGCGCTGCGCATCCCGGGTGGCGCCGAGATGAGCCGCAGCGAGATCGACGCCTACACCGAGTTCGTGAAGATCTACGGCGCCAAGGGCCTGGCCTGGATCAAGGTCAACGATGTCGCGAAGGGCCGCGAGGGCCTGCAGTCGCCGGTCGTGAAGAACCTGCACGACACGGCGCTCGCCGAGATCCTGAAGCGCACCGGCGCCAGAGACGGCGACCTGCTGTTCTTCGGCGCCGACAAGGCCAAGGTCGTCAACGACGCGATCGGGGCCTTGCGCGTGAAGGTCGGCCACAGCGAGTTCGGCAAGGCGCGCAACCTCGCGCAAGGCGTGTGGGAGCCGCTGTGGGTCGTCGATTTCCCGATGTTCGAGTACGACGACGGCGCGCAGCGCTGGTCGGCGGTGCACCACCCGTTCACGTCGCCGAAGGACGGCCACGAGGACCTGCTCGAGACCGATCCCGGCGCGGCCGTGTCCAAGGCCTACGACGTGGTGCTCAACGGCATCGAACTCGGCGGCGGCTCGGTGCGTATCCACCGCGAGGAGGTGCAGAGCAAGGTGTTCCGCGCGCTCAAGATCGACGCCGAAGAGGCGCAGCTCAAGTTCGGCTTTTTGCTCGACGCGCTGCAGTACGGCGCGCCGCCGCACGGCGGCATCGCGATCGGCCTCGACCGCTTCGTGATGCTGATGACCGGCGCCGAATCGCTGCGCGACGTGATCGCGTTCCCGAAGACGCAGCGCGCGCAGGATCTGCTGACCAACGCGCCGAGCGCGGTCGACGAAAAGCAGCTGCGTGAGCTGCACATCCGCTTGCGCAACACGCAGTCGGCAGCAGGCTGATCACCGGTCACAAGCCTGATGCAGAATCAAGAGGACGCGGATTTCGCGTCCTCTTTTTTCGTTGGAGCGCCGAGTCTGCGGTGGAAACAAAGCCCTTCAAGATTCCAGAGTCGGTCCTCGTCGTCATCCACACCGCCGACTGCCAGGTGCTGCTGATCGAGCGCGCCGATCATCCCGGCTACTGGCAAAGCGTGACGGGGTCGAAGGATGCCGCCGACGAGCCGCTCGTCGCCACCGCGCAGCGCGAGGTGCTGGAGGAAACCGGCATCGCGATCGGTTCACCGGCGGTGCCGCTCGAGCGCCTGCGCGACTGGCGCCTGAGCAACGTCTACGAGATCTACCCCGTCTGGCGCCATCGATATGGGCCTGGCGTGACGCGCAACACCGAGCACGTGTTCGGCCTGCAGGTGCCGCGCGAGGTGCCGATCCGGCTGTCGCCGCGTGAGCACCTGCGCTACCAGTGGCTGCCCTGGCAGGCTGCGGCCGATGCGTGCTTCTCGCCGTCGAACGCCGAGGCGGTGTTGCAACTGCCACGCTTTCTCTGAGCTGACATGCGCACCGCCCACACCACGACGTTCAACAGCGATGTGCTGCGCGTCGCCACCTACAACATCCACAAGGGCGTGCGCGGCGTCGGCCCGCGCAAGCGGCTCGAGATCCACAACCTCGCGCTCGGCATCGAGGCGCTCGACACCGACCTCGTGTTCCTGCAGGAAGTGCGCGCGATGAACCGCGCCGAGGCGCGCAAGTTCCCCGACACGCTGGTCGGCTGGCCGCGCATGCCGCAGGCCGAGTACCTCGCCCCCGAGGGCTACGAGGTCGCCTACCGCACCAACGCGACGACCACGCACGGCGAGCACGGCAACGCGCTGCTCTCGCGCTGGCCGCTGGGCGACATCGGCCACCACGACGTGTCGGACCACCGTTTCGAGCAGCGCGGTCTGCTGCACGTGCCGGTGACGTGGAACGGCACGCTGGTGCACGCCATCGTCACGCACTTCGGGCTGATGCATGCGAGCCGCGTGCGCCAGGTCGAGCGCCTGGCGAAGTTCATCGCGGCCGAGGTGCCCAAGAACGAATTGCTGATCGTCGCCGGCGACTTCAACGACTGGGGCGCCAAGCTCGACGCGCCGATGCGAACGCTGGGCCTGCACCGTGCAGGCCAGGCTGGCGATCCGCCCGCGCGCTTCAACACCTTCCCGTCGCGCATGCCGGTATTCTCGATGGACCGCATCTACCTGCGCGGGCTGCAATGCCTGTCGACCCACGTGCCGCGCGGTGCGGCCTGGGCCCGCATGTCCGACCACCTGCCGCTGGTCGCCGAGCTCACGCTCGAGTGAAATGACAGCCCCCACGTCGCTCCGCTCCTGCCCCTCGAGGGGGCGCTCAGCCGCAAGGGCCGCGCAGGGGCCCCTGCGTGGCCCTTGGCGGCCCGGCGACGTCTGAGCCGCATGGCCACGCGCGCGCTGCGGCCCGGTCATTCGCTGAGCCTGCTGAAGGGCGGCGATGCCTTCTTCCCGGCGCTCGTCGAGGCGATTGCCGGGGCCCGCGCCGAGGTGCTGCTCGAGACCTACATCTTCGACTTCAGGCGTTCGGTCGAGACCGTCGCGCACGCGCTGGCGGCCGCTGCACGGCGCGGGGTGACGGTCCGCGTCGTCGTCGATGGCTTCGGCACTGAAGAAGTGCCGGCAGAGTGGCAGCAGCGCTGGCGGGACGCGGGCGTGCACTGGCGCGTCTTCAATCCGGTGCAGGGCTGGCGCCTGCTGTTGCCCAAACGCTGGCGCCGCATGCACCGCAAGCTGTGCGTGGTCGACGGCAGCATCGGGTTCTGCGGTGGCATCAACCAGCTCGACGATTTCTTCGACCCGAACTACGGCGCCCTCGACCAGCCGCGTTTCGACTTCTCGGTGCGTGTGCGTGGACCGCTCGTCGCCGACATGCACGACACGATGACGCGGCTGTGGGCGCGCCTGCAGATCACGCGCGAGGCACGCCAGCACGACGTGGCAGGCACCTTGCACGCGGTGCAGGAGGCGGCCCGCGCCGGCACCGACATGGCGGACGAGGGCATGAAGGGCGGTTTGAGCCGCGCGGCCGAGGCAGGCACCGATTCGCTGGCCGCGCTGGTGCTGCGCGACAACGTGCGTTTCCGGCGCAGCATCGAAGGCAACTACCGCCTCGCGATCGCGCTCGCGAAGAGCGAGATCATCATCGCCAACGCCTACTTCCTGCCGGGCGTGCAGCTGCAGCGCGCGCTGCTGCGTGCGGCGCACCGGGGCGTGCGCATCACGCTGCTGCTGCAGGGCAAGTACGAGTACTTCATGCAGTACCACGGCAGCCGCGCGGTCTACCGCGTGATGCTGAACGCCGGCATCACGATCATCGAGTACGAGGCCAGCTTCCTGCACGCCAAGGTCGCGGTGATGGATGCGGCGGGTGGGGCGCTCGCGACCGTCGGCTCGTCCAACCTCGACCCGCTGAGCCTGCTGCTGGCACGCGAGGCCAATCTGTTCATCCGCGACGATGCGTTCGCGGCCGAGCTGCGCGGGCATCTGCTCGATGCGATCGCCAAGGGGCGGCGCGTGGAACCGGGTGAACACACGCGTTGGCCGCTGGTCGCGCGCAGCCTGAACTGGGTCGCGTATGCGCTGATGCGGGCGCTGCTGTTCGTGTCCGGAAAGCGCTATTGATGGCGCCCCCAACTGCGGCGTACCGCAGTCACCCCCCGAGGGGGTGCTCAGGCCGCTTGGGAACGGCCCGGCGCTGGCCTGAGCCCGCGATGGCACGCAGGCCCGGCGCAGCCACCAGCTGCCCGACCGCGATGCCGTTCCAGTTCGACAGCGTCACTTCGCTGAGCGTTCGCATGAACGTCGCCTGCGCGTCGTCGAGCGCGACGAAGGCCTCGATCACCGCGGCCACGACCGCGCCGTCGGTATCGAGCACCGCGACGGCGCCGCGGTGGGTCGACTCGATGATGCCCCCGCGCATCACGTTCACGAGCACGGGGTTGCTCATCGCGGGCCCTTTACGAACGCGCGCAACTCGGCCGCCATGCGCGCCAGCGAAGGCTGGTGGATGTACATCATGTGCCCGGCCTCGAAATAGCTGACCTGGATGTTCTGCTGCGACTCCTCGCGCAGGCCGAGGTGGTGCAGCGTGTAGTCGCCGGCCGCATGCGGCGTGCCGAGGTCGTAGTAGCCGCTGGCGACGTAGACGCGCATGTGCGGGTTCGCCTGCATCGCACGGCGCAGGCTCGCGCCGACATTGACGTACTTGTTCTCGAAATCCTTCCAGGTCCACTTGTCCCAGATCGGCGCGTGCACCACGTAGGGCGCGTCGCTGTCGAACTTCAGCGTGTCCTTCAGCAGCCGGTTGATGCCGGCCGCATAGGCGCCGAGCACGTTGCTGAACAGCGGGTCGGTCTCGGCGTTCTCGCCGACGTCGTCGCGGTCCCGGCTGATGAAGCGCGAATCGAGCCGGCCGACGACCTGGCCGCGCGTGCGCAGCAGCTCCTTGAAGTAGCGCGCGTCGGTGGGGCGCAGGTCGGCCTTCAGCACGTAGTCGGCCGACAGCCCCGAGTAGCGCGCGACCTGCGCCGCGACCTTCTCGCGCGCCACGCCGGTCAGGCGCGAGCCCTGCATCAGCGCGGCGCTGTAGTCGCCGAGCGCGTAGGCCTCGGCCTCCTTGACGACCGCAGCGAGCGGCTTCTTCTGCAACTCGGGGGCGAGCGCGCGGTGGTACCAGGCGGTGGCGGCATAGGTGGGCAGGAAGAGCGCGTAGGGCAGCTCGTTGGCGTGGTCGAAGCTCAGCGTCTGCATGTCGATCGCGAGCGAGACCAGCATCACGCCGTTCAGGAAGATGTCGTGCTTGTCCTGCAGGTGCAGCGTCAGGCCGGCCGCGCGCGTCGTGCCGTAGCTCTCGCCGATCAGGAACTTCGGCGAGCCCCAGCGGCCGTAGCGTGTCAGGTAGAGGCGGATGAACTCGCCGACCGCATCGAGGTCGCGCTGGTACTCGTGGAACTCGGTGCTCTTTTCGCCTTCGGCCATGCGCGAGTGACCGGTGCCCACCGGGTCGATGAACACCAGGTCGCTTTCCAGCAGCAGCGTGTGCTCGTTGTCGGTGAGCGCGTACGGCGGCGCGCCGGCCTGGCCCATCTCGTCGGCGACGACGCGCTGGGGGCCGAGGATGCCCAGATGCAGCCACACGCTGCTGGAGCCCGGGCCGCCGTTGAAGCTGAAGGTGATCGGGCGCGACGACGCGTCTTTCTTGGCCGTCTTCAGCATGTAGGCGACGAAGAACAGGCTCGCGTAGGCCTTGTCGGACTTGCGCGAGCCATCCTTCGGATCGGCCACCGGCGTGTAGTCGTGCAGCACGAGGCTGCCGCAGGTCGCGCCGTACTCCAGCGTCTTCTTGCCCAGGCTCAGGCGGTGCTCGGTGCTGACGAGGCGTTCCTGCGGCTCGGGCGGCGTGGGTTTGGGCGGCGTGTCGGGGGCGGCGGTCGTCGTCATGAGTGAGCCTCGTTACAGTGGTGCGGAGCTATCCCGCCGACTCTACCGTTTGCCGATGCCCTCTCTTCGCCCCTCTTTTCCCGTGTTCGCCGGCATCGACTTCACGAGCCGACCGACCGCGCGCAAGCCGATCACCGTCGCGATCGGCCACCTGCAGCACGGCGTGCTGCGCCTCGACCGCATCGACACACACCCCAGCTTCGATTCGTTCGCCGCGTGGCTGTGCACGCCCGGGCCGCGCCTCGGCGTGTTCGACCTGCCGTTCGGCCTGCCACGCGAACTCGTACTGGCGCTCGGCTGGCCGACCGAGTGGCTGCTGCTGATGCGCCACTACGCCGCGTTGTCGCGCGCGGAGATCCGCAGCACGTTCGCGGCGTTCTGCGCGGCGCGTCCGGCCGGCGCGAAGTTCGCGC
>Ga0307508_10004083_pt1 | contig 14414 bp, 8 predicted proteins | sample 9_EM_MG_FD_203089 | JGI IMG/M metagenome (GOLD analysis project Ga0307508, IMG submission 203089) | Populus trichocarpa ectomycorrhiza microbial communities from riparian zone in the Pacific Northwest, United States - 9_EM | ecosystem: Host-associated > Plants > Roots > Unclassified | place... | reverse complement strand
AGTTGGTGAAAGCGTCCCGCCAGGTGCTTTGGCGCTCGCTCCACCATCCGGTTTGGCCGTTGGTCTCTTGCCAGCACGTACTTTCTTCTCCTGACCCGCTCTTCAGTCCAGCTCCTTGCTTCGCCCCGACGCCTGGCAGTGGCGCTAACGGTGTTGGGGCAAGACTGCGGCGACAGAGTGAGCGACCATGACGACATAGTACAAGCGAAGAACGCAACGAGTGATCTACATATGTAGTGATCCACCAAGGGGGAAACCCCCCCAACCCCCCCGCACAATAATGAGAGAGCCCGCTCAACGCCTATGACTATGACTACGTGGGTGCTCTTGTATGTACGTATGTATGTATGATGCTTGCGCTCGCGAGTTAGTAACTATGCAGTAAACCCAATACATAATTGCATACCATTCAGTCCCCTCCCTTCTGAAAAATAATAATAACAATAGTATATATGTAGCAATTGCTCTCAGTTCACGGTGTGAACAGTACTTACTCATCGCAAGTGAGTGTCCATAAGAAGGGGGAAAAAAACCTCCCACCAGTCATCCCGATATACAATACACCGAGCAAAGAAAGAAATAAAAAACTACAACGCCGTACGCCATGCATCGCTCCTCCCCGCCCACCAGAGTGTTTGTGTCTAATTCGCTGCGCCGCCATTGCCATCACTGCCACTCCCTCCACCAACACGCTCCCGTGCTTTCCGTTTACCCTTGGCCGCCTTCGCCGATCTCGGCGTTGGAGGCGGTACGGTCGGCGGCGGAGTTTCCGGCGAGGAGTTGCGGGAACTTACGTCACTGCTGAGCTCTGGTACGCCCTCGTCGTCACCGTGTTCGCCGTCGTCGTCGTCGTCGTCGTCCGACTCGGACTCCTCGCTGCTGGGTGACAGTGGTGGCGACTGGGGTGTCGGGGTTGGAGCTGCCGCCGAATCCTCTTCTCCGTCGGATTGGGGAGGCGTGGGTAGCCGCTGCGGCGTACGGTAGACAGCGGGCTGGGGCTCTTTTTCCGCTTCGTCGTCGCTGGCCGGGAGGGAGGTGATCAGGGCCTCTATCGGTGGCTCCGCGGCCTCTCGTTCACGCCGCCGGGCAAGTGCCTCTGCGGAGACGCGCTCGTAGAACAGCATGAATGCGTTCGAAGCACGGAGGGCATCTTCCTCCTGGCAAGCACTGATTCGGTCAGTCGGCTGGGGCAGTCAAGGGAAGAAGAGCAACTAACATGACCTCGTGATCGCTGATCCTCCACCACCGGCCGACCCAACTCCTGTACGCAACGTAGTGGCCGTTGTGGTGCCCGCCGTAGTGGGCGACCACGGCTTGAAGTTCGTACACCCCTTCGCCGCCGGCAGCCATCACGTCGCCCTCCTCCTTCTCATCCGCTCTTCCCTTGGCATCACTGATCGCTCTCCCGGGATTTGTGGAAAGTTGCTCGTGTCTCGTGACGACGCCGAGTTCGCCCAGGTCAAGGATAGATGGGAATCTGACGGCAGCGTAGTTCTTCCCCACGGTTCCGGTGAGTGGGTCGAATTTGCTGCGGTTCGTGTGCAGCACCAGCAACCGCGGTGCACGGGCAATCATTACCTGCTTCGTCTTTGTGGACGAGACCTTCAGCGAGCCGTCCAGCTTGACGCCAGGAATGCGCGGGGAGAAATTGTCGTCGTCGAGAGCTTCCTCGATAGCTTCAAGACGAGCAGCGATGGTTTGCGCCATCCGCTGCGACGCCGAAGACGATGGGGCGTCTTTGTTGTCGTTTGTCACAGTGAGCGATGGTGGCGAGGCCGGCGCTGGCGACAGAGATGCACGGAGCTCGGTGAGGCGGTCGCGGATCGAAAGGAGTGTGCATTTGTCGCAGTCCACTTCCGGGATCTGTTCGATTTCGGTGAAGCCGTGGAGGCAGTCCTCCAGGGTTGTTACCCAGGCATTTGGTATCGGCAGCGACAGCGTTGTGAACGGCTGCAGCGACAGCGACTCGACGTATCCGCACTCCAAGCAGCCAACACGCTGCGCCAGTAGCCCCTCGAACGGACTCCTCAACGATGTGTCCCGTGCCACAGCCTGCTCGCGGCCCAGAACTCCCTCCAACCCCACGACCCTTTCGTGTTTCCTGCGCTCTTCAACCGCACCGACCTCCTTTTCCAGCACGCCCATCAACCCCTGGAGAAACTCCTGGGCGTCCTGCTGTTCGTTGAACATCCAGCCCCTGGTGCCGCCGCCGGCCTGGGTGATTAACGAGCTAGCGGTCTCGACCTTTGGGCGTTCCGAGACGGTGTTGAGGTCCTCGACGAGGTTTGCCAGGGTCTCAGCCGTGATTCCGCCTTCGATCGCATTCAACCACGCCCTGAGTCCCTCGAGACTAGCCAGAGCCTGCAGCACCGCATTCTGGTAGCAAGTGTTGCCGACGTTCCAGAGGCCGCCGACCGCGCCGCCGCCGTCGCCACGGGGCGGTGTGCAGCCGACGATCGACGCGGCGCGGTTGCGGACTTGGCTCACCACCTGTCGCGGCGTCGTCGCGAAGGCGTTCTGCAGGCGCTCGCGCGCCGCGGGTCCGAAGAGGCGGCCCGCCATCAGCGCGACGGCGTCGAGCGGCGACGGAAGCGCGAGAAGGTCGGCGAGCAGAAAGTACAGCAGCAGAACCCCCCCGACGACCACCGTGAGCACCGTTGTCAGCGGGATGTTGGGCTCGTACTGTGTGTATGCGTGCTCTGGGGGCGGTGAACGGTAGTTGTTGCGGAACGACGGGGACGGCATTTCGGGGAGCGGCGCCGTCACACGCCGGGAAGATACGAGGTCGTGGTTGCGCGAAGGCTGTTTTTGTATTGCGTTTGCCCTTCGGGGGGGCGGGTGGCTCTAGGATGCGGGCTCTGAGGTGTGTGTTATTGTGCGTTGGGACGAAATTCTGCAGGTTTCTTTGGGCGGGCGGCACGGGGAGGGAATATATCGCTGTCAACAAAGGTGGAGGGGGTTTGTGATTGGGCGTGAACGGACAAGAGACATAGGAACCGGTCTAGTTTTCGCGTCTGTCCAACTGGTGGTAGGTCCTGTGTGGGTGATCACGGGGATGCAGCATGGGTGGAGTGTGGAATACGCTAGAGTGGTGGCGCCGGGTAACTAAACCTGGCTTGGCGATGCGTGCGGCGCTTTTGCGGGCGCGGGCAACCATGCCCGCACTACCACCACCGCCTACCTGCCAGAACCCACTCCCGCCAGCTTACTCGCCCGCCCGATCGCCCGCCATGGTCCGGCCGGCCAAGCATGCGGCCAACCACGGTCGCGCAATCTTCATCTACAACAACATCCAAACCAACCAAGTCGTCTACTCCCTCACGCGCAGCTTGAACGTCCGTTCCGCCCCCCCCACTCCCGGGCTCCGCGCCACGGAAGCCGCTGACGCCGCGAGACCCACTGCTCTAGAACAACGACGCGCTCAAGCAGCTGCCATTCATCGCGAAGAAGACGGTCCCCGCAGCGCTGCGCAAGGACCACTGGTCGCCGCTGGCGACCGTTTCGTTCCCGGCGCCGATGCTCGGGCTCAAGACGTTCCACAAGCTGCGCGAGTTCCGGAAGCTGCACGAGACACAATGGGACCCCAAGCTCTTCAAGGAGCCGAGGAAGAAGCGCAAGTACGCCATAATGGACCAGAAGGCGAACTCGATCGCGGACCTGGCCGAGAGCCTGCGCATCGAGATCGAGCGCTCCGCGGCCGCCGGCGTGCCCGTCAACAACGGCGACATCGTCGTGCGCTGGCGCGATACCCTGGACGCGCAGTACGCGCCCGACTGGCCGAAACCGGTGGAACACACGGATCAGGGCAGGTCCGACCGGCCGTACATGGCGCCGAAGGTGGAGCTGCGAAAGGCGGCAGCTGTCCCGCAATTGGACGCAGCGAAGAAGGAGGCGGCGACGACGACGGCGTAGAGGGGGTGGGATGTGTATATATCAAGCTCGTAACAGTAGGTGGAGCGCCCGGGAACACCGAGCGCAATTGTACCCAATTGCGCCCGAAATAGGTAGCTCCACAATTGGCCGTCGATCCGCTTCCGTATTGCCAAAGATGTGTATTTAAGTACATTGCACTGCCACACAACACTACCGCCCCTTGGATTTGTAGGGCGTGTATCTATGGTAGATGTGAATCTGCGGGTGACCCCCCCGAGCGTTTCGCATCCCGTCCGACTCGGGCAGGGCAGAAGGGCACACTCCAGGCACGCATGATCGAGACGCCAACCCCAGCGCTGCCTCTTGTGTTAGGTGGGTAGAGTGCTACCCACATAGGGATAAGCTCCAAGGTTTACTAGGGTTGAACGCGGGGTCTTCGCACATTCCCCAAAATTATTCCGTTCCGGTTGCACATCTCACGTCCGACTACCTCGCAAACCCCACCACCACACCTACCTGACATCTCACCCACGCACGAAAGAGCATCCGGATGAGTTCCCAAGCGCCCCCGCCCCCGCCGGCGACGCTCAGCGCCGCACAGATCCCAAAGTGGGAGCTGGGAGTGGCGCTACTGCTCAACTTCTGGCCGCCGCTGACGGACGCGGTGGGGTGCCAGTGGGGCGGCGCGGACAGCAGCGACAAGCGCGACTGGCTGTGCGGCGCGATCGCGGACCTGTGGGAGACGGTGCCGGATGCGGACGAGTTCGAGGTCGAGAGCACGCTCGTGCAGGTCATGGAGGACGAGTTCGATGTCGCGCTCGAGGACGACAGCGCTTACGAGGTGCGTCGCTCGCGGGAGGGAAGCGCGTTGCTGACGGGCGAGCAGGTCGCGAAGAAGGTCGTCGAGCTGCGCAGACGGGTCGCCGAAGACGACTTCACCGCCGTCGACACGCTCCACCAGCGGTTCCTGGCGATGCCGCAAGGCCAGAGGATCCGGCCGCCCACGGTCGAGGCTGTCGACCAGGACGCTGGCTCCAGCGAGGACGAAGACGAGGACGAGGACGAGGAGATGGGAGATGCGCCGGCCGCTGCTGCGCCGAGGCAGAAGGAGAAGGACGAGCCCGAGATCGACGAGGACGGGTTCGAGACCGTCAGGAGGCGCAAGAGGTAGTGCTCACGTTCTCGCGATACAATGGGTGGCCATAGGCGTTTGTGTGCGGGGGTGGGGGGGCTAGATAAAAGTCGGGAATAGAAAGCGGGGGTCTTTTCTTTCGTACTTCATCGTGTATTTATTTATGTATTATTCCTACATCTTGGAGCCCGTAGGCTATGGCCGGTATAGAAGGGGTGGAAAAAACAACGAGAGCAGCAAAACAGGTGTGGATAACTACGGGAGGAAACAGACGCGCAAGCCCGGCAAAGGAAATCCCCCACCGGGCCGCCGCTTGCCGCGCTCCATCCGCGCGCTCAGTCGTACTAAAAGAGGTCGTAGGTTGCGGTGATCGTCATTGGTGCATGATACATACATATGTAGATAGCATTCTCCGTGTCATCCAGCATGTAACTAGTTAGTTAGTTGGCGATTGCTTATCCCGTGTGAGTGTCCGGCCGTACCACAGTCCGTCACTCGATTCAGTAGTGTAGGGGTATCATGGGCGCTTGCCAATCCGGCCTACTGCGCCCGACCCGGGTTCAAATCCCGGCTGAATCAGCCGCTTCTTTTGTTCTTTTTTTCCCTCTCCATTGCGGTAGATAAGCCCGAAGCCCGAGGAGTAAGTTACATACTTTTACCCATGTCGTCCCCTTTTAGCTAGCGGGTTGGGCGTGGCTCTCGTCAGCCGGGCATCGCACGATGCTGGGTGGTCCGCACTATGTATGTCCAGGCAAAGCCCCGAGAGTACACTATCTACACGGTTTAAAGTTTCACACGTCTACAACCGCTCTTCCCACGCCCTATTGTCTCATTGTGCGCTCCGTTTCGGCCGGTCTCGGGCATGCAGGGCGGAGAGACCAGCAGTGTGGCTGGATACATATCATACCTATCACCCGCGTCGGCGAACGGGCGTGCGTGGAATCCGACTCGCCGGTCCGCGGTGCGGTGCGGTGCGATGCGATGCGATGCGATGCGATGCACGGCGACATTCCTCCGCGCCCTCTGGCTGCGTTGCTGCACACACGCACATGCCATGTGGACAGCGGCCCCCGTGTTTCAGCGCCCGGGCGAGTGAGTCCCCATGGCGCGCAGTCCCTCGTACATATCATGTAGTTATACGGGAAACTCCGCCGCCCCCTGCGGGCTGGATACCGCCGCTACTGCTATCGCTCGAAACGTCTGCACATCACGATGAGTCGTTCCAGTGTGGCCGTGCTCGGTACGTGCTCTAGACTACACGCAGAGCATAGAGCAGTCTGACGGTGTATGTATGGCATGAGAGTACGGTAGCCAACCAACTACCTTGCAATGCGACCCTTGCAGCTGTCTGCGTCGCGACTCACGGGTGCAGAGTAGATACACTAGGTAGATATCTGCAGTTAGGGCTGAACCGCCGGGCCACCAGGTATGAACGTAGAGTGCACATGTGCTATACACAGTCTTCGATGTCCCGTATGCGCAGCTCGATTCCATTCCGCACCGTGTCAGGTGACGGCTGTGTGGGGCGCGATTCCGGAGCAAAGGGGGGCGGGGACGGCGGGGACGAAGTCCGGCCGTGCCAGGCCGCGGCATGCGGCAGCTTGGCAGTGCTCGCCGCGGCGGGGCCAATCAGTCGCGTTGCGCACATCGGTGGGCGGAGATAGGTGCGCGGGCTCAAGCCAATGGCTGGGCAGTGCACGCGAGAGCGAAGTGGTGAGTGTGTGGTGAGTGTGCGGTGAGTGTGCGACCGAGGCCAGTGCGACGTTGCACCGGACAACGGCGCATCCTGGGCGGCGTGCAGGCTGGGCGCAGTGGAGTGGGGGCCGACCTGACCTGTCGCGAGCACGCTTGCCGGTGTGGGCGCTGAGGATCTCGGCATGCGTGCAGTGTGTGGGTTGTTCCTGAGGATCGCCGGGCTGGGGCGGCGGCGGGTCGCACTGACTGTGCTGTGCGTGCTGTCCGCTGACATGCCGCTGCCAGCCCGGCCGTCTGGCTGCAAGCGCACAGCTGCCAGCCAGGAAGCCCGTGCAATGTGCGCTCCGCACCTCCGCTCCCACCCTCCGTCCTCCGTCCTTCTCTTGCAGATGCAGCCTTGCTGCGCAAAACTGGCTGTCTCCAATGGGAACAACTGGGGATCTCCCCCCGTCCGCCAGGCTGGGCGGCGGAGGATCGATTCGTATATAAACCCCCACCCCGTCCCGCCATCGCGAGCTTCTCTTTCGTTTCCCCGTATTCCATGCTCGAGACATCTCCCGACAGCCCGCACTCTCCCACATATACACGCATCATGTCGCAGCCAAACACCTCCAGCGCAACGCAGCACTACACCACGGCCGCCAGCGCGCCGCGGCCGTCAGCGCCCCGTCCGCCGCGTCTGCCGACACCGGAACTGAAGCCGATGCCGATGGGCATGTGGCCCAGCAGCGGCTACTACGTGCGCTCCTCCCTCTCCTTCCTTCTCTCCGTCCTCCGTCTGTCGTTCCGTGCTAACACTCCCTACCGCAGAGCTACGGCAAGTAACACGCCGGCAAAAAAACAACACATCTTCCGATACCAAAATGAGATTCTTTCCCCGCAATTCCGCCCCTTCCCCCGAGCATCGACAACTGCTCGGGCTCGAAGTTGGGGCTGTGCGAGCTGCTGCGATTTTTGTCCCCCCCCCGGCGTGCGTCCAGACACGGTCGGTCGAGTGGTGCGTTCGTCGTCATGGATATCGGCACGGAGCGGCGGGAGCTGGATGCAGTGCTGCTGCCGGCGCTGCACTGCAGCGTGGACACCGGCCAGCAACCGGCGAGGAGCGGGGAGGCCCAGCTGGGGCGGACGGAGGGAGCCAGACGGGGAGGGGCGGGGGGGCCGAGATTTGTGTACTGCGTTTGCTGCGAACTTGCTGTCTGTTCTGCTGTCGATTATTGCTGCGGATTACTACTGTCCTGTTTATTTCGTGTGTGTCCACCGGGCACATGACATAGCCCGGACTGCGCGCACTCACAATGGTAGATTGTGATCGAGCGAACACGGTAGCAGGCTGTGGGCTGTGGGCTGTGGTGTGGTGGTGATGCCGTAAGAAAAGTCAGCGGAAAAGAAGAAAAAAAAACACCCCCCCGTTGGACGGGATGAAGGGATGGGATGCGCTGCATATGCACGATATCGAGTACATATAGATACACACGTGTGCGCCTCACCTCTCGCCCCATCGAGGACGGGCGGGCAGGGGAAAGTAACTAGAGTGGGAAAGGCACGGTTCGGCGCGTGGCTGTGCGTCCAGCGTCGCTGTTGCCTATCATTCTCTGGAGAGTGAGATGTGGGGGGTAAGGTTGACTCTGCTTCATGGCACGTCGCTCGGTGGCTTCTGCCGTCGGAGCTAGCCGACGCGGTGAGACAGGCGCCGATGTCGCTCCGACGCAGCGAAGCCCACCACCAATATGCATCGGACCAAGCAAAATGGCAAAACATAGCAGAGCCAAGAAGTGGGATAGATTGCGACGTTGAACTCGGATCTAGTCTGGAGAGGTAATTTGCTTGGGCAACTGTGGAAATTGTTACCTCCACCAACAGCAATCCAGCGCCGCGCAGCATGGGAAGACTTGGGGGAAAAAAAAGAGCATTGATCTCACCGATGGGCAGTACGTACGGTCCCATTCTCATCCCGGCCGCAGTTGTGTTGACGGAATGCTGCAGAACTCAGCCGCGAACAATATCACCGCCTCACTAGCCACACCAGATGCAGTATGATAGATAGATATCTAACTACTAGCCACAGCTGACTCAGCAGGGCCGAACCCTAACGGGCGGATCGTCGGTTGGCCAGAACGGAACTCCGCAACCACGACCGACTCGAACGGCGGACAGAGCACGCTGCTTAGCCGGCTACTCGATCGCGCAGACGCACCCGCAGCGGCCGGCCGTCTCGTCCACGTCGAGCATGATGCTCGGCAGCTTCACTGCAGCGGTCGGCGCAGGCCGGGCGGTCTTGGCCGTCGTCGTCGTTGTCGCCGGCGCGTCGGCGCCCTTGGCGCCGGGCGCGACGCAGTCGCCGTCGGACGGCGTCGTGAAGGGAATGCCGTCGACCTGGTCGCGGGTGGCGTTCTCGCCGGGGTGCGGGTATGCGACGGCGGCACCGGCGACGCTGGCGCACTGGCCGGCGGCGATGTGGCCGGCGATGTGCATGTCGCCGAGGAACATGTGCGGACGCGCGCGGAGGTCGTCGTCGGCGCCGCCGACGATCTCGACGCGGGCGCAGTTCATGTAGAACTCGCCGCGGTTGCCGGAGACGGCGATCCACGTCCACGCGAACAGCGCCGCGCCGGAGCGCGTGCGCGCCGGCACGACGAACTCGAACCGCTGGTCGGTCCCGGCGGCGACGAGGTTCGATCCCGCGGCCGCCCCGCGCGGACACCCGCCCTCGAACGAGTGCAGCACCCTCCACGTGACGCCGCCGTCCAGCGACAGGCTCGCCTGGCAGCTGCCGCCCGAGTGCGCGGCAAGCGTCCCCTCGCCGCCCGTCGCGCCGTGTCCCAGGATCCTGCGCGCCAAAGAACAAAAGTCAGTCTGGTCCCGAGATGGGGCGAGGGGCGGAAAGCACGCACTCGAAGTAGGCGCGCTCGCCCGCGCGCCACCGCGTCGTCGCCGACGTCGACAGTGCGCTCTTGTGCAGCCCCTTGCACGGAAACTGGCTGCCGTCCGCCGCCAGCGGCGCGTTGTAAGCGTTGCCCGCCAGCGTCTCCGGCGGCGCCGCCAGCGGGACCGGATACTTTATGCGTGCGTGCGCGGCGACGAGTGGCAGCAGCAGCAGCGGCAGCAGTGTAAATCGCATGGTTGGGTGTCGAAGTAGCGGCCGGAGAGCGGCTGTGTGTTTGTGTTTGTGTGTGTGTTTGTGTGTGTGTGTGGGACGGACGGACGGGCCCCAAAGCCTCTTTTATACCAGCGGCCGGACCATCGATGGCGTTCTGCGTGGATGCCGCGGGATCGAGTCGACTAGCGGAGGACGTTCGAGTTGCCCCCAGCGGGCAGCGGCAGTCGTGCGATGGGCTCTGCCGCGGAGGGCCCCATCGAGTGCACGCACGAAAACAGCACGAATCGCACGCAGTGCCCGAGGGACTCCAGAGAACAGTAGGCACATACACCTGTAGTCGCAGTCGATGCCGAGTGACACGGTGTGCTCTGCCGCTGCCCACGGGCCGCATCGGCCGGAAGCCCCCAGGGGTGGGATGGGATATCCGCAGCGCCGCGTGAGAGGCAGAGAGTCAGCGTGTATCTGCAGCAGCGCAGAGCACGGCAAACGTCAAAACTTCATACCTTATTATTATTTTATCGGAAAAGGTCTCGAATGGGTACCACTTTCTTTTGGTGGAAAAGATCCCAATATGCCCCAGTCGGCCGTGTGATATTCTATGAGTTCGCACGCTTGTTCGCTAGCTCGTTGTCTACGTGTTTTCCCCTCATGCGCTCGCGGTTCATGGGAGCTCGCAGCCTACTCGTCGTCGCTCGCCTGGTCCATCTGCTATCTACAGTCTTGCAGACCTCGTCCCGTCACCCTGAGTACAACAAGCACGATCAGCAAACCAGAGCTCGTCTGCAGATTGAAGTCCCTTGCTACGGTCCGAAATCAAGATGGTTTTGTGAATGCGCGGTCTAGTTCCAGCAAGTCCCTTACGTGACGAGCGGCAAGATGATTGGAAATTGGACAGATAATCCTTTAAAAGCGGTGTGTCTCTGGATCAGTAACCAGAGTGTGTGTATGTCGTACCGGGATTGCTTCGCCGTAAACGTTCTGGGTAACCAGCAAGCCGCTGATACTGTCCGAAGAAGTGTCTGGCTCTGCGTGCTGTCTGGTAGCTAACATCGACCTGGTATCTTAGCTGCATGGCTTAGATGACTCTTTACGGCTTGTTATGTTCTCCGATGGGAATGACTGTGGGTACACCACGTTCGAGCCACTTGCTACTGCCGCTGGCACCGCGGCGGGTGATGGCGGCACTGCGACAGCTCCCGCACACCTATGTATCGATTGCACTGTTCCGACGACAACACACTGGGACAAGGGCCAGAACGCTCGTACATATGTAGATAGCACATTGGTGGGTACATAGATGCAAGTAAAGGCTTACAGTGTCCTTGATACCATGTTAACTCCAGCGACTGCATCTCTAATTTTACAGGTCCATCATATCTGTGACCTGTCTTCAGCACCCGTGGTGTGAACTCCTTAGTTTCTGCCCAAGGTTTGGAATGTGGTCTTTGAATCCGTCAAAATGGAGTTGAAGGGCCCTCCCCCTTCTCAAGCTCCAGCGAGGGTGGCTAGGAGGTGGTGGTAACTGCCACTCGAGGTAGTCGAAGTGACTGCAGATGGGTGCTCGGTGGTGTTCATAGCAGGGAGGTACTAACACAGTGATTGCGGTCTTTTCCTTTCACTCACGCAGAAGCGAAGGGAGTGATAAAATATCTCTTGCTGACTGGAGCATTTGGGTGCTTTTCCACCAAAAAAAAAAAGGTTGGGTATTTGAGACTTTTCCATTTTTTTTTTTAATTCGACAAAAGTCTAAAAATGCACTACTTTTTGGCCACTTAACTAAGTAGTCTAATCCACCCTACTTTTGCCACAGGTAACTTTTGGTGTGGCGCAGCAGTGTAGTCATGCGCACCACAACTATCTACCTACATAAGTACCTACCGGTATGTATTTAACCGTCGATCAACAACTTTACTGCATACATTCTATGTATAAGGTATGTATGCGATGTTGAAACCCATAGGAGCAGTGAAAAGCGAATTAAATTCTTCCCAATCTCATCACAGGTACTGCGACTCTACCCCCACATCACCACATTGTTTGGCAGCTGTGTAGAGCATTACCTGCCGTATCTCCAAGCCCACCCAGCCGCTGCATTCCTCTTGTCGAATTGTCCCTGTCTGTGTTGCGCATACACCTTTTCGCCCCCTCCCCTTCTCCGGCCTTCTTCAGGTGCTACAGAATGGGTGGATAGCTGTGGGTATCGCCGACTATTTGAAAAAGAAGCCGAGCGTTCACCCGTCTGCACCGACGGTATCCGGGTCGAAGCTATGGGTTTTGGGTGTCGATCAAGGGTTTGTAAAGTTGAAGGATTTGTGCTATGTACGCCGTACGCAGTGCGTTGCGTTGCGTTGCTGCGCCACACCAAAAGTTTACCTGTGGCAAAAGTAGGGTAGACCAAAAAGTAGGGCATTTTTTTTAGACTTTTGCCATTTTTTATTTGACACATGGTCCAATATGGCATAGTTTTCGGGGGGGGGAGCGGGTTGAGTCAAAGTGCCGCGGTTTTGTTCGGCTGTTTGTCTCCGTACTTTATTCAGCGGCTTTATTCCGGTATTCGGTAGTTGCTTTATTTTTTTATTTTTTTTATTTTAGATTTATTCATTAATCGCGTGCGACCTTATAAAGATCACGGCGATAACAAACTATCCGGTTTACTGGCCATCGTCCGGACCTCGGCCTCGACCAGGTGAGGAAGAGCGGCCGCTCCTCCGCCAGACTCGGTAGATCCCAGCGCACTCCAGCAATAAGTCGGGTGATACCTCATGAAGCGCACGGTCCCACAAAGTACATAGATACGTAACAACCGCCCTCCGCTGCACCGATACAGTTCTTTTTTTTTTTCTTTTCTTTGTTTTGGTTTCATTACTCGCGTCTTGAGGTCCTAATGGAAGACACGGCGAGTAATAGTCTAAGCCAGGATTGAGGAAGAGAAGAGACTTATACTCTCTGCAGGGCATGACCGAGAGGCCACAAACCTCGACGGTGATTCACAACACCGACAAGTGCTATTGACCAGTATTATGCAGTACTTCTGTCGCGCCGGATTTCCGCCGCGGTAAAGTCAAGTACGGCTACCAAAAATTCACGGTTTTTTTTTCTTTCTGAATTTCGTCGGGGCCCCGTGCGGTACCGTATAAATACTGTACACTACTTGAACATTCAGCTGCTTTAATAGTTTAGCAAGTTGCAGCGCGCCGTATTTGCCCATACCTGACTACAACTCTACCGTCGACGCACTGCCAAATGGCGTGTATAATTCAGTAAGGTACATTACTTGCAAGTGCGCACCTATCTACTGACAGGAGCATATGTATCGGCAAGTACTTAGTTGTGGAATATGGGTTTGATCGATATTGACCAAAAGCGATCAGAGGCTTGAAGGAGCGAAAATAATAATAACACGTCTAAGACTCACCAATTTTTTTTTTCAACAAAAGCCACTATGTACCGACGAATACAGATCATCGCTACATATTTTAATCCTGTGCAGGGAATTATGATTATTTCTGTATCTAAGCGAATTCTGCTAGCGGCGCAGTATCTAATGGCTATCTACCCCGTGAATTTTTGATCGCGGTACTTGGCTTTACCGCGGCGAAAATCCGGCGCGACAGCAGTACTGCATGATGCTGCCCAGTATTGCCACAGAGTGGCTACCGTCTCCGTAACTAGATGGGAGTTTGCAGAGTGCCGCCACAATCTAGTTGGATGGAGAATGTGCCCCCTATAGGTGATTTACAATATGTCGATCAAGGCACCAACCCGTCGAGAGTAGATACTTGTTATGTAGCCTAAAACTCTACCCACATAACTAGTTAGTCCTTTTTATTACTGCGCCTTTACCTGGGCGAGTACCGTAGGTACATAAGTATGAAGTACATAACTAAGTATTAACTCATGTAAGACGCACTGTTATTTATTTTTAGCGGGAAGCGGCGTCTCGGTGCTGCTGAGAAAACGTGCACTAATGCGCTTTGGGACAATCGCGCCCGGTTCAATTCCTTTCAAATTTGTAGACATTCTACATAGTTATCTGCTTATCAAGTGTCAACGGCGGGAAGAATATGCCACTAAAGGTCCCTGTTCTGCTACATACATATCGAAAGCCATACTCAACACCGTCATCCCCGCCAGATTCACTCTGCATCAGTGATTCGTGGTAACTCCACCACATGGGTATGTATGTATGTACCTAGATGATATGTCTGAGTGCGTCTTACGTGGGTCGATAGATACGGTATTTGTTGACCGTGCACGTCCCAGGAAAATGAGACAGGTGCTTACGTCTGAGTGTTTATGAACCCCCCCCTCACCAGTCAGGGTAGATTACGCAAACAGAGGAGCTGTGCCACCCTAGATACGTATAGTATGTAGCTCAAACTGATGTCGAATTGCTGCTGGGGCTTTGTGCGCGGAGAGCGTACATACATACTTCCGATGCTCACGGCCGAGCAAGCCGTCTCGAGCACAGAAGCCGTTGTGCGACTTTGAGAACGCAGCGGATCGCGCAAACCTTCGGAGGAGGGGGGCAAAGCAGCGATGTATTTGTTATTATTATTATTTGCAAAGTGGTTCTCTCGGTTGACCGCGTCATCTTCAAGACGGAGCTGACGCCCC
>Ga0307508_10004082_pt1 | contig 14418 bp, 8 predicted proteins | sample 9_EM_MG_FD_203089 | JGI IMG/M metagenome (GOLD analysis project Ga0307508, IMG submission 203089) | Populus trichocarpa ectomycorrhiza microbial communities from riparian zone in the Pacific Northwest, United States - 9_EM | ecosystem: Host-associated > Plants > Roots > Unclassified | place... | reverse complement strand
GGCTGGGAGACATACAGGATCAGTCATGTTGTTGATGGTGTACATTCCCTTCTTCAGTCCGTCCGCGTCATCTGCTGGAGCCACATCGACGAGCCCCGACCACATCTGAGCGACAGCCTCGATCACGGGCCAGCCCTTCTCCTTGAACCAGGCAATATCTCCAGTGGTCAGGAACTGGTGCCAGTGGACGAGCGCGATATCGGTGTTGAGGTGGTACTGGTAGTCCGCGCAGGGCCCCGTTCCGGTGCAGTTCCCGTATCTGGCGCTGGTCCACGGGTACAGAGCGCCCTCGAGCCCGTACTCCTTCGCGTTCTCGCGCGCCTGCGGCAGCAGCTTGTAGCGGTAATTGTTGATGGAAGCTGCGTGCTCGGGGTGGAGTACCAGGAGACTGGGCAGCATCCACAGGTCCGCATCCCAAAACACGAGACCGGCGTACGACTCGCTGCTCAGGCCGCCGACGGGGATGGAGTTGTCGCCGATCGCCTCGCCTTCGGTCTCGGAGCGGACGTTGGCCAGTAGGTGGAACAGGGACGCGCGAACGGAGATCTGCAATTCCTCGACGTCCTTTCCGGGGATCTCGATGTCGGCGTCCTGCCAGAGCGCCTCCCAGCAGGCCTTGTGCTCGGCGATCAGCTTCTTCCATCCGGTCTTCCTAGCGGCGACAGCTGCGGCGCGAGCGGTCTTGCTGGGGTCGAGGAAGGCGTCCGTGGATGCGATTCCGACGTACTTGAAGATGGTCAATTGCTGCCCCTTGGCGGGCTCGATCGTGTATTCCTGTGCGACGGTGCTGTCGTTGCGGCTGACCCACGGGCGTGCCTCGGCGTTCTTGCGGCTACCCTCGACGACGGCGCGAGTGCCATAGGCGAAGTCGAGCATCGAGAACTCGAAGGCGGTGACGTTGCCGATGCCCTCGGGGTGGACGGCGGTCCAGATGAAGTCGTCGTGCTGCTCGACCGCCTTGCCAGCGGGTTCCGTCCTCTGCGCGCCCTCGCCGTCCAGCACGTCGGTGATGATCAAGCGCGAATCGTCCGAGGAGGCGATATCGATCTTCATCATGCCGAGGTTGATCCTACCGCGGTGCGCGAGGACCGTGAAGCCGAGATCGTAGGCCGGCCCGTCCTTGACAGGCCTCCACCTGACCTTGGTGGTGACGATGCCATCCTTGAGGGACAGCGTCTGGTGGAAGTACTCGATGGTGTTGGCGTCGACTCCGGGAGCATAGGTGTGTTTCCCGTCCGCTGTAGCAATGACAAAGGAGCTCCAGGTGGGGATCCCGGAGATGACGCTCTCGCCGCCCTTGTGGAGGAGCTCGGGGAAGTTCGTCCGGGTGGTGTTTCGCTGCGAGTCCCAGAATCCGGCGATGGTTGCGAACGTCTGGCGGGGATTGTCGAGCGGCCAGCCATTGATGGGCCACGTCTCGCCGGTAAGGTTGCGGATGCGCTGCCAAACGGTCAGCGAAGCTCAGGCAACCCGCCGACCACGGGACCAAGACGATCCCTCGTCCTCCCTCCAGGAAAACACGAATCACATACCCAGTAGCCCTGGCCCTCGGCGGTCAATCTGCTCCCGTGGTATCCGTTGGCCACGTACGGCTGCACCTGCCAGGCGTTCTGGACGAGAGTGCGGGTGCCCAGCGTCCAGGTGTCGGGGTCGTACTCGGTCATGTTGGCGGGGCGCGAGACGTTGAGGAAGTCGTTCAGCGGCGGAGCGCCGAGCTGCCGCTCCTCGAGCGGGAACCGGGGCAGACTCCACGCCAGGGTGGCCAGACACACCAGCAGGACGGCCGGCGCCAGCAGTAGCTGTGCCATTGTTCTCCGTCCCAACCAGAGCGAGAGCGAGACTTCGGCGGCTTCGTGGCAGTCGTCGACGTAGCGGTAGCGATCGCCGGAGACGCAGTCGCTGTAGCTGCTGGGCGGGGGGACAGCAGCGGGCGATCGAGACGAGGAGGAGCAGTGACGGCGGGACGATGCTTGAGGATTAGGTGCGGTTGGGACGGACGGGGGGAAGGTATTATAGCCCTCCGTCCGTGTGCCGTCGTCGCGTCCTCCGACTGGGTCGACAGCTCGCATATTCCGTGCACCCAAGCTCCCGCCAGACAGGAGACCGACGCTTTGCAGATCCATTCAGCCAAGGCGGCGATCGACCGGGAGCTTGGGGTGTTGTTTATTTTGTTTCCGGGGGCTTCCGGAAGCGGGGTGGACTGCACTGTGTTTGGCAAGTGGTAGCCTGCGCTCGATTCCAAACTTTTTTTTTTTTTTTTTTTTTTTTTTACTTTTGCTCTCGGCTGTCTTCGCGACTTTCTCTATCGCAGAAGCGTATGTATCTATGCAAACCCGATTCGAAGGCGCGTTCTCTGGTTGGTTCCGGGTGTCAGCATATGCACGAGAGATACGATGGCATACAAGACGCAGGGCATGTATATATGTGCGCCATTATTTTTTGTGTTTTTATTTTTGTGTTTTACGAACGGTGCAACGTGTGTGTGTGCGCCCGCGATCGAAGGATAAGCTTGCGTCTTTCCGCCGTTTTTAGAGCCCGGTACTGCGGTGGCGACTTGCAGGATGTGGATTTCGGTGGTGGTGGTGAGCAGGCAACTGCGGGGAGAGAAAACTCACGGATCAACAGCCTTTGTGCCGGGAAAAAGGAGTTCGTACCAGCGAAACGGGGAGGGAGGGCCGGCAGCAGCAGGTGGTACTCGGACACGCTTGACGACGGAGCTTTTTGGTTTTTGGTGGCGGGCGGGGAGCGCGAAGGATGGGGGAAACCGAGTGCCGAGTGGATTTTGGAGGGGAAGGGGTAAGGCTCCTTGTTCTTCTTCTACTGTGCGCGCTCGGCGGAGACAAGAGGCAGCCGTCCGAGCAGGGGGCGTATGATCCGGCGGAACACTGTCCACGAGGCGGGGGGTGCTGATCGTCGGACGGAAGAGTGACGGTGCACGGGACCACGGGCGAATAAGATTCGGAACATCGAGACTGCCCGGAGAGAGACAACGGGTGGATGGATGGCTGGGATCGGATGGGGGCGAGTGGCGCGCGCGGATCTGCGATCTTTGGCGGTTCGTCAGGGCGAGTCCAGGCTGGCAACGGCTGTGCCCGATGACGTTGGCCAAAGTCCGGTTGAGCGGGCCGGCGAACACCGCAGTCGTACTGCAGCGTGGCGACGACAGTTGGTGGGTGGTCATCCACGTCGCAGGGCGGCGGTTGTGCGGGGGGAACAAGATGGCTAAAATAAAAATAGAAATGTTCCGCCACGCACCGCTGACTACATAGTCGCCGGCGAAGATGCCGAACACGGCCGTCTGGGCGTCCATCATCGTCACCATCACTCGTCCGGACCGCGCTCGAGCGTGCAGGACATGTCAACAGCACTCGTGCCCCACGACCGCGAGTTTGCTGGGCGTGCCCGACAGCAACACAGGAAGGCTGTCGGTCTCGACGCCGGTTGGCGGGCGCAAGCTCGCCGCCTGGGGCAGGCAGTCGCGACGGCGCTGCGCTCCAAGGGGACGAGACGTCGACGGCCACAGCGCTGCCGATTGCGTTTCGACGCCGATTGCGTTCCGGTTCCCAGGCGCACAGCTGGAAACATTCGGATCACTCGCGTCGTGGGCGCGCTCTCCCCACGCCCGGGAGTTAGCGGCGGAGAGGGTCTGGCCTGGCTAAATGCGCGGCGTTGATGGAGTAGAGCGGAGGGAAGAAAGCGGGCGAACGCTAGTCCACGGCGGAGTCGCTCTGGAACGGGCCCAGCCGCGTTTGCAGAGCATGTGGGTTTGGATGGAGGACGGCAGTGGTGTCCTCGAAGGGACGGAGTCACGGCGGCCCAACATTCGGGCTGTGCTGGACACGGAGTTGGGCTGGGACAATACTACACGAGGACTGGGAGCCCACAGCACGCACGCACTGCTACTCGGGTTGGGTCGAGCTGCATTCACCTCCTCTGCCCTTTTGGGTGTGCACTTCATCTGTCTATTCCTATTCTGATACCAAATCGTCCCCCCGTTATATGTGCGATGTGCGGTCGGGTTTGGGGGGGCGGGGGGGGGGGGGGGGGGGGGGGGGGGGGGGGGGGGGGGGGGGGGGGGGGGGGGGGGGGGGGGGGGGGGGGGGGCGGGGGGGGTCGGTTACCCCCCCCCCCCCCCCCCCCCCCCCAAACTAACTACATGAAGTTGTCCACCACGCCATCCGGTCCCATTTCGTTGTACTCGGCTCTGCTTATGAAGCCCCGGTTCGCGCCCTGGTCGACGACGAACACGACCTTGGCGGCAATTTGCGCGCCCAGGAACGCAGCTTCGTCGAACCCGGTTTCCTTCCACTCCGGAAAGTAGTCCGGCATCTTGGCGATCTTGATGCTCAGCGGCGTCTGTCCGTGCGAACTGTGGCGGTCCGTGTGGTAGTGGTGCTGCGATTGCTGGTGGTGTGTGGTCGCGGCGACCAGCAGCGGGTTGGGCCCGCCGACGGGCTGCGTGCTGGGGCCCGGCGCCATGGGCGTGCTCGCGCCCGTGGCCGTGGGCGTCGGCAGCTCGGACGAAAAGATGGTGCCGGAGCTCGGCGGGATCAGGTATTTCGCGCAGATGGTCTGCAGGAGGGCGTCCTTGAAGCCGCGGAGCTTCGCGCCGTTGCCGACGATGATGAGCGAGTCCCAGAGATCGGCGCGCTTGGAGACCTCTTCGACGCGGGAAATGGAGTCGTAGACCGCGTCGGCGATGCAGGTGAGGATCCCGAATTCCGCGGCGCGGAAACGTTGGTGGCCGACCGAGAGCTCGCGCCAGACCTCGTCCGAACGGAGAACGATGCCTTCGGCGCGCGCTCGTGTTTCCTGCGCCTGCTTGGAGGTTTCTTGGTAGCGTTTTTCGGCCTCCGCGTCGACTTCGGCAGCCTCGCTGACGGTGGCGGTGGCGGTGGCGCTGGTCGGGGAGGTTAGTGGTTGCTCGGAGGCGACAGCGGTGGCGGTGGCTGCGGGGAGCGCGGGCGCTTTGGTGGCGACGGGGGAGGTGAGGGCGCTGGCGGGCATCTCGTCCTCTTCGCCGGGACGCTTCTTGTCCATGACCCAGAACGTGCTGGTTTCTCTGTCGCGGTTGGGGAGCTTCCGTTCCGCCTCTCCCCTGAAAGCTTGTTCTCGCTTCGCCAGGAACTCGTGGGTCTTGCCGGACGCGACGATCGCAGCGACGTTGACGGTTCCGTCGGCTTCGCTGACCAGTGCATCGGTATCGTCCTCCGTGCTCTTCAGGGCGGCGATGTCTGGCGCGCGGATGCCCAGCGATGTGGATATGTCCTTGCACCCGGGGATCGGGGTGCCGAGGGGAAGGATCTCGCATATCGGCGACTTCTTGAGCGCTTCAACATGTTCCGGCTTCATGTCGGGGAGCAGGGAGCATAGATACTGCGTCATCGTCTCTCCACCGCACGCGTGCACCGTTTTCCGCGCGCGGCCCTGGATGATAAAGTCGACTACCGGCGTGATGTCGGTCTTCTCGAAGCCGACATCGATGACGGTGGACGTTGCCAGGCCGTACGCCCACAGCGACGTGACGGCCGAATCCATCAGCGCGAACCCGGGAGCCTTGAGCTTCTCGAACATGAACTGCGTGACGCGCTGCTTGTCTTCCAGCGAGAACTCTGGAGGATGGACGAGCAGGATCGGTGTGTGGAAGATAGGATTGATCAGCTCGTGCACGTATGTTCTAGCCTCCGGTCAGCTTCCGTCGGGAGTTGTTGGAGGGGAAGAGATGGTGTTTGCGTACAGGAGCGCAAAGAAACACCCCCAATCCGTCACCTTGCCCTCCGTGAGGCACCACACGGCGCCCTCCTCGTCGTCCTCATCCTCAACGTAGAGGCCGTCGGCCATATCGTCATCCATATCGTCCGGCACATCCTCCTGTGTGCTCGGATCGTCTTTGCTATCCGGCGCGACAGGAGCACTTTCCTCCTTCGCCTCGTCGTCCTTCGCCTCGCCGTCCTTCACCTCGCCCTCCTCCTCGTCGTCATCCTCGTCCTCGTCGGCCTGGTCGGCGTCGTCATCGGCGATCTGCAGTCCCTTCGCCTGGGCCAGCAGGTCCTCCTTCTCGCCGTCGCGCGCCTCGCGGATCTTGGTGAAGGTCCACATGCCCTCTTCGATTCCGGGGAACATCCGCGAGGGGATGCGGAACTTTGGCGGCGTGAAGGATTCCGGCAGCCCCAGCTGTGCGAGTGTGGTCTGCGAGCCGGGCGCTATTATCTACATTGCCCCCGCCGCCGTTGACGAGCCGTGTTAGCGGTCGCGGCGGTGGTGGTGGTGGAGGTGGTGGTGATGGTGATGGTGGTGGGGAGGGGAGGGGGGGTGTGTGCACGGACGAGAATGTGTTCATCACGGAAAAGTGGCATTGCGCTGGATCCGGCGGTTGGAGTCTTCAGGGAGAGCGTGTTTGGGGCGTTGATTCGTGTGCGGGGAGTTCCGGAGTTCGCGATCAGGTCGGATTGCGAGATGTTGGGTGCGACGCGTGCTGGGAAAGCCAAAGGAGACGCACTGGCGTGGCGCTTAGTTAATGGTGGTAGTGAGATGTCACCCGGCTGGAGACGGGCTGTCGCCACACCAAAAAAAAAATATAGCAGCAGCGGCAGATTGGAAGGAAAAAAAAAACAATAACAGCGGGAATCTACATATCGACCCCACGGCAACGGAACTCGGGAGGTCGCAAAGCCCTTAGCAATCATGCAGAACTGAGTTTCAACGACATAAAATTGTAACTATTAGAGTAAAACGGCATACATAAGTATGTAAGTATCTAGGCCTAGCTGTGACGGGCACCTGTTCTGCGAGCACAAAAGTAGAAAAAGATAGAGGAGAATGAAAGTTCGGGAGAAAGAAAAAAAAAAAGACATGTAAAACAAACGCCGTCACTTGTAATCCGTTAGATTAAAATCCCGTCAGTTGCCCCCGCCGCCCCCACCCATCCCAGAAAAGCAAACGCCAGGTTGTTCTTGTCCCTGCCAAGAAGAAGAAGAAGAAGAAGCAAGTAGATAGATGGTCGCAGAATCTACCGACCCTCAAACGCGCGGCTCTTTGGCAGAGCGGCGGGCTTGAGCAGCGGCGTCAGCGGCGGCGTCAACGAAGCCGAATCCACGTCAACCTCCGCCTCCGACACCTCCTTGATCCAGGCGGCGACGTCGTCGGCCTCGGGCCCGGTGCCCCAACGCAAGGTGGATCCGGCCTGGAGACGCAGACCCACGACGCCCGGGTGCCGCTCCTTCTCCGGGAACGCGCGGGGGATAGTGCGCGGCGACACCATCTCCGACAGGTCCGGCTCGGGCAGCGGCAGCTCCGTGAGCCTCACGGCCGGCGCGGATGGCGGCGCAACGGCGGGCTTCATCCGCGACGCACGGGACTTCGGCAGGCCCTCCTGCAGGGACTTGGACTCCTGCACGTAGAGCTGCGCGGGGGTGAGCGACTTTGGCGGCGCGGGCTCGGCGACGACGTGCGGCTGGCGGGTCGGAAGGTGCAGCTGGAACGCGCCCCGACTGCGCTCGAGGGCTTCGAGCATCTCCGCGTTCTCCTTCTGCAGACGGGCGGTGTCGACAGCGCTGCGGAGACCCTCGACGTCTTCGTCCAGCATCTGGAGGCGTTGGTGCATGGCGAGTTCGGTCTGGGCGAGGAGAGCCTCGTACGCGGCCGAGCTGGTGCCGACCTGCTGGAAGAGGATCTTGGCGGGGTTGGTCGCGAGGATGGTGGTGCGGGACTCGCTGGTGGTCGGGTCGAGCGAGGTGACGATGGTTGGAGCCGACAGCGGATGGAGAACGGCCGCGTTCGCCAGAGCCTGCTTGGTGAAGAAGTCCCGTGTCGGAGCGTCGTCGTCTTTCGCCTCGGCCATCTCGGAGACGGACGAGGGGTTGGTGTCGGTCGGAGCGGTGGACTGGGCGGGCGAAGCGGACAGGGCCGCTGCGGTTGCAGTGTTGGCGCGAGCGATGACAGCGGCGGTGGTCTTGGTCTTGTAGGACTTGGACAGCGGGAGACCCGAAGGCGACTGTGGTGGGGGAGAATCCATGCTAGGCGGGGTGGCGCTGCTGTCGAAAAACATACTTGCGTTTAGGGGTTCGTTTGCGGTGGCCGAGGAGAAAGCCGAGGAGGTGTCGGAGGTGTGATTCGGAGGGAAACGAGGGAGTCGGTGGAGTGGTTGTTGGAGGGAGGATCGAGCCGATGTTGCGGGCGAGGGAGAGGGGTGAAGGGGGCTAGCGGGCAAAGATGGATTGCACGATAGCGGTGTTTGTGTCGTGAGGAGCGGAGGGCAACGTTGAACAGCGGGGCGGGCGCGCGGTATTTAGGCACGGCGGCGGGCAGCGAGCAAGATGGGTGGCGCGGAGAGCACACGCACCAGCACAGGCACGGAGAAATTCTTCTTTTTTCTGGAATGATGGAGGCAACGGTGCAACTCTAGAGAACTCTTCATATCTACTCTGCATGCATGCACAGCACCTGAGGCCACCGCGCCGATAGGACCTGGCAAGGGGACGGAGCCGGTCGACGTGTTTCCGGGCCAACCACCATCACCGACGCAACCACCGCCGCTCTGCGCTGTTTCTGCACTTCGGATCCGGTGGCCGGCTTCGGAGAAACGTGAATTCGGATCCATGCTCGGTGGCGGAAGTGGTGTGGACGGAATGTCAGGGTGGGCTGCAACAGCACCCGCCGACGCTGGCTGCTGGTTGGCGGGCACATAAGCGTTGACGCTGGCTGGCTGGCTGGCTGGCTGGCTGCGTTGACGTGGCTGATATGTGGACACACGCCATCACTCGGCAGTCCAAGCGAGCCAACCGATTCGCGGCGGACCGTTATCGCGCCAGCTGCCCCTCTCCTCTCCTCCTCGACACCTGGCGTTCCGGAACGTGGTGGATCGGTGTGGAAATGGCATAGCCCGCAGGGGTTGTCGGAGAAGGTATTCTGCTAGATAGCAGACAGACGTGAGAGGGGCACAAACCCGTGGAGGTAGCGGGCAATCGGGAGTGAGCCGGTGGTTCCGGGAGCGCCGGATTGGCTGGCTGTATGGAGCAGCCCTTGGGAACCGGTCCTTCCCACATGTGAAATCTCAGGGGCGTGGCCGGGCCTGGTTTCTGATGGATGGATGGATGATGGATGATGGATGGATGGACGGACTGGTGGAGAAACGGACAGACACCGACGGAGAGAGGCGGCATCGCACATCACTCGCTCGGCATTCCGAGTGCGGATATCCGAGATCGCGCGATCGGAAAGCCTGGCGCTGATGAGGCGTGGGCTGCAATCTTTTGGCCTTGGTGCCCGTCGGCGATCGATTTTGCAACGCCGGCTACATACAAGCGCACGGATCAACGACACGTGGAGATGCCTACGAGACAGCCTTGGAACGTGAGGAATTGTGGCAATGGACCAGCTGAGCAGGCCGGATCGAGCCAATTATCGGCGGTAGGTCGTAAGCGCGAACAGACGCTAAACATCCTGCAGAAGCGATGATTGGTTTGTTGGCCCAATCCACGCGAGCTCATTTAAACGGCGATTTTTTTGCCTCTCGATTTATTGGCATCATTAATCGGATTACTCTGTCCTGGCGGTTGGTGTGATGGCGATTAATCAACGGTGGAGAGCCTGGCTGGCATGGAGGCAGGGCGCTCGCCATTGCCACCGGGACTCCATCGCTACAATGTATCTACCGAATGCCTATTCTTGGCACTAAGCCTGGGGTTTTTTTTTTGTTTAATCATTACTCGCATGCGACCATCTAGATCATGGCGAGAGGGGCACTCTGGTGTGGATCCGACACTTAACTGCAACCGCTGCTTGTCCGCCAAAATAACTTCTTTTCGAAGGAGAGCTGAACCTCTATCTACATATTTTACGCGCTGCGAACAATAGGGACGGATCTATCTATTTGATTTGCGGGGACGAAAAGTCACATGGTCGGAGTCGAAGAAAGAAGAAAAAATCCCACCTGACAAGGGGGACCTCGGAATAGCGGGGGAGGGGCGACAGTCGTGTCGTACTAGCGGGTATTCGCCATTCGCTTCCAGATCTCGGAGTCCGGGCCCGCCCGTCCGAGCGGATATCCGCCGCACTGCTCCGCGCGCAGCAGCTCCAGTCTACACAACCCGTTAATGGCTCACTTTGGCGTCTCTTCTTCCCCATCGCCACCACTGAAGCAGCCGGCAACAATGAAGGCCATAGTCCTCAAGCCCATTGCGCCCGGCAAGCCCGGAGAGATCTTCTACCCGTATATCCCCTCGCCTCGCCTGCCCTTCGGCCCTACTGACGGCAGTAGTCTCCAAAAGGTGACGATCCCAACGCCGACCGCCGGCGCGGGCGAAGTCCTGATCCGGGTGATCGCGGCCTCGCTGAACCACCGGGACGTATTCCAGCGGCAGGGACTGTACCCGGGGACGGCGCCTTCGGTCCCGCTGCTCGCCGACGGCTACGGCGTCGTGCTGACGCCCTCATCGAAGCTCCACCGGAAGGCGGTGATCCTGAACCCGCTGCGGGGCTGGATCGGCGATCCGCGCGGGCCCGAAACCGACGGCGGCACGTTCGCGGTCCTCGGCGGGACGAAGCACTACAGGAACGGGACGCTGCAGGAGCTCCTCGTGATGGCGGAGGAGGATCTCGTCGAGGCGCCCGCACACCTGTCGCCCGAGGAGGCGGCCGCGCTGCCGCTCTGCGGATTGACCGCTTGGAGGGCCGTCGTGACGAAAGGACAGGTCGCGCGCGGGGACAACGTGCTCATCCCCGGCATCGGAGGAGGCGTCGCGCTGATGGCACTGCTGTTCGCGGTCAGGCGGGGCGCCAAGGTCTGGGTTACCTCCAGCTCGGAGCAGAAGATCGAAAGGGCGGTCGCGCTGGGCGCCGAGGGCGGCGTGTTGTACACCAGTGACACGTGGGAGAAGGAGCTGGCCGCGCTGCTGCCGAAGGACCGGCCCTGGGTGGACGCGGTTGTCGACGGCGCCGGCGGCAACGTGGTCGAGAAAGTCACGCGGGTGATGAGGACCGGCGGACGCGTGGTGAGCTACGGCATGACGCTGGGCCCAAAGCTGCCGTTCCCCATGGGCGCGGTGCTGAAGAACATCGACCTGCTCGGAAGCACCATGGGCAGCCGCCGGGAGTTCCTGGAGATGGTCGCGTTCGTCTCCGAGACAGAGCTCAGGCCAGTCATTAGCCGCGTTGTCAGAGGGCTGGACGAACAGCAGCTCGAAGGCCTGTGGGAGGACATGGAGAAGGGCCGCCAGTTTGGCAAGCTGGTCGTCAGAATCGCCGAAGATGCCGATGTGGAGGAGAAGGGTCGGCTGTGAACTTGGGGGGGCGCACATTGCAGATGAATGCAGTTTTCTTTCGGCCGTGTTGTTGTCTTGCCCTGATCATAGCTCTGAAGTATGTAGGATAATGCGGCTGTGAAAACGGGCACCATTGGGGGAACCATGGGCGGGAGTCATTCGCGAGAGAGGTTTCCCCGGCGAGGCTTGAGTGTCTCAACTTCTCGATACGATCGTGTACCTGCCAGAGGTACGCCACGCACCGCGATCGGCGGCGCATGTTTTCTCCGGAAGGCTGGCGTACCGAGTTCCTTCCAGAGCACTCGAGTAGTCCTTGTGCAGATACAAACCAAAAAAAATAATTCAAAGCAAAAACATTCCCAGCGAAGCAATGGTGTATGCAATAATATTTTCAGTTTTCATGAGTGCCTCTGCGGCCGGGCTAGCTGCGACTTGTTGGTGCTCTGGATAGGTATATTGGCTGCCGTGCATGTTCGGATGGGTGCTTGTGAGCCAACAATCGTGGCAATGGATTTGCTGTCGCGACTTGTTGGCTAGGGAAGTGTGCAAACAACCGCGAGTAACAGAGGTCGCGGTGCCTGGGGCGGCAATGCTCAAAACTCACGCCAGACGTCTCGACACTAGTCCGTGTCGGTCATGTGCGACTGTCAACTTGCCGAAAGAGAGTGATCGAAGAGAAGTCGATAAGTTGGGGAAGCAGCCGCCTCCAGGCGACGGCGTGAGAGACCGATGGGCCTTAGTTACGGGAGAAAATCGAAGGCAACGCAGCGTACCGCGACGTCTGCTTCCACAACCGTGCGCTTTGCAGTCCAGACTGGAAGTCTAGACGACTGCGAGTATTCTTGTTCCGTATAATATCCGCTCGCATTGCACACGACGGGCCGGCACTGCGAGAAGGCATGTGAGGCATCGCCCGGGATATTCTTCCGTATTTGGTGATGATGATGATGATGCTTCATTAATCGTGTGCGACCCTATTGGATCATGACGATATTATGACTTCTTCCGTATTTGGTGTCCTACCAAAAGTGCATCGGGCCAGATAGGACGAGTGATAGGTGATGTGGACGCTATCCCGGCTAAATGCAACTCCATAAATTGAATTGCGCCCATGTAGATGAACTCCAAGACACGCCGACATTGCTGCTAAATGGATGCTGATGCTTCAAGACACGACTGGCGCTTTGAGAGCGTGGGGGGCTGCCTCTTTTCTCTTATTCTCCGCTGCAGCCAGACACACAACCATCGCGCACTTCTTCACTATGATTCGCTCGACGATGCTTCTGCTCAGCACGGCGCTTTGTGCCGCGCAGTCCTCGTGTCCGGCAGCAGAGCCGTCGTCGTCCGTTACTCTGGCCGTCGCTTCGGGCTACAGTGCGCATCAGATCAAAGCCGATCTCTCCCGTCCGAGGAGCGTCGTTGTTGACGATCGCGGACAACTGCTGATCTCCGGATCCAAAGAGGGAGTCGTCGGACTGGCCCTCGATAGGGATGGATGCAGTGTCCAGAGGAAGGCCGTCGTCGTGGCGGGAAACGACAAGGTTTGTTGGTGGCATTCTCTCCGCGCGCGGCTGAGGGCGTCTGTGACCCACGCTCGGAAGCGCTGACGAGAGCGATACCCTTCTGCAGGAGGAGTTCTTCAACCACGGACTGGCGCTCTCGCCGGATGGAAAGACTCTGTGCGTCTTCGGAGCAGCCGCTCGCAGTGCGGGATGTTGGCTGACCCGGCCCTAGGTACGCCTCCACAGCCAGCTCTGCCTTCGCCTGGTCCTACAGCAGCGCCAACCTCAGCGCCAGCAACCGCCGCGAGCTGGTCTCGGGCATGGCCTCAGGAGGTCATGCGACGCGCACGCTGCTCGTCCCCGCGCAACACCCGGAGCTGCTGCTCATCTCCCGCGGCTCCAGCGGCAACCTCGACATGGAAACCACGTCGATCGCGAGCGGCCGGTCCATGATCAAGAGCTTCAATGTGACGGCGATCACCGGCGCTCCGCTGGACTACACCGCCGACGGCGTCGTGCTCGGCTGGGGCCTCCGCAACTCTGTCGGCGTGGCGGAGAATCCCAGGGACGGCGGCATCTGGAGCGTCGAGAACTCGGCGGACCAGATCCAGCGGTACGGCGAGGATTTCCACCGCGACAACCCCGGCGAGGAGCTGAACTACCACGGCGAGCTGTCCGCACTCCCCAAGGAAGCGCCGAACTACGGCTATGTAACTACGGGCTCCCCTCCAATTGTTGCGCCCGTCCGTGTCCTGACCCGCTCTGTCCGCAGCCGTCGTGTCTGGCCGTGTACGACGCCGCCTCCGTGCCCCGCGGCGGCGCGCTGCGCACCGGCGACCAGTTCGCGCTCAGCCCCAACGCCACCTTCACCGACGCAACGTGCAACTCCGCCGCGTTCCGTTCGCCGCGCCTTACGTTCGCCGCGCACTCGGCGCCGCTGTCGCTCGCCTTCAACGGCAGCGCCGCCGCGTTCGTGGCCTTCCACGGCTCGTGGAACCGCGACGGCCCCGTCGGCTACCAGGTCGCCGTCGTCGAGTTCGGCGACGACGGCCAGCCGCGCAAGCCGAGCGACACGAAGGATCCGGCTACCAGCGTCCTGTGGAATGCCGACCTCGCTAGGTGTCCGCAGCACTGCTTCAGACCTGCCGGCATCGCCGTCGGTAGCAAGGGCGAGCTGTTTGTGACTGGCGATTCGACCGGAGACCTGTGGGTCATCACGCGCGATCGCCAGGCTGCGGGCGAAGACGTCAGGGACGGACCGGCGGGCAGGCGCAGCGCTGGTTGGCAGGCGGTGCTGGCCGCGGTGCTGAGTGCGGCGTTCTGGCTCATGTAGACTGCAGTGCAATTCACGGGCCGACCGAAGCGAATCTCCATTCGACTCGTATTTTTCGCGTGATATTTATACCTAAGTACTTATAGATACATCTGAGATCGCACCCCGTTCCCCCCCCGTGTATTCTACCCTCCCGACTCACAGTAGCGCACTGGGCCTTCGCCTGGTCACCCGAAAAACGAACAATATGCCTCCGGCCGTGTGCGGTTTCTCGACTTCCGCCGTCGTGGCCTATTGTTGATGTCGATCTCTCGCTGACCCGATTCCACCGCCGAGAGTCCGCGCTCCAAACCTCACAAGGGGGGGGGGGCGGGGGGGCGGC